>FSVG01001691.1_pt1 | contig 17738 bp, 17 predicted proteins | sample 1637511 | NCBI WGS metagenome assembly FSVG01 (sample SAMEA3914816, study PRJEB12502) | metagenome | biome: forest; material: soil | place: USA | collected 2011-09-16 | depth 0.3 m
CCATCCACTTCCAGCTGCGCAACATCCGCGTGAAGAAGACGCTCAATTGAACGGAGGACGACCCATCATGAAGACATCCCTGCACCTGCTGGCCGCGGCCGCGCTCGCCGCCTGCCTCGGTACGGCCAGCGCCGCGCCGGTGGCCGTCACCGGCGACATCCACAGCGTCGCGAACGCCTTCGTCGTCGACCCGTCGGCGTTCGATCTCGGTGCCGATCCGGACATCGACGATGCGACGACCGTCCTGCACGCCTCGCTGGTCAACCTGGCGGCCGGGCCGTTCGACTACTTCCGGCTCGACCTGGCAAACGGCGGCGCGCTGACGCTGGACGTCGACTACAGCGACGGCTGGGATCACGCCGGCCTCGGGCTGGACCTGCAACTGGCGGTGTGGAAGTCGGATGGCACCTTGCTGGCGCTCGACGACGACGATCCCCGGCCTTGGGGCTTCCCCGGTCCGTCGGCCGATTCGGGCAGCTTCAGCACGCTCGATCCGTACCTCCATCTCGATGGCCTTGCGGCGGGCAGCTATGTCGTCGGCGTCGCGTATGCGGGCGCGCAGGCGGATGCATCGGGATGGTTGGCGGGTGGCGAGATCCCGGCCGGCGGCATGTACGAGCTGAACGTGTCGTTCGCCCCGGTGCCGGAGCCGGCCGCGGGCCTGCTGTGGCTGGCCGGAGCCGCGTCGTTGTCCGTCTTCCTGAGGCGGCGGCGCGCTCGCTGACGGCCTGCGCCGCCGGAGGGTGGCGCGCCGTGCGATCAGGGTCGACGGCCTGGAGCGGTGCCGTCGTCCGATCCCGACTTCGCGCGATCGGCACGGATTGCCTCCTTTCGTCTGCGCCTCGCAAGCCGGCTGGCAGGCGGCCCTCCAGCCGCCTTCATTGCTTGTCGAGCCCGCGGGACGAACCGCTTCGTCGCCTTTGCGTGCCTGATGATGGCCGCCTGTGGTTCAGCGCAGGCCGATCCGGGCTACTACCTGGTCAGTGTCTACGCCAGCCCGGGCCTCCGCACGCTGGACTTGCGCTACTGGACGTTCACACCCGCGACGAGTTCAGCCGGACGCCGCTCAATTTCAACGGCTTCGTCGACCTCGGCTGGCAAGCCGCGTATCTGTTCGGGAAGACTTGCGGCCGCAACGGCGACATGTTCACCATGCGCGTGAAGTACGAGCCCTGACGTCGAACGACCCGCTGCGGGCCGTCGCGTCGGCCCAAGGAAAAGCGCTTCGTGCACCACACGAGGCGCTTCCAGTTGGAGCATCGGCCACCGCAACGCTGGTCTTGTTGCGCATCGCCTGAAGGACTGGATCATCGACGACAGCGGCGGCGCCGAGGATGGGCCCCCTAAATTGACGCTGTCTGGCGGTATCACGCCGGCGACGCCTGACCGGGGAGTGTGCGCACGTTTGCTTCGGGTCTGAGGCATGCCCGGGTGTAGCTCTCGGTGGGTGCGCCGTGAACCAAAGCTTGCTTCTTCGGCATTCACCCTCGCGAATGGCTGAGACCGTTCGCACCCCCCCATTTGAGATTCAGGAGACTGCCATGGATGTCCTCTTGCCATCGAACGCTCCCCGCCAACCGCGTCGCCTTGTGGCCACGGCCTGTATCGCCGTCGTGTGCGGCACCGGCCTGTGGAGCGGGGCGGCCGCTGCAGCATCGAACCAGCCGCAGCCCCCGTGCCATGCGAACCCGAACGCCAGGGTGGACGGCGAGACCGTCGAGCATCGCGGTGATGTGCGGCACCTGCCCGCGCCGCTGAAGGAGCGACTCGAAAACTTGGCCGAACGGCCCCATTCCGCGGTACCGATCCAGGCCTATGCCGAAGCCGACGAGCCTAGCCAGTTGTTCCAGTACTACCTGCTCGATGGCAAGGGGTTCGAACCGAACCCGTTCACGCAGTTGTTCCCGGGCGTCAACGACCAGGTGCAACTGACGGCCACCGGCTTCGACTGCGGCCTGTCGACGATCGGTGCCGTGCGCCTGGTCGTGGAACCGAAACCGGACAAGCCGACTGATCCGAACGACATTCGCGCGTTCATCGATGTCTTCACCGATCTCTCGGGCTTGTTCGTCATCAACAACGAAAGCGGCTGGTACGAAGGCTGGATGATTCATGATCTGCGCGTCGCTCAGGTGGACACACGCGTGACGACTGCCAGGCCGATGTTTGGCACGATCACGACGGCCGACGCCGCAGCGCTCAAGGCCATGGGCGACGGCCACAACGTCCCTGGTCAGTTCTTCACCCTGGATGGCAGCGAGGTGCATTTGCCGCGTGCCGGTGACCAGTTCCCGAGCCGTCAGACCAATGTTGTTCCCATTCAACTGAGCATGGGCGCCTACAACTGCCTGCAGCAGAGCGATTGCCATGCGTACTGGGAATTCAACTACACGACGAACTGGATCCACCCGCTCTATGAACTGCCGTTCACCGGCGGCCTTCCCGGAACCTTCGAGGCCGGCAACATCGGTGCGCTGTCGTCGCTCGTGCCGGGCTCGGGCCCGTCGGGGGTGAAAAACAGTCCGATCACGTACGGCGACAATCCGAACACCAATGGCGTCTTGATGGGCGCCGGACCGCGTGACGCGGACCGATTCGACGGTCCCGTTGACGCCCAGCGTGAATACCGGATGCGCTTCATTCCCAGCGGCCTTGCGCACGAGATCTATCTGGACGTCTACCAGCGGGTCAAGTCCTTCGAGCCGGGCGTGCCATTGCCGCGCCGGCTCTACGATGCGTACGCGATCGAGGTCGGCCGCGTCGACAGCAACGGCGACGGCGTCATCTCGGCGCCGGAAGGCGACGTCGACTCGGCTTCCGACGGGTTCGCCGACAATTCACGCCTGTTCCTGCCGCCCACGTCCTTCAATCGCTTTGCCGTCACGCGCGAAATCAATGACGGCATGCTGGCGCCACGCTTCGCCCCGAGCCAACGGGCCTGGGTGCTGAACGGGCACCGCAAGGCGGTGGACCCGGTCGTGCGGGCATCCGAAGGCCGGGACGGCGACGATCGCTAGGGCGGCCTTCGTCTGCAGGAGGCTGCTGACCGAAGCGGTCGGCGGCCCCGTCGGCCAGGGCGGCGCCGCCGAGCCGGCGCGCGCCGCCTCGATGATCTGCCTACGCCGGGCAGGTTGGCGCGCCCAACCAAGATCGAGATCGTTCGCGCCAGCCCTTCTCCTAGTTGGTGATCACCAAGTCAAAGACGGCGACTTGGCTCGAATCGTCAAGCGACGTCGCGTAGATCCGCATGGAAACGGACGCGGTCAGCGGCGCCGGCGCTGAGGCATTGGCATCGAACTGGAACGCACTCACCCGCGTCTCCTGCAGGGCGGCTCCGCCGTAGAAGATCGTGCCACCGCTGCCCGGAATCGTGTTTCCGCCGGCAACGACGGTCCAGTCGACGGGTCCGGACGAATGAAGCTCGAAGTCCTGGCCCACCGCGACGTAGAGGGTCTGCACATCGCCGGGGAATACATCCACGCCCGGCAGTGGACTGCCGTCCAGGAGAACGCCGATTTCGAAGTCGGGAGGCGGAGGAGGCCCCACGACCACGCCAACTTCAACGCCGCCGCCGCAGGCGGCCAGACCCAGGGCCAAGACGACGGTCACGATCACAGCCAGGACTCTCATGCGGGACTCTTCAATTGGTTCGTTGACAATTCGACTCGGCGCCTGCACCGGGACGACACCGTGTGCAGCCCGGTGTCGAGTACCCAACGCTTGGCGACGCTTCGCGGTTGTCAGACAAACGCCCGTTCGGACGAGTGTCCGGGGCAAGGATTAGCTCCGACTGACGGCGATTCGGCGAGGTTGCGGCACTGCGCGGTCGACGCACCCGATCGCCTGGAATTCGCGGCGAGGTGACCGGCGGCAAGTGCTCCTCTGCGCAGGGTCGGGGACGGCCGGTCATCTCGGAAGCGGATGTTCGTCGCCGACCGATCCTGGGTCGACAAGCGTCCTTCGGGCGGCGGCCAACCGGTACGATGGATCATCGGCGCGGGCTCCTCGCACGCTACCATTCGACGCGATGCACAGACTTTTTTCACTTCAGGGACAGGCAGCGCTCGTGACCGGTGCCGGCAGCGCAGCCGGAATCGGCTTCGCGACGGCCAGATTGCTCGCGGAGATGGGCGCGCGAGTTGCGATCGCCGCGACCAGCGCGCGGATCTTCGAGCGCGCTGAAACCCTGCGCGCCGAGGGCCATGTGGCGCACGGCTTCGTGGCGGATCTCATCGACCGCAGCGCGACGCGAGCCATGATTGCGCGCGCGGAGGAAGCGCTGGGGCCGCTCAGCATCCTGGTGAACAACGCCGGCATGGCGCAGGTGGGCGTCTCCGACGTGGACAGCCCATTCCACGAATTGGAAGACGAAGCCTGGGATGCGACCCTCGCTCGAAACCTGGGTACTTGCTACAACGTGACCCGGGCGGTGCTGCCCGGGATGATTCAGCGGTGCTATGGACGCATCGTCAATGTGGCTTCGGTGACGGGCCCGCTGGTGAGCAATCCTGGGGAAGCCGCCTACAGCGCGGCAAAGGCGGCCATCGTGGCGATGAGCCGCAGCATCGCCCTCGAGGCGGCGCCTTTCGACGTTGTCATCAATAGCGTGGCACCGGGCTGGATTGCGACTGAAGGCCAGAGCGACGGCGAGGCACGAGCTGGACGCTGCACACCGTTCGGGCGCTCGGGCACGGCCATCGAGACCGCAGCGATGATCGCTTTCCTGGCCTCCCCGGGAGCCAGCTACATCACGGGCCAATTGATGGTCGTCGACGGTGGCAACTGCCTTCAGGAACGCAAGGGAAGCTGACAGATTTCGGCCGACCGCGCTGGCGGCGAACGCACTCCACGCGCCGTACGCGCGTCTGCGGCTTTCTCCCGGATCGCACGGCAATCGAATCGCAAGCGCGACTCCGGCAATTTCAACGATCCATGACATGGTGGCGTCGATCGATGCCGCTCGATAGGCCTCGCCAGACCCCTCACTGCTTGCCGCGACCGAGCTTGTACCAGAGCGTTCGCTCGCTGACGCCCAGCAACGCGGCAGCCCGGCGCTTGTTGTCTCCCGACTGCCGCAGCGCTTGCGCGATCAACCGGTCCTCCAGCGCCTCCGTTGCCAGGCCGAGATCCAGCGACTCGAGCGGGACGGGCTGAGCTTGGGCAACGCTGGAGCCTTCAGGCTCGGCTGGAAGCGCTGCCGTCGACACCAGGTCGAAGGGGAGGTGTTGGACATCGATGATCTTCGCACTGCTCAGGATCAGCGTGCGTTGAACCACGTTGTCGAGTTCGCGTACGTTGCCCGGCCACGGATAGCTGCACAGGCAACGCAGGGCGTCGGCGGAGAGCTCGACCGTACGACCTTGTCGGGCCGCCAGTTGCTGAACCAGCCCCTGTACGTCGTCGATGCGCGTGCGCAGCGGCGGCATTTCGAGTGCGAATACATTCAATCGATAGTAGAGGTCCTCGCGCAGGCGGCCGGCGCGGATCGCCTCCCGTGGATCGCGATTGCAGGCAGCCACCACGCGCAGGTCAAGATCGATTGCGCGATTGCTGCCAAGCCGCTCGATGCGCGAGTCTTGAAGGACGCGCAACAGCTTGGATTGCAACGCCAATGGCATCTCGGTGATCTCGTCGAGAAAGATGGTGCCCTTTGAAGCGAGTTCGAACTTGCCGATGCGTTCCTTGAGCGCACCGGTGAATGCGCCCCGCTCGTGTCCGAACAGTTCCGCTTCGACCATGTCGGCGGGCATGGCGGCGCAATTGACCGCCACGAAGAGGTGGCCCTCGCGGCCGGAGGCCCGGTGGATCGCTCGTGCCGCCAGCTCCTTGCCGGTGCCGGTTTCGCCGGTGATCAACACCGTTGCCCGTGTCGGTGCCACCTGGCGAATCTGGTCGAATACGGCGCGCATCGCCGCGCTGGTGCCGAAGAACTCGTCGTGCCGCGGTGCGACCAGTTCGCGCAGGGACTCGTTTTCGGCGCGCAGCTGCTCTCTCTCCAGCACCCGTTGGATGGACAGCTCCAGCACGTCGATGTCGAACGGCCGCATGAGGTAGTCCTGCGCGCCCAGTTTCATCGCCTCCACCGCGGTCGCGACCGAGCCCTGCGCCGTCATGACGATGGCCGGCACGTGGATCGAACTCTCGGCCATCGCGGTCAACAGGCCGATGCCGTCCAGTACGGGCATTCGCAGATCGGTCAGCACCAGGTCGATCTTCATGTTCTGGAGCATGGCCAGAGCCTGGGCGCCGTCGGGTGCACCAACGACCCGGTGGCCGAGCTGCTTGAGCATGATCTCGAGCACGCGGCGCATGTGCGCCTCGTCGTCGACCACCAGAACCGTTACGGCATTCATTGTGAGAGTCCGGAAGCAATCTCGGCCGGGCGCGGCAATCGCACGAGGAATGCGGCGCCGCCCAGGCGGCTCGTGACGACGTCGATGCGGCCGCCATGCGCGCTCACCACCTGGCGTACCACGGCCAGGCCCAGTCCGAAGCCGCCCGTACGCCCGGAGACGAAGGGATCGAACATCTTGTCCTTGAGTTCCGGAGGAATTCCGGTGCCGCTATCTTCGCAGCTCACGCAGACGAAGGCCTCTTCGTCGCGGGTCGCGAGTTCGACAGTACCGGCGTCGCCCGCTGCCTCGGAAGCATTGCTGAGCAGATTGAAGAAGACCTGCATGATTTGTTCGGCGTCGACAGAGACCACGGGATCCTTGGCAGCGAGCGCGAGAACGATGCGATTGTCGGATGCGTCGCCATTGCGTTTGAGCTCATGCATCTGCGCGCATCGGCGCAGCAGCCCGTTCAGATCGGTGGGCATCAAATCGGGATGGCGCGGTCGCGCCGTGTCCAGCATGGTCGAGACCAGTCGGTTCAGCCGCTCCGTCTCCGATTCGATGAAGCGCATCAATTCCATGCCGTCGGCGTCCAATCGCGGGTTGCGCATCAAGACCTGGGCGGACGACCGCAAGATGCCCAACGGTGTCCTCACCTCATGGGCGAGCACGCCTGCGAGCTCTCCCAACATGGCCATTTTCGACGTGCGCACGAGCTCCTGGCGGGAATGATCGACCGCTCGCACCATCTCGTCGTACGCCTCGGTGAGAACATCGAGCTCGGCGATGCGGGAGCGCGCGGGCGCGGCGGCGACGGTGAGCACGCCGCGTTGGTGTCGACGGGTGCGTTCCGTCAAGGCGACTATCGGGCGGGCGATGGTGGCGGCGATTCCGCTGGCGGCCAGGAGCGTTGCCATGAGGATGGCCCCGAACAGTCCCGCAAAGATCGCGGCCATCTCGGAAACCGGGGCGAGTGCCGCATCCACCGGTTCGAACACCACGGTGGTCCAGCCCGTCCCTGCAAAGCCTTGCGTCGGCCTGGAGTGACCTCTGCCGGTGAGGGCGGGCGCATCGAGCCAGGGTGCTTGTTCGACGATGCCGGTGTCGACCGCGCGCGACACCATTTGTCCGACACGCTGTTCTTGTGCATCGGGCAGGCGTCGCCCGCGCAAGCGACTCGATCCCGCAACCCAGCGGCCCTGTCGATCCAGTACGAGGATCGCACGCTGGCCAAATGCGGCCGCATCGAGCATCCTGCTGATCGACTTGGCGCTCAGCGCCAGCCGGAGTCGGGAGGGAGGATTGGCGGGGGTGTCGTACGGCGATCGAATCTCGGTCTCGATCGCGATCGGCGCGTTGTCGTCGAGCGATGTCGCCTGGGGCAGCGAAAGCGTCGCGCTGCTGCCGTTGAGCCGGGCGACCAGCGAGATCAGCTTCGGGTCCGTGTCGTCGCGCCGGGTCTGGATGTGCGTGGCGATCGAGCTGGCGATCACCGCGCCGTCGGGGGCCAGGCACTCCATGCTCTCGTACACGTCGCCATAGCCCGACTGCAAGCCGACGAGGTAGTTGGTGGCGCGCTTGTCGACGTCGCCGAAGCGAAGATCCTGCATCAGCTCGGACCGGCTCCAGACCAGCGCATTTTCGAAGCGCTCGAACAGCATCTGGTCGATGTCCGATTGAATGCTGCGCGCCTGGACCGACAGCGTCTGCTGGATCTGCTGGGTCATCGCGGCGCGCGTGCGCGAGTATGTCAGCCACGACAATGCAGTGCAGGGCAGCAGCCCGACGAGGATGAACACCAGGAGCAGGGTACGGCGGAGTGTCAAGGCGTTGGGCTCGAAGGCAGTGCGGATGGCATCGGCGCGCCGTCCCGGGCCGGCATGAAAGTTGCGCTTCGGCGAGGCATGGACAACGGAATGCAGATGATCGGACACGACAGATTCACCGCAAGCGCAAGAACTGCGCCATGGCGTCGGGCGCCAAACCAGCGGTTTCAGATTGCCCGATGGGCGCTGATTGTCTCGTTTCTTGCGGGCATTCTCCTGGACCCCGCCGAGCGGGCCTGGGGCGCGGATGCCGGCGTCGAGCTGCCGCTGCCGGAAAACACGCCCGATACGCCACCGTCCGGCGTGCGCGTGTTGCCCGGGTTGACGCTCTCCGGCTATGGCACGCTGCAGCTGCTGATGCCCGACGCGCGCGGACGGTCGCAGGCCTCGTCCGTCGAGAGCAACGCCTCCGAGGATGATTCTCAGTACAGCCGGCGTACCCGGCTGGATCTCAGCCATCTGAGCGCGATCGCCTGGTGGGAGCCCGCGCCCGAGTGGAAGGTACTGGCCGAGGTCGATCTGCAGGACGTCGTGCAACTGCCGGCGCACACCAGTCAGGACGGGCAGAAATCCGAGGCCTACGTCGCGCTTGACAGGCTCTACACCGACTACCGGGTCAATGATTCCTTGAGCCTGCGCGCCGGCAAGTTTCTGACGCCGATCGGACGCTGGAACCAGGAACATTCCGATCCCCAGGTCTGGACGGTGCTGCGCCCGCTGATCTCCCAGTCCGCGTTTCCGACCAACGCCACGGGCCTGATGGTCTTCGGCAGCGTGCCCGTGGGCACGCAATGGATCGACTACCAGACCTACGCCGCCGATGGCGGCGAATGGCGACCGAGCCCGCGCTCGCGACCGTTCGATCGAGCGCTGGGCGCGCGCGTCTCGACGTCGCTCAACCCCGATGTTCAGCTCGGTGTTTCGGTCAGCCAGTTCCGGCAAGAGGGACTTGGTTCCAACGAATTCAATCTCGTCGGCGCCGACGTCAGATGGCGGTGGTTGCGCAGCGACTTCAGTGGCGAAGTCATCCGCCGCCGCGGTCGGGATGCGAACGTGTCCGAGGAGCGAGGGTGGTTCGCCCAAGCGGTCGTCCCCCTGGCCGATCGCTGGTGGGCGGTCGCACGCCTGGAGGCCTATCGGCGCGCCATCGACCAGTCCGGCAGCCGTACGGCGCTACTCGGCTTGGTCTATCGCGGCGGGCAGCACTGGGTGTTCAAGGCCGAGTGGGCGCGCGCATCGGGGAGTTCTGAAGGCTTGCCTTCCGGTCTGCTGTCGTCACTGACGCTGGTCTACTGATCCATGCGTCCCCACGCAGTTCCGGGGCTTGGTCGGCCGGCGTTGAACCGGTGGAGGGGCCGACTCGCCAGCCTCGTACTGGTGTTGCTTGCGACGAGTGCGAGCGGCGAGGGCGGGGAGCCCGCGATTGCGGTCATCGTTGGACGCAACGCATCGCCCACCGGCGCAATCTCGCAGACATTGGTGCTGGGCATTTTCGCGCGCAAGCGACAACTCTGGAACGATCGCTCGACGATCGCACCGGTCAATCTGCCGGTCTCGCACCCGTTGCGCCGCAACTTCTCGTTGTGGGTCTTCAAGAAGACGCCCGAGCAGATGCAGGACTATTGGAATGAGCAGTACTTCCACGGCGTGTTGCCTCCCCCTGTCCTCGCTTCGGAAGAAGCCGTGATGCGGTTCGTTGCATCGACGCCCGGGGCGATCGGCTACGTGTCCGTGTGCTCGATCGACAAGCGCGTCGATGTGATTGCCTTGATCCAGGGCCCCGACGGCACTGCCGCCTGTCCGCACTGAGCGCACTGAGCGCCTGGTAGTGCGCAACTTCTGGCACGCGCCGCAATGATCTTCGCGCGCCCTGCGCCAGAACTTGCGGGGCGAGCGCCGGTGCCAACCCGACATCGCCTTCGACGACGACGTCTCGACCGCGCCGATGTACACGCCTCGTCAGGCAGGCGCGCCGGATCGACCCGCATTGGCTCGCAGTCGAGCGCATTCGCGGACTCTGGCCTGAAGCTTGCGATTACTGCGTTTCGGGGCACTGGCCGCCGCATGCAGAAAGTGGGTTTTCATGACACGACACGTCGAGTCGATCGAGCTGGAAGTGGACGGCAGACGTCACAGATGTTTCTACGCCGTTCAGTCCAACATGCTGACGGTCTGGCATGACTACCTGGGAAGCCGGACAGTGGCGTTTCAAGGGGCGCCGACGATCGAACACATCGAGACTCTGACCCGCGAGGTGGTCCAGCTGCATCGCGTACGCCTGGCGCCGCCCGCGGCCTCCCGGCGATGAGCGGCGCGACGACGGCAGTCATTGCCAATGACGGGGACCTCGGATGGGACGATTGGCGTTCGGCGGCGGAACTCTCCCCGGCGTTGGCCGTGGGTGCCCCGGCCGGCCCGGAGCCGATGCTGTCCGTCATCATTCCAACGTTCAACGAAGTCGAGAACATCGGTGAGTTGCTGCGCCGACTTGCCGAGTGCCTGCAGGGCCTCCGATGGGAGGCCGTCATCGTCGATGATGACTCCGCGGATGGCACCGCCAATGCCGTGCTGGCCCTGGGGGAGGGCGATGCACGTATTCGTTGCCTGCGGCGCATCGGGCGTCGCGGCCTGTCCAGCGCTTGCCTGGAGGGGATGGCGGCAGCGCAGGGCGACTTCTACGCGATCATGGACGCCGACCTTCAGCACGACGAACGACTGCTGCCGGCGATGTTTCGCGCGCTGTCGGCGGGCAGCGTTGATCTGGTGGTCGGCTCACGCTACCTGGAGGGCGGTTGCGTGGACTCCTGGAGCAGGCCTCGGCGCGCGATGTCGCGCCTGGCCACCACGATGGCGCGCGTGGTCTTGAACGTGGACCTCAGCGATCCGATGAGCGGCTTCTTCATGATTCGGCCGGAGGTCGTGCACCGTTGCGCCTCACGTTTGTCGGGCACCGGGTTCAAGCTGTTGCTGGATCTGGTGGCGACTGCGGCGCCGGCGCCGCGTGTCGTGGAACTGCCTTATCGCTTCGCTGCCCGCCAGCATGGCCGTAGCAAGCTCGACCTTCGGGTCATGTGGGCGTTCGTGGTGTTGCTCGCGGAGCGGTTCTCGGGAACCGGGCTGGGCCGCTTCTCGAAGTTCTGCCTCATCGGAACGTCCGGTGTCGTCGTGCATTTCACGGTGCTCCTGGTGGCAGGGGTTCTGGTCACCGAGTCGTTTCCTGCGGCACAGACGATGGCGGTCATCGCCAGCATGATCAGCAATTTTGCGTTGAACAACCGCCTCACCTTTGCCGACGCGCGGCTGAACGGCGCGCGGTTTTTCAGCGGCTTGTCCCGATTTGCCCTCTTGTGTTCGGTCGGCGCGGTCGTCAACGTCCTCATTGCCCAGGCGGCACGCGGTAGCGGTATCGGTCGGGTCGCTGCGGCCACGGCGGGCATCGTCGCGGGGGCCGCCTGCAACTACTTGACGACTTCGGCGCTGGTCTGGCGATCGTCGGCGGCACGCCGACCATGAAGGCGACTGCGCTTCGAACGCCTGGCGGCTGGCCGCTGTCAGCGGCCTGGCTCATCTGCCTGGGCGTTGCCTTTCACTGCGTGCTGGCGTTCGCGGCCGGGCTCTCGCCGGATGAGGCTCACTACGCCCTCTATGGGGCCCACCCGGATTGGAGCTATTTCGACCATCCCCCGTTGGTGGGCTGGTTGCAGGCGCCCTTTGCTGCCGCCGGCGGCGTGGATTTTCTGATGCGTCTCGTGCCGATGGCTTCGTGGATCATCACGGTCCGCTTGACGATTCGCCTCTGTCGCCGGTTGCCCCTCGAGCGGGTGGCCGTGGCAGGAGGGGCCTCGCAACGGGATGGATGGGTCGCCTTGATGCTCTTGCTGAGCCCATTGTTGAACCTGCTGGGTGTCGCCCTCGTGCCCGACACCTTGTTGATGCCACTCGTGCCCGCCGTGATGTTGGCGACATGGAATCTCAAGTCGTCCGAGATGACGCTGAATTGGCGCCGGTGGGCCGTGCTGTGCGTCCTGCTCGGCCTGTGCGGGCTGGCGAAGTACACAGGCATTTTCATCATGCTGGGCGCGCTGCTGAGCCTGTCGGTGTTTCACGGCTGGCGGTTGATCCGGATGCCGGGAACCTGGCTGACGACCTGCGGCGTCCTGGCAATCGTGAGCCCCGTCTTCGTTTGGAACCACGCGCATCAGTGGGCTTCATTTGCCTATCAGTCAGGCCATGCGGCGGGCGACCAGGCCTGGCAGCTGCGAACGTCGATGCGGGCAATCGCGCTGCAGCTCGCACTGTACGGCTTGCTTCTGCCAGTGGCGCTGATGCAGGGGCTGCGTCTCATCAGGCAGCAAGCCCGCGAACCCGTCTTCCAGGACGTGATCGACATGCGAACGACCAGCTTGCTGTTTGGCGTGCCCGTGTTGCTGGTCTTTGCCGTCATGGCAGGCCGGGGCTCGTCGTTGCCGCATTGGACGGCCTGCGGGTGGATGGCACTGACGCCGCTGGCGGTCTACGGTGGCCTGCGCCTTGGCAAGGCCGTCTGCATCGTTCTGGCGCTCTTGCAGTCGCTGCTGCTCGTGGGCATTCTGGCGTTGGTGTTGGCGGGTGGGCTCGGCAGTGAGCCGGGCGCTGCCGAGGCCGGCCCGCCCGCCGTGCGCACCCGGAGCGGGCCGGCGAATCCCGTGGCCGACCTGTACGGCTGGGAATCTGCTGCCTTGCATGCCGCCGGGCTCGCCGAGCGGCGCCGCGCACGCGGCCTGGTCGTCATGAACTGGTCCCTGGCCAGCAGACTGGCATGGTACGCGCGGCCTATGCCGGTCTTCGTGGCGCCGGATCGACAGGATCAATTCCAGCTGTGGTTCGGCGCGCTGCAACCGGGCGACTCGGCGGTGGTGGTGGACTGGTCCCAGATGCCTTTGGCCCTGCCCACAGGCCAGGCCGGGTTCCGACAATGCTCGCTGATCGAATCGTCCGCAACCATCGTCGGCCAGAAGCAGATCGCCCACTTCGACTACTGGTACTGCGAAGACTGGCAGTCGGGCCGACGCATCGGCGCGCCGCGACAAGAGCAATGGGCGGACGGGAGCGGTGTGCGTCGAACGCCCTGAGCGCATCGTCGTTGACTTGCGTCCTTTGGAATTCCGTGTCCATGACGGATGCGGGGCGGTGACCGGAGTCCGCGCCATGAGCCGGGTTGCCGTCTCGTGGTGTCTCTCGCGACGGCTCTGGCGGTGCTTGAGCAGCGTGAACGCCCAAGGCCAATCAGGCGCGGGGGGAAGGGCGACGCGCGAGCTTCAACACGCGGCTTCCCAGGCGCGTGATGCGCAGACCTTCAGGACTCTCCACCACGAGTTGCAACTCCAGAAGAAGATTCAGGTTCATGCGAACCATCGAGCTTGAATCGGGACTGACACCTTGGTAGCCGACTTCCACCTGTTCGAGGATGGTGCGCTCTGCATCGGTGAGCTGGATCACCGCGCGCCGCCTCCCGGCGGCGAAATCTCGTCGTGACGTGCTCGCGGGTCAATGTCTCGCGCCCATCCGGTCGCATGGTCGTTGCCCGCTGGCGGGATCGTCTGCGGCGCCTGACGGAGCGCATCCGGCAGGGACGCGACCGCGTATTCGAGCTGCGCGAGCATTTCATAGCGGCGGCGGTACATCGCTCGACGTTTGGCAGGGACGTCGGTCAGCGGCCGTAGCTCCCCGATCACCGGGATGCTCCAGTTGCCGCTGCGGTGAGGCGTCGCGCCGCATTCGGCCCAGAACGCCCGATAGTCGAATCGCAGGCGCGATCGCCTCAGGTTCCAGCGCCCCTTCACATGATGCTCGGGATCGATCCCGAGGAGTACGGTCACACCCCAAGCGGCGGCGAGCAGTCGCAAGGTATGGAGCAGTAGATATGCGGGGCGCATGCCGTGCGCGGCATGCGTTGCTGCACGGATGAGCGCGAGACCATCTTGACCCAAAGACGGGCCCTGAACATTGCCGATCAGGAGGGTGTCGATGTCGGTGAATCCAAAGCCCAGGCTGTACAACCGCGTGCCCGAAGGAGTGATCAGTCCGACCTGCCAGAGGCCCTCGTGAAAACTCACGCCGCTCAGGGAGAACGTGATCCGCGTTCCATCGGCCAGCGTGATCAGCGTCAGTTCGTCCGTGAGCAAGCGATCCAGCGTGGGTCCAGGCAACGAGTCGCACACGCGTCGAACGCTCGCAAGGGTGGCGGCCAGACGTCCCTGGGCGCCAAGCCGGCGGTCGAGCAGATGATTCATCAAGGGATGGAATGCGCGCGGTCGCTGGCTGAGCAGCGCCGCTGCGAACGGCACCTGGGCGCATTCGTCCAGCAGCCGTTGGCGGACGTTCAGTGTCCACCAAAGTCGCATCTGGTACTTCACGCGGCGACGCCACGTGAGGGCGAAGTCTCCTTGCAGCATGGTGTCGATATCCGGCCAGCGCAGCGCGCTGGGGGACTCGAACGCACTCGATGTGAATTGTCGACCGGCGCGCTCGGCAACGAGCTCACCCAATTCGCTGTCTCCAGGTTGCGTCGAGCGCATTGAGAGAGCGTCGGGCCCCGGTGACTTCAGCGATCGAGGAGACGGCTCTCGCGCCGCCTTGAACCAGTTCGAGGGTTCGATATCAACAAGCCCGTCCGACGGGCGGCGGTGTCGCCAACTGCTCATGTAGCTGTTTTGCAAACTTCGGGCCCGTTTCTGCTGCGCTTCTGGCGGGTGGCCACTTTGTGGCGGAAGCGACATCCTGATCACGGCGGAACGACCGCGGAGCGCGGGGCCAGGCGAGCCCGTCGGGTTGACGAAGCGCCGTCGGACTCACGAAGCGCTCATCGGTCCGCTTGGCCGGTATGCGCAAGATCATGCGCAGTGACTTGCGCGGTGTGACGAGAACTGCAGTGCGTGCAGCGCGACCTTTCGAGCTCGCTGGAGTCCGACCTGAGGTGCTCAGAACGTCTTGGAGTCTTCCGGTTCCTGCGCGATCACTTTGCCGCGCCGTCCACGGAGCGCCCCTTGCGAGCCTGTTCGAACGTGACTTTGGCGTCCTTCGCGAACTCCTCGCCGGCATGGGCCGCCGCGGCTGGGCTGGACGCGCCCGCGACCAACACGGTGAACGCACCTGACGTGCGGCGCACCCGTGGCGCAGAACCGTTGGATGGCGGCGCGGATCGAGATTCCAGTGTTTTGTGTCGTGAGGCGCCAACGATCGTTGAGACGACGCAGCCGGTCATTCGCGTTGCCGGCTCAAGGTCGCGCCTTGGACAACCGATAGACCGACGAGTGCCGGATCTCATAGGCCTCGTGTGACCTTACCGGGACTCATCCATGAACTCGATTTCTAGCGCGACTACCGCGCCGGCCCCCTTGCAGCCGTCGAAGGCGTATCCCGCTGCACAGGCGCCTGAACGCGCGCCCGCTGCATCGGTGCAGGCTTCCACCGCAGTGAGCATCAGCAGCGAGGCACGGGCCGCAGCAGCCAAGGAGGCTGCCGAAACGCCGGCCGAGACCGCACGCGAAGCCAGCGGCGGAGACCGTCAAGCCCAGCACCTGCTCGCACGTCATGTCGCAGCGGGCGGGGCAGCGTCGACGACGACGAAATAGCCCGTGAGTCAGCGTTGGCGTTGCTCCCAACCAGCGTCTTGCAATGGACACGTGTCGATGGGCGAAATGCAGGAGCTTTTCTAACTGCGCCTTTGGTATTTTCACTGCGGCGCAGCGAAATCGTGGCCGCGACGCGCGTCGATCACCGTTTTCCCAGCAATGGCGATCGGCCGATCCTGCTCGTCTCGGTCTTCAGCCTTGCTGGCGCAGACAGGCCTTCGAAGGCAGCTCCCGGCGCCCAGCCCGCCGCGGAACAAGTCCGGTCATCGTGCAGGCCTCGAACTCCCTCGGCCCAGGCCGGCAGCATGCGCTTTCCGATTCTTGATTCAGCGAGCTCAGGCCCCGGAGCCGCAAGGCGTCCGAAGGGCACACGGGATAGGTATTGAGCCTTCCTGCGCTGCATCGGCGACTGCATGTATCCGCGTGACGCATTTGCGCGGTTGTTCGACCTCGTCCGCGCGGGCCACCTGCCGCTCCACGGGATGGAAGCCGAGACCTATCCGCTCGCCGAATTGCTGGCGACCATAGACGCCGACGCAGCCGCGGGCAGCCTCCGATGTATCGTCATGCGGCACCAGCAGTGAGGCATCAGGAGTCGACGAAAGCGTAGAGAGCAAGAAGCTTTCCGTCGCGTGTGATGGCGACGTCGATGCCGGTCACCGCCGCGTTGTCGGCGGCAGGCCCGAATCCCCACGCAAGCCGCCCGACCTCGTGCATGACATCGGCAGACCCTCGCGCGACGAAGGCGAAGCCGGGGAACCCGGCCTGCAGTTCGTCGATGCGACGGCCGATCGCCTCGAGGCCCACGTATCGGCCATCCGGATCGATGAAGACGCCTTGCGGCGACCAGAGGGTCTCGAGCGCCGCCCGTCTCCTGGTCGCGTCTCGCTCGCCGAAGACAGCGAGGAGATTGCGCTCCAGTAGTTCGGCCACAGGAAACTGCATGGTTCATCCTTTCGAATGTCGCGCGGCCTTCGATACCGCGAAGCTGTCTTCCAGCATCAGGAAGCGCGCGATCTTGTCGCCGGTAAACGTCAGGACGATGGCGAACGACGTGTCGATCAGCTTGCCGGTGGCTGTGACGCGCGACTGCAGGTGGCCGAGGACGACGGCCCGCGCGTCGCTCGCCAGGACGTCGTGGATCTCCAGGCTCACCCGCTCGATCATCGTCTGCGTGTCGCTGACGAAGTCCGCGATCGCCGAGTTGCCGGTCTTGTGGCCAATCCATGGCAGCACGCCGGCATCGCCCGGGATGTTCCAGTCAAGGTCGGGCTCGCACAGCGCCGCGATATCGCTGGGGCTGGCGCCGGAGCCGAGCTGTTCGAGGAACCGTTGGGCGAGGCGGAGGTTGTCCTGGGAGTTCATGATGGTTTCCTGGGTTGGTGCACCAGCCAGGGCGGCAGGCGCGAGGTGAAGAGTCAGACCTGAACGAGCCCGCCATCGACGAACAGCTCGATGCCGGTGATGTAGCTGGCGTCATCCGACGCGAGAAAGGACACGGCCTTGGCGATCTCGTCGGCGTCGCCGACCCGGCCCAGCGGGGCTTTGTCGGCGATCTCCTGGCGATACGCCTCGATCTGCTCGGCGCTCATCTTGAGCTCGGTCTTGTAGGCAGGCGTCACGACGGCACCCGGTGCGACCACATTGACGCGGATGCCACGACCCTTGAGATCGGCGGCGAAGCTGCGTGCGAATGACCGCAAGGCCGCCTTGGTCGCCGCGTAGATGCCGAACGTGGGGACACCCTGGATGGCCGAGATGGATCCGGTGATCACGATCGCGCTGCCGGCGGGCATGCGCGGCAGCGCTGCCTGCAGGGTGAGCAGCGTGCCCTTCACGTTGATGCCGAAGGTCTTGTCGAACTGGGCTTCGGTGATGCCGCCGAGCGGCGCGAACTCGCCGCCGCCCGCATTGGCGAACAGGATGTCGATCCTGCCGTGCGCCGCCGCCGCGACGTCGATGAC
>FSVG01002007.1_pt1 | contig 17517 bp, 11 predicted proteins | sample 1637511 | NCBI WGS metagenome assembly FSVG01 (sample SAMEA3914816, study PRJEB12502) | metagenome | biome: forest; material: soil | place: USA | collected 2011-09-16 | depth 0.3 m
CTGACGACGCAAGTCACAGCATGTAGCTCTACATGCCTCGGCATGCAATCTACGATGTTGGAGACCGGCCGCCTACTCAGCGGCGACCATGATGTCTAGACGTTGGACATGCCCGCTCGATGCTCGTTCTTGACGACTTCGCCCGCGCGGACGACGGTGGTCAAACGGCGTCCGTCCTGAGCCAGCAGCGAGATGTCGGCCAGGGGATCGCCGTCCACGACGAGCAGGTCGGCATGAGCCCCCACGGCGACGCAGCCGAGCTTGCCAGCCATCATCATCATCTCTGCAGTGATGGAAGTCGCCTGGCGAAGGATCTCCAGCGGGCTGAAGACCTGCTGGCGAATAGTGAACTCGCGACACCGTTCCTTGTACAGCGCGCCCATCAGGTCGGTGCCGAAGCACAGCTTCACCCCGGCGTCCCGCATGATCTGCATGCCACTGATGGCGCTGGTGGCCGTCTCCTCGGCCTTCGCCTGGCTCTCGGCGGGAAAGCCGAGCTTGCGCCCCATGGCCACGAGCTGATCGATGATGACCATCGTGGGAACGATGTAGGCGCCGCGCTCGACGACGTAGGCCGCCGTCTCCGCGTCGATGAGCGTGCCATGCTCGATGGTGCGCACGCCGAACTCGACACATCGGCGGATGGCGCTGGCGGGGTGGCAGTGCGCCGTTGCATAGCTGCGCCGCTCGACGCACTCGCCGACGATGGCACGGATCTCGTCTTCGCGATACTGGTTCATCCAGATAGGGTCGGTCGACGAGACGACGCCGCCCGAGGCCAGGATCTTGATGCAGTGCGCTCCTTGCCGGAACTCTTCACGCACGGCCTTGATGCACTCATCGACCCCATCGGCCACGACGGCCAGCGCATTGAACAGCGGGCCGTTGCAGGAGCAGGCCGATTGATAGCGCGGCGCGTCGTGGATCTGCCGAAAGTCGCCGTGCCCGCCGGTCATGGTCAAGACCTTTCCGGAGTAGAAATAGCGCGGGCCGACGACGAGGCCCTCCTCCAGGGCCTTGAACATGCCGTAGGTGCCGCCGCCGACATCCCGCACGGACGTGAAGCCGCACGCCAGCGCATGGCCAAGCATGCGCACCGCGTATGCCGCGCGATAGGCTTCCCCGAGGCTCTCGAGTCGTTGCAGCGACACGTCGCTTGCAAAGGCGTGAACATGCGCGTCGATCATGCCCGGCATGAGCGTCCTTCCGGCGACGTCGATGACCTGCGTGCCGTCCGGTACCGCGATCGGCCGATCGCTGATTTCCTGGATCAGGCCGTCCGCGACGCGGACCCACATCCCTGGCGCGCAGTCGGCACTGTGCCCGTCGAAGATGCGCGCGTTCTTGAACAACAGTCCTGACATGACGATTCCTTGTAGGCGGACCCGAGCTCGCGAAGGCGCGCGGCAGCGGTGCAGAAGCGAGTTCGGCCTCGGCAGTCGGATGGCACCGGCCTGCACCTCGGCCAATCTACGTCGCTTGCAAGCGGCCCGCTTAGGGCCATTGCACGATTTGTTGCGCCGGGTGAACTATCGGAACGCGGCGCGCGCGGCCTAACTATTCGTGAATGCGGACTAAGACGGCGCGGCAGGGACTGTCTAGCCTTCGAGTACGCCCGGTTCGAAGCAAGCCCGACCTCGCGTGTCGACAGTACCGCTCCGCCGGGCCCGACTCCTCGAACTCAACAGAGACCCCTCTCATGCTCGACACCAACCTTGGACGCGCCCTGCGGCTTCTTTCCGACGCGTGGGAACAGCTCGGCCAGACCGCGTTCGTCCAACAGCAGGTTCACGGCGCCATCCGGGACCTGCCCGATCTGTCTTTCGCCGGCGCCGACAAGCGTGCCGGCGGAGCCCGCGCCTTGCTGCATCGGATGCAGGAGCTCGACGAAGGCGCGTTGCCGCACGGGGTGCAGGTGAGCCTGCGGCAGGCCCGTTACCGAATCTCGGCCTGTGCACGCGAGGCCGACCTGTACTGGACGGTCATGGATCCCATGGGCCTGGGCTTTTTCGGGATGTTCGCGCCGTCGGCGTACTGCGGCGGCCTCCTGCTCACCTCGATCCTCCAGGGCGTCCAGGCGATGACATTCACGGGCGAGGGCGATCTCGATCGCTATCTGGCCCTGCTCGCGGACTTCAGCCGGCTGCTCGACCAGATGACCGAGCGCACGCGCGGCCAGGCCGATCGGGGCATGCGCATGCCCAGGCCGCAACTGCCCGCCGCACGCGGCCTCATCGCGGCCTTTCTCGATCGCTCCCGTCATGCCCTCGCCGTCGCTCCCGACCGGCTCCCCGAGGGGCTTGCGACACCGGCCTTTGCCGCAGAAGTCCAGCGGCGGATCCAGGAACGAATCGTCCCGGCCTATGAGCGCTTCGCGGCGGTACTGTCGCCCGAATACGAAGCCGCGGCGCCCACTGGCGTGGGGATCAGCCAATACGAGGCGGGCCCGCGCGCCTATGCCGAGCTCGTGAAGATGCACACGACGACGACGTTGACCCCCGAGGAGATCCACGATTTGGGCCTGAGACGGATGGCCCAGGTGCAGGCCGAGATGCGCCAGATACGCGCGGAGGCCGGCTTGGCCGACGACCCCGCGGCCTACCTGGCGCGGGCGCAGGCCAATCCGCGGTTCTCGGCCCGCACGACGGAAGAGGTGACCGGCGTCTTCCAGCGCTACATCGACCGCATGGAGACCGTCTTCTCGCAGGCGTTCCATACGCGTCCACCGGTGAGCTACGCGGCGGTGCCGCTGTCGGAGGCGCTCGAAGCCAGCATGACCTTCGGCTACTACGATCCGCCGAAGCTTGGCGACGAGGTGGGTCGGTTCAGGTTCAACGCACGCAACCTGCGACAGCAACCGTTGATGAACATCGCCTCGCTGACGTATCACGAACTCGTTCCGGGACACCACCTCCACCTGACCACCCAGAATCGCAACGGCGCACTACTGCCGGTCGGACGCCATTCGTTCGTGAACGCCTACAACGAAGCCTGGGCCGAGTATTCGGCGACGCTGGCGGGCGAGCTGGGCATGTACGTGGAGCCCGAAGAGCGCTACGGCAGACTCATCATGGACGCGTTCCTGACGTCGCGCCTCGTGGTGGACACCGGCATGAATGCGCTCGGTTGGTCGCTCGAGAAAGCTCGCGACTACATGCGGGAATTCAGCTCGATGTCGGAATCGGAGATCCTGACCGAGACGCTGCGCTACTCGTGCGACCTGCCGGCCCAGGCCCTGGCGTACAAGCTCGGCGACACGGAGATGGTTCGCCTGCGCGAGAAGCTCAAGAGCCGGCTCGGTGCGAGATTCGATCTTCGGGACTACCACGCGGCGGTGCTGTCGGTCGGCGCGCTGCCGATGTCCGACCTCGCGTGGCACTTGGAGAAAACGCTCGTGCCGACGGATGCCCCGGCCGCCTGAATCCGAGGTATCGCCGCCGCACGGCGATCGGTCACGCCAAAGCGAAGTCCGAGGCTGATTCGATCCCACCGAACCCAGACACCAACAGCGCGCCCCGAGCGCCTCGAGACATCAACGATGCAAGTCGATCTTCACCGCCCAGTCACCGAACTCGCCCCCGGAGAACGCCTCCACGAACAGGTGATGACCGCCAACGATCCGCAGAGCGGGCTGCGTTGCGTCATCGCCATCCACGACACCACACGCGGCCCCGCATTCGGAGGCTGCCGTGTATGGCACTACGCGAACAAGGGCGCCGCCCTCATCGACGCGTTGCGGCTGTCGGAGGGCATGAGCTACAAGAACGCCCTGGCGGATCTGCCCTTCGGCGGCGGCAAGGCGGTCGTCATGCGCCCCCCGGGTGCGTTCGACCGCGCCTCGCTGTTCACCGCCTTCGGCAAGTTCGTGGAATCGACGGGCGGCAGGTACATCACCGCAGAGGACGTCGGCAGCACGACGGAAGACATGCGGAACGTCGCTCGCCAGACCTCCTTCGTCAGCGGACTTCCCAGAGACGGCCGCTTCGGTGGAGACCCGTCGCCCAAGACCGCCTACGGCGTCTTCGTGGCGATGGAGCAAGCAGTCCGCATGCACCTGAAGCGTTCGATTGCCAGAACGACCGTCGCGGTCCAAGGCCTGGGGGCCGTCGGCATGAGCTTGTGCGAGCGACTGCACGACGCCGGCGCGAGCCTGGTCGTCGCGGATATCGACGAGGCCCGCACCCGCGACGCGAATTCGCGCTTCGGCGCGCGCGTGGTGAGCGTCGAACGAATCCTGATGGAGCCCTGCGACGTGCTCGCGCCCTGTGCAATGGGCGCCGTGTTGAACGGCCAGACGGTGATGGTGCTCAACAGCGCGATCGTCTGCGGCGCTGCGAACAACCAGTTGGCAGCCGCCGACGATGGCGATGCGCTGCACGACCGCGGCGTTCTGTACCTGCCCGACTTTCTCGTCAATGCGGGCGGCATCATCAGCGTCGCCCGCGAGTATCTCGGCCAGGGCGCCGAGACCACGGTGATGCAGGAGATCGGCGGCATCGGCCGACGCGTGTCAGAGCTGCTCGAGCGCTCGGAAAATCGTGCGCCAAGTCGGGTCGCCGTGTCGTGGGCCAGGGAGAAGCTGGACGCCGTGGCCACGTGACGGCAGACCTCTGGCTCGCTCGCCGGACGGCCGCCTCGGGACGAAGCGACCCGTCCCGATCCGATTCCTGAACCGCTGCGTTGTCCCGTTGCGCATCGGCTTCCCGTCACTTGACGGCTTGAGGCGCCACCATCAGACTATACAGTATTGTATGTTAAGAAATAGCGTTGGCGCTTCAGGAGAATTCCATGTACGAGCCGCTCTGCATAGGCCGCCTCATCGATGCGCAAGCCTGGGTGGACGCGATGACGGCGTCCAGACAGCGGCATGGCAAGGGAGCGTTCGTCGACTTGGCCGAATCGGGTTTCGGCAAGGGGCAGCTGAGGACCTTTGTCGAGCAGGACATCGCGATCAACATCGTCGACATGGTGCTGGAGCGATCGATACGGTCGCAGTGCGAAGCCATCGACGACGTGTTGCTCGTTCGGGCCAACATCGGCACCGCCTGCACTTACACGTCGGATGACGACGTGGCGTGGCGCTTCGTCCGCCCGGAGGTGAGCGTCTCCTTCCTGCCCGCCGGCACCAAGATCGACGTCCTCATCGAGCCGGACATGATGCACATGGCCGTGACCATGCTCCTGAGACCCAGCGCCCTGGTGAATCACTACGGCCTGAGCCGCGAGGACCTGCCCGGCCCGCTGGTGCAGGCCATCGACGGCAAGCTCACGCAGCCGATGCGCCTGCTCACGCTGCCGCTCGATCCAGGCATGGCGTCCCTGATCGAAGATCTCCTGCGCAGCCGGCTACCGGAGTCGCTCAAGGTGCTCCAGGCGAGCGCCAGGAGCGCGGAATTGCTGCTGCTCATCACGGCCGCGTGGAACGAACAGCTGGCGGCCGGCAACGCGGCGAACCTGCGCGGACGCGATGCCTACCTCATCGCCGCCGCGCGCCGCATCCTCACCGAACGCCTGGTCGATCCGCCGACGCTGCAGGAGCTCGCGCAGGAACTGGGCACCAATCGCAACAAGCTCAACCAGCTCTTCCAGCGCGGGCTGGGCGTCACGCCGAAGGCGTTCTGCGTGCAGCGTCGCATCGAGCGTGCGCAGGCGCTCCTGCGCGAAGGGCGGCTGAACGTCGCGCAGATCGCGGAGACCGTAGGCTACCAGCACCAGAGCAGCTTTGCCGCGGCGTTCCGGGAGGTGGTGGGCATGTGTCCGCGGGACTACGGAAACGCTCGACACGGCCGGAGCCCCGAACCGTTGCTGGCCGCGTAGTGCGCGAGCAAGCCCGCGCCAACGTCCCACTCTGACCCGCGCCATCGGCACGCATGGGTGCAGGCCCGGCGCGCGGCTGCACGCAATAGAGGCGACGCCTCCACCCCGGGTAGTTACGGAGATTCGCCGCCGCGGCACGACATGCCCGCGCCGAATGTGCCGGTGGCCTCAATCAAGATGCGGTCCGCCTAAGTGCTGCAGCGCGCCCGTCACTAATCTTGCGCCATGGGCAATGTCGCCTTTGGAAGGTACACAATGAAATCCCGGCAAGGTCGTTCGAAGTCTCTCCCCCGTTGGATGGCAGGCGGGATCTGCGCGGCAGCACTCTGCGCAGGCGTCCATGCCCAGGCCCACCGGTTCGACATCGCGGCGGGAGACCTGGAGACGGCGCTCAAGGCCTTCCAGGCACAGTCCGGCACCCAGCTGACCTACAGGGCCGAGGACGTGAAGGGCCGTGCGACAAGGGGCGTTCACAGCGAGATGTCGCCCGCGCAGGCGCTGCAGGCGCTGCTCGACGGCACGTCGCTGGCCATGCGCGCCGACCCGACCAAGGACACGGTGCTGTTCGTGGAACCCGCGGGAAATGTCGAAAGACGCAGCGACGACAGCACGCCTGCGGTGCAGCAGGTCATGGTGACTGCCACGCGCCGGAACGAGCCGGTGCAGACGGTCCCGATGCAGGTCAATCTGGTGGCGGCGGACGACCTCGCGCGTGCGGGCGCCAACGGCCTGCGCGACTACATGGCGACCCAACCCGGCGTCAACGTCAATTCCTTCGGAGGTGCCACGTCCAACGACATCAGCATCCGCGGCGTCAGCACCGCCTTGCAGACGGTGTCGACGGTGGGTGTCTACGTGGACGACGTCGCGACGGGCTCCAGCTCGGCGTTCGCCGCCGGCTCGATGACGGCGCTGAACATGGCGCTGATGGACCTGAATCACGTGGAGGTGCTGCGCGGGCCGCAAGGCACGCTGTATGGTGCGGGCGCCATGGGCGGCGTGCTGAAATACGTCACCAACGAGCCCACCACCGACGAGTTCGACGGCAGCGTCACGCAGACGACCTCGTTCAGCAAGGGGGGCGGCACCAACACCACCGAGAGTGGCGTGGTCAACGTGCCGCTGAAGCAGGATGTCGCGGCACTGCGCCTGTCGGCGTTCAAGGATCACTTCGCGGGCAGCATCGATGCCGTCGGCATCGCTGCGCGCAACAACATCGATCGCGGCGACTCGACGGGCGCCCGCGCGTCGCTGCTGGTGACGCCGGTTCGGTACCTCACGTTGCGCCTCACGGTGCTGACCCAGAAGATCACCCGCGACGGCAACGACTATGTCGACTACGATCCGGCCACGCAACGCCCGGTGGAAGGCAACCGACAGCGCTCGCTGGCCGTCGCCGAGCCGAGCTCGGTACGCACCAATCTCTATTCCGCGGACCTTGAGTACGATTTCGGCTGGGCGAGACTGAACTCGATCACGACGTCGCAACGGGTCACCTCGAAGACCATGATCGACTATTCGTCGGTCTACGTGCCGTTGCTGGGGAGCGTTGGTCTGAATTTCAACAGCGTCGGCATCGGGCAGGGCGTGTTGCAGCGGAAGACGACGCAGGAATTTCGGCTGACGTCGAGCGCCGACCAGCACTTCGAGTGGCTGGCCGGCTTCTATTGGGATCATGAACAGGGTGCCAACCAGGAGCAGAGCCACAGCGTGCCGTCGGAAGGTACACCGGACCTCAACCTCGTCACGCTCTCCCTGCCTAGCGACTACAAGGAAATGGCGGCCTACGGCGACATGACGTGGAAGTTTGATGGCGGCCTCTCGATCACGGCCGGAGCACGCGTGGCACAGAACCGCCAGCGAACCGGGCAGGTCTCCACTGGCGTGCTGACCGGACCCGACGCCAACCTGCACGGCGCCTCCAAGGACACGAGCAGGCTCTGGCTGCTGACGGCGGGTTACGCGATCGACAAGAACAACAGCGTCTACTTGCGGGGCGCCAGCGGCTACCGGCCCGGCGGTCCGAACGTGGTGGTGTTGGACAGCAATGGCGTTCCGACCAGGGCGACGATGTTCCAGCACGACACGCTCACGAGCTTCGAAGGCGGCTACAAGGCAGATCTGTTGGGCAAGACGCTGCAATTGGAGGCCGCGGCGTACCACCTTGACTGGCGCGACATCCAGCAATATCAGGCCATCAACGGCGAAACGGGCATCGCCAACGGCGGCAAGGCAGCAGTAAACGGCGCCGAACTGGCCCTGACCTATCGACCCGTGCAGAACTGGACCTGGACGGCCAGTGGCTCCTACATCGACGCCAAGCTGACGCAGGACGCGCCAGGCCTGGGCGCGGCCTCCGGCGAACGTCTTCCCAACAGCGCACGGTTCGCCGGCACCCTGTCCACCACCTACCGCTTCAGCCTGGGCGGCTTCGCGGCCTATGTCGGCGCGACCGAGCAGCATGTGGGCCAGCGCAACGCAGGCTTCGACGGCAGCACGACGAGCCCGAACTACCGCCTGCCGTCCTATTCATTGACGGACTTGCAAGCCGGTATCGACTTCAAGCGCGCGAACCTTGGCCTGTTCGTTCGCAACCTGTTCGACGTGCAGGCGCAGCAGAGCGCCAACACGCTACCGGAGATCTACGGCGGTCCCGCCTGGGTCTCCTTGGCGGCGCCGCGGACGGTGGGCATGACCCTCAACGTGCCATTCTGAGCAATCGCGCCGGCAAGTATCCATCCAAGGGAATCATCATGAACGACCTGACCCAACCGCGCATCGTCGTGCGCCACGACGCCCTCGCGACCGACGACCTGCTCAAGCTTCGCTTCGTGCGCGACGCGCGCCTGGCGCCCGACGGGCGGCAGGCGGCGGCGATCGTGTCCCGCTCCGATCTGCCTAGCGATGGCGAGTTCTTCGAACTGGTGTTGATCGACATCGCGACCGGTGTGCAGACGCCACTCGTGGCGGGCGACGTGCGCGTCAGCGGCCCGGCATGGTCGCCCGACGGGCGCCAACTCGCCTATGTCCGGATGGATGGCGGACCGCCGCGCGTGTGCATCCACGATGTGGCCAGCGGGGAGCTTCGAGAAGCGATGGTCTCGGGTGGCATGCCGCAGCCGCCGCTCGCCTGGTCGCCCGATGGAAAGCGCCTGGCGCTGACGGTGACCACCGTCCAGCCTCCCAAGCCGGGCCTGCACCGCATCACCAAGACGGGCTACCGCATCGAGGGCATCGGCTTCGTCGACCAGTTCATCCAGCGCGTCGACGTGCTGGAGATCGCCAGCGGCACCATCGCCTGCGTCACGGCCGGCTACGGCAATTGCTCCCAACCGCAATTCAGCCCGAGCGGCGATCGACTGATGTTCGGAGCGATCGACGGGGCGGCTCCTCCCGGCGGCGGCAGCGCGCCCCGGCCGCACATCCTCGATTTCGCAACCGGCCGGGTGACCCGGGTGCTGGGCGACGAGTGGTACATCTCCGCCACCTACTGGCTGCCCGACGGCAAGCGCCTGCTGGTGTTCGGCGACTATCGCAGCACCATGACGGTGCCGGTGCCGTCGCTGTTCACGTTCGATCTCGCGAGCGGCGTCCACGAATCCCGGACCCCCGACCTCAAGGCTCAGATCGGCATGCGCGTCCATGAAGACACGCCCTTCTGGGAGATCGCCTTCACGCGCGGCGTCGAGGTGATCGACGACGCCACTGCCTATGCCACCGTGCAGGTCGGCGGCGAGGCCCAGATCTGGCGCATCGCACTCGAAGGCGGGATCCGAATGGAGCCGCTCGTCTCAGGCAATCGCTCTGCCCTGCTGCTGGGCGCGACGGCCGCTACCTTGATCTTCCTCGGCAGCGACGCGCATCGCCCCGGCGACCTGTGCGTGATGCGGTTGCCGTCGGGCAGCGAGTCTCGTCTGACATCGCTCAACGACGAGGTGTTGGCCGCTTGGCCGAAGCTCACGCTCCGATCCTTGCCGGTGACCAGCCCCGACGGACTCGAGTTCGACGCCTGGTACCTCGCGCGCGAGGACGCCGAAGGCCCGCTGCCCACGATCATGTTCATCCACGGCGGCCCGTTCCTCGCGGTCGGCCATGCCTTCCGCTACGATTTTCACCTGCTCGCCTCGCGCGGGTGGGGCATCGTCTTCGGCAATTTCCGCGGCTCGGCGGGCTATGGCGAAGCCTTCCAACGCAAGATCATGGGGGACTGGGGCAGCCGCGGCTTTCCCGACCACATGGCGGTCGCCGACACGGCGGTCGCCGCCGGTCTCGCCGACCCGCAACGCCTCGGCGTCTGGGGCGCGTCGCACGGCGGCTTCGCGACATCCTGGATCATCGGCCACACCGGACGTTTTCGCGCGGCGGTCGCCGAGGCTTCCGTGACCAATTATTCGTCTCTCTACTACCTGAGCGATGCAGGCTTTGCCTTTGCAGCCGACCTCGGTGGCATGCCGCACGAAATCGCCGACGTCTATCGGTCGCGCTCGCCGCTGACCTACGCGCATCGCTGCACGACCCCGACCCTGATGCTGCATGGCGAGGAGGACTACCGTTGCCCGATGGCGGAGGCTGAGCAGTTCTTCCGCGTCCTGCTCGACGTCGGATGCACGACGGAGCTGGTGCGCATCCCGCGCTGCAACCACATCGGCGACGCCGTCGGCCCGCTCAGCGCACGCGTCGGCCAGAACGAAGCGCTGGTCGACTGGTTCGAGCGCTTCCTGTGACTCGAGGCTTCGCATGACCCAGGCGCGCATCACGACGACGCATCATGTCGGCGTCACGTTCGCCTGCCCGATCGAGACGGTCTGGCAGGAGATCCTCGACCTGGCCGACGGCCGGAAATTCGAGCGACAAGGCTTCAGCGTCGAGCCGATCACCGGCGATCCCCGCGCCTACCTGGGCGGGTACCGGATGGTGCGGCAGCAGGCCGGCGGCACCGACGAGCGCCTGTGCTTCGTGACCGAGCGGGACGAGGCGGCCAGGCGGCTGAGCGTCTGCGCCTACTACGTGGGCACCATCGCCCACGGCATCGTCGTCCAGGCCACCTACTCGGCACTCGCGACCGGGCCAGGCAGCGTCTACCAGATCGATTGCCACGGAACACAGGATGTCGAAATCCCCGACGGCAAGACGCTGGCGGAGGTCAACGAGATGATCGAAGCGTCCACGCAGGCGACAAACCAGTACCTGCGAACGACGCTCGAATCCGAACGGACGCGGCTCGAAGCGAGGTCTTCGTGAGACAGACGGGTCGGCGACTCCGTGCGAGAGCATGGCCTCCTTGAGACCTTCAGGTGCCGGCGAGCACGTCAATGCCGCGTGGTAGTACGGAGCGAGCTTCACGCCATCTTCCGTGCGCGCCGACAGGAGGTGAGGCGAACCCGCCAATGACGCGGCTGCCTTTGCGCTGGCTTGGCACGTCGCCGAATCGCCCTACCAGACTTCAGACGCCTGTGATGGCAATCTCGACGACCCACGGCTCGTCGTTCTCGAAGATCGCAGGCAAATGGGCTGCAATGTCGTCGTGGGTATCAAGCTTCCTGTAGCTGATACCGACCGTCTTTGCGAGTGCCTGAAAGTCGACCGCCGGGGACTGGATATGCATGCCTACGAAGCGGCCGGCAACAGCATTCGCGCTACCCAGGTTCTTGGCGACTCGCATCAGGATGTCGTACTTCTGATTGTTGAAGACGATGTACTTCACGGGCGCCTTGTAACGCGCAGCCGACCACAGTGCTTGCGGCGAATACATCGCTGCGCCGTCACCGACAAAGCATGTCACCCGCTCTTGCCTGCCGGCAAGCGAAACACCGACGGCAGCGGGCATGCCGAAGCCGAGCGCTCCACCACGCACAAAGTAGTATCGATCGTCAGTGTCGGTCTGCCAGAGCTCGCGCACGGCCTCGAAGGTGCACGGTGCCTCGTTGACGAGCGGCATTCCCCGAGGCAGCACGCTCAGTACGGCGCCAACAGCCGACCTTGGATGCAACGGCACTTCTTGAGCAAGTTCTCGACAATGAACGTTGCCATCGGAAGCGCGACTACTTGCCGTTGGCGGGCCATACCCTGCGAGTTCAGCCGCCAGGGCCGCCAGGGTCTCCTTCGGATCGCCGGTGACTGCAATGTCTGCAGGAGCGTCATGGCCAGGCTTGCCCTGCAGGGCGGAGATCTGAAAGAGCTTGAGCGACCGAGGAAGCGGCTCGCCTGCGGTGTACGGGTAGGCAAGTAACGCGTGGTCGCCCACCAGGAGCGCGACGTCGTACCCTTCCAGCAGCTCTCGAATCCGGGAGAAATCGGGCGGCAGCACGCTTTTCCACGATGCATGCGTGCTGGGGAATACGTTGCCGCCCACAAGAGGCGTTCCATACACGTCTGCGCCAAGCGCCTCGGCGACCGCGACGGCCGCGGCAACAGCGTCCGAGTGCACGACAGCGTCCGAAAGAAGAAGCGCCGTGCGACGTCCCTTCTCCTGGGTACGGTACCACTCGACAAGGCCAGAAATGTTCCCTGGCGCAGGGCGTGGAACCGCAGCGCGTCGCAGCATCGGTCCGGCAATCTCCTCTTCCAGCAGATCCATGGGTATGGAGATGAAGACCGGCCCGCGCGGTTGGCTGTTTGCGATGGAGAACGCCCTGCGCAGCGCAGGAACGATGTCGCGTGCCGATCGCACCTCGTAAGCCCACTTGGTCACCGGCGCCGCAATGCCAACGAGATCGCCCGCCAGCCATGGATCGCTGAACAGATGGCGCGTATCCTGCTGGCCCGCGGTGATCACCAAAGGCGTGTTCGTATTCATCGCATTGACGAGTGCCCCCATGGCGTTACCCAATCCTCCAGCCGTGTGGAGATTGACGAACGCCGCGCGCCCAGTGGCTTGAGCGTAGCCGTCGGCCATCCCTACCGCGGTGGCCTCCTGCAGCGCGAGCACGTATTGGATGTCGTCGCGCTCTACAAGCGCGTCCATCAAGGGCATCTCCGTGGATCCGGGATTGCCGAAAATGGCCGTGACACCTTCATCAGAGAGTACATCCAGCATCGCGTCCACCGCGCGCACCGGCGGCCGCTTCAAGTCTTCAGTCTTCATCTTGGTTTCCAATCAACATCACGCTCAATCGCCAGCCAGGGCAGGCTTGGCCGCCCTCGCGTTCGCACCTGGTCACTGCAATGCGGCGCATGCACTTGCAAGGCGATCCACCGCACTTCGCAGCGTTGCCTCTGTCGCCGCAAAAGCGATGCGGAAATAGCCAGGCGTGCCGAAAGCTGAACCGGGGACTGCCGCGAGTCCGAAATCCAGAAGATGAAGGACAAAATCCTGGTCGCCCCCAATCAACTTTCCCTCCGGCGTTCGTCGACCGAAGAACTTCGAGCAATTGACGAACAGGTAGAACGCCCCGTTTGGCGTTGTGCAACTCAGGCCCGGAATTTTCGTGACCATCTGCACTACCAGGTCCCGTCTGCTGCGATAGGCGCTGTTTTGAGCGGGCAACGAGTCCTGCGGACCGTCGAGCGCCGCGACAGCTGCCGCTTGGGAAATCGATGACGCCGTGAACGTCGATGCCGCCGTCACTTGGGAGACTGCGGAGATCACAGGCGCAGGTCCGGCCAGGTAGCCCACCCTCCAACCGGTCATGGAGTAGGCCTTGGAGATCCCGTTCAAGATCAGCGTGCGCTCGGCGAAATCAGGAGCGACATTGACGATGTTCTGGAAGGGCTCGTCGCCGAAGTAGATCGACTCGTAGATGTCGTCCGAGAACACCAGTACCTCGGGATGCTGCCTGAGCAAATCCGCCATCGCCTTCAAGGCGTGGCGCCCGATGACCGCACCAGCCGGATTGGAAGGCGAGTTCAGTACCAACCAGCGCGTTCTTGGAGTCAGCAGCTTCTCGATATCGTCCACCTGTGGAACAAATCCTTGATCCTCGCGGGTGGCGGCGATCACGGGCATCGCACCAGCCATCCGGACGGCGGATGCATAGGGCTGGAAGAACGGTGCGGGAAGGACTACCTCGTCACCCGGACCGACCGAGGCCATCATCGTGTTGAAGATTGCCTGCGTTCCACCGGCGGTCACCGTGACCTGGCTTCGTTCGTACGCCAGTTGGTTGTCGCGGAGCAGCTTGCGGCAGATCGCGTCCTTCAACTGAGGCGCACCGTCCATCGCCGTGTATCGCGTCTGGCCCTTTTCGATTGCATCAATGCCGGCCTGCTTCGCATGTTCCGGCGTTGGAAAGTCCGGCTCGCCCGTCGAGAGGTAGATCACGTGTTGCCCCCGCGCCTCCACTTCGCGCGCGGCCTGGAGAACGGCGAGGAACGGGGAAGGCTCCAGGCCCCGCATGCGCGGAGCCAGCCGAAGGATTTCAACTTCTTTCGCATTCATGGTGCAGAATTCCAAATTGACACGATTGATTGAAATTCTGAGCCTTGTTCATTAGTATTTGGAGGCGAATTAGTTCAATCCTTGATCCACTATTGGCACGCGATGCCACGAAGAGCCAAAGTTGAAGAGTTAGATGCCAATCAAGCTGGATTCCATCGACAGGCGCATCCTCAAGGCGCTTCAACGCGACGCCAACATCCCCAACACCGAGCTGGCGAAGCTCGTCGGGCTGTCACCCTCCCCTTGCCTGCGCCGCGTCAATCTGCTGGAGGAGAACGGCGTCATCGAGCGCTACGTGGCGCTCCTGAACCAGGCCGAGATAGGCTTGAAGATGACGATCTTTTGCCGGGTGACGCTCGACACCAAGGATCACGAGACCGTGGAGAACTTCGTCAAGGAGATACAGCAGGCGCGCGAGGTGATGGAGTGCCACCTCATGGCGGGCAGCTACGACTTCCTGCTTCGCGTCGCTGCGGCCGACCTCGAGGACTACCAGCGCTTCCAGGTCCAGCATCTCACCCGCATCCGGGGCGTGAGGAATGTGGAGACCGAGATTCCGCTCCGAAAGGTCCTGCTGACTACCGAGTTTCCTCTCTAGTCTCGCCACCGGCGCCCGCCAACCGCATGAAGGTTCTGGTGCACGATGGGATCGGCGTCCGGCCGGCCGCCCGACGCTTGAACCCGGGCAACTTCGCCTGGCCACGCGACGTCGTGACTCTCAACCGCGAGCAGCTCGACGCATTCGTGCTGGGCCTGCTCTGGCAGCGACTCGGCGAGGCGGGGGTCCATCGTGCATCGGCGCAGCGTCATGGCCTGCGCATGTGCCTGGCTCGCGTGCTGCGCAAGGATCGCGCACAGGGTGGCCGCGGCGACGGCTGTCGGACGGGCGATCGGGGTTGGCGTGGCGCAGGCGGTGCGCGCGGTCTGGGCCGGCCTCAAGGGGGTTGTCTCCATGAGGTGAACCGGGCTGCCCCGCGCGGTCGTGCGCCGCGCTCGCGAGGCGAAAGAGCTGCTGCCGGGTCGCGGCTAGAAGATCTTTCCGGGATCGAGGATCGATTTCGGATCCCACGCGCGCCTGGTGGCGCGCATCAGGTCGACGACATGCGGGCCCACTTCGGCAAGCAGCTTCGTCTTCTTGCCCATGCCGATGCCGTGTTCGCCGCCGGTGCAGGTGCCGCCGACGGCCAGGGCGCGCTCCGTCACAGCCCCCCCGTCACGGTGACGAGATGGACTTCAGAACGCAAAACGGCGCCCACTGGGGCGCCGCTTGTTTCCTGCCTATTCTTTGGTTGCGGGGGCAGGATTTGAACCTACGACCTTTGGGTTATGAGCCCAACGAGCTACCAGACTGCTCCACCCCGCGACTGAGATAGCTATTATGGCACGAATCGCGGGCGTTGTCACGGAGGCCCCGTGAAGCTCAGTAAAGACCGCGCGTCGCTCGACGTGGATCGCAGGTCACGCCACGCGCTCACTTGCCCGTCGGCAGCAACTCATCGATGAGGCTCAGCGCCTCGGCCAGGTTGATGGGCTTGGCGAGGTAGGCGTGCACGCCTGCGACGGTGGCGGCGTCGCGCTGCGCCTGGGTGCTGTCGGCCGAGACGACGACCACGGGGACGCGCATCGGCACGGGCATCGTGCGGATCCATTCGGCCACCTCCAGGCCCGAGCCGTCGGGTAGGTGCAGGTCGACGAGCACGAGGTCGGGGCGCAGGCGCTCGATCATCTCGATGCCGTCGCGCACGCTCACGGCCAGGTGCAGCGTGCAGTCGGGGCGGCGCGCCACCACCTCCTGCATCAGCAGCGCGTTGATCGGGTTGTCTTCCACGTAGACGATCTGGCCGCCGGCGCCGCGCGACGGCTCGGCCGCCGGCGCCGCCCGCAGGTCGGCGAACGGCGCGGGAGCGTGCGCGCGGCGCAGCGTGAGCGTGACGCGCGTGCCGACGTCGGGGCGGCTGTCGATGGCGATGCTGCCGCCCATGCCTTCGATGAGGCGGCGGCTGATGACCAGTCCGATGCCGGTGCCCTCGATGGCGCTGGACTCGAGGCCGAGGCGGTCGAACGCGGAGAACAGGCGCGCCAGCTGCGCGGCCGTCATGCCCCTGCCCGTATCGGAGATCTCGACGGCCAGCGTGCCGGCGTCGTCCTCGGGCCGCGCCGGCGCGCGCAGGTGCACCGCGATGTCGACGCGGCCGTTCTCGAGGTTGTACTTGATGGCGTTGCCGACGACGTTGACGAGCACCTGGCGCAGTCGCGTGGCGTCGGCCTGCACATGGCGTGCACCGCGCGGCGAGTCCTCGGGCATCACGACCGACAGCGTCACGCCGGCGGCCTCGGCGAGCGTCGACAGCAGGCGCACGCTCTCGTTGATGACGAGGCCGACGTCGACGTCGGCCATGTGGATGCGCGCGTTGCCCGACTCGATGGTCGACAGGTCGAGCACGTCGTTGATCAGCGTGACCAGGTGCCAGCCCGCGGCCTCGATGCGCGCGACGCGCTCGCGCTGGAAATCGTCCAGCGGGTGATCCTTCTCCAGCTGCAGCAACTGGGCGTAGCCCAGCATCGCGTTCATCGGCGTGCGCAATTCGTGGCTCACGCGCGAGAGGAACTCTGACTTGGCCTGGCTGGCCGCCTCGGCACGCCGGCGCGCGAGTTCGAGCTCGCCGGCGCGCACGCGCTCGGACTGGTCGGTGGCGACGAACAGAAAGCCCAGCGCCTCGCCGGCGGAGACCTGCGCGCCGCCGCTGCCGGCGGCGAAGACGACCTCGCCCACGCCCGCCACGGGGCCTTGCGGGCCGCCCGGCAGGTCGGTGCGCACCGCGGTGACGGCCAGCGACACGCTGATGCGCGAGCCGTCCTTGCGGTTGTACATCCAGTCGCGCACCTCGTAGCCGAAGCGCTCGGCCACCGCGGTGATGGCGTCGCGGCCGACCACGGGGCGCTTGAGCTGCTGCGTCAGCTCCTCGCCGCGGCGCGCGAGCTCGGCGCCGTCATGGAGCTCCATCGGACACTGCCGGCCCATCAGCTCCGCGGCGCGATAGCCCAGCATCTTCTCGGCGCCGCGGTTGAACAGGCGCACGACGTGGTCGGCGTCGACGGCGATGATGGCCACCTCGGTGGCGGCATCCAGCAGCGCCTGCAGCTTGGCCTGCGCGTGGCGCGCGCTGCGCTCCTGCTCCTTCGCGCGATCGAGCAGCCGCCGCAGCTGCGCCCACAAGGCATAGACCTCCTGGCTGCCGAGATTGACGTCGGGCTCGCCGGGCTTGTCGTCGACCAGATCCGCCGCCGCGCTGACGAGCCGGCGGTAGTTGCCCGCCTGGCGC
>FSVG01001141.1_pt1 | contig 17295 bp, 15 predicted proteins | sample 1637511 | NCBI WGS metagenome assembly FSVG01 (sample SAMEA3914816, study PRJEB12502) | metagenome | biome: forest; material: soil | place: USA | collected 2011-09-16 | depth 0.3 m
ATCTACAGCTATATGCCGGAAATCGTGCGCTATTATACTGGCGCCGAAGCGAAGCTGCCGAACGTCCAGACCTTCCGCTGCCGCGAGCCGGAGGCACTACAATATACGCTCGATCACCTTGAGGAATTGGTGGTGAAGCTGGTCGATGGGTCGGGCGGCTATGGCATGCTGGTCGGGCCGACTGCGTCAAAGGACGAGATTGCCAAGTTCCGCGCTGCGCTGATCGCCGAGCCGCAGCGTTATATCGCGCAACCGACGCTGGCGCTGTCGACCGTGCCGACATTGGTCGATGCTGGCCTCGCGCCGCGCCACGTCGATTTCCGTCCTTTCGTGCTGACCGGATCGAAGGGGGTGCAGGTCGTGCCCGGCGGCCTCACGCGCGTGGCGCTGCGCGAGGGGTCGCTGGTGGTCAATTCCTCACAGGGCGGCGGTACCAAGGACAGTTTCGTGCTGATGGATGGCGGCGCGGTTCAGGGCCAGGAACTGACGATGGGTGGTATAAGCCAGTCACAGGGGCAGAGCGGCTGATGCTCTCCCGCACGGCATCCTCGCTCTATTGGCTGGGCCGCTATGTCGAGCGAGCCGACTTCATCGCGCGGCTGGTCGAGGCGACGGTGCGGCTCGACGTCCTCTCGCCGCGTCCGGCGGGCGACATCGCCTGGGGCAGCGCGCTCGCGGTGATCGAGGCGACCGAGGCGTTCCAGGAAAGCGGCGCGGAAATCGGGCAACAAGCGGTGGCGCGCTTCCTGACCATCGACAGCAGCCATCCGGGATCGATCGTCCGCTGTCTCGACATGGCGCGCACCAATGCGCGGGCGGTGCGCACCGCGCTGACTCGAGAGGCATGGACGGGAATCAATCGCGCCTGGCTGTTGTTCGACCGGCGCTCGTCGCCCGGCGGCGCCACCGCGACGATGAACCTGGTCGAGGCGGTGAAGGCCGAGACTCGCGGGTTCGAGGGCGCGATCCACCGCATGCTGCGCAACCAGACGACCTGGTTCATCCGGCTCGGCCAGGCCATCGAGCGCGCCGACAACACCGCGCGGTTGCTCGACGTGAAGTATCACATCCTGCTGCCCGCCGGGGAGCCGGTCGGCGGTGTGGTCGATCGCGATCAATGGACCACCATCCTGCAGACGGTGTCGGCGGTGACCGCCTATCGCTGGCTCTACAACGACGGGCTGCAGCCGGCGAACGTCATCGACTTGCTGATCGCGCGCCACGAATTGCCGCGCAGCCTGGCCGCCTCGGTCGAGGAGACAGTCGAGTTCCTGTCGCTGCTCGCCAAGCGCACCGGGCATCATGGTGAAGCCGATCGCATGGCCCGTATGCGCCACGCTCGCATCAGCAAGTCGCGGTCGCCCGACATCATCGTCGCCGGGTTGCATCAATATCTCGAGCAATTTCTTGAAGAAAATGCGGAGCTTCACTTCGCGATCGGGCGGCAGTTCAAGTTCATCTGATGCGGATAATTGTCGATCATATCTTCACCGTTGATCTGGCCTTCCCTGTGCCGCGCATCGAACTGGCGTTGCGCGTGACGCCGGAGGACAATCACGATCAGACCGTGTCGGGGTGGCGGATCGGCCCGGACCGCGATGCCCGGTTGCGTGTGGGGCGCGACGGTTTCGGCAACGTGCTGACGATGCTGTATGCCGAAGGACCGCTGGAGCGGATGGACATTCATGTTGCGGGCGAGGTATTCACCGGCCCGTCGAGTGGCATCCTGAGCGCGGCGCATCCCGAGCCGCTGCCGCCCGCTTTGTTCTTGCGCTCAGCGCCGGCCGGGGACGCGCCCGATCTCGCGGCACACGCGATCGAGGCGATGGGCAAGGCGGGGGGCGCGATCGACCGGCTGCACTTGCTCAATGTGGCGCTGTACCAGCGCGCGGGAGAGGTGGAAGCAGGACCATTGGCGGCTACCTTCGTTACTGCTGCCCGGCGGCTGCACTTTCCCGCGCGGTGCGTGTCGGGGTATCTCGCCAATGGCGACGGTGGATCGGCCCTGCATTTCTGGGCCGAGGCATTCGTCGATAGTATCGGCTGGGTCGGGTTCGATCCGGCGACCGGGCTATCGGCGGGCGAGGATCATGCTCGGGTCGCGAGTGCGCTCGATCTGGCGGGCGTGGCGGCGATCACTGGCGGCACGGCCTGAGAGAGGCGGTCAGGCGATCTCGCTGGAAAGGGCGAGCGCCTGCTCCACGGCATGGACCGGCGGCGAATAGGTCGCATCCTCATCGGTCAATAGGGTCCAGCCGGCCGGGCTGAGCACTTCGAGCGGCCGATAGCGCGTCTTGTATTCCATTCGCGCCGACCCCTTCACCCAATAGCCGAGATAGACATAGGGCAGGCCCGCGGCGCGAGCGCGCATGATGTGGTCCATGATAATGAAGTTGCCGAGGCCGGGCCGGTTGTCCTGATCGGCGGCGAAGAAGCTGTAGATCATCGACAGGCCATCGGCCTGTTGGTCGGTCAGGCAGGCGCCGACCAGCCGCCCGCGTTCACCATTCACCGACGGCTCGCGATATTCGACGATCACAGAGTTGACCGGCGATTGCTCGACCATGTCGGCATAATCGCTGTCGTCCATCGTCGTCATGCCTCCGCCCGGATGCCGCGAGGCAAGATAGCGGCGGAGCAACTGGAATTGCTCATCGGTCGCCCAGGCCTGGCACGCCACCACCTCCAGGTCGGCGTGACGGCGAAGCAGCTTGCGCTGGCTGGCATTGGGCTTGAATTCGGGCGTGACGACGCGAACCGACACGCAAGCCGAACAGCCCGCGCAACTCGGGCGATAGGCGACCGACTGGCTGCGCCGGAAACCGATCCGGCCGAGCGCGTCGTTCAACTCGCTGGCATGCGGACCGCTGAGCTCTGTGAACACCTTCCGCTCTTGCCGGCCCGGCAGATAGGGGCACGGCGACGGGCTGGTCACGAAAAAGCGCGGAAAACGAAATGGCGCAGTCACCGCCGGCGTATCCTCAGGTCAGTCCGATGCAAATCACCGGCTTTACGAAACGCACTATGAATCGAGCCGCGCGTGATGAAAAGCGGCTTTACCATGAATCATCGTTAACTTTTGGGAAGATGCGACGAATTGCGACGCTAAAGTGACAATACAGCGCGGTGACTCTGCACAGCAAGGGCGTCTGCCGCGCGTGCGATTCGCTTCGGCGCGTGTGCGATTCGCTTCGACGCAATCAACGGTTCAGGTCGGATCGAGCAGAAGCCGGGTAAAGGAGATGCCGGCATGCGCTCGATCGTTGTTCTTGGCCTTTTGTCCGCAGTCGCAGCGCCCGCGATCGCTCAGCGCGCTCAACCCATGCTGCCGGTGGCGCCGCGCGGGGTCGATTATGCCGAGACGGTCTGCGCAGGCGGGATCGATGGCCGCTATGAAGTGACGCGCGTGCTGGCTACCGGGCAAGTGCTGAGGGTGACGCGGCGTACGCCAGTCCAGCGCACCCTGGTATCGCGAGCGGAGGTGGCAAAGATCATGCGCGATTTCGACCGTGCGCGGTTCGAACGCCGCACGGTTCAGGAGGTGCCGCGGCGCATCGCCGACGGAATCGACTGTACGCTCGCCCGGCGCAAGGACGGAAGGTTGCACAGCCTGGCGCTGCAACAGGAAATGGGCTCCGACCCGGCGGTGCAGGATCTGCTTCAGGTGGTTGCCGAGGTGAACACGCTTGGCCGCCGCGCCACGGGCCCGATCATTCGCCCCGCCGTTTCGGCACGATGATCTACGTTTTGGAACCAATTGAGTAGCTGCGCGGTTTACGTCCGCTGCCCATCGGTCCAGGGAGGCCGGGCGGGTTGCGTATGTGTTTTAAGGGAGGATGCCTATGTTGAAATTTCTGGCCGGTGCAACGGCCGCTTTGTCGCTGATGACGGTGCCGATGGTCGCCTCGGCGGCTCCGGCGAATTCCGCTGCCTCGCTGTCGCTGTCGAATGGCGCCCGGGCGGGTAGCTCGGCAAAGAATGCCAGCAAGTTTTCCGGCGGCGTGGTCTATGCCGTGTTGATCGCTGCCGGTGTTGCCGCGATCCTGATCATCGACGGAACCCGGGGCAACGATAATCCCGACAGCCCGTAGGATTGACGAAAACCCCGAGGAAAGGGCGGCCCGCGCGAGCGGAGCCGCCTTTTTTTATCAGGCCAGTTCGACCAGCGTGACTTCGTAATGCGCGACCTTCAGTGCGGCGATCAACCGGTCGAGATGCGAGCGATCGCGCGTCTCGCATTCGACATCCAGAAACAGCCCCTTCGCCGGCAGGTTGGTGAAGATACGCTGGTGCGACAGTTCGAGAATATTGACTCGTTGATCGTCGAAAATGCGCGCGACGTTGAACAGGGCGCCAGGCTGATCCTGCAGCCTGATGCGCAGCCGGGCGAGACGGCCCGAACGGGCGAGATCGCGCAGCAGCACGTTGGCGAGCAGCCGCGTATCGATATTGCCGCCGCACAGCACGACGCCGACGGTCTTGCCCTTGAAGCGGTCGGGATGCTCGAGCAGCGCCGCGAGCCCCGCCGCGCCCGCGCCCTCGACCACCGACTTCTCGATCTGCAGCAACAGGCTGACCGAATGTTCCAGGCTGCGTTCGCTGACCAGCACGATGTCGTCGACCAGTTCGCGTACCATGGCGGAGGTGATCCCGCCCGGCTCCTTGACCGCGATGCCCTCGGCCAGCGTGTCGCCAGCGCACGGATATTGCGTGCCCTTGATGCGGTTGTACATCGACGGGAATAGTTCGGCTTCGACGCCGATCACCTCGATCGGATGGTCAGCCGCTTTCGCCACCACCGCCATGCCGCTGATCAGTCCGCCGCCGCCGATCGGGGTGATGAAGGTGTCGATCGCTGGCACGTCCTCCAGCATTTCGATCGCTACGGTGCCGGCGCCGGCGACGATGCGCGGATCGTCGAACGGATGGACGAAGGTGTAGCCACGCTCCGCTTCCAGTTCGCGGGCATGGACATAGGCCGCGTCGAACGTATCGCCGTACAGAATGACGGTGGCGCCATGGCCCTCGGTTTGTACGACCTTCACCGTCGGGGTGTTGGTCGGCATCACGATCACCGCAGGGATGCCGAGCCGGTTGGCGTTATAGGCCAGACCCTGGGCATGGTTGCCGGCCGATGCCGCGATCACGCCCTTCGAACGTGCGGTTTCGTCGAGTAAGAGCAAGGTGTTGAGCGCCCCGCGTTCCTTATAAGCAGCGGTGAACTGCAGATTCTCGAACTTGAGATAGACCGTCGCGCCGGTCAGTTCGCTCAGCGTGCGGCTGATGAAGGTCGGTGTGCGGACGATCGCGTCGCGAATCCGGTCGTGGGCGGCACGGACGTCGGCGATGGTGACGGGGAGGGTGTAGGAGGTCGTTGCGATAGAGGCCATGGCGACCGCCTAGACCATCTGGCGTGGCGGGGAAACAAGCCTTATGCGGTTGGCCTATGGCAAAGATCGCATTCCTTGGACTTGGCGTCATGGGCGCGCCGATGGCTCGGCATCTGGCAGCGGCGGGGCACGAGGTGACGGTTTATAACCGCACTGCCGCGCGCGCGGCCGATTGGGTCGCGAAGCATGGCGGGCGGGCCGCGACGACTCCTGCCGAAGCAGCGACGGATCAGGACGCGGTGCTGACCTGTGTCGGCAATGACGACGATCTCGCTGCGGTGACGCTGGGCGAGCAGGGTGCGTTCGGCGCGATGCGGCCGGGTGCGGTCTATATCGACCATACCACGGTCTCGGCCGACATTGCGCGGCGGCTGGCTGAAGAGGCCAGGAAGCGCGGCTTCCATTCGGTCGATGCGCCGGTGTCGGGCGGGCAGGCGGGCGCAGAGAACGGCAAGCTTTCGATCATGTGCGGCGGCTCTGCCGAGGCGATGGCGCTCGCCGAACCGTTGATGCAGGCCTATGCCGCGCGGATCGTCCATGTCGGCGGCCCCGGCGCCGGGCAGACGACAAAGATGGTCAACCAGATCTGCATCGCCGGAGTCTTGCAGGGAGTCAGCGAAGGTCTCCGCTTCGCCCAGGCCAGCGACCTAAATCTCGACAAGGTGTTCGAGGCGATCTCGGGCGGCGCCGCGCAAAGCTGGCAAATGGTCAATCGCTGGCCGACCATGGCGAAGGACGAGTTCGATTTCGGCTTCGCGATCGACTGGATGCGCAAGGACCTGGGCCTCGCGCTCGATGAGGCGAACCGCAATGGCGCGCTGCTCCCGATGACCGCCTTGGTCGATCAATTCTATGCCGAGGTGCAGCGCATGGGCGGCGCGCGTCAGGACACCAGCGCGCTCGTCAGGAGATTGCCGAAATGATCCGCAAGCTGATGGGCGCCGCCGTCGCGCTGTCGATGATCGCGAGCCCCGCGCTGGCCGACGGAGTGATCGACAACGTCAACGGCATGACGATGGATTCGCAGGGCCGAGTGATCCACTTCAACGCCATCCAGATCGACCGCGACGGCAAGGTCGTGAAGCTCCTCCAATCGGGGGACAAGAAGCCGGAGAAGCTCGACTGGCGGTCCGACCAGAAAGGCCGGACGCTGCTCCCCGGCTTTATCGACGCGCACGGCCATGTGATGAGCCTGGGCTTCCGCGCGCTCGAACTCGACCTGTCCGACACCAAAACGCTCGACGAAGCGAAAGCCAAGATCGCCGCTTATGTCCAGGCGAACCCCGACCGCAAATGGATCATCGGCGGCGGCTGGAACCAGGAGAAATGGGGACTGGGCCGCTTCCCGACCGCCGCCGATCTCGACAGCGTGGTGGGCGACCGCCCGGTCTGGCTGGAGCGCGCCGACGGCCACGCCAGCTGGGCCAACTCCGCCGCGATCAAGGCGGCGGGCGTGACCGCCAAGACTGTGTCGCCGGCCGGCGGCCGCATCGAAAAGGCCGGGCTGGAGCCCGCCGGCGTGTTCGTCGACGCCGCCCAGTCGCTGATCGAAAAGGTCGTGCCGCAACCGCTGCCCAAGGAGCTCGATGTCGCGCTGCAAAAGGCGCAGGAGCAATTGCTCGCGTTCGGCATCACCGCGACCAGCGACATGGGTACGTCGATCGACGGATGGCTGGCGATGCGCCGGATGGGCGATCGCGGGGCGCTGCGCGTGCGGATCATGAGCTATGGTCTGGGCGTCGACACGGCGATCCGCGTCGGCGGGACCGGCCCGACGCCTTGGCTGTACGATGGCAGGCTGCGGATGGGCGGGGTCAAGCTCTATGCCGATGGCGCACTTGGGTCGCGCGGGGCGTGGCTGCTCCAGCCATACAGCGACGCGCCGGGCCAGTCGGGCGCCGGCTTCCTGAGCGACCAGCAACTCCAGAACCAGATGAGCCGAGCGGCGATGGACGGCTATCAAGTCGCGGTCCATGCGATCGGCGACCGCGCCAATCGTCAGGTGCTCGACGCGATCCAGGCGATGAGCGACACCTATAAGGGCGATCGCCGCTGGCGGATCGAGCATGCCCAGATCGTCGACCCCGCCGATTTGCCGCGCTTCGCCAGCCTGAAGGTGATCGCGTCGATGCAGCCCACTCACGCCACGTCGGACATGAAGATGGCCGAGGCTCGGCTTGGCTCGAACCGGCTGGTCGGCGCCTATGCCTGGGCGACGATGCTAAGGAACGGCGTGCCGCTGGCGTTCGGCAGTGATTATCCAGTCGAGAGCCCCGATCCGTTCGCCGGCTGGGCGGCGGCATTCACGCGGCAGGACGCGGCGGGCGAGCCGTTCGGCGGCTGGCGTCCCGAGGAAAAGGTCACTCGCGAGCAAGCCTGGTGGGCGTTCACCGTGGGCGGAGCCTATGCCGGGTTCGCCGAGGAACGCTTCGGGCGTCTGGCGCCGGGACAGGCGGCGGATTTCATCATCGTCGACCGCGACCCGCTGCTGGCCAGCCCAAGCGAGTTGCGCGCGACCAAGGTCGAGGAAACCTGGATCGGCGGGCAGAAGATGTACGTGCGCAAGAACGGGTAAGGTCGGAAGGTTAGGCGAAGGTTAGGCGAAGGTTAGGCGAAGGTTAGCCCAAGAACGGCGGCTTTCCGCGGTTTTTCAAGCCGAGCGAGTCCCAAAGGTCACAGAAAGGTCACGCCTTCTCGCCCTGTGTTGGCTTGAACGTGATGACATGACGATTTCAAAGAACGCCCGGAGGATTTCAGATGAAATCCTACATTGCAAGCCATGTCTTCGATTGCTGGCCGGGGCTTGCGCTCGCTCGTTGCCTGGGTAATCCTGACAACGATGTCAGGGTAGCTGATGCGCCGGAGGGGAAGGTCATGCAGACAAGCGCGAAACCGCGGCTGGAGGAGCTGGATGTTCTGCGCGGCATGGCCGTTGCCGGGATGATCCTGGTGGTCAGCCCGGGAGACTGGAGCAAGGCTTATTCGCAGCTCCAGCATGCCGCGTGGAACGGCGCTACGCTGGCGGACATGGTGTTTCCCGCCTTCCTGTTCAGCGTCGGCGTGGCGCTGGGCTTGTCCTTCCCGCGCGCCACGCGGGACGAAGCGTCGCGCCGCCTGTTCTGGACACGGCTGATCCGCCGGGCCGCCATTCTGATCGCCTTGGGGCTGATCGTTGAGGCCAGCTATAACTGGGCAATCTCGGCAGGCGCACCCTATCCGGGCGAGGGCGGATTGTCGCACGTTCGCCTTCCCGGCATCCTTCAGCGCATCGGTCTTTGCTATCTGCTGGGCGGTACCTTGCTGATGATCACCGGCAAGGCGGGGGAGGACGGTCGAACCGAAATATGGCCCGGCGCGATCGCCGGATGCATCGCCGCGATACTTGTCGGATATTGGTTCCTGCTCCGGTTCGTTCCGGTTCCGGGCTTTGGCGCCGGCGAGCTTACGTCACAGGGAAGCCTGCCCGGCTTCATCGATCGCACCGTTTTCACCGTCCCGCATCTATGGCCGCTCGGCTCGGCGACGGGCACGGGGCCCGCGACCTATGACCCCGAGGGCCTTCTCGCGAGTTTGCCCGCAACGGCCAATCTGCTGTTCGGCGCGCTGGCAGCATGGGCATGGCGTCGCTTTCCAGGCCGGGCGATTGCCGCGATCGGTGTAAGCGGCATCATCCTGATCGCCCTTGGCCTGGCGCTCGATCCGGTATTCGCCATCAACAAGCGCCTCTGGACAAGCAGCTTTGCCTTGTTCAGCGGCGGCGTATCCGCTGTGGCCCTCGCCCTTCTCGGGATAGCGCTTCGTGAGAAGGCGGCGGGCCGGGTGCTCACGCCCTTCCGGGTTCTCGGCGCGAACGCGATCCTGGCTTTCCTGCTGTCGACGCTGATGAGCCGGCTTGCCGGCTTTGAGCTGATACCTGAACACGGCCAGTGGGTATCCCCGCAACGCTGGGGAAACGACCTGGCCCTGGCGCTGGTCGGTGATCCGTATCTCGCCTCGCTGGCATGTGCCCTGGCGGTGCTTGGCATCGTCACGATGGTGATCTGGCCGCTTCACCGCCGCGCGATCCACTTTCGGATCTAGGGCGCTGCCAATGCCTTAAAAAGAGAGGGCCGCGGTGCCCCCCGACACCGCGACCCTGTCCCCCGTTCGAACTGGAGGGGTTACTTACGCAACGGCGACGATTTCCTCGCCCATTTCGTCGGGCTCGCGCAGCACATAGCCGCGGCCCCAGACGGTCTCGATATAATTCTCGCCGTCGGTCGCCAGGCTGAGCTTCTTGCGCAGCTTGCAGATGAAGACGTCGATGATCTTGAGTTCGGGTTCGTCCATGCCGCCATACAGGTGGTTGAGGAACATTTCCTTGGTCAGCGTGGTGCCCTTGCGGAGCGAAAGCAGCTCCAGCATCGCATATTCCTTGCCGGTCAAATGGACGCGGGCGCTGTCGACTTCGACGGTCTTGGCGTCGAGGTTGACGGCCAGCTTGCCGGTCTTGATCACGGACTGCGAATGACCCTTTGAGCGGCGGACGACGGCGTGGATACGCGCGGTCAGCTCTTCGCGGTGGAATGGCTTGGTGACGTAATCGTCGGCGCCGAAGCCGAACGAGCGGATTTTGCTGTCCATCTCGCTGACGCCCGACAGGATCAGGACCGGAGTCTGGACTCGCGCGGTGCGCAATTTCTTGAGCACGTCGTAACCATGCATATCCGGCAGGTTGAGGTCGAGCAGGATGATGTCGTAGTCATACAGCTTGCCGAGATCCAAACCCTCTTCGCCGAGATCGGTCGAATAGACGTTGAAACCCTCGGTCGTGAGCATGAGATCGATCGCCTTGGCGGTCGTCGGCTCGTCTTCGATCAGCAACACGCGCATCGTGGCATTTCCCCTGTCACTTGCGGCAAGCTGCCCCCAAGGCTGCCCGCACCCGACATATTCCATTAACCTAAGCACCTCTGAAGGTAAAAGGTTAATTCTTCGCTAACCGGCCTGACTCCACGAGTCGTGGTGAATCGGATTTTAACGGGATTGGGGAATCATCAGAGTCAATACGGGTGGGTAACGATTGGGCGGCGATGCGAGTCAGGCACAGGTCCCTGAAGCGTTGAGTGAGGAAGTCGATCAGCAATTCGACCCGGGCGGGGCGCAACTGGCTGGGCGGCGTGACGAGGTGAAGCGCGATCGGCGCCGCGGTCCAGTCGGTCAGGATCGCTTCCAGCCGGCCAGCGGCGATTTCCGTATCGACGATGAAGTCGGGCAGCCGGGCGATGCCCAGCCCGGCGTGGAGCAGCGGCAGGGTGGCATCGCCGCTGTCGGTGGTGAAGCGGGCATTGGGGCGGACCGATACTTCCTCGCCATCCGCCTTGCGGAACGTCCAGGTCGCGCTGGGGACATTGGCATAGGCGAACACCTCATGCTCGCCGAGTTCGAGCGGATGGCGCGGGCGGCCGTGCCGGTCGAGATAGAGTGGGGAGGCGACGACCCGGGCCGTGATCGGCGCCAGGCGGCGCGCACGCAGGCTGCTGTCGGGCAGGGCCGCGATGCGCAGCGCGATGTCGAACCCTTCCGCCACGATGTCGGTCTTCGCGTCGGACAGGCGCAGGTCGATCTGGATGCCGGGATGCTCGACCATGAAGTCGGCGATCGCCGGCGCGACGTGGCTGATCCCGAACGTCATCGGCGCGGCGATGCGGATCAGTCCGGACAGCGCGGTGCCGCTGTCGCTGGCGGCTTCCTCTGCGGCGACTGCTTCGGCGACGATCCGCTGGGCATGTTCGGCCAGAGCCTTGCCGGTCTCCGTCAGCGTCAGGCGCCGCGAGGTGCGGTGAAACAGCGACTGGTTGAGGTGCGCCTCCAGCCGGGCGACCGCCTTCGACACGGTCGCCTTCGACATGCCGATCGCATCGGCCGCGCCGGAAAAGGAGCGGTGCTCGACCACGGCGGCGAATATCGCCCAGGCTTCGAAATCGGGGAGCTTCATGTGCGTCCTTTCGCTCGCCAAACCCTTACCGTCACCCCGGACCTGATCCGGGGCCCATGTCTCCACCGGCCTTGTCGCTGTAGCTCGATGGATGCCGGATCAAGTCCGGCATGACAATGAAGTGGAACCTATATCGCGAAACAATCCGTTTCAATCGTTTCCATTTACGCGCCGCACCGATTGCCTATCTTGGCGCCAACACATGGAGGTTTTCATGACCGACACAGAAACGATCACCAAGATAGAGCGCCGCCCCTTCGACAGCCTGGGCCATGCCGATCACGGCTGGCTGAATGCGCGGCACCATTTCTCCTTCTCCGATTATTACGATCCCAAGCGCATGAGCTGGGGCGCGATCCGCGTGTGGAACGACGACGAGATCGCGCCGAACTCGGGCTTTCCGCCACACCCGCATCGCGACATGGAGATCATCACCTATGTCCGCACCGGGGCGATCACGCACCAGGACTCGATGGGCAATGTCGGCAAGACCGGCGCCGGCGACGTCCAGGTGATGAGCGCAGGGACCGGCGTCCGCCATGCCGAATACAATCTGGAGTCCGAGAAGACGACCTTGTTCCAGATCTGGATCGAGCCGAAGCGCAGCGGCGGTAGCCCGAGTTGGGGCGCCAAGCCCTTCCCCAGGGATGACCGCACCGGCAAGTTCGTGGTGCTCGCCAGCGGCTTTACCGAGGATACCGACGAGGGCGGCGCCTTACCGATCCGTGCCGATGCCCGCGTGATGGGCGCAACGGTCAAGGCCGGCGAGAGCGTCACTCACGCGATCGGCGAGGGCCGCCACGTCTATCTGGTGCCCGCGACAGGTGCGATCGAGATCGACGGACAGCGGTTCGACGCTCGCGACGGCGCGGCGCTGTTGGGCGGCCAGACGGTCGAGATCAAGGCACTCGACGATGCCGAGATCGTCCTGGTGGACTCGGAATAATCCCCTTCGTCATGCCGGCGTCCTCCGGCATCTCCAGCGGCTAACCCCCTCCGGTCGCTCGAGGCCCCGTCGCAAGCCGGGGCGACGACCCCTTTGTTGAAACCCAATTTCTTACGCAAGGAGCACGACATGCCCAAGGTTCTGGTTCTCTATTATTCGTCCTACGGCCATCTGGAGCAGATGGCTGACGCGATCGCCGAAGGCGCCCGCTCGGCCGGTGCCGAGGTCGATATCCGCCGTGTCCCCGAAACCGCGCCGCAAGCGGTGATCGAGGCCGCGCATTTCAAGACCGACACCGCTCACCCGGTGATCGAAGGCCCCGACGCGTTGAAGGACTATGACGCGATCATCGTCGGGTCGCCGACCCGGTTCGGCCGCATCTCGAGCCAGATGGCGTCATTCTGGGATACCGCCGGCGGACTGTGGATGACCGGCGCGCTGCACGGCAAGGTCGGCGGTGCCTTCACCTCCTCGGCGACTCAGCATGGCGGCAACGAGACCACTTTGTTCTCGATCATCACCAACCTGCTGCATTTCGGCCTGACCATCGTCGGCCTCGACTATGGCCATCAGGGCCAGATGGGCCATAGCGATGTGGTCGGCGGCGCGCCTTATGGCGCGACGACGATCGCAGGCGGCGACGGCAGCCGCCAGCCGAGCGCGACGGATCTGGAGGGCGCCCGCTACCAGGGCCGCCGCATCGCCGAGGTGGCAGCCAAGCTCGTCGGCTGATCCGGCGCTGAACTGAGGAAGCCGGCGTGTCGCGAGACGCGCTGGCTTTCGTTTGCCTGCTTTCCTGACGCTGTATGTCAGTCGATGATGTCCGTGCCGTCGCCGGGCTTGGCGGCGAGCGCGACCTTCATCTGATGCAATTGTTCGGCCGGATGCCCCTGCCAGTCCGAGACTTCGGCGATGATCCGGAGCGGGTCCCGCGAGCGATAGGATAATGTCGGATTGCCGGGGAACTTCTTGTCCGTAAGATTGGGATCGTCCTCGATCGGACCGGTCGGTTCAACAACGTAAATTCGGCCTGGCGCGTTCCCGGCTGCCAACTCGGCTCCCCAAATCGCTGCGTCGAGCGTGCTCGCGAAATATACCCATGACAGCGACCTTCCCTCGGTAAAATTAGAGGAATAGCCGACGACGATCAGATCTCCGGGTTTAAGATCTGCTTGAGTTCCATGGAAGAATGATTGTGCAAACATGCTGGCTGCGGCGGGCATGCGACACGGCTCCTTGGTAGTTATCGAGGGCCGACCCTATAGGACAAGGGTGCCGGCTTGCCGCAAGCCCCAGTCCGGGATATATAATTATAACGGGAAGGAGCGGGGCTCCTTCCAACCAGCGAGTGGCATCTTTATGTCGCGGGCTGCATCCCACGTCGGTGTCGCTAGTTCCCAGGTGTTGGCGTGGGCGTGCCAACCGGCATCGGCCCCGCCTTGGTTGCCTCGACCAGCGTATCTCCGCCCAGCGTTCGGTAGAGCGTGACGAGGTTGCTCGCGCGGCTCAGTTGCGTCGTGACCAGCGTGCGTTGCGCGCTGTAGAGCGAGCGTTGCGCGTCGAGGCTTTGCAGGAAGTCGTCGATACCGCCGCGATAGCGCAGGTCGGACAGCTTGTAGTTATCCGCCGCAGCGTCGCGTTGCGCGCGCTGGGCGTCGAGCTGGTCGCCGATCGTGCCGCGCAGCGCGAGCGCATCGGACACTTCGCGGAACGCCGTCTGGATGCTCTTTTCGTAAGTCGCGAGCGCGGCGTCGCGCTGCGCCTTGCTGACCGCGACATTGGCCTTGCCCGCACCTGCCCGGAAGATCGGATAGGTCACATTGGCGCCGGCCGAATAGTTGAACGCGCCGCCGGTGAACAAGGCGCTGAGCGCGTTGCTGGCAAGGCCGACCAGCCCGGTCAGGCTGATATTGGGGAACAGTTCGGCCCGCGCCGCGCCGATCTCGGCATTGGCGGCGCGTAGCTGATATTCGGCCTCGACCACGTCGGGACGGCGCAGCAGGATCGAGCTGTCGAGCCCCGCGGGGAGCTCGGCCAAGGTCGCGCCGGCTTCGTCGATCGAGGCGGGCAACAGGCTGGGATCGACGGGCGCGCCGACCAGCAATTGCAGAGCGTTGATATCCTGCGCCAGCGCGGTCTTCTGCGCGGCGGCGTCGGCTTTGGCGGTGTCGTAGGTCAGTTCGGCCTGGCGCAGATCGGTGCGCGGGGCGATGCCGCCGTTCAGCCGTTTGCGAGTCAGTTCGACGCTCTGCCCGGCGCTGGTCGCGGTATCCTCGGCGATCTTGAGCAAGCTCTTGTCCGAGGCGTAGGCCAGCCATGCATCCGCGATGTCGCCGACCAGCGTCAGGCGCGTGGCGCGGGCGGCGGCTTCGGTCGCGAAATACTGGTTCTGCGCGGCGGTGGTCAGCGAGCGGACTCGACCGAACAGATCGACCTCGAACGCGGTGATGCCCAGGCTGGTCGAGAAGCTGTCGCGCGCGCCGCCGCCGACCGTGCCGCCGGTGCCGGTCGAGGAACGCGCGGTACCGTTGTCGCTGCGGGTATAGCCGGCGCTGGCATCGACTTGGGGCAGCAATTCGGCGCGCTGAATATGATATTGCCCGCGCGCCGCGGCGATATTGGCGGCGGCGATGCGCAGGTCGCGATTGTTGACCAGCGCTTGCTCGACGATCCGTTGCAAGCGCGGATCGCGGAAAATGTCCTGATAGCGAACCGTGGGAAGCGCAGCCTCGCTGGTCTTGAGGTATGCGTCACCTACCGGCCATGACGGCGGCACCGACGCTTCGGGCCGGACATATTTAGGCGCGAGCGAACAGGCGGTCAGCGACGTGGCGACCAGCAACGTGATGATCCCTCGCGTCACCCCGGACTTGATCCGGGGTCCATGTCCTGCCCTGGATACTTCGCCGGCGACTTGCGGCGGACATGGATGCCGGGTCGAGCCCGGCATGACGGCGTTTAGGAGTCTCATCATGCCGCGCCCTCCGGCGCCGGCTCTTCCGGCGGCGTAGGATGCTCGTGATGAAGATGCTTCAGCGCGTCGCGCGTCGTGCGGCGGACCAGCACGAAGAACAATGGAATGTAGAACACCGCCAGCAGGGTCGCGGTCAGCATGCCGCCGATCACGGCGGTGCCGATCGCGATGCGGCTGTTGGCGCCGGCGCCGGTCGAGATCGCCAGCGGCAACACGCCGAAGATGAAGGCGAAACTGGTCATCAGGATCGGGCGGAGACGGATACGGGCGGCTTCGAGCGCAGCGTCGATCACGCGCTTGCCCTGCTTTTCGGCTTGCTCCGCGAATTCGATCATCAGGATCGCGTTCTTCGCGGCGAGACCCATCGTCGTCAGCAGGCCGATCTGAAGATAGACGTCGTTCTGCAGGCCCCGCAGCGTCACCGCGAAGATCGCGCCGACCAGGCCGAGCGGAATGATCAGCAGCACCGCGACCGGGATGGTCCAGCTTTCATAGAGCGCGGCAAGGCACAGGAACACGACCAGCAGCGACAGGCCGTAGAGGATCGGCGCCTGGCCGCCCGACAAGCGCTCCTGATACGACACGCCGGCTAGCGAGACCGAAATGCCGGGGATCTTGGCGGCGATCGCCTCGACCGCATTCAATGCGTCGCCCGAACTCTTGCCCGGCGCGGCCTGGCCCGAAATCTCATAGGACGAGATACCGTTGAAGCGGCTGAGCGAAGTCGGCGCGTTGGACCAGCCAGTCGTCGCGAATGACGAGAAGGGCGCCATCTGGCCGTTCGCGCCGCGGACATACCATTTGGCGATGTCCTCGGGCGCCGATCGGTACGGCGCATCGCCCTGGACGTAGACGCGCTTCACACGGCCGCGGTCGTTGAAGTCGTTGACATAGGTACCGCCCCAGGCGGTCGACAGCGTCGCGTTGACGCTAGTCTGGGTGAGGCCGAGCACCGATAGTTTCTGGGCATCGGTATTGACCCGCAGCGTCGGCTGGTCGGGCAAGTCGGTCGGGCGCACGGCGGCGAGGCCCGGTTCGGCGCGCGCCTGAGCCAGCACCTGGTCGCGCGCGGCCTTGAACTGGTCGCGCGTCAGGCCACCGGTATTCTGCAACTCGATCGTGAAGCCGGCCGACTGGCCCAGACCGCGCACTGCCGCCGGAACGGTCGCGTAGAATTCGACGTCGCGCAGGTTCGCCAGCGCCAGCGTGGCGCGGCGCGTGATCGCGTCGGCATTGTTCTGGCTACCCTTGCGCTTGCTCCAGTCCGACAGCGCGACGAAGCCGCGCCCGGCATTCTGACCGCCGCCCTGGCCGCCGCCGCCGGACCCGGCCACGGTCAGCATCGCCGAGAAGTTCTTCCCCTCGGTCTCCATGAAATATTTTTCGATTTCCTTTTGCGCCAGGATGGTCCGGTTGATCGTGGCACCAGCGGGCAGGTTGAACTGGATCTGCGCGAAGCCCTGATCCTCGGTCGGCAGGAAGCCGGTCGGTAGCCGCACGAACATGACGACCATGATCGCCACCACCGCGGCATAGATAGCGAGGAAAATCCATTTGCGATCGACCACCTTGGCGACTGTGCCGGTGTACCAGTTGGTCAACCGCTCGAAACGGTCGTTGAACCAGTTCCGCGCGCCCTCGGTCTTGCGATAGACCCAGGTGTCGTGATTTTCGTCTTCCTTGCGCTTGAGCAGGGTGGTGGTCAGCGCCGGGGTCAGGATCAATGCGACGATCACCGACAGGACCATCGCCGACACGATCGTCAGCGAGAATTGGCGATAGATTACGCCGGTCGATCCGCCGAAGAACGCCATCGGCAGGAACACCGCCGACAGGACCAGCGCGATCGCGATCAGCGCGATCTGGATCTCGTCCATCGATTTGATCGTCGCCTCGCGCGGACCCATTTCGGGGTTCTCGTGCATCACGCGCTCGACATTCTCGACCACGACGATGGCGTCGTCGACCAGCAGGCCGATGGCCAGGACGAGGCCGAACAAGGTCAACG
>FSVG01000259.1_pt1 | contig 17040 bp, 13 predicted proteins | sample 1637511 | NCBI WGS metagenome assembly FSVG01 (sample SAMEA3914816, study PRJEB12502) | metagenome | biome: forest; material: soil | place: USA | collected 2011-09-16 | depth 0.3 m
ACAGCCAGTCGCAACAGCTCCTTAGAGCGTCGCGACCACCTGTTGCGCTTAGTTCATCGCGTAACGGCTTTCGCCATCGCGGACTCGCACGGCGGCATAGCGCTGCGGAAACATCTGCGCCAGCGTCAGGCCGGTTTCACCCTGTTGGACGTCACCATCGCGAATGGCCCGCAACGTTTCAGCGCGTACTTGCTCCCGCGTCAGCCCGACCGCTTCCGCGACTCGCGGGTAGCGCGAGGGTTCGAGTTCGGCCAGCGTGCGACCCTCCTCACCCACTTGGACGACGCCCGCCGTGATCGCCGCGGCCAGTTCAGCCTTCACTTGCGCGCGCGTCAAGGTCACGCTCGCGCCAGTTGCCGGATGGATGTCACCGCCAGGGTTGTGCGCTGAAATGTCGAGATCGCCGTGGGGAATGTCGCCTGCGAGCTGCGCCGCATGGGTATCAGCGAGCGCTTGATCACACTGCGGCATGGTCTGTGCGCTAGCTGCGCCGACGGCACTTGCGAGAACGAAGGTGAGAGCCAGAATTCGAGCGGTAGTCATGATGGGTCTTTCAGGTGGATAGTGGATAGGAGCGTGGCGTCGGGCCGCGGGGCCCATGCCCAAATCCGGGTTGCCGCTGCCACCTTGTTGGTGGCGTCTGCTTCCTGGTGAATCCAGTGTTGCTGCGGCCGATGTCGCTGCGATTGCGTACAAGTCAGCTCCGGAATGCGAATGAAGCCAATCCGGTTTCAGCTGCAATGCAACCGTGCGATCCAACTCGTTTCGAGTCGGCTCACGTCACCGCAAGAATAGTCCAGCCAGGCTGTCAGCCAGCTCGCGCGACGCAAGCGGCTTGTGCAGCGCCACGCGAACGCCTATGGCGCGCAGCTCGACCTCGACGTGCTCCCTCAGGTTGCCGCTCATCAGCAGTACCGGCAGGTCGGGCCGTAGCGCCAGCACGCACCGCGCCAGCTCGCTGCCCTGCAGACCGGGCAGCATCTGGTCAGTGAGTAGCGCGTCGAAGCGGAAGGGGCTCGCCTCGAAGGCCGCCAGCGCCGCCTCGGCAGACGCGTAACCGACCGGCTCGTAGCCCAGGCCCGCCAACAGCTCTTCTGCCAATTGCAGCAGTGGCTCCTCGTCGTCGACCACCATCACGACCTGGCCCGCACCGGCCGGTGCCGGCGTAGCGGCGACGGGCGCTTGCGGCGCGAGCTCCCCAGCCACGGGCAACCACACCGACACACATGTCCCGTCGGACTCCCCTGATACGACATCGATGGCGCCGGCGAGACTCGCAACGATCCCGTGGACGACCGACAGCCCGAGGCCGGTACCCTCGGCACCCTTCTTGGTCGTGAAGAACGGATCGAAGATGCGGGCGAGGACTTCGGGCGCAATGCCAGGGCCCGTGTCGGCGATCTGCAGTCGCACGTAGTCGCCAGGAACGAGATCGCCTTGCAGCAGCGCCTTCGGTGCGGAGAGTGTGTCACGCTGCAGCGCGACCTCGACCCGCCCTTCCTCACCCAGGGCTTGGACGGCATTCGTCAACAGGTTCATCGCCACCTGGTAGAGCTGCGTGGCGTCGCCGATGACGGCTGCCGTGCCGGATGTCAGCCTCGAGACGACCTGCACGCCAGGTGGCAGCGACGGCGCCAGCATCGCCACGGCTTCTTCCACGACGCCCTGCACGTTGACCAGCGCTCGGTCGGCCAGACCGCTTCGACTGAAGTCCAGGATTCGACGCACCAGTAGTCGCGCGCGTTCGCCGGACTGCATCACCTGATCGATGTGGCGACGCAGTATGCTGCCTGCCTCCGCCCGTTGCTGCGCCATCTCGCCGAAACCAAGAATGGCGCCGAGGATGTTGTTGAAATCGTGCGCGATGCCGCCCGCCAGCGTGCCAAGTGCTTCGAGACGCTTCGTCTGCTGCAGGCGCTGCTCGAAGGCCGATTTCTCGATTTCCTCGCGCTTGCGACTACTCACGTCCACGGCCGAGCAAAACAAGCTCGCGGGCGCGCCGTCGCCAGCGCGCAGGCAGCGGCCGCTCGCGTGGACCCAACACCACTCATCGCCGCGTCGCACCCGGTAGTCAAGCTCGATGGCCGGCGTACGGTTGGCCAGGTGGTCCTCGATGGCCGCCTGCACGGACGACCTGTCGTCCGGATGCAGCGTCACATGGCGCCGTAGATCGAGCGGAGTCGACAGGTCGCTGCCATCCGGCAGACCGTGCAGGGCGCGCCACTTGGTAGACAGGAACAATGCGTCTTCCGCGATGTTCCATTCGGCATGCCCCTCGTTGGCGGCGTCCATCGCCATCGCGTAACGGTTTTCGCTCTTGCGCAGCGCGAGCGAGGAGGCTTCGATGCGCTTCAATTGCCGCAGCACGCCTGTGATCGTCAACACCGTCACAAGCGTCAGCAACAGCGTCCGGATGGCGGTCGCGCGCACTTCGTCAGCCCACGGCTTGAGGGCGTCGCCCTCGTCCCGTTGCACCGCCAGGATCAGCGGCCACTGCGCGACGCCGACCGCGGCGATCAGCTTGGGACGACCGTCAAGCGCGCTGACTATGCGGGAGATCGGCGCGCCGGCGCGTATTGCCACGAGCTCGCTCATCCTGACGCGGCCCTTGGCGCTGGTCAACATCGGCTGGCGAATCACCAGGGTGCCGTCAGCCAGCGTCAGGAGCAAAGCGCTGCTGGCACCCAGGTCGATGGCCTTGTAGGCATCGCGGAGCTGCTGCAACGATACCGTTGCCGTGACAACACCGGCGAAGTGGCCGCTGGAGTCGTTGACGCGGCGCGACAGTACCAGCGACAGTGCACCCGAGCTTCGACTCTCGACCGGGGCGTTGATGAACAAGCCTGTCCGCGGTCCATCCCGCTGGGCCGTGAAGTACGGCCGGTCGGAGACGTCGACCAATCCGTTCATCAACGCGCCGCCGCCATGCGTCTGCTTGCCATTCGCGTCGATGATCGCCAGCGTGTTTACTTGGGGGGCGCCCTGGTGGCGCCGCTCGAGTTCGGCGTCGACGCCCTCTGCTGCCGTCCGGGTGCCGCTCGTTTCGAGCCAGGAAGCAGTGTCATTCAACACCGCATCTACCGACTGCATCGTCCGGTCCGCCTGTGCAGCGAGCGACCGCGACAGGTTGCCGAGTTCGCGGGTGTTCGCCGCCATGATCTGTTCGTGCAGCCGCCAACTGTCATACGAAGCCTCGCCGATGAACGACAGGACGACCACGGCACCGATGGCCAATACCCTGCGGCGCAGCGTTCGCTCCGACGCCATCTCAGGACACCCCGTCGATCGCCGTGGCCACCGCCGTCAACAACTCGAGGCGCGAGCACGGCTTCGGGACAAGTCGGGCCAGTCCCAACGCACGCGCCTGCCGCGAATGGCTGGCTCGGGACTCACCGACCTGGGTCGATATGCCGATCAACGCCGAGCCCGCATACACACGCTTGACATGGCGTACGATTTCGACTCCTTGTACTTGAAGATTCGACAGGTCGACCACGACTGCATCGACGCCCGTCTTCACGGCAGCGCCAATGCTCGCGTGCGCCTGCACGCGATATCCCTCACCCGCAAGCCACTCGCACAGTAGGGCTCGCATGGCCAAGTCGTCCTCGATCACTTCGACGGTCAGCATGGTGGCTCGTCCACAGGTCAGTGCACATCAGTGCCGATAACGTTCATTGGAACCGCGCCGGATTCCGGCGCGATGTCCGAAAAGCAGCCGATCGTTTCACCTGTAATGTGCACTGAAACTGGCGGATAGTCGTGGCGCGGCGTGCTGGCGCACAGCGGGCTAGACTTGCACCGTACCGTCGCGAGCACAGATCAAGCTCTCGCCGCCTGTTTTATGTCCCACTTCTTGCAGCGAGACTCCATGCCATGAGCCCTGGCGATCAACACATCCTCGTGGTCGACGACGACCCCGCCATGCGTGAGCTGCTCAACGTCTACCTCAGCGAGAACGACTTTCGCGTCTCCGTGGCCGAGGGCGGTGCCAGGATGGCGGAGGTGTTGCGCACCGAGGCCATCGACCTTGTCATCCTTGATCTGCGACTGCGCGGCGAAGACGGTATGCAACTGGCACGCGACCTCCGGGCTACGAGCGCGATTCCCGTCGTCATCGTGTCGGGAAAGCAGGACGAGGCCGACCGCGTGATGGGCCTGGAAATCGCAGCGGACGACTACATCACGAAGCCGTTCAGCAATCGCGAGCTGTTGGCGCGCGTGCGCGCCGTTCTGCGACGCTACGCCGTCACCTCGCAGGACGACGCGACGATGCGGCGCGCGGAGCGTCGAGCCTATCGCTTTTCCGGTTGGGAGCTGAATGTGCTCGCTCGCCGCCTCACCGCGCCGGACGCGAGCCGGGTCGAACTGAGCAACGGCGAGTTCAACCTTTTGCTGGCACTGTGCGAGGCGCCGCAGAGAGCACTGACCCGGGACCAGTTGCTCGAACTCTCGCGTCTGCACGGTGCAGAGGTCTATGACCGGTCCATCGACGTCCAGATCCTTCGGCTGCGGCGCAAGATCGAGGCGGACGCGTCCGACCCGAAACTGATTCGTACCGAACGCGGAGTCGGCTATCTCTTCGACGCGGTGGTCGAAGTCGTGAGCTGAGTGGTCAGCGCAGCACCAGCCTGGATCGCGTGCGCCGGAATCGACACTCTTGCTTCGTCGTCAACTACGAAGAAGGTGTAGTCGACACCTACCATCTGACTGCTGAACAGTTCAGTCACGATAGCATCCGGCCCTACCGCGACCACTGAGTGCGCAGAGAAAGCGGCCCTTCACCCCGCAGTCCCTTGCTGCAACAACGCCCGTGCGAGGGGTGAGACGCGCAATCACCCGGCATGCGCGCCTACCTCGGCTCACCGCGCGGGCTTCAGCGGTAGCGCGGTCTTGTAGCGCACCTGCTTCAACGCAAAGGTGGATCGGATCTTTTCGACCTCATCCATCGGCGAGAGCTTTTCGATGATGAAGCGCTCCAACGTCGCCATGTCGGGCGCCGCCACGCGGATCAGGTAGTCAGCGTCGCCGGACATCAGGTAGCACTCCATCACCTCGTCGTGCACGCAGACCTTCGTTTCAAAGGCTTCGAGTGCAGAGCGCGTCTGGCGCTTCAGGCTGATCGAGATGAAGACGTTGAGAAGCAATCCGAGTTGGGCGGCGTCGAGTAGCGCCACGTACTGGCGGATGAGACCCGATTCTTCGAGCGCCTTGACTCGCGCCAGACAAGGCGATGGCGACAAATGCACGCGCTTGGCCAAGGCCACGTTCGACAGGCTGGCATCGGCCTGGAGTTCGCGCAGAGAGAGTTCCTGCCCTCAAGTGACGCCGCCAACGACTCGTCAAGGCGTCTCCGGCTCAGAATGGGCCTTGAAGCCGGCCAACCATGCGTCTGCGGCGACCGCTTCAGCGCACTTCGGCGCGTCAAAACAGCCGCCTCCGACAGGGCTACACCGGTGCTCCACAGGCGTAGGCCGCAGAGAGCAAGATGGCCGCTTTCGCTGGCGAAGCGGACGAGACGCTCAGGCAATTCACCTCAGCTTCAAATTGGAACCATAAAACGAACAAGCCGACTTGGAAGCATATGCATTCCAAGCCGGCTTGTTTGTGGTTCTAGGCACACGCCTCGCCATTCCACAAGGACAAGATGTGGGCTCGAACCTCGGTGCTGGTTCCACGTGGCAAAAACGGCCCATTGCAATCCGGCCGTCTTTGCGTCCTTGGAGAAGTCACCACATCGTAGGAAGCGAAGGGAATTGCCCTGTTGCATGGCAGCCCCTTTGACTTTTGATGCATCTTTTCGCCCAAACAGAGTGTTGCCATTTGGGCAACGATCTTGCCAATGAATTGCTGTTGCTGGAACGGACAAGACGCCAAACAATTCCACTCATTCGCCATCAATGAGAGCCCTTCATGAACATCCTCGTCGCCGGTTTCCAGCATGAAACGAACACCTTCGCGCCGACCAAGGCGAGCTACGAGAACTTCGTCAATGGGGAAGATTTTCCCGGCCTGGCGCGCGGCGAAGACATCCTCGAGCTTCTGACCGTCAATATTCCCATCAGCGGCTTCATCCAACGCATGCGCGAGGCCGGGCACACCGTGACGCCCGTGATCTGGGCCGGCGCCGGCGCCTCCGCCCACGTCACCACCGATGCTTACGAGCGAATCGCAGGTGAGATCCTCGAGGCGGTCACGACGGCCGCCTACGACGCCATCTACCTCGATCTGCACGGCGCTATGGTTGCCGAGCACCTCGATGACGGCGAAGGCGAGCTCCTTGCGCGCGTGCGCGCAGTGGTTGGGCTCGACATGAAGGTTCTCGTCTCCATCGACTCGCACGCCAATGTGACGGAGAAACTGCTGTCTCTGGCCAATGGCGTGGTTGCCTACCGAACCTATCCCCACATCGATATGGCCGACACCGGTCGACGTGCGGGCAACCTTCTCCTGGCGCTGATGAACTCGCACGTGCCAGCGCGCTTGGTGGCCAAGCGCGTGCCGTTTCTCATCCCCGTCAACAGCATGTCGACGATGCTCCAGCCGGCGCGTGGCGTGTATGACCTGCTCGAGGAGCTCGAAAAGACGGACGTCCTGTCGCTCTCTTTCGCGCCCGGATTCCCCGCCGCGGATTTTCCGGAGTGCGGGCCCGTTGTCTGGGGCTACGGCTTCGACCAGGCCAAGATCGACCACGCGGTCAGCATGCTTTTCACTCGGATCTGCAACCCCGAGGACCAATGGGCTGTCCAGTTCGAGGAACCCGATGCGGCAGTTCAGCGCGCCATGCAGATCGCTCGATCCGCAAGTCGTCCCGTCATCATCGCGGACACGCAGGACAACCCGGGGGTCGGCGGCGACTCGAACACGATGGGAATGCTTCGGGCCCTGCTGAAGGCCGGTGCTCAAGGCGCGGCCATCGGTCTGATCCGCGATCCGGCCGCTGCTGCTGCCGCGCACAAAGCCGGTGTCGGTGCCCGAATCGAGATCAGCCTGGGCGGCTGCCCACAAATCGGTGACGAGCCGTTCAAAGGCACATTCGAGGTGGAGGCCCTTTCAGAGGGCAAGTTCGTCTTCGGTGGCCCCATGATGAACGGCAAGCACGCCGACATGGGCCTCATGGCTCGCCTGCGAATCGACGGCGTCCTGGTGGCCGTCAGCACCCAAAAGGCTCAGCTCCTCGACAGAAACATGTACCGCACGGTGGGCATCGAACCGTCGGACATGAAGATCCTGGTCAACAAGAGCTCGGTTCACTTCCGCGCGGACTTCGCCGCGATCGCCGAGGAGATCCTCGTGGCACGCGCGCCGGGCCCGTTCATCGCGGATCCCTCGCAGTTGCCATGGCGCCATCTCGGAGCCGGCATGCGTACCAGGCCGAACGGCCCGGCTTTCGCCCCGAGTTCAACCGAACCCGCCCACGATGTCTATGAGACGCTGAAGCGCCTCGGCATCGAGCTGTCAAAGCCTGCCGCACCCGCTGCCGCCTACGTTCCCTACTCCCGCGACGGGAATGTGCTCTACCTGTCGGGCCACCTGTCTCGTCATGCCGACGGAAAGGTTCGCGCCGGCCGTCTCGGCGAGTCCATCCAGACCGACGAAGGCATCGAAGCCGCGCGCGCCGCCGCGATAGACCTGCTTGCAACCCTGCAAGCCGCGACCGGAGACCTGAACAAGGTCGTGCAGATCCTCAAGGTCACAAGCATGGTCGCCTCGAGCCCCGAGTTCACGGCCCAGCACCTGGTCACGAATGGGGCCAGTGAATTGCTTACCCAGGTGTTCGGCTCGCGTGGCAAGCACGCCCGAAGCGCGTTCGGCGTGGCGCAGCTTCCTCTCGGAGCCTGCGTCGAGATCGAACTGGTTGCGCTGGTCGAGCCGGCAGCCTGATCCGAACCTCCGAAATCTCCAACGACGCTCCTCATTGAGAAGGAATAGACCAATATGTCGATCAAAAAGTCTGTTGCGAGCCTGCTGCTCGGTCTGCTGATGCTGGGTTCAGCAGCCTTCTCGATGGCCGCGGAGCCCAGAGTCCTGCGTGTCGTTCCGCAGTCCGATCTGAAGATCCTGGATCCGATCTGGACCACGGCGTTCGTCACCCGCAACCATGGCTACGCGATCTACGACACGCTCTTCGGTGTCGATGCCCTGGGAAAGATCCAACCTCAGATGGTGGATACCTACACCACCAGTCCTGATAGCAGAACCTGGACGTTCACCCTGCGCAGCGGCTTGGCCTTCCACGACGACAAGCCCGTCACATCCGCGGATGTGATTGCCTCGATCAAGCGCTGGGGGCAACGGGACTCGCTCGGACAGAAAATGATGGCAGCGCTCGGCAGCTTCGAGGCCAAGAACGACAAGACGTTCGTCATGACCTTCAAGGAGCCGTTCGGTTTGGTTCTGGAGGCGCTCTCGAAGCCAGCCTCGGTTCCCCCATTCATCATGCCCAAGAGCGTCGCTGAGACACCGGCGGATCAGCAGATCTCGAGCACGATCGGTTCGGGTCCGTTCATCTTCAAGCGCGACGAGTACCGGCCTGGTGAACGCATTGTCTACGTCAAGAATACGAAGTACGTTCCCCGAAAGGAGCCGGCATCCGGCACCGCGGGCGGAAAGGTGGTCAACGTTGATCGAATGGAATGGGTTGTCCTCAATGATGCGCAGACCCAGGCGAACGCCATTGCGAACGGCGAAGTCGACTTGATCGAGTGGCTCCCAGCCGAGCAGTACGCGGCGCTCAAGAGCAATCCGAAGATCGAGTTCGCGAATCTGGTTCCAAAGGGCTCCTTCGCCCTGCACTTGAACCATCTCATTCCGCCGTTCAACAACGTCAAGATCGCCCAGGCCGCGCTGATGGCGGTGAACCAGGAAGCGCTCATGCGAGCGCAGATGGTCAGCAAGGATCTCTACAACGCAAACCCGTCGTTCTATCCGACCGGCTCGCCGTACTGGTCCGACAAGACGTCGTACTTCACGGGCAAGCCGCAATTCGAGCGCGCCAGGGCTCTGCTCAAGGAGGCCGGCTACAAGAACGAACCGGTGGTGCTCCTGTACCCGGCGAACTTTGCGGTGCTCAACAAGTTTCCGCCGGTGCTGGCGGCGTTGCTGAAGCAAGCGGGTTTCAATGTCGACCTGCAGTCGATGGACTGGCCAACCCTTGTTGCTCGGCGCGCGGTCAAGACCCAGCAAGGTGCCTGGAATGCCTTCATCACGGGATGGAACCTGCCCGACACCGTGAACCCGATGTTCTACGCCCCGATCACCGGCAATGGCGAAAAAGGCTGGTTCGGCTGGCCGACCGACGACCAATTGGAAAAGCTCAAGACTGAGTTCTTGAACGCACCCGACGAGGCTCGGCGCAAGGTTCTGGCTGCGAGCATCCAAGAGCGCGTCTATGACGCAGGAATCCTCGCACCGATTGGTGAGTACAAGCAGCTGACGGCCATCCGCAAGGGCGTTGTCAGCGGCATCGTGACGTCCCCAGTCGCTGTGTTCTGGGGCATTACCAAGAAGTGATGCGCCATGCTTGCCTTCCTCCTGCGGCGCATCGCCGCCACCATTCCTGTCCTGGTCGTCGTCGCGCTCATTGTGTTTCTCATGACGCGGCTGGCGCCTGGCGACCCAGCGACCGCGATCGTTGGCGACAACGCCAGCACCGAGAACCTTCAGCGCGTTCGATCGAATCTTGGCCTCACCGAGTCGCTGCCCGTTCAGTTCGGGCATTGGAGCTGGCGCGCGCTACATGGGGACTTGGGCGAGTCGTTCTTCACCAAGAAGCCCGTCACGGAACTGATCGGTCAACGCATCGAGCCCACGGTCTCGCTGGCCAGCCTCACCCTCGTCGTGACGATCCTGATTGCTGTTCCGCTGGGAACCATCGCGGCGTGGCGACACGGCGGCTGGCTGGATCGAACGCTGATGGGACTCTCGGCACTGGGCTTCTCGATACCGGCGTTCGTGACCGGCTACGTGCTCATCTGGCTCTTCGCCCTGCACTGGCAGTGGTTCCCGGTACAGGGCTATGCGCGCCTGGCCGATGGCGTCGGCCCCTGGCTACGCAGCCTGGTGCTGCCTGCCACGACGCTATCGATCGTGTACGTTGCCCTCATTGCGCGCGTGTCCCGAGCTGCGGTTGCAGAGGCGTTGACCGAAGACTACGTTCGCACCGCTCGAGCGAAAGGCATCTCGGAGGCCCGGCTGTTGCTGCGGCACGGCCTGGCCAACGCTGCAGTTCCCATCATCACGGTGATCGGTATCGGCATTGCGCTACTGATCGGTGGGGTGGTTGTCACTGAGTCCGTGTTTGCCATCCCGGGCCTGGGCTCCCTCACCATCGACGCCGTCCTGTCGCGCGATTTTCCGTTGATTCAGGGCATCACGTTGTTCTTCTCCTTCATCTATGTAGGCGTGAATCTCCTGGTCGACTTGAGCTACTTGCTGTTCGACCCGCGGATTCGCTACTGACATGCAAACGACACCACTTACTGCAGCCACCGGCTTGGCGATCGACGCGACCCCCATCCGTGAGCGCCGGCCTCTTTGGCGACGCGTCTTGGCAAACTGGTCGGTGCGAATTGGCGGAGGTGCCCTTTGTATGCTGATCGCGATGGCTGTTCTGGCACCGTGGCTCGGAACCATCGATCCCACGGCCATGGATCCAGGCAGTGGCAACCTGCTGCCAGGAACCCGCGCAGAGTTCACCAGCTTGTCTGGTGACTCCGTTCAACACTGGTTCCTCATGGGTAGCGATAGCCTGGGCCGTGACATCTGGAGCCGCACGCTTTTTGGCGCCAGAGTATCGATCACCGTCGGTATTGCGGTCGCAGTCGTCGCCGTCACGGCTGGCCTTTTCATCGGTCTGATGTCCGGCTTCTTCCGGAGGCTGGACAGCTTCGTCATGCGGGTCATGGATGGCGTAATGGCAATACCCGGGATCTTGTTCGCGGTCAGCCTGGTTGCGGCCTTCGGCGGTACGGTGCCTACCGTGATCTTCGCGATCGCCGTGCCCGAGATTCCCCGGGTCGCGCGACTGGTGCGCGCAGTCGTCCTGGGTGTGCGAGGCGAGCCCTACGTCGAGGCCGCCATTGCACTCGATACGCCCATCTGGAAAGTCATGCTCAAGCACATCATGCCCAACGCGCTTGCGCCTCTGATCATTCAAGGCACCTACGTTTGCGCAACAGCCATCCTCGTCGAAGCGATCCTCTCCTTCCTGGGCGTCGGACTGCCCGCGGAGATGGCCACCTGGGGAAACATCATGGCCGAGGGCCGTTCCCAGTTCAACCAGTATCCGCACAACGTCCTCTTCCCCGGGATCTTCCTGGCTCTGACAGTGCTCGCAGTGAACGTCATGGGCGACGGGTTGCGCGACACGCTCGATCCCAAGTTCAACAAGCGCGAGGCTTGAACACATGACTCAAACGCCGCCGAACGCCGAGGCTGTCGCGCTCGCCAAAGCAACCTTGGCCCCTACCCTGTCTGTTCGAGACCTGACGATCGACCTTCCACCGGGCGGAGATCGGAAGCACGCCGCGCGTGAGATCTCTTTCGACGTCGCTCCGGGTCGGATCGTCTGTCTGCTCGGCGAGTCCGGTTCTGGGAAGTCCATCATTGCGAATGCCGTGATGGGGCTGCTACCTGCGGGTCTCATTCCCTCCGTAGGCTCCATTCGCCTTCAGGGCGAGGAGTTGATCGGTGCATCTCAGCGCCAGCTGCGGAAACTGCGCGGACCGCGGATGGCCATGGTCTTCCAGGAGCCGATGACCGCTTTGAACCCCGTGATGACCTGCGGCGATCAGATCGACGAGATGCTGCGGCAACACGAGAAGATGGATCGTCCCTCGCGTCGACGAGCCATCCTCGAGATCATGGCGCGGGTTCATCTGCCTGATCCGGAACGGATATACGCCTCGTACCCGCATCAGCTCTCCGGTGGTCAGCGTCAGCGCATCGTGATCGCGATAGCACTGATCCTCAAGCCCGCCCTGCTCATTTGCGATGAGCCGACGACTGCGCTGGACGTGACCACACAAGCGGAGATCCTCAAGCTCATTCGTGAGCTGCAGGTCGAGAACGGCACGGCGGTCCTGTTCATCACCCACGACTTCGGCGTCGTGGCCGAGATCGCGGATGACGTCATCGTCCTGGAACTCGGCAACATGATCGAGTGCGGCGACAAGGTTGCGGTGCTGACGCAACCTCGCGAACCTTACACCCGAATGCTGCTGGATGCTGTGCCCGAGCTCGCGTTGAAGGCCAGGCCAGCCGTCACGGAGTCTGAGCCGCTGCTTGAAGCGCGGCAGGTTTGCAAAAGCTACGTGTCAGGGTCTTGGCCAGGGAAGAGGCGCGAAGTCAAAGCGGTCGAAAATGTCTCGCTGTCTGTGCGAGCTGGCGAGACTGTCGGCATCGTCGGCGAATCCGGATCGGGCAAGTCAACCGTGGCTCGTTGTATCGCCCGGCTCATTGAGCCGACGTCGGGGGACATCCACGCCAATGGTCGCTCGATTGCCCACCTCCGTGGCCGCAGGCTCTCGCCGTTTCGCCGCAACGTACAGATGATCTTCCAGGATCCCTACCGATCGCTGAATCCACGCCAGACCGTCGGCGCGTCGATCATCGAGGGACCGCTGAATTTTGGGGTTTCATACGCACACGCCTGGCAGCGGGCCGAGGAGCTGATGCACCTGGTGCGGCTCAAGCCAGAGGCCCTGCGCCGATACCCCAGCGAGTTCTCAGGCGGTCAGCGTCAGCGAATCTCCATCGCTCGAGCTCTTGCCTGCGAACCAAAACTCATCGTGGCGGACGAGGCCGTGTCCGCTCTCGACGTGTCTGTCCAGAAGCAGATCCTCGAGCTTTTGGACGAGATTCAGCGGACCACGTCGATCGGCATCCTGTTCATTACCCATGACCTGCGGGTCGCAAGCCAGATTTGCGACCGAGTGGTCGTGATGCATCGCGGCCAAGTCGTGGAGCAAGGCCCCGTATCGGAGGTTCTCTTCGCTCCGCGCTGCGACTACACCCGACGTCTGCTTGCCGCGGCCCCTGGCCAAGGGTTCGCATTCGCCCGGATGTAGTCAACGCCCTGGCAACGGCCACTGGACATCCTCCACGCACCGCACCCTCCGCAGGATCTACATGCGGACACCCATGCACTTCGCTTGCGATCGAGGCGTTTACATGGGAGGGTGCGAGCAAGACCGGTTGATGCACACGCCTTCGCGGCACCTTCGGTTCAACTGCTGTGAACCCCGCGCTGCCCCGGTACTCCCGGGAGAGAGCGTTGCGCAGCGCGCTTCGAAGAGCACCGGAACTCTCAGGTGGGGCTGGGGTCGTTGGACGCAACGGCGCAGGTAGCGGAAAAGTGCACCGCACCGAACGCGAGCGGTCAGGCCCTCGCCAACCGAATGATGAAGACCCGCCCGAGTGCGAGTGCAAATGCGCAACGGGCCTGCATGGAAACAGCAGCAAGGGCGGCGAGGCCAATTTCCAGGCCTGCGCGACTACCCAACGCAACGGCGGGGCTGGGTCTCACTGTACGGGGCAGCGGGCCTTAGAGGTGCGTCACGTCGATCACCGCTTGAGCGAAGGCCTCCGGTGCCTCCTGGGGCAGGTTGTGCCCAATGGGGTTGCCAAGCTGGCGATGGTGATACTTGCCGGTGAACTTGGCAGCGTAAACGGTCGGGTTGGGATGCGGCGCGCCGTTGGCATCGCCTTCCATCGTGATCGCCGGCACCGCGATTGTCGGCGCGGTCGCCAGACGAGCTTCAAGCGCATCGAAGCGAGCTTCGCCGGGCGCTACGCCAACGCGCCAGCGATAGTTGTGCACCACGATGGCCACATGGTCGGGATTGTCGAACGCCTTCGCGCTGCGAAGATAGGTCGCGTCGTCGAACTTCCACTGCGGCGAGGCCTGCTGCCAGATGAAACGGTTGAACGCGGCCGGATTGGCTGCATAGCCTTCGCGACCGCGGTCCGTGAGCAGGTAGGATTGGTACCACCACGCAAATTCGGCCGCCGGCGGGCCCGACTTGGCGTTGGCCTTGGGGTTGCCGATCAGGTATCCGCTGACGGAGACAATGCCTCGCACGCGCTCAGGCCACAGTGCCGCCATGATGCAGGCCGTCCGAGCGCCCCAGTCGAATGCGCCGATCACTGCCTGTTGGATCTTCAAGGCGTCCATCAAGGACAGGATATCCTGAGCCACCGCCGCTTGCTGAGCGTTGCGAGGCGTGTCAGCCGAGAGGAAGCGCGTGCCCCCGTATCCACGCAAGTACGGGACGATGACGCGATAGCCCGCGGCGGCCAGGCGGGGCGCAACGTCGACGAACGCATGAATGTCATACGGCCAGCCGTGCAGAAGCACCACGACAGGACCGCCAGCGGGACCGACGTCGGCATAGACGACTCGCAAGTCCCCGGCGTCGACGGACTTCAGGTTCGTGAATTCGGTAGCGCCGCCACCGGCACCTGCGGTTTGACCTGCGGCCTCGGCCGCGTGCGCATCCGTGATCAGGAGGCGGCCAAGCGACAGGCTGGCCAAGGCGCTCGCAGAGCTGACCATGAAGCCGCGGCGACGATTGATGAGGGAGGTGGTCACGATGTTGAATCCTTTCGATTGTTCAATGAAGGGTGGTCAAGACACCAACCACTTCGCTCAGCTAAAACGGCACGCAAGTCCTGATTACCTGCAGCGTTGTCGTCCACTCCGGAGTTGCGAACTGCGGACACCTGGGGCACCTCTGAAGGTGTGCTGCCGGAATCTCTGGAGAAGATGATCTGACGGAAGTGCCATCGGACCAAGAGCAATTTGCTAATATGACTGTTGCCCATTTAGCAACGCTCTGGACACTTCGACGCCTTCATGCGAGACATCAATCAGAAGCGCTTGCGCTATTTCCGAGAAGTTCTGGAGCACGGCTCGATTCGGGGAGCGGCCGACGCGCTCAACACGGCGCCCTCAGTGATAACCAGGCAGGTCTCTCTACTAGAGGAGGAGCTTGGTGTCGTGCTCTTCGAACGTCGAGCGCGCGGCGTCGTGCCGACGGACGCGGCAACGCACGTGCTCGAGTTCTGGCGAGGTTGCCAAGCCCAGCAGGAGCGCCTTGCTGCTCAGTTGGAGGCGCTCGACTCCCTGAGCGCTGGCTCGGTGCGAATCGTCGCAAGCGAGGGATTCATCGACGGTTTGCTGACCCAGGTGATCGCACCTTTTTGCGCGGCACATCCCCGGGTTTCGGTGCTCATCGACGCCCTGCCCGTCAACGAATTGATCACCGCGCTTCTGGAAGACGATGCTCACATCGGTGTCGCCTACAACCCGCAAGCTCATCCGGATCTCCAATTCGTGTCCAGCGCACCAGCTCCCCTGAAGGTATTGGCCCGCGCTGGCCATCCGTTGACCAAGTCGAGCGCGCCTTTGACGCTCAAGCAAGTCACCGAATATCCGTTGGGGCTGATGCCGGCCAACTATGGAGTGACTCAGCTCCTGGAGACACTGTCCTACACCGAGCACATGACCTTGCATCCGAGCTTTCGGAGCAATTCCGTGGCCGCACTCAAGCGATTCGTCCAAGCCACGGACGGTCTTACCTTCATGGGGGCCGGTCTGTCGGCGGGCGCTGAGCTGGACGCTGGTGAACTCCGCGGCCTTGACTTGGCCTATCCGCTGAGTCGGCGCGCGAAAGTGCGTCTCATCGTTCGCAAGGGCCGGCCCATGACCACGGCCGGCACTCATATTCTCGAAGAGATGAGCCGCATGTTTGCAAAGTTCCAATCGAAATAGCGCCTCAAGGGCGCCTCGACCGCCGACGGAGTGAGGTGCACCCCGGGGCGAGCAACCAATCCCCAGTGCCGCACCGCGCTGTTCGACCTCTTTACCGTGTTCTTAGCAGCGCGAAAAACGGTCGAACAACCCCTGTCAGGAGTTCACGGTCGGGATTGGCGCGGGCCAGCACCCGGATGCCCAGGACGATGCTCAGAGCGAGCCGCGCGACGTCGGCTGCAGGTTGAACGGTAAGGATCGATCCGTCGCGCTGTCCTGCCGTGACGCAGTCGCGGACACATCTTTCTACTTCGTCGAAGGCTCCGATCACAACCGCTCTGAAGTCTTGATCGTGCGGCGCCACCTCCAGCGCGGTGTTCACGACGAAGCATCCCTTGCGAAGGTTGTCGGCAAGCGCTTCTTCAATGAGCGCATCGAAGTATCGTTCCAGTGCGCGCAGGGGCGGGTCATCGCCTCCCAGGATCGCCGAGCCGGCATCGAGCGTCAGACGGGCATACCGATCGAGCACGAGACGATAGATGGCTCTCTTGTCACCGAACGCGTTGTACAGGCTTGGTGTCGTCGTTCCGGTGTGGTCAGCGAGATCGCGCATCGAGGTCGCCTCATAGCCGTTGTTCCAGAAACGTTGCGTTGCGGTTTCGAGCACCGCGTCCTCGTCGAATTCCCTGGGTCTGGCCATCTGGATCTGCCGGTCAATAGAGAGCGAATAGCTTATGAGTTTATTTTATCACGGCCGTAATAAAACGATTGCTTGTTTTGTTACGGCCGTCATAAAATGACTGCAGCCAATGCGATGCCTGGTCTCGACGGTCGATGAGTCGAAGGTTCGATCCCAGCTTCGGCACGGCTCTTTGACGGAGATCTTCCGAAATCCAGGATATCCGTCCCCCCACTCAAAGGAACCGAGCATGTCCCCACCCGTCTCTTCCACACTCTCCCGGCGCTTCCGTCGACTCGCGGTCGGCCTCGCCGCCAGCCTGGTGTTGGGCGCCCTGCCGGCGCACGCCGCGCTCACGCCCTTCCCCGCCGACTTCCACAGCTCGCAGGTGGTGAACGCCGATGCGACGATCAATGTCCGCGTCGGTGGCCACGGGCCCGCGGTCGTGCTGATCCACGGCTTCGGCGAGACCGGTGACATGTGGTCGCCGCTGGCCGCCGAGCTCGCAAAGGACCACACCGTCGTCGTGCCCGACCTGCGCGGCATGGGCCTGTCCTCGCACCCCGCCGGCGGCTACGACAAGTGGACGCAGGCCGGCGACATCCGC
>FSVG01001073.1_pt1 | contig 16977 bp, 17 predicted proteins | sample 1637511 | NCBI WGS metagenome assembly FSVG01 (sample SAMEA3914816, study PRJEB12502) | metagenome | biome: forest; material: soil | place: USA | collected 2011-09-16 | depth 0.3 m
GGTGGCAACGAGGTCGGCAACATTCCCACGGTGCTGCCCGGCACCAACGCCACGGTCAACACGTCCTACGACATCTACCAGGTCTCGGCCGACTACCGCCTGACGTCGACCCTGCGCCTGGGCGGCCTGTACGGCAAGATCAAGGACTCCCAGAATTCGAGCGGCAGCGCCTCGGGCTGGTCGGTGGGCGCCTACTGGCAGACCTTCTCCAACCTGACGCTCTACGGACTTGTCGATTCGATCGACAACAACTCGACCGCCGGGTTCGGGCTCGCCGGATCGGCCGGATTGACCAAGAACTTCTCAGGCGCGAACCTGGTCGGCCAGAGGATCACCGGGGTGCAGTTGGGCGGACTGTTCCGCTTCTGAGCGCCTGGTGCGAACGCCAACCTCCACAGGTTGGCGATTCCGCTGCCGGCCACTACACCCCGTGGGGCCTGCCGCTGCATCCCGTGCAGCTCTCAGTCTCGCGCGTCCTTCGCGCGATCCGCGCTTGCGAGGACTAGCGTCGCGACGACGCTGGCATCGCGCGTGCGTTTCATCGAGATGCGCCAGTCGAAGAGCCGTCGATGATGATGGCTCGGAAGTCGTTCACGTTTGTCAGGGTCGGCCCCGTGACGACCGAGTCGCCGAGCGCCTGGAAGAATCCGTGACCGTCGTTGTCGTCAAGGCTGGCACGCGGACTGATGCCTTTGTCCCAAGCTCGTGCGAGAGTGTCGGGCGTGAGGCGGCCTCCGGCGATCTCCTCGGAGCCATCGACGCCGTCGGTATCGCCCGCGATCGCATAGACCCCAGGCTCGCCTGCGAGCGCGACGCCCAGTGACAACAGGAACTCGACGTTTCGGCCGCCGCGCCCGCTGCCCTTGACCGTCACCGTGGTCTCGCCACCGGAGAGCAGCACGCAAGGCGTCTTGAAGGGCTGACCGCGCCGCGCGATCTGGCGTGCAATGCCCGCGAAGGCCTTGCCGAGGTCGCGCGCCTCGCCCTCGAGCCCGTCGCCGAGGATGTAGGGCGTGATGCCGGCGTCGCGAGCGACTTGCGCTGCAGCCTCCAACGCGATCTGTGGTGTGGTGATCATCCGCGTCTCGGTGTCGGCGAGGCGCAGGTCGCCGGGCTTGACCGATTCGCCTTCCCCGGACTCCAGCAGTGCGCGTACGGCCGGCGCCACCTCGATGCGGTAGCGGTCGATGATCGCCAGCGCGTCTGCACACGTCGTCGGATCGGACACGGTCGGGCCGGAGGCAATGTCGATCGGGTCGTCGCCGGGCACGTCGGAGATCAGCAGCGTCACGACCTTCGCGGGATGGCAAGCGGCCGCGAGGCGGCCGCCCTTCACGGCGGACAGGTGGCGCCGCACGCAGTTCATCTCGGTGATCGTCGCGCCGCTCCTGAGCAGCGCGGTATTGACGGCCTGTTTGTCAGCGAGCGTCAGGCCCTTGCCGGGCGCGACGAGAAGTGACGAGCCGCCGCCCGAGATCAAGGCGATGACCAGGTCGTCGGGGCCGAGGCCGGAGACACGTTCGCGGATGCGCTCGGCGGCGCGGATGCCGGCGGCGTCGGGTACCGGATGCGCGGCCTCGACGATCTCGATGCGGTCGCATGGCACGGCGTAGCCGTATCGGGTGACGACCAGGCCCTCGAGCGGGCCCTTCCAGTGATCATCCAGCGCGCGCGCCATGGCGGCCGAGGCCTTGCCGGCTCCGATGACGATCGTGCGGCCCTTGGGCGCCGGTGGCAGGTGTGGCGGCAGGCAGAGCGCCGGCTGCGCAGCCGCGATGGCGGCGTCGAAGAGACTGCGCAAGAGCGCTACCGGGTCGAGTTTCACCATGGCAGGCATGCCAACACCTCGGAAAGAAGAGACGGGACGGCCGCGGTCAGTTCGCGTGCGACACGCAAGGGCGCGCGCTCAGGCCCTGGCGACCTCGTGGTCTGCCATCAGCTCGAGCGCCCTGACGAGCGCCGAGTGATCCAGGTCGGCCATGCCGTTGGCTGCGCAGACTTGCATCAGCTGCGCGGCGCCCGCCGTCTGGGGTAGAGCGACGCCCAGTTCGCGGGCGCCTTGCAGCGCGAGTCCCAGGTCCTTCTGGTGCAGGCGGATGCGGAAGCCAGGCTCGAACGTTCGCTTGACCATTCGTTCGCCGTGCACTTCGAGGATGCGGCTCGACGCGAACCCACCCATGAGTGCCTGGCGCACCCGCGCGGGATCGGCACCGGCCTTCGACGCGAACAAGAGGGCCTCGCCCACCGCCGCGATATTCAGCGCGACGATGATCTGGTTGGCGACCTTCGTGGTCTGCCCATCGCCGTTGCCGCCGACGAGCGTGATGTTCCTGCCCATCTTCTCGAGCAACGGCTTGATGCGCTCGAACACCGCTTCCTGGCCGCCACACATGATCGTGAGCGACGCAGCCTTGGCGCCGACCTCGCCGCCGGACACGGGCGCATCGATATAGTCGGCGCCCAGCGCGTTGATCCTTTTCGCGAAGGCCTTGGTCGCGATGGGCGAGATCGAACTCATGTCGACGATGATCTTGCGATGGCCGACGGCGTCCAGAGCCGTGGCGACGCCCGACGCACCGAACAGTACGGCCTCGACGTCCGGCGTATCTGGAACCATCAGAAAGACGACGTCGGCTTGCCGGGTGACTTCCTGCGCGTTGGCGCACGGGACCGCCGTCGTTGCAGCGACGCTTTCAGGGATCTTGCCAGCCGTGTTCACGAAGAGCTGGTGGCCGGCATCGACGAGGTGCAGCGCCATCGGCGCGCCCATGATCCCGAGTCCGATGAATCCGATGTTCATGTTGGTTTCCTTGGTTGGGATGTCGCGTCAATACGCGCCGGCAGGCTTGGGCGGCTGCCTGGCGCGCATGGTCGCGACGACCTGTTGCGCCCCCGCGGCCATCAGGCGCGCGTCGGAGCCGACCGTCACGAACTGGAAGCCCTTCTGGATACGCTCCAGGGCCGTGCCGGTACTGCCGTTGTGGATGCCGGCGACCAGGCCATGCGCCTTCGCCCGCTCGAGGATGTGGTCGATGGCTTCTGCTGCCTTGGGATCGACATCGTCGAATACAGGTCGGCATCCGAGCGCCAGCGAGAGATCGGAGGGGCCGATGTAGATCGCGTCAAGGCCTTCGACCGACATGATCTGATCGAGATTGTCCAGCGCCTGCGTCGTCTCGATCATCGCGAACGTGACGATCGTGTCGTTTGCGTGCTCCTGGTAGTCCGGCCCGCCGTAGAGGAGTGCGCGCACGGGACCGAAGCTGCGGGTGCCTCGCGGCGCGTAGTGCGTGTAGGCGACGAGGCGCTGCGCATCTTCGCGCGTGCTGATCATCGGGCAGATGACGCCATAGGCGCCGGCGTCCAACGTCTTCATGAGGATGCCGGGATCGAGCCACGGAACGCGGACGACCGGCACCGTGTCCGTGGTCGAGATGGCCTGGAGCATCGGAATCATGGCTTGGTAGTCGACCATGCCATGCTGCAGATCGATGGTGAGCGTGTCCCAGCCTTGGTGCGCCATCGTCTCTGCCGAGAAACTGTTGGCGATGGCGAGCCACCCGTTGACGGCGGCCCCCCCGGATTTCCAGATGGAGCGCAAGCGGTTTTCTCTCATGGCGGGTTCCTGAGTGAAAGGAGTGGTCTCAGCGAGTTGCGTCGTCCAGGACGACGTTCGACGGTGCGCGGCCCGCCATCGACGGCGTCGAGCGCTCCGCGGGGTCGAGTGCGCAGCGCCGCCAGCAGGTAACGCACACGTGTTGGTCTCGTCGTGTCGGCCGCGGCGGTCGTTCAAGACTTGGCTGCCGTGTTGTCCCCATCGGCATGCGCCTTGGACGGAGATATCGCGACATGTCCGCTCGTGATCAGCGATCGAGGGCCGGACGCTTCGGGTGGAACTTCCATCCGGGAATCAGATATTGCATCGCCATCGCGTCGTCACGCGACCCGAGTCCATGTTCCTGGTAGAGGCGGTTGGCCTTCTTGACCTCGTCCATGTCGAGCTCGATGCCGAGTCCCGGCTTCTTGGGCACCTGTACGGTGCCACCGATGATCTGCAGGGGGTTCTTCGTCAGCCGTTGTCCGTCCTGCCAGATCCAATGGGTATCGATAGCAGTGACTCGACCGGGCGCCGCGGCACCGACATGCGTGAACATGGCGAGCGACACGTCGAAGTGGTTGTTCGAATGAGAGCCCCAGGTCAGTCCCCAGTCGCGGCATGTCTGCGCGACCCGCACCGAACCCGCCATCGTCCAGAAGTGCGGATCCGCAAGCGGAATGTCGACGGATTGAAGGGCGAGCGCATGGGTCAGCTGCCGCCAGTCGGTGGCGATCATGTTGGTCGCCGTGGGCAGGCCCGTCGCCCGGCGGAATTCAGCCATCACCTCGCGTCCGGAGAACCCGTCCTCTGCCCCGCACGGATCTTCGGCATAGGCCACGACGCCTCGCATGTCGCGCATCAGGCGTATTGCGTCCTCCAGTAGCCAGCCCCCATTCGGATCGAGCGTGACGCGCGCCTGCGGGAACCGTTCGTGCAAGGCCGTGATGGCTTCGATCTCCTCCTCCGCACGCAGGGCGCCGCCCTTGAGCTTGAAGTCGTTGAAGCCATAGCGCTCGTGCGCAGCCTCTGCGAGGCGCACGATGGACTCAGGCGTCAGAGCCTTCTCATGCCGCAGCCGGAGCCAGTCGTCGCCGGCACCCGGATCACGGGTGTAAGGCAGGTCCGTCTTGTCGCAGTCTCCGACGTAGAACAGGTAGCCCAGCATCTCCACCGCATCGCGCTGTTGGCCTTCACCAAGGAGGGCCGCGACCGGGACGCCCAGGTGCTGTCCCAACAGGTCAAGCAGGGCGGACTCGATCGCCGTGACGGCATGGATCGTGGTGCGCAAGTCGAAGGTCTGCATGCCCCGCCCGCCGGAATCACGATCGGCGAATTGCCGTTGTATGCGGGCGAGCAGCCCTTGGTGCGCACCGATCGCCTGGCCTACGACGAGAGCGCGGGCATCTTCGAGCGTCTGGCGGATCTTCTCGCCACCGGGCACTTCGCCGACTCCAGTGTGTCCAGCTGAATCGGTCAACAACAACAGGTTGCGGGTGAAGAACGGGCCGTGGGCGCCGCTGAGGTTCAGCAACATGCTGTCGCGGCCCGCGACCGGAATGACGGTCAAGGACGTGATGACGGGAGTGGACGTGCTCGACATGCGGGTCTCCATTGATTCCTGAACTTCGCCGATCGTTCGGCCAAATACCTGTCAGACATCCTACAACTTATCGAACGCCAAATACATAGGGCAACTACGTGGGTTGAGGGTGGCGCCCCGTACCCAGGACGAACGTCCCGATCGTCGCGGATGCGTTGACCGAACGCAAGCGATCGGAGGCGGCGGCCGATGCTGGCAGCGGCCAGGTGGAATTGGTGATGCTGCCGGCAAATTCAGATGTCATACGATAACAGACAACTAGGCAATTTGCCCGGCCACTGAAAGCATGAGCATGAGGCCGAGGGCCCGACGCTGCGCGAGCAGGGTCCCCGGCATTGGCCGGCATGCCACTGCACCAGCGCCGCGGAAGTCGGCTGAGACAGGCGCGTCTCGAGTGGAGACCGCTCGCGTGTTCGATGCCATTCCTTCGCGGGCCCTTGATGGGACTCGAGGCGAGCCAGACTCCTCTAGGGGTTATTCCCGGCTGTTCTTCGACGGCTTCCCATAACTACCATGTTATCGCTAACATAAAAACAAAGCTGCATTGGGTATCGACCCTCACCTGCGCCAATGTCGTTCATGGCGGCAACGCAACCATCCAGGAGACAACATGGAATATTCGAAGTCCTTCTCGTCGCGCCACCGCGCAAAACCTTTCAACCGCATGGCCGTCGCCGCGGGCGTCGCGCTCGCGCTCGGAGCCGGCCTCGCTCAGGCTGCGCCGACGATGCAGGCGCGCCTTTCCCCCGACATGATCAACATGCGCGTGTCCGGCGGGCTCGTGACGGTGGTGCTCACGGCCAGCAGCGGGGACCTCTCCACGTGCAGCCTGAGCAACCTGCACATCGGCACGGCGTCGCCCGCCTACGTGGCGCCGTCGTCCGATCGAAAGAGCTACGTTCTCTCGTTCAACAAGAACGACCTGGCATCGCTGCTGCCCGGCTTCGACAGCGCGCCCGTCATCGTCACCGGCACCCTTCAGTGCAATGGAGAGTCCAGCGCGATGATCGCGCACGCCACGGCGCGTGTCTTGAAGTCGACCACGGTGCAGTCGCGCGTCAAGCCGCTGCTCGCCGTCGGCGGGAGCAGCTTCAAGGACCTGAACGGCAACGGCCGCCTGGATCCGTATGAAGACTGGCGGCTCCCCGTCGGGCAACGGGTGGACGACCTGTTGTCGCGGATGACGCTGGCCGAGAAGGCGGGCTTGATGAACATCACGTCAGCCAACACGGCGAACAACAACGACTTCATTCAGAACCGGAACATCCGTTTCCTGATCCTGCGCGAGAACCCGCAGGCCGGCGACCTCGCCACCCGCATGAATGCCCTTCAGTCAGTGGCGGAGCAAACCAGGTTGGGCATCCCGCTGATGATCACCTCCAACCCGCTCAACACGCTGGGCGGCGGCAATGCCGTGTTCGAGCCGGGCGGCGGCCCCGGCCAGTTCTCGGTCTGGCCGGGCACGCTCGGCTTGGCGGCGACGAACGATCCGCAGGTGATCCGTGACTTCGCGGCGATCTCGCGCGCCGAATGGCGCAATGCCGGTATTCGCCGGATGTACGGCATGCAGATCGACCTGGTGACCGAGCCGCGCTGGACGCGCAATCGGACCACCTTCACCGAAAGCCCGCAGTGGGCCGCGACGATCGCGCGCTCGCTCGTGCAGGGCTACCAGGGCACGTCGGTCGGGCCGGACTCCGTCGCGGAAGTGATGAAGCATTTCCCGGGCGACGGATCGGTCAACAAGGGCCTGGATCCGCACTTCGCGGAGGGCCAGTTCTCGGTCTATCCGACCGCCGGCAGTCTGCTGAACTACCAGATCGCGCCGTTCAAGGCCGCAGTGGACGCAGGCGTCAGCGGGATCATGCCGTACTACTGCGCGCCGAACAACGAACTCAGCCCTGCGGTTCAATTGCCGGCCGACTGGTGGTTCTCGCCGACCCAGCAGTTCGAGCAGGTCGGCGGCGCGTACAACACGGCGCTCCTGACCAAGTTGCTGCGCGGACAGATGGGGTTCCAGGGCACCATCAACAGCGACTCGGGGATCCTCAGCAACACCGCATGGGGTGTCCCGGACCTGAGCCTGGCTCAGCGTTGGGCCAAGACGGTCAAGGCGGGCATCAACATCGTCAGCGACAACAACGACCCGTCCGGCCTGATCGCGGCCGTCAACCAGGGCCTGCTCACCGAGGGTGAACTTTCGTCGCCGGTGCGCCATCTGTTGACCGACCTCTTCAACCTCGGCCTGTTCGAGAACCCGTACACGGATCCCGTGCAGGCCCAGGCGATCGCCAATTCGGCCGCCTCGCAGATGGTCGCCGACGACGCCCATCGGAAGTCGCTGGTGCTGCTGCGCAACGACCACCAGCTTCTGCCGATCAAGTCGTCGATCAACCTCTACGTCGAGGTCATGGCTTCGGGTGCGGCTGCCGCCACGCAAACGGCCGGCGTCAAGGCCTTGCTGGCCAGCGACCCGACGATCCATGTCGTCGACAGCCCGGCGCAGGCCAATGCTGCCTTGCTGTGGCTGTATCCGACCGCCACCGAACTGGCGGACAAGTCGGCGGTCACCATCGAGTTGAGCTCCATCACCGGGGTCGATCCTGACAGGGTCAGGGCGATCGAGGCGGCGGTGCCGACGATCCTGGCCATCAACTTCGCGAATCCTTGGGTGATCGATCCCGTGGAGTCGGGGGCCGCGGCGGTGGTGGGTACCTTCGACGTCAAGGCGCAGGCCCTGATCGACCTGATCCACGGCCGGTTCACGCCGAGCGGAAAGTTGCCGTTCTCGATCCCGAAGAACGAGGCGGCGGTGGAGGCCCAGGCGCCCGACGTCCCGGGCTATCTCGAAAACTTCGACTACGTGTATCGCAACGGCGCGAACGACCGCTACGTCTTCGGCTTCGGCAAGACGGCGTTCTGACCGCCTGACGTTGGCCGGGAGCAGCGGCACCGACTGCCGTCGCCCGCCGCTCCCGTCTTCCGACACCTCCAGGCATCCACACGATCTCAAATCAGGAAATTCCATGTTCAAAAGAATCTTGACCGGGCTGGCCTTCGCAGCCACGACGCTTGCCGTCTCGGCGGCGCCGACCAGCGAGCAATACGCGACGGACTCCACCGCCGTCGCCAATGGCTCGGCGGATGTTCGAAGCGATTCGAGTCCGTCGAGCGCATTGCCGCTCGTCACGAGCGCCTCCGTGTCCGGCACGGCGGACTTCGCGGCGGGCAGCGGCATCGCGGCACAGGGCCTGCTGGTGGCCTCTGCCGAAGCAGACAGTGTCTCGGACTTCACCAGCGCCAACGGGAGCGCCCGGTACCTGGCCACCTTTTCCGGAGGCGGCACGATGCTGGTCCACCTCGATTTCACGTCCTTCGACGTCACGGGCCCGGCAGCCTTTTCGCTCGGCAGCGCCTACCTGGTCGTGACCAGCGACGGCACTACGCTCCTGGACGAGGCCATCACGGCGTCGAGCGTCTACGACTGGCGCGTGCCGATGACGGGCGCAAACCAGACCTTCGACCTGCTGGTGACCAGCGAAGCGGACGCATTCGGAGCGTCGGCGTTCAACTCCGCGTCCGCGACCTTCGGCGTCTCAGTCGTGCCGGAACCGTCCACCTATGCCCTCGTGCTGGCGGGATTTGGACTGTTGGCGTGGCGTGGCCGCAGGCTGTCGCTCGCCCGACGCGAGTGATCGCCTGATGGCGTTCCGCGGCGCAAAGCGCGAGCAGGTCGCCCTCGGCATCTGTTCGCACTCCTCGCATCTCCCGATCCGAGTCCCGACGATGCGACGAGCATCTCGCAGTCGCGGGACGGGGGCGATTGCGCCTGCAGCGCCGAGCCGTCCGCCGGCCGCTCACGTGCTTGCGCGTTCGACGATCTCGAAGCCGACGTCGATGATCTTCTCCGATGGCGGGCGCCCCTCGGTTCGATCGACGATCAACTGGGCTGCCGTGCGACCGATCCGGGTGCCGTCGATCCGCACCGACGTGAGTGCAGGTTGCAGATGGGCTGCCATGTCGCTGTCGGCGAAGCCAATGACGGCGAGCCGATCCGGGATCGAGATGCCTCTGGTCTGGGCCTCGATCATCGCGCCAAGCGCCAGCATGTCCGAGCTGCAGAACACCGAATCGACCTGCGGATGCTGCTCGTGCAACTCCGCCATGCCGCTTCGCCCGGCCGCCAGCGTGCCTGGCGCATCAGAAACGATCAGCGGAATCTTGCCCAGCCCCAACGAGTCGGCTTGGCGCTGGAAGCCCTCTGCGCGCCGCAGCGCGCGCCGATCCGACGCCATGATCACCGCGGGGGCACGATAGCCGCGGTCATGGAGGAAGGCGCATACGGATTCGCCGATGCGCTCATGCGAGAAGCCGACCAACATGTCGATGGGCGTGGGGGTGAAGTCCCAGGTCTCGACGACCGGTATCCTCGCCGTGATCAGTTGTCGCCGGCCTTCTGCCGAATGCATGATTCCCGCGATGGCGATCCCATCCGGACGGCGCCCGATCAATGCCTCGAGGAGCGCATCCTCCTTTGCGGTCTCGTACTGGCTCTCGCCGATCATCAACTGGTAGCCGCGCTCGCCGAGTTCCCTGCTGAGCGACCGCACCGTCTCCTGGAAGACCGGTCCGACGAGCGTCGGAAGTACCGCCGCAACCAGCCGTGCCCGAGAAGAACGCAGGCTGCCGGCAATGGCGTTTGGAACAAAATTCGTCTGGCGCACGACCTCCTGCACACGCGACAGCGTGGAGGGCGCCAGCCGCTCCGGCGAATTGAAGGCCCGCGACACAGTCATCGCCGACACGCCCGCCAACTTGGCGATGTCGTGCACAGTCAGGACTTGAGGCTTTTTCATCAATGGGCAGTTGTTTCCGGCATGTGCCACGTGCGCTGGGCACCTTAACGACAGCTTGCAGGCGCGCCGCCTCGTTTTGGGACGCCGCGCCAGTTGGCGGCGCACTGGACGACGGCCGTGTCTCCAGCCCTGGCGTTGACGCCGATCGCGTCTGTACGCGGCCTGCGCCCTGACTATATGCCGAGTCTCCAGGGCAGGATCCAGCGGCTCGGCCCGATGGGTTGTTCAGGCCACTGTAAGCTGATGAAATCATTCAGGCTGGAAGCGGCCGTCGTCGCGCCACGATGCCGGCGCCGTCCTGTTTCGCGATCTTTGGCTTCGTCCCGACCTCGCGCCGCGAGACCGCAGCATGATCACCGTCGCGGCGTTGATCGCGAGCGGGCAGTTCGCGCAGATCACCTTCCACCTCGAAAAGGCGATGGACAACGGCCTCACGAAGACAGAAGCGTCGGAGATCATCTCGCACCTGGCGTACTACTCAGGCTGGCCGAGCGCCTTCTCCGCCGTGCCGGTCTTCAAGGGCGTCTTCGAAGCGCGTGCCAAGTGAGCGAGGCCACCACGGAGATTCGCATCGTCCTCGGCGACACGACCATCCAGGTCGTCCTCGCCGACAACACATCGGCACGCGACTTCGCGGCACTGCTGTTCAACGGCCGGTTTCGGGCGGGCAACCTCGACCCATCGGCAGGCAGCTTTGGGTGATAGCCGGCCCGGTAGTCACCGTGAACCGACCGTTAGGCCGACCGGCCAGGCGGCACGGCATTCAATCACCTTCAACAAGAGTCTCGAGGGCGCGCCCCTCGCCTCTGTACGCCCTTGGCGACTGCAGCGATTCGAAAGCTGCCGTGGCCAGCCGCCTCGTCCTGATCTTGGCCCATCCTCCTGGAAATCCAGACCGGACATTGCGGCGGCAGTTTGGAAGGGCTGCAACGCTGCAAAGCAGCCCTTGTACATGACGATCCGCCAGATCGGCGGCCACCGTCGGCTCCCATGTGCGAGGTAGCGCGGAGTCACCAACACGGGTAGCGCCACTAGCCGCGGCGGGTCTCTTCACGGGCTTCACAGCCGGGTAGTTGGCCGAACACGTGCGGCTTGACTTGCTCCTGCACCCACGAGGCAGTCTTCTCGGGCTTCAAAGCTTGCTTGAACAGGGGTGGAATCTGTTCGCCCAGCAAGATGCCAAGTAGGCCAACCAGAGCGATGACTGGAGGGGCTGGAGAACGTACGTTGAACAGCGCGTAGATGACGCCGACGAGCAACCCGACGGCGAGCGAGACGAGGTACGGTTTCATGGAGAGCTCCATTGGATTTTCCTGAGCAGGGTCAAAGTCTCGGGAGGAAAAGTCAAGGCCGCCCCGCAAGCTCGCGTCTAGCTTTGCTGCAGGCCGGATACGGAAACGCCGGCGCGACAGACGCGTCTTCAGCCCTCGTGTGCGTTGAACATGCTCTTGGCGTATACGACGCCCAGTCCGTACGCGCCGCCATTGGTCTTGGCAATGCCCGTCGTCAGGTCGTAGGTTTCGCCGCGAGCCCAGTCGCGCTGGAGCTCGAGCAGGTACTGCAGGGACGTCATGGGTCGTGCGCCCGCCTGAACCATGCGCTCTACAGCGCGCTCATGTGCTTCCTGCGAAACGTCACCGCAAGCGTCAGTCACGACGTAGGCCTCGAAGCCTTGCTCGAGGGCGGACAGTACCGGGCCGACGATACACACCGAAGTCCACAGACCGGCAAACACAAGGCGATCCTTGCCGATTGCGTTGAGCGCCTTGATGACCGAGGCGTCTTCCCAGGTGTTCATCGTGGTGCGATCGATAAGCTTTTGGCCGGGGAAGGGTTCGGTGACTTCAGAAAACATCGGGCCGGAGAAACTCTTCTCGGCAACCGTGGTCAAGACCGTGGGCACCCGGAAGCCCGCGGCTGCGCGAGCGATCAGACCTGCATTGGTGCGAAGCACGATGGCGTCAATGGACTTGGTGGCAAACGCCATCTGCGATTGGAAGTCGATCAGGATAAGCGCATGGTCGTACGGTGCAAGAAGAGTGGAGCCCGGGGTGGGTTTGGCGACGATAGGCATAACGAGTCCTTTTGGGAGGGTGAAAAGACGGCAGCGTCTACGGCACAAGGAACTCGAAGGACGAAGCCAACCGATTACTCGGGCCCGCTGTCATGCGCCTCGTCCACTACGCCTGAAGGCCCCGGAACGTGGCGGCACGGTCCGGAGCCGGCGAGCCGACAGGTCAGTTGATCGCCTCGGCGGCGTCCCGGATGAGTCTGGCGACGATCTTGGGGTGGCTGAGCATCGCGACGTGGGATGAGTTGGGCACTTCGACGATCTTGCGAGCGTTGGCACGGAGGTACATCCAGCGCTCGCACTCCGGCGGGATCGCCTTGTCCCGGCCGGCGACCAGCCCCCACGTCGGGATCGTCTTCCAGGCCGCGGCGGTGGTAGGGAAGATGAAGGAACTGGCGTCGAAGGGCCGCTGTGTGGCTTGCAGCACCTGGAAGTCGGCGGTTGAGATGTCGGCGGCGAAGGCTGCATGGCCGTCCTTGCTCAGATACAGGTCGGTTCCGGTCGTGCCGTCAGCCTTCGTGTACGGGACGGGCACGCTCACCGAGCCGACCTCGCTGCCGGGGAACTTGGTGATGAGCTCGCCCTGTGTCTCGCCCACGTCGGGCACGAACGCGGCGATGTAGACCAGCGCCTTGACGTTGCTCTTCCCGGCGGCGGCATTCGTGATGACCGTTCCGCCCATGGAGTGCGCGACCAGCACGACCGGCCCGCTGATGGAGTCCAGCAGACTGGCGATGTACGGGGCGTCGGTCGGGATGCCCCGCAGCGGGTTCGACCCGCAGATCGTGGTGTAGCCCTTGTCCTGCAACTCCCCGATGGTGGCGTTCCAGCAGGACGAGTCGGCGTAGCCGCCGTGCACCAGCACGATGGTCGGCCTGGTGCGGGCTTCGGGCCTCTCGGTCGCGGCAGTGGCGGCGGCGGAGGGTGACGGGACCATCAGCGCGGCGGATCCGATCACGGCGGCACCGGTGGCGAGCATCTGGCGGCGGGAGATTTGCGAAGTGGACATGTGAGACCTCTTTAGAAGATGCGGGTTGGGGGCGAGCGACGTGGCGCGGGCCACTGAGGCGCGACTTTGGCTGCGCTGCAGTCACTATCGTTGTCACGCCCTTTGGCCGGAATCTCTCTTAAGAGGTAGGCCGGGAGGCACTGGGGCTTCTTCTTCCTGTACCCAGCTGAGACCAAACCCATCGCACCCGCGTGCACCTGGCGTTCTCAACCGTGTCGCGCGCCGAGGTCGCCGCGCTATCGCCTACTGAGCCTTGCCATTGCCACGAACGCAGGAGCGCACGAGTCCCGACTCGGTGTCCAGCCACACCGAATCTCAAGCCAGGCGACCAGATCGGCGTGCGGCCACCAGCAACCGTGCGCCGCACCGCATCGGGCAATGGGCGCCTTATGGTCGTCGATGGGCACGGGCTCCCTCGTCCGCAGACTATCCGCCACGCTAGTCCAATCTCTGCCCGCAGGAAGGTCGGGTCAGTCCGTGCCTTTCCATGCAGAAGTTGATGAGTGGCTTCCACTCTCGCGGAAAGCCACCAACAATTTCGGCACCGAATTTATTGTCAAGGTCTTCCGCCACACTCGCATGCTGAGGCCGCGCTGCGAACGAAGCCACGTAACCAATAGCGGTGGTGAACGTCTGGCCGCGCACAGTCCAGGGCCCGACGATCGGCAGTTGAACGCGATTCGCCCAGTCGCGAAACACTTCCAAGTCCACCAACGTCTTGTCATCGTAGTTCCGGCGACCAAGCCGATCAGGTCCCTGCCAGATGGTGACAAGTTCGCCCTCCTTGAGAGCTCGCACGGTGCGCCTGATGTTGAGCAGAAGACGCTGCCGAGGTGCGTCGTCTTCCTTGCCACGAACAAGCGTGTGGATAGCGTTCCGAAAGTCCTGCCGCATGCAGAAGTCCTCGGGCACCGAGTCCGCGGCACAGTGACTATGGAACGCAACGCACGCAAGACGGGTTCGACAAAGCATCCGTGTGACTTAGCCTGACGATTGGCCGCCGGCTTCTACACGGTTTGGCCAAGCGTTGCCCTGAAGCCGGTATCGTCTGCTGGGACAGTACCCAAGAAATGTGTCTCGCTGCAAAGTGAATTCTTCGGGGTTTGGCCAGGAGTTCGCCATTCCACGGAAGCGTGGCCGCGAATTTCTCCGAAGAACCAATGACTTAGCGATGGGCGACGCCGTTTGGACGAAACTTTGGCCACGCGTAGCTGCTTTTGCAGCCTTTCGCCGCTGCGTTCAAGGCCGCGAATCGACCTGTGCGGGCACCGGGTACGTGATCGAAACCACGCCAAGCTCCGCGGGTAGCATCAGGCCGTATCGGGGCCTCACGGAGGCGGTGCGTGCCAACGCCTTCCGTTCGGTCATCCTTTCGTTGGACAGTTCGCCGCGCCGGCCCGTGGCTTGATCACCGCGACGAGGTTCTCGCGCATCAATCCCTGCGCGCGACTGCCAAACAGACCCGAATATTCCAGCCCATCTTCGCCGACGAAGAGCACGCACGGCATGTCTTCCGCTTCAGGATCAGTCGCTCGCCAGACCTCCGCGATCGTGAACGACGACCAGGAGCTTCGTACCTCTGAATCCGGGGGAGCAATGCAGAGCAGCGACGCGACGTCGCGCTGCAGGGATTCGATCCCATCTGCGACGTCGGTGCCCCAGGTCAGCAAGAACGTATCCTGGAACCCCTCATCCGTGGCCGGATGCAGTGTCAGCAAGAACCAGGCGGAGTTGCAGGAGATACCCAATGTGTGCCAGTAGTGCGCACCGGGCTCTGCGAGCCCCTCTGGGACATGGAATTTGTATTCCGGCAAGGTGACGAACATTCCGGGAGACCCAGGCTTGCGGTGGGCCGAAGCAGTTGACGATCTCGCCGATTGTTCTGGCAGTGGTCTGGTTCTACAAGCGCGGCGTTGGATAGGGCAGCGGCGGCCGCGGTCAAAGATTCCGATTGCGAATACAGCGCAAGCTCTGGCAGATCAAGAGCATGGCGGATTTGATGCTCGTCTCGAGCACGCGCACCGCAGCAACTGAGCCGGCTCAAGGGATCCCGACTATTCGTCGGTCTCGACCATGGTCTTCTGGACGAAGTCGATCAGCGTGGCGGCATCGTACGCAAGCGCGGCCGCCACCTTGAAGATCAGGTACAGCGTTGGTTGGCTAAGTCCGCGCTCGATTCTCCCGAGATAGGAACGCTCGACGTTCGCCATGTAGGCGAGCGCCTCTTGAGATATACCGGCCTCGAGGCGGGCCTCTCGAACAACGGTTCCGAATGCGACGGCGGAGGGAGCATGAAACGACGCCGCTCCTCGAGGGCGGCCACGCTTGGGCTTGGGACGGTGACGGATGGGCATCGCCGGAGCGTCCCGTAACCGTCCCTTTTAAACCACGTTATTAATAACTCAAGAATCTACCGTCAATCTTCCCAGGCCATCCAAGGCCCTGGAGTGACCGAGATGTCCTTTCCCGGCGGTTCTAACCACTCCTGTCAGTCGTTGGTACGGTTCCCACGGGTGGTTGCGCGACGTCGCGACCGCAGCTTGGGATCCGGCACCGGAACGCCCGTCAACTTGCTGCTGAGTTCGCTCATGAAGTCCAAGAAATCCACATCCAGCGCGGCCAGCCAAGCCCGTAACTCGATGACGTCGAGCCGCCTCACGCCCCGCTCGACCTTGCTAACGGTGGCTTGACCACGGCCCAAGCGAGTCGCCAGGTCGGATTGACGCAGGCGTTGGGCCTGGCGGAGGCGACGCAGCATCGAGAGGAAGATTTCGTTTTGGTTGGTGTGCAGGGACTTCAGCATGGCGACCTTTGGGTCAGCCTAGCAGGGCCAGCGCCGTATTCGGAAAGGGAATCCGGGCCGAGCACCGCCCACGTCCCCGGCCGTGCCTCGAAAGGCTTCAGAAACTCTCGGGGTTTTTAATAACTCAACCCCCCTGAAGAGGCAACTAGGATTCACCCCGATCCGGGGCTTGGCGTTCCGGTAGGCGATGGCACACTCGCAGGCGCTGTAGCCGCGCATGCGGCGCGGATCCGTTCAAGCTGCGAGGCGTTCGCTCAGCCGACACCCCTGCCGTCCGCTCAGCTACAAGCTGCCTACCGTCACAGGTCGGGTTCGTTGAACGCCTTCGACAACTCTGCAGCTCGCTTCACCGCATCACTGTGCAGGTATGTGGATGTTGTCGCGACTGAAGCATGCCTAAGGTTGTCGCGTACCGCCAGGAGAGGTACGCCGAGCTCGAGTGCATGCGTAGCGTGGGTGTGACGCATCCAGTGGGTGGTTGCCGCGCGGAGCTTGTTAGCAAGGGGAGCATTCGCCTCCTCCAGCACCTTTGCCGCTGTTTCGTAAAATCGTTCGAGGATGTCCAACATCCGAGCCGGAGTGATTCCTGATCCCTCATCCTCCGAAAGTCTCCCGACGATCGCTGTCGCCGGGTGCCACAAGCCCGGCGATATGGGCAAGCCGCGATGCGTGAGGTACCGGTCCAACGCCACCCTGACCAGGGGCGGAAACGCGACCCTCCCCTTCTTTGCGCCCTTCCCTACCAGATTCAGCCAGCCGTCGTTCAGGTCGTCGATCTGTATGTCACCCAAAGTCACGTCGCAGAGCTCCGAGGGCCTCAATCCCGTTCCCCGCCCGAAGTCGAGCACGAACCGAAGACGATGCGCCGCATCCTTCGACCACCCATACGACCACTCCAAGCCGTCTGCGACGACTCGTATGAGCCGCCACTCCGGCTGCGTAAACACCCGCCCCGCATCTGTCGGTGAGGACGACGTGCCACCCCGCACCTTGAGCCCGGCGAAGGGGTTGGCGACCACATAGTGCTGCTCCACGAGCCA
>FSVG01000704.1_pt1 | contig 16799 bp, 14 predicted proteins | sample 1637511 | NCBI WGS metagenome assembly FSVG01 (sample SAMEA3914816, study PRJEB12502) | metagenome | biome: forest; material: soil | place: USA | collected 2011-09-16 | depth 0.3 m
AAGTAGATCCAGGCAACTCGCTGCTGCCATTCGACCAGCGCCTCGGGCGACAGGTTCGGCGTCGCTTCGAGCAGCGCCTGAGCGTCGGCGCCCTTGTCGTCCTTGATCAGCGGCTGCATTTTCAGCGCGAGCTCGGCGGCAGCGAGGTCGAGCTTGGTCGCCTTGGCACGGCCTCGGGTCGAAGCGCCGTCGCGCCAGATCAGTCGCTGTTGAAAGGGAAGGGCGGGCGTTTCGACGCCTCGGGTCGACAGGATACGCGCGATCGCCGGCGCTTCGGGAAGTTCGGGGGCGTTGGTCAGCACGGCCAGCAGCGGATCGTTCTCGACCTTGGGCGACCCCTTTGCGGTGTAAATCTCGGCCTGGGCGATCGAGTGGAGCGGGCCGGGCTTCATCGCGGTCAGCGCAATCTGCGCGTCGTTCCAGCGCTTGTCGCGGATCGCGGCAAATACCGCACGGTATCCGGCACGCTGCTCGTCATCGAGTTGCGAGGGGATGCCGCGCATGACCGGGGCCGGAGCGGGTGCTCCGCCGGCGGCGAAAGCGGGGGCCGCAGGGGCCAGCGCCAGCGTCGTTGCCAGCAGGAAGCGAGTCATTCTCAAACTACAGTCCCTCGATCAGCAATTGGAGGTCCCTCCAGGCATCGGCCTTCGCGGCGGGCCGCTCCAGCAGGAAGCGCGGATGAAAGCTCGCCACGACCTCCACTGTCCCGCCTTCGTAGTTAACCTCACGTAAACTGCCGCGAGCATCGGCAACGTCCACCCCGGCGATCGCACGGCTCGCCGCATTGCCCAGCGCCAGGAGGCGTTTGGGTGCCGCCAGCGAGACGTGATGGCGAAGCAATGCCTCAAGCGACTGCGCCACATCCTCGGTCACTCGAGCAGCCGGCGGACGCTTCACCGCGAGCGCGGTCAGGTACACCGACTGCCGATCCCGGCCGATAGCGGCGAGCATCCGGTCGAATAACCGACCGGACGCGCCGCTCAATAATTCTCCTGCCGCATCATCCTCGCGATCGGGCATGTCGACGACGATCATCAGGCCGCTGGCGGCTTCGCCGTGGCTCGGCAGCGCACGGCCGGGCCATCCCGCCTCAGGTATATCGGAACCCAACCGCCAGGTTGCAAATTCAGCCATCGTCCCCGGCAGTTTCGGCGCGGCCAGTAGTGCATCCGCCACCACGCTCGGCAGCTTCTCTACGACAGGCGCGCGCGCCAGCCAGTCGCGCGGCGCGTCGTCGACTTCGCAATCGACCCCAGCGTCGTGCCACCACTCCAGCGCACTGGCGATACTCGCCCGCAAATCTATGTTTTGGTCAGCCCCCATCGATGTCTGGCATAGAGTCCCAGGTTGACGGCGGGGTCAATTCGCGGGCACGCGTTCCTAAGCCAAGCCGTTGTCGTCGCACGACGACCGGCCTTTAGGAGGTCCCGAGGGGAGAGAAGGGATGAGTGAACGCGAGTCGATGCCCTACGACGTAGTGATCGTCGGTGGTGGCCCGGCGGGCCTGTCGGCGGCGATCCGGCTCAAGCAGTTGGCGAGCGACGCCGGCGCCGAAATCTCGGTCTGCGTGCTTGAAAAGGGCTCCGAAATCGGCGCGCACATCCTGTCGGGCGCAGTGGTCGATCCGCGCAGCCTGGACGAACTGATCCCCGACTGGCGCGACAAGAACTGTCCGATGGCCGAGACCCCGGTCAACGACAACCAGCATTGGGTGCTGACGAAGAAGAAGCGGTTCTCGATGCCGCACATCATCACGCCCGGTTTCATGCACAACAAGGGCACGTACACTGGCAGCCTGGGCAATCTGTGCCGCTGGCTGGCGGGGCAGGCCGAAGAGCTCGGCGTGGAGATTTTTCCCGGCTTCGCGGCAGCCGAAATCCTCTATGCCGAGGACGGCACCGTGAAGGGCGTCGCGACTGGCGACATGGGCGTGGCGCGCGATGGCGAGCATAAGCCTGACTATCAACCGGGCCTTGAACTCCACGCCAAATACACCTTCTTTTCCGAAGGCGCGCGCGGACATCTGACCCGCCAACTGGTCGACCGCTTCGATCTGCGCGCCGATTGCGAGCCGCAGGTCTATGGCCTCGGCATCAAGGAACTCTGGGACATCAAGCCGGAGAACCACTTCCCCGGCCGAGTTATCCACTCGCAGGGCTGGCCGCTCAGCGAGACGGGCACGAACGGCGGTGGTTTCTTGTACCACCAGGCGAACGGCCAAGTTGCACTCGGCTTCGTCACCTGGCTCAATTATTCGAACCCCTATGTCTCTCCGTTCCAGGAGATGCAGCGGTGGAAGACTCACCCGGAGATCGCGAAAATACTCGAGGGCGCCAAGCGCGTTTCCTATGGTGCCCGGGCAATCAGCGACGGCGGCTATCAGTCGGTGCCCAAGCTGGTGATGCCCGGCGCAGCGCTGATCGGCGACACCGCCGGGTTCCTCAACGTGCCGCGGATCAAGGGTACGCATACCGCGATGAAGTCCGGCATGATGGCCGCGGAGGCTGCCTTTGCCGCGGTTCAGGCCGGGCGCGAGGGCGACGAGCTGACCGCGTACCCCGAAGCGTATGACAAGAGCTGGGTGAAGAAAGAGCTGTCGGTCGTTCGCAACGTCCTGCCGCTCGTCGAGAAATACGGCGAAGTGCTCGGCACCGGTCTGGCCGGCATCAACATGTGGCTCGAATCGTGGGGGATCAAAATGCCCTTCACGATGAAGCATCACCCCGATCACACGACCCTGTGGCGCAAGGATCAGGTCAAGCCGATCGCCTATCCCAAGCCCGACGGCGTGCTGACCTTCGACCGACTGTCCTCGGTGTTCCTGTCGAACACCAATCATGAGGAGGATCAACCGGTCCATTTGACGCTCAAGGATCCCAACATCCCGGTCGAATACGACCTACCGATGTTCGACGAACCAGCGCAGCGCTACTGCCCTGCGGGCGTGTACGAGATTGTCGGGCAGGAAGAGGGCAACCCGAAGTTCGTGATCAACGCGCAGAACTGCGTCCACTGCAAGACCTGCGACATCAAGGACCCGACGCAGAACATCGTCTGGGTCGTGCCGGAGGGCGGCGGAGGCCCGAACTATCCCAACATGTAGCCGCCTGATTGCCGCACCCTTGGTGTTGCTGTGCATCGCGATGCCGGGGCTGGCGCAGGCCGATGACCTTGCCGCTTACGGCAAGGGGAGGGCGGCGGAGCGCGACGGCAAAGTATCGGTGGCGGCGGTTCAATATGCCATCGCGTTGCAAGCAGCACCGGCCAATGCGCAGATCGCGCAGCGTGCGTGGCGCGAGGCAATGGCGGCAGGCGATCTCACGCTGGCCAGGCGCGCGGTCGCGGCGCTCACCAGCAACAAGGAGGCTCCGCCGACCGACGCCACAGTGCTCGCGGTCGCCGATGCGATGCACAGCGGCAATCCGGCGGCGCTGGACTCGGCAATCGCCCAACTCGCCAAGTCACCCTTTGCTTTTCTAGGCCCGATCGTGCGTACTTGGGCCAGCCTGGGTACCGCGCCCGATCCCGCCGGAGTACTTACGGCCCCGAAAGAGGGCGTTGTCCGGAACCTGATCAACGAGAATCACGCGCTGCTGCTGATCGCCGGCAATCATGTGGATGAAGGTATCAATGGCCTCCAGGCAGCATTGGCTGGAAGCAATAGCGACCTCGACTTGCGCTACACCGCCGCCGAATTGCTGGCCGGCAAGGGGAAAGCGGCGATCGCGCGCGCTTTGTTGCGAGGCGACGAGCCCGCTGTAGCCTATTTCCGCGAGCGGTTTTCGCCGGTCGAGGCTACTCCAGCTTACGGCGTATCGCGGCTGTTTACACGGGTCGCTGCCGATCTGGACGACGATCGGACAGCGCCCCTGATGATCACTTTATGCCGTTCGGCGCTGCTGATCGATCCCTCCAACGATCGCGCGCGCGTGTTGTTGGCGGCGGCACTGACTCGCGCCAGGGCGAATGGCCAGGCGATTGCTGTCCTCGATGAAGTTACGCCGCGCAGCCCGTTTCGACTGATGGCCGAGACGATCCGGGTGAGCGTCCTGACCTCCCAGGGCGACGACAAGGGGGCGCTGGCGGCTGCCAAGGCGCTGAACGAAGCTCCGGGCGCTGACGATCAGGTGGCACGATCTTATGGCGATCTGTTGATGAGCGCTGACCGCCCCTCCGAGGCAGCGACGGCCTATGCGACCGCGCGCGACCGGCAAGGGGTCAGGGCCGACTGGCGGATATGGCTGCAGATCGCATCGGCGCAGGACAGGGCCGGCAAGTGGTCGAAAGCCAAGGCCTCCTTGGAACGGTCGCTGGAGCTCGGGCCCTCTCAAGCAGTCGCGCTCAACTATTACGGCTATGCGCTGACCGAGCGTGGCGAGGATCTGGATCGCGCGCAGTCGATGCTGGAAAAGGCCAATGCGCTGGCGCCCGATCAACCGTCGATCGCGGACTCGCTCGGCTGGGTCTATTACCGTCGTGGGGACGTGGACCGTGCCCTGCCGCTGCTCGAACGCGCAGCGCAAGCGTCGCCGAAGAGCCCTGACATCGCGGATCACCTCGGCGACGTCTATTGGTCGGTCGGACGGCGGTACGAAGCGCGTTATACATGGCGCGCAGCGTTGCTTGTCGCCGATGAAGACGATAGCGCGCGCATTACCGGCAAGATCGCCAACGGACTCCCCGCAAAGTCGCTCTGACATGACAATCGTCGAACGCGCTCCCGCCAAGATCAACCTGGCGCTCCATGTCCGCGCTCGGCGGCCGGATGGCTATCACGAGATCGAAACGCTGTTCGCCTTTTTGCGCGACGGGGATACGGTCGCGGTGGAGGAGGCGGACGAGGATAGCTTCTCAGTTACTGGACCATTTGCTGAGGGGCTCTCGTCGGAGAGCAATAATCTGGTGCTGGCGGCGCGGGACGCGTTCGCCGCGGCATTTGGGCCTTTACCGCGACTGGCGATCACGCTCGACAAGCATTTGCCGATCGCTTCGGGTATTGGCGGCGGCTCTGCCGATGCTGCGGCGATCCTGCGGGCGCTCGCTCAACCGCGGCCTGCCGATCCGGCGCGGTTGTTCGAAGTGGCATTAGAACTCGGGTCGGATGTTCCTGCTTGCTTGCTCGGCAGGGCGGCGTTCGGCGGAGGCAGGGGCGAACAGCTCACTTCCGTGGAAGGGCTTGCCGGTATTCCGGTCTTGCTGGTCAATCCGGGCGTTGCGGTATCAACCGGCGCGGTGTTCGCGGGATGGGACCAAGTCGATCGTGGACCTCTGGCGAAGGGCGATCCGCTGACCGCTGCGCTAGAGGGCCGCAACGATCTGGAGGCTCCGGCGCTCATGATTGCTCCGGCAATCCGGGACGCACTCGACATGCTGGCCGTCCAGCCCGGTGTCGCTTTATCGCGAATGTCCGGCTCGGGCGCGACGTGCTTCGCTCTGTTCGACAGCGATGCGGCACGTAGCGCAGCGTGTGCGGTAGTAGCGGCGAGCCATCCGGATTGGTGGCGTCTCGAATCGGCACTCGCGTGACAGTTTTGTGTGCCGAGATGGGACGCGGCGACCTACGTTAACCATCGTGTCGCATACGAAACCGTGTCTGGCCCATAACTTGCGGTGATGCGGCCACGCGAGTCCGTCGTTTCGGCGCGCTTTCGGATGGTCCCGGCCACGCCGGCGTCATTGGTTGGGGAAGCGGCCGGCCAGTCGCTCCCCAACTTCACGCAATAGACTTGCGCGAATCAGCCTTCCCGCGACATAGGCTGTCGCGCTATGACCAATCGCTTCGACAAATCAAAGCTGCCCAGCCGCCACGTCTCTGTCGGCCCGGAGCGCGCCCCACACCGCAGCTATTATTACGCTATGGGCCTCTCAGAGGAGGAGATTGCCCGGCCATTCGTAGCGCTGGCGAGCGCCGGCAATGACAGCGCGCCGTGCAATACGCGCCTCGATGCCCAGGCCGATGCCGCACGCGCGGGCGTGATTCAGAATGGCGGCATGCCGCGCCGGTTCAACACGATCACCGTTACCGATGGGATCGCGATGGGTCATCAGGGGATGAAGGCCAGTCTGGTCAGCCGCGAAGTGATTGCCGATTCGGTCGAGCTCAGCGTGCGCGGCCATTGCTATGACGCGCTGGTCGGCTTTGCCGGGTGCGACAAGTCACTGCCGGGCATGATGATGGCGATGCTTCGCCTCAATATCCCGTCGATCTTCGTCTATGGAGGATCGATCCTGCCGGGCCGCTTCCATGACCGTGACGTCACCGTGGTCGATGTGTTCGAGGTCGTCGGCAAATACGCCGCCGGCGCCTGCCCGCTGTCGGAAGTGCATGAGCTCGAAAAAGTGGCTTGCCCGGGTCACGGAGCTTGCGGTGGCCAGTTTACCGCCAACACGATGGCGTGCGTGGGCGAGGCGATCGGGTTATCCTTGCCGAACAGCAACATGGTTCCGGCTCCTTACACGACGCGTGAACAGATCGCGGTCGCTGCCGGTGCACAAGTAATGGAGCTGATCGCCGCCAATATCCGTCCGCGCGACCTCTGTACGCGAGCGGCTTTCATCAACGCCGCCCGTGTGGTGGCGGCAACCGGCGGATCGACCAACGCCGCGCTGCACTTACCGGCGATGGCGAACGAAGCGGGCATCGAGTTCGACCTGTTCGACGTCGCCGAGGCGTTCAAATCGACGCCGTACATCGCCGACCTGAAGCCGGGCGGGCAATATGTCGCCAAGGACATGTACGAGGCCGGCGGCGTCTACATGCTGATGAAGACGATGCTCGACAATGATTTGCTCGACGGGAACTGCCTGACCGTCACCGGCAAGACGCTGGGCGAGAATATCGACCAGGTGACGTGGAACCCGGACCAGAAAGTGATCTACGACGTCAGGACACCGATCACGCCGACCGGTGGCGTGGTCGGACTGCGTGGCACATTGGCGCCCGAGGGAGCAATCGTAAAGGTCGCCGGCCTGCATCGCCTTCAGTTCGAAGGCCCCGCGCGGGTGTTCGATTGCGAGGAGGACGCCTTTGCCGCGGTCGAGCAACGCCAGATCGACGAGGGCGAAGTGATCGTCATCCGCTATGAAGGCCCCAAGGGCGGCCCCGGCATGCGCGAGATGCTGTCGACCACCGCTGCGCTCTACGGTCTGGGCATGGGCGAGAAGGTCGCGTTAATCACTGACGGGCGCTTCTCGGGCGGCACCCGCGGCTTCTGCATCGGCCATGTCGGGCCCGAAGCTGCGGAGGGTGGGCCGATCGCGCTGATCGAGGATGGCGACCCGATCCGCATCGATGCGGAGGCAGGAACGATCGACCTCGACGTTCCGGAAAACATACTAGCTGACCGCCGCAGCCGCTGGCAGGCGCGCGTGTCCGATTATGGGTCGGGCGCGTTGTGGCGCTATGCGCGCACTGTCGGGCCAGCCTATAAGGGTGCCGTTACCCACCCCGGAGCGGCGGCCGAAACTCATGTTTATGCGGATATCTAGCGCGGCTCTGGTTTGCCTATCGCTGGCCGATTGTCAGGGCGCGCCGTCCGACAATCGCGCCACGCTGGCTAAGGTCGAGGCCAATGCCAGCGCCGATGCAGTCGATGACGGACGTATCGTCTGCGCCCCGCAAGGTAGCTCGGCCTTTTCGCGGCAATGCACGCTCGACCGCGGCATGACCGCGCAGGGCTTGATCCTGACGGTGCATCGACCCGACGGCGGCTTTCACCGGCTGCTGGTCAAGCCGGGCTATGGCGTCGTCGCGGCCGATGGCGCGGAGGAGGCGAAGGTCACGATCATCGGCGCGAACGAGATCGAGGTGGCGATCGGCGGCGACCGCTATCGCTTGCCCGCCACGGTGAAGCAGCCCAAAGCGAAAAAATGATTCCGATCGACGGCCAGCCGATCCTGACCGCCGCAGAAGTGCGCGCGGCAGAGGAAACGGCGATCGCTGCTGGCTCCAGCGTTACCGAGTTGATGGAGCGCGCCGGGGCCAGCGTTGCGGAGGCAGTGCGCAGGCTGGCCGGTGGGGCGCCGGTGCTGATCCTATGCGGCCCGGGCAATAACGGCGGCGACGGCTATGTCGCAGCGAGGATGCTAAGCGCTGCCGGGATCGACGTGAGGGTGGCCATCGCCGGTGACTCGAAAAGCCCGGCGGCTGTCGCCGCGCGTCAGCAGTGGACGGGCAAGGTCACACCACTAGAAAGCGCGGCATCAACACCAGTCCTCGTTGATGCGCTGTTCGGCACTGGCCTCTCGCGACCACTGGAAGATTCCGTTGCGGCATCGTTGTCGCGATTGGCGAAGGGCGCGCGATTTTCGATCGCCGTGGATCTACCTAGTGGTGTCGCGACCGATACCGGCGAAGGCTTGGGTGCGACGTCCGTGGACCTGACGCTGGCGCTGGGGGCCGCGAAGCCCGCCCATGTGCTTGAGCCCGCTGCATCGCTGTGCGGTACTGTTCGCTTGCTCGATATCGGCGTTGAGGTGAGAGGGACGATTTCCGCGATCGCACCGCCTCGGTTGCCTGCGCCCGGCCCCAATTCGCACAAATATAGCCGCGGCATGGTCGTGGTGGTCGGCGGCGCAATGCCCGGCGCGGCTGCGCTGGCGACGGAAGCGGCAATGCGGGCCGGAGCCGGCTATGGCTTGTTGCTGGCGGATCAGACCCCGATGGGCGCTCCGCACGCACTGGTGCGTAAACTTTGGTCCGGCGATGTACTCACCGAGAAGCGGATCGGGGCGGTAGTTGTCGGTCCGGGGCTCGGCCGGGACGATGCCGCAAAGCACAAGCTGGCAGTGGCGATCGACAGCGATCACCCTTTGGTAGTCGATGGCGATGCAATTCACTTGCTGGGCGAGTGTCATTTCAGTGATCGCGATGCTCCAACGGTGCTGACGCCGCATGCCGGAGAGTTCGCCGCGGCGTTCGGCGAACGGTCCGGCAGCAAGATCGATGCGGCTCGGGCCGCAGCAGAACGATCAGGAGCATATATCGTGTTCAAGGGCGCCGACACGGTCATTGCCGCGCCGGATGGAACGGTCGTGGTCGCGCCGCGCGGGCCTTCCTGGCTATCGACCGCCGGGACCGGCGACGTTCTGGCCGGAGCGATCGGTGCGATGCTGGCGAGCGGTGCGTTATCGCCGATTGAAAGTGTCGCCGCGGGTGTCTGGCTGCATGCAGAGGCGGCGCGACGGCTGGGCGGTGCGTTCATTGCCGACGATCTGACGCGCGAACTCTCGACCGTCCGGGCATCGCTGTGACCGATACGATCGTTCGAGTGGCCGCACGCGGCGACGGCATGACCGCCGATGGCCGGCACGCGGCGTTTGCCGCGCCCGGCGATACGTTGAACCCGGATGGCTCGATCACGCCCGGCCCTCATCACCAGACTCCCCCCTGCCGCCATTTTCCGGTCTGTGGCGGCTGTCAGCTTCAGCATCTCGACGATACGGCTTATGCCGAGTTCGTGGTCGACCGCGTGGCAAGCGCGCTCGACGCGCAGGGGCTTTCGACGGAAATCCGTCCGGCGATTATTTCGCCGCCCAGAACGCGCCGGCGCGCGACCCTGCATGCTGAGGCAAAACAGGGGCGGATCCAGCTAGGCTTTACCGAAGCCGGCAGCCATTCGCTGGTCGATGTGCAGGAATGCCACGTTCTCGCTCCCGAACTGTTCGCGCTGATCGCGCCGTTGCGGCGGCTGCTCGCCAAGCTCGGGCTCAAGCGCCGCTCCGACGTGGTGATGACGGCATGCGATCAGGGAGTGGAGTTGCTGATCGGCTTCAATCCTGAGGGGCTGGCGGCCGCCGAAGCGATCACTGCCTTTTGCGAGCAGCACAATATCGCGCGATTTGCGTGCGACGATGGAATGGGGCCGGAAATGCGCTGGGAGCCGGTTCCGGTGACGATTACGCTGGGCGGGGCCGAGGTGCCATTCCCGCCGGGGAGTTTCCTGCAAGCCACGGCCGATGGCGAAGCGTCGCTGGTCGCCGCGGTGCGCGAAGCAGTGGGGCGGGTGGGGACGATCGCCGATCTGTTCGCTGGCCTCGGTACGTTCGCTTTCTCGCTAGCGCCGGCTCGCGTCTATGCGGCGGAAGCCGGACGCGATGCGATCATGTCATTGAAAGGGGCCGCGGCACGGATCGGGCGCCCGGTCTTTGCCGAGCATCGCGATCTCTATCGCCGGCCGCTGACTGCTGCCGAGTTGAACCGCTTCGATGCCGTGATCCTCGACCCGCCACGGTCGGGCGCTCGTGAGCAGGCTGCCGGGCTTGCCGCATCATTAGTGCCCGTTATTTCCTATGTATCCTGTAATCCCAGCAGTTTTTCACGGGATGCTAAGGAGTTGTGCGAGGCAGGGTATGTACTCGACTGGATCCAGCCGGTCGGCCAGTTCCGCTGGTCGACTCATGTCGAATTGGCCGCGCGGTTCAGTCGTCAGGGGCAAGGTCAAGGATAGTCGGCGCGGAGGAAATAGAGTCCGTCCGGCGGCGCGTTATACCCCAAGGCCGTGCGATCCGCCGCCTCCAGCGCGGCTTTCAAGTCTCCGGCCGACCACTTCCCCTGACCGACAAGGCCGAGGCAGCCGACCATCGATCGCACCTGATGATGCAGGAATGACCGCGCCGAAGCGAACACGCTGATCCGGTCGCCGTCGCGCACCACGTCGAGGCGGTCGAGTGTGCGGAGCGGACTGTCGGCCTGGCAATGCGCCGAGCGGAACGTCGTGAAGTCATGTCGGCCAACAAGGATTTTGGCCGCAACGTCCATCGCTTCGGCGTCCAGTTCCTGCGGCACTCGCCACGCCAGCCCATTCTCCCAGGTCAGCGGCGCGCGGCGCGTGACGATCCGATATTCGTAGTGCCGGGCTAAGCAGGAGAAGCGCGCGTGCCAGTCATTCGGTACGACCTCGCACGCCAAGATTGCCACCGGATGAGGCCGCAGCCGCGCATTGAGCGCCTCCATTAGCCGGAACGGCGTGATCGGCCGCTCGATCTCCAGATGCGCGCGCATGCCCAGCGCGTGAACGCCCGCATCGGTGCGGCCGGCGGCATGAACTGTTACCTCCTGCTGGACGATTTCCTTCGCGGCGGTCTCGATTGCTTCCTGCACGCTAGGCCCGTGATTCTGCCGCTGCCAGCCCATGAAAGGGCGCCCGTCATATTCGATAGACAGCGCGAAACGAGTCACAGCTGCGTGCCGGGAGCCACGGAAACCCCCCGTAAAAGCTCGTCTGACGTCATGACCCCACGCCCCGAGCGCTGGATCATGAGTGGCCGGATCGCACCGCTGGCGCAGGCGATCGTCAGGCCCTCGATGATCGTGCCGGGCGTTCCGTTCTCTCCGGTTACTTCAGCGCTGAGCACGCGGAATCGTTCGCCGTTCAACTCGAAGAATGCACCGGGCGCTGGGCTGAACGCACGCACTTGCCGCTCGACCTGATCTGCGGGCTGGGCGAAATCCAATCGCGTCTCGGCTTTATCGACCTTGCTGGCATAGGTCAGCCCTTCCTCAGGCTGCGGCACCGGTGGGAAGGCGTTCAGGTCACCTAATACCAGCACCATCAGCCGCGCGCCCATTGCAGCAAGCTCATCCGTCAATTGCCCAGCCGTCTTGCCATTGACTGGCGTCCGTTCTTCAAGCCGCACCGGACCGGTATCGAGTCCAGCCTCCATCTGCATGACTCCTATGCCGGTTTCGGCGTCGCCAGCCAGAATCGCACGCTGGATAGGCGCAGCTCCTCGCCAGCGGGGCAGCAGCGAGCCGTGAATATTGAGACAACCATGCGCCGGTGCGTCGAGTACTGCACGCGGCAGAATCAAGCCATAGGCCGCGACCACGCCGACATCCGCCTTCAGCGCGGCGAACTCGGCCTGAGCCTCAGCATCGCGCAAGGTCACCGGAGTCCGCACCGGGATTCCCAGTTGCTCCGCCCGAACATGTACGGGTCCGCGGGTCAGTTCCTTGCCCCGTCGTCCGCCGGGGCGGGGCGGCTGGCTGTACACCGCGACGATCTCGTGACCCGCCGCGACCAGCGCGTCGAGCGCCGGCACCGCGAACTCCGGGGTTCCCATAAAGACGATCCGCATGGAAAGGCTCTTCGCCGCTTGGCAGGGGCGGGCGCAACCCCCTATCTGTTCCCTATGGCATCGCAGGAAATCGAGGCGCTGACTCAAGCGCTCGCACGGCTCCCCGGACTCGGCCCGCGATCGGCGCGGCGCGCGGTGCTACATCTGCTCAAGAAACGCGAGACTGCGCTCGGCCCGTTACTCTCGGCGTTGCAGGCCGTGGAGACGCATCTCGCCACCTGCTCGACGTGCGGCAATATCGACACCAGCGATCCGTGCGCCGTCTGCGCCGATCCGCGCCGCGATCAGCGATCCCTATGCGTGGTGGAGGAAGTGGCCGATCTGTGGGCGCTCGAACGCTCGCGGCTGTTTCCGGGGCGCTATCATGTGCTGGGCGGACGGTTATCGGCGCTGGACGGCGTGCGGCCCGAGGATCTTAGCATCGCTCGCCTTATCCAGCGGGTCGAGGTCGGCGGGATTGACGAGGTAGTCCTTGCCATGAACGCAACGCTGGAGGGGCAGACCACAGCACACTACATTGCCGAGCGAATGGAGCGTTTTCCGGTGCGGCTGACTCAGCTCGCTCATGGCCTGCCGGTCGGCGGCGAGCTCGATTATCTGGACGAGGGCACGCTGGCCCAGGCGCTCAGGGCGAGGCGTCCAGTGGGTTGACGCATAGGCTACGCTTTTCTAGCTCGCGATCATGACCGTTTTGACCATTCTCGAAGTACCCGATCCCGGCCTGCGCGCCGTTGCCGCCCCCGTTGCGACGATCGACGATTCCATCCGTGCCACGCTCTCCGACATGTTCGAGACGATGTACGCCGCGCGCGGCATTGGCCTGGCCGCGACTCAAGTCGGCGTCGAAAAGCGCCTGGTCGTGATCGACCTGCAAGAACCCGAGGAAGAGGACGGAGAGCCCGTCCGCAAGCCGATCGCGTTCGTGAACCCCGAACTGCTATGGGTCAGCGACGATCTGGCGACCTATAACGAAGGCTGTTTGTCGATCCCCGAGCAATATGCCGAGGTCGAGCGCCCGGCGCGGTGCCGCGTGAAATGGCAGGATGGCGACGGAAAGCTGCATGAGCAGGAGATGGATGGCCTGCTGTCGACCTGTATCCAGCATGAGATCGATCATCTGAACGGCGTGCTGTTCACCGACCATATCAGCCGGTTGAAGCGCGACATGATCATGAAAAAACTGGCCAAGGCGCGCAAGGCGGCCTGATCGGCCTAGGTTTCGCGAGCGCGGACTCGGCGAAGGCGCGGCTCGCGGTCGAGATTTGCCTCATCCTTGATAACCTTGCGGAACTCCTCACGCTTTTCGTGGATCGAGGCGATCACTGGCCCCATCGCCACACCCAGGTCGACCAGCACGGCCTCCGACAATTGCAGCGAGCTTTCGAGCGTTTCCGGCACTGCGTCGGTCGCGCCGGCCCGATACAGTTCGGCGGCGTGGCTGGCGTCCCGCGCGCGTGCCACGATCGTGAGGTCAGGCACCCAGCCACGGACTCGCTTGGTGATTCGCACCGTAAGGACCGGATCGTCCATCGTCAGCACCAGCGCATCGGCGCGGCCCAGGTTGAGCCGGTCCACCAGCTCAGTCCGCGACACGTCGCCGAAGATCACAGGGTAGCCGTCCGCGCGCGCTGCATTGACGGCATCGATATCGGCCTCGACCGTGACGAAGCGGCGGTTGTGCTCCTTCAGCATGTCGGCAACCAGCCGGCCGACTCGGCCCAATCCGATCACGACCGTGCCGGGGCCTTCCTCATCGAGTTGAAGATCGGGGGTCAGCTTCTCGCGCGCCTCCAGCCGGCGGGCTACCAGCTTCCCCAGTTCAGCAAGCAACGGCGTGACGGTGAGACCCAGCGCCGTTACCGTCTGCCAGAAGGCGGCATCGGCGGCGGCGATCAGCCCAGCGCTCGCGGCGGTGCCCAGCACTATCAGAGTCGTTTCCGACGGACTCGACATCAGCACGCTGGTTTCGGCGGCCATGCCGCTGCGGGCACCTGACAATTTGAGCAGGCCGAATGTCACCAGCGACTTGGCGGCGACGACGCCCGCCAGCGCTCCGACAAGCAGCATCCAGTTCGACAGCAGCGAGTCGAGGCTCAGGCTCATGCCGACGGTGATCAGAAACACGCCGAGCGCCAGCCCCTTGAACGGTGCGGTGATGACCTCGACTTCGCTGTGATATTCGGTTTCGGCGATCAGCACGCCGGCCAACAGCGCTCCAACGATCGGCGACAGGCCGGCCGCCGTCGTGGCCAGGCTGGCGACGATCACCACGAGCAGCGAGATGGCGAGGAACAGCTCCGGGCTTTTGGTCCGCGCGGCCTGCGCGAAGAGTCGGGGCAAGGCGAGCCGGCCGCCGATGAAGATCGCGGCAATGCTCACCGCGCCCCACAGCAACACGCTGACCACGCCGCCGCCCGACGATGCGGGGCCCAGCGCTGCGAGCACGAACACGATCGGCACCAGCGCCAGATCCTCGAACAACAGCATCGCGAATGCGGACTTGCCGACCGGCCCTTCCGTCCCAGCGATCGGCAGGACCAGCGCCGTGGAGGAAAGCGCGAGCGCAATGCCCAGGCCGCTCGCACCGGCCAGGTCCTGGCCGAAGATCAGCATGGCGAGTGCGATGACCGCGCCGGAGCCGAACAGTTCGGCCGCGCCGATACCAAACACAGCCCCGCGCATCGACCAAAGCCGTTTGAACGACAATTCCAGCCCGATCGAGAACAGCAGCAAGGTGATGCCGAACTCAGCGAACGGCTCGATCGCGTGAGGGTCGGAGATCGTGATGTGGTACAACCACGGATGCCGGGCGACCAAGGCGCCAAGCCCGGCCGGCCCGACCAGGATGCCGACCAGGATGAAACCGATCACCGGGCTGATCTTGAACCGGGCGAACGCAGGGATGACGATACCGGCCGCGCCCAATATTACCAGCGCGTCGCTGAATCCCTTATTGTCGAGTCCGATGTCCATGCGTGCATCAAAGCAGCCCGAGGGGAGTTTGTCAGGTCATGACTGATACTGATGTCTGCATAATCGGCGGCGGACCCGCTGGAATGGTTGCCGGCCTGCTGTTCGCGCGCGCCGGGGTGAAAACGATCGTGCTGGAAAAGCACAAGGACTTCCTGCGCGATTTCCGGGGCGATACGGTGCACCCCTCGACGCTGCGCATCTTCAGTGAGCTTGGGTTGCTCGACGAATTGCTGAAGCGACCGCACCAGAAGGTGCGTCAGCTCGGTGCCCGAATCGCCGGACGCGACATGCACATCGTAGACTTTCGCCACCTGAACGTGCCGGCGCCGTACATCGCGCTGATGCCGCAATGGGACTTCCTCGATTTCGTCGCCGATAATGCGCGGCGCTATCCGGCTTTCTCGCTCCGCCAGTCGTGCGAGGGGGCGAGCTTGATCGAGGAAGGCGGCCAAGTGCTGGGCGTGCGAACCATGGATGGCGAGGAAATTCGCGCCCACCTCACGATCGCAGCCGACGGGCGCGATTCGCGACATCGCGATGGGCTGCCTTCGACGACGGTGGGGGCGCCGATGGACGTGTTCTGGTTCCGCATCCCGAAAGTGATGGAGCCCGAAAATGACAGCATGGGGGTGTTCGACACCGGCCTGTTGTTCGTGCTGATCGATCGCGGCGATTATTACCAATGCGCCTTCGTCTTTCCCAAGGGCACGACCGAGAAGATCAAGGCCGAGGGGCTGGATGCGTTCCGCGACCGGGTCCGCGTGATAGGGCCGGAAACCGCGACGGTGGATGAAGGCGTCAAGAGCTGGGACGACGTCAAGCTGCTGACCGTGACGGTCGACCGGCTGGAGAAATGGGACCGGCCCGGACTGCTCGTCATCGGCGATGCCGCGCACGCTATGTCGCCGGTCGCCGGGGTGGGTATCAATCTGGCGGTGCAGGACGCCGTTGCAGCGGCGAACCTGCTGGCCGGGCCGATGGCGGCGGGGGAGGATCCCGACCCGCTGCTCCACAAGCTGTATGATCGCCGAATCCGCGCGGTCCAGCTGACCCAGAACATGCAGAAACTGGTGCAGGACGCGATCATCGCGCCGTTGCTCGCGAGCACCCAGCCGATGGACGGGCCGCCGCTGATCGCCAAGCTGCTCGACCGGATCGAGTTGCTGCGCCGTATCCCGGCGCAAGTGATCGGTATGGGCTTCCGGCCGGAACATGTCCGCTCGCCGGAAGCCCCCCATATTTCAGAGCTACCTTAGGCCCAGCTGGCCATTTCCTTTTCGAGGTTCACGCGGACCGCCTCGAAGAACTGCTCCGTGGTCATCCACGCCTGATCGGGGCCGATCAACAGCGCCAGATCTTTGGTCATCGCGCCGTTCTCGACGGTCTCGATGCAGATGCGCTCCAGCGTCTCGGCGAACCTGGTGACATCGGGCGTGTTGTCGAACTTGCCGCGATACTTGAGGCCGCCGGTCCAGGCGAAGATCGACGCGATCGGGTTGGTTGAGGTCGCCTTGCCCTGCTGATGCTGGCGGAAGTGGCGCGTGACAGTACCGTGCGCGGCCTCGGCCTCCACGGTCTTGCCGTCCGGAGTGAGCAGGATCGAGGTCATCAGGCCGAGCGAGCCGAAGCCCTGCGCGACCTGATCCGACTGGACGTCGCCGTCATAATTCTTGCACGCCCAGACGAACTCGCCGTGCCACTTGAGCGCCGATGCGACCATGTCGTCGATCAAGCGGTGCTCATAGGTG
>FSVG01000686.1_pt1 | contig 16587 bp, 10 predicted proteins | sample 1637511 | NCBI WGS metagenome assembly FSVG01 (sample SAMEA3914816, study PRJEB12502) | metagenome | biome: forest; material: soil | place: USA | collected 2011-09-16 | depth 0.3 m
ATGCACATCTCTCCCGACGGGGCCCCGGCATGGTTGATCGACACGATCCCGCCTTCGCGATGGACCGCATCCATCCATTTCCGGGCCTGGTCCCAAGTGGGACCGGTCATGCGGAAATCGAGAAAGTCGGTGGGACCGAAAACGTTGCTATGACCCCAGAACGTCGTGATCTCGCGTCCCGGTACCAGCAGCAGCCGGTCGAACGCGCCCTGCAGTTCGCGCAGCTCGTTGAAATGCGCGGTCGTGTTGTGGTCACTTAGTGAGATGAAATCGAGGCCCCGCGCCGCCGCCGCTTCGACGGTACGATAGACCGGGCACGGGACGCTCGCGCCCGACTGCGCCTTGCATTTCCCGTCACTGTCGCCGCTGTGCATGTGCAAGTCGCCGCGATACCAGCCGGGCTTTGCCGATATCGGCGCGTCGGCGAACTCGGTCACGGCCGATTCGCGCTCGATGAAGATCTGCGCCTCATAGGGAGCGCGCGCGCCCTCGCGGATATTGGGGGCGCCGAGAATCAGGTTCCATCGCCCGGCCGGCAGCGGGCCGGGAAGATAGCCCGGCGTCGCATCCTCCACGGCCAGCGTCATGTGATCACGCGTGCCGCCGCTCCAGCCGCGGAACCGCGTCGGATCGCGCAGCCCCAGGTCGATGACCGATCGCTGCTCCTTGCCGCCATAGGTGAAGCGAATGGTCAGCCGCTTCACCCCGGCCGGCAAGTCGAACGGCACCTCGGTATAATGTTCGTAATTCGCCCGGGTCAGTTCGCCCTTGAGCACGCGCCAGGGCACGCTCGCTCCCGCTTGCTGCGGAGGCGTTGGCGTTCCCGCCTGGCCGCCCTGCGCGAACGCAGCGGCAGCCAGGGCAAGGAACGTGGCGAACAGGGCGAACCCGAGACGCTTCGTCATGATTAGAAGCGATACATCACGGCCGCGCGGAAGTTCCGCCCGATCAGCGGCCGCGCGATGAAGGTGTTGGCCCCCGCATCGCCATTCTGGATTTCACCCGCACGCGGATTGCCTTCGGTCAGGCCAAGCGAGTTGTTGACGTTGTCGATATAGCCGTAGAGCGACAGCCCGCGCGAAATATCGAGACGCGCGCTCAGATTGACCGTGGCGTAAGCCGGCAGCCGCACCGAATTGGCGGTATCGACGTAGCGCGCGCCCTCGTATTCCCACGATCCTTGCACGCGCAGGCGACCGTTGAGCAAGTTGAAGCCGGGGACGATGCGCAGGCTGACGGTCGGTACGCGGATCAACTGATTGCCGTCATAATCGAACGACTTGCCCGTCTGATCGACATAGGTGAGCCCCTTGTACTCCGGGTTTTCGAGCGTCGCCGTGCCCGACAAGTCGAACCAGCGCACCGGCCGCAACGTGCCCTCCAGCTCCACGCCGAACGTCTGGGTGTCGGCATAGAGTGCCTCGCTGATCGACGCACCGGTGTTCAGGTCGAAGCGGTAGTTGGTGAAGGAGACGTTGTTGTACTTCGTCCAGAAGCCGGTTGCGTAAAGTTCGACCAGCGGGCTCGAGTATTTCAGGCCGACTTCGCCGAGGTCCATCGTCTGGATGATCGGCTTCGCCGTTGCGTTGGTGATGTAATTGCCGAGGCTCGGCATGCGGTTGGCGGCGGTGAAGCGCGCGAACAGGCCGGCGCGCTTGGTGAACTGATAATCGACGCCGACCGTCCAGGTCGCATGACTGAATGTGTCGTCATAATTGGCATAGACGCCGCTGCCGGTGATGATCGACGACGTCGCCGGGTTGTTCGGGTTGAGGTTGACCGTCTTCTTCAGCGCCACCGTGCCGCGTGCCCGCATGGTCTCCCACCGCACGCCGCCGTCGATACGCAGCTTCGGCGTGACCTGCCACTCGTCGGCCAGGTAGAGCGAGTTGGTCGTCTGCTCGCCATGCGCATCCTCCCACTCATAGCCGTATTTGTAGATGCCATGGTCGGTGAAGGTCTTGAGCACGTTCCCCGCGCCATCGACCGCGACGAGGTCGAGCAGCCGGCTATTATCCTGCACATCGAGCAACGCGGTCGAGGAATAGCGGCTGAAATCCTCGTCGATATGCGCGAAATAATAGCCGAAGGTGATGTCATGGGTCATCGAACCCATGTTGAAGCGGTGCGAGAGCCGCGTGTCGCTCATGAACTCCTTCACCGGCATCGTCACGCCGCGCAGGCCGCCGACGATGACCAGACCGTTGCCGTTCTGGTTGGCGGTGTCGAAGATCTGGCTCGGCGTGGTCGCATAACGAAACTGGAGCTTGGCCGCACCCGGCACCTGGCCCAGCAGCGCCGCCGATTGAGTCAGCAGGCTCGCCGCGCTCTGCAGCGTGTTGGGATACACACCGTTCCGCTGCGTCTGGGTGTCGTTGTAGCGCGACGTATTGGTGATCTTCCAATTGTCCCAGGGCTCGAACTCGAACTTGCCGGTGATCTGGGTGCGCTTCACCTGCGTGCCGACGCTGTTGTCAAAGTTGTAGGTGCTGCCATCGCCCATGATCATCTTGATCCGCTCGGTCTCGGGGCCGGCGACCGTGCCGTAATTGCCGGAGAAGCCGGGGACCGCGCGGATCTTGCCGTCCGGATAGGTGCGCATCGGAATGCCAGTGTAGAAGCCGACAATGTCGTCCATGCGCTTGACGTCGAGGCTGAACTTGGCGCGCTCCCATTCGCGCGACACGGTGGCGCGGATCTGGCCGCCGCGATTGGCGGTGAAGCCGGGATCGCGCACGCCGCCCTCCGAGCGATAGAAGCCGCCCACCGCGAGCTTCCACTCGCCGACCGGCGCACCGACCCAAAAGTCCATGCGATACTGGCTGTCGGCGCCGCCCGTGACCTTGACCAGGCCTTCCGCCGTGTCACCCACCTTGCGCGGGATGAAGTTGACCGCGCCCGCCGGTGCGTTCGAGTAAAACAAGGAGGCCGGGCCGCCGCGGACCACTTCGATCCGCTCGATCGTCTCGTCGAGGCGGAACACCTGGTCGGCGTTGAGATAGCCAAGCGCCGGATCATGCTGGACCGGGATGCCGTCCTCTAGCAATTGGATCGACCCGAAGCCGTCGACCGGCACGCCACGTGCGCGGACGTTGCCGCTGGCCTCGCCACCCGATGCCTCGACCCAGAAACCGGGGACCGACTTCAGCGCTTCGGTCACGCTGGTCGGCGCCTGGAGGCGCAGCGCCTCCTCGTTGATCCGGGTGACCGAATAGCTCATTTCAGCCTTGGTGCGGTCGCCGGTACCGGCGCGGCCGGTCACGACGATGTCATCGGCGCTGCCCCCCTGGGTGGACTGAGGGTCTGCGGCGGGGGCGTCGGCTTGGGCTTGCGGCTGGGGTTGCGCGTCCTGCGCCCATGCGGGAGCCGTCCCGGCGCACAGGATGGCAAGCAGCGACGACGTCATCAGCAACGGCTTCATGATATTCCCCCTTGGTCGATTTCTGTGGAGTGGAGTCGAGTTCGCGATGGTCACGACGGGTCGTTCCGGCACGCAGGGTGCGCCGGTGACTGGCCTTCGATCGTGCTTTCGCCGGGCAGACGGGGCGGCCGGCGATTTCCGCTATCGCCCGCGCAAAAATTTTTTATCGGGCGACGCCTGCCCTAATGCCCAACCGTCACCCCGGCCTTGTGCCGGGGTCTGCCGCGCGGCAAGGACTGAAAAAGAAGTTCCAGCTCAGCCGGTGAGGCCAAGCAGACCCCGGCACAAGGCCGGGGTGACGGAGGAGTTGAATGTGGCGCCCTGCTCACTGCCCGGACTGTCAACCATCTGTAACAGCCGCGCTCTAGGCCGAGTCTCGATCCGGCATCTCAGATGGAGCGGCGAACGACATGGCCTGGCTGCGCGACATCGACATCTGGTTTGCCGATCACGTCTTCCTCTATCACCAGCAGACTCGCCGCTACGCGGTCAGCCTGGTCAGGCAGCCGGAAGAAGCCGAGGAACTGGTGCAGGAGGCGTATGCGCGCCTGTTCGCGCTCGACGACTGGGCATCGATCGCCAATCCGCACGCCTTTACGATCAGGATCATTCGCAACCTGGCGATCGAACGGTTCCGCCGCGCCGAGGTCGTCCGCCTCGACCAGAGCGCGCTCCTCCACACGCTGGAGATCGCCGATCAGAACCCCACCCCCGACGTGGTGGCAATGGACCGGTCCGAACTGAACCGCGTGGTCAAGGCGATGCAGGAAATGCCGCCGCGCATGCGCGAAGCCATGTATCTTCGGCGAATTGAGGGCTTGCCGCCGGCCGAAGTAGCGGAAAGAATGAATATTTCCGTCTCAACAGTAGAGACACACTTAATCAAGGCCCTTCGCCTGTTAATGCACACGCTGAATCGGCAAGAAGCACGGGCGAAGACGGAGCAAGTATCTGCATGGGAGACGACGGAAAGGCTGGAGCGGAGCTGAGCGGAGAAGCGATCGACTGGCTGGTGGCGCTCGATTGCGGCACCGCCGACGAACAGGCGTTCGACGCCTGGCGTAATGCAGATTCCCGGCACGCCGCAGCCTTTGCCCAGGTCGCCGCCACATGGCGGCGAACCGCCGATCCGCGCCTTTCCGCCCTGCTCGATCGGCCCGCCGATACCAGCCCGCCCGTCTCCGAACCCGAGATTGTCCCGCCAAGGATGGTGTCACGCCGGGCCGTCGCCGGCGGCGCGGTTGCCGCTGTGTTGGGCTTGGGCAGCGCCGGCGCCTTTCTGGCGTGGCCGCGCCGCGCCTATGCCGCGACGGCGGTGGGCGAGCGGCAGACCATTCCCTTGCCCGACGGCAGCCATGCGATGCTCAACACCGACACGCGCGTGGCGTGGCATTTCGGGGAAACCCGCGAGTTCTGGGTCGAGCGCGGCGAAGCGGCCTTGCTGGTCCGGCGAGCGGAACAGCCATTTCGCTTGCACAGCGACCCAATCGACGCTCGCCTGAGTGAAGGGAAGTTCAGCCTCCGGCTCGATCCGACCGGCGGGCAGTTGCTGGTCCTGGCCGGTAGTGCCGGCACGCGCGCCGAAACGATCCTTGCCGGCAACTCGCTGACGGTCAGCGACGGCAGCACACGGATCGCCGCTTTGTCGCCGGACGCGATCGCCACCGCCACCGCCTGGCAGAACGGCAAGATCGTGTTCAACGGCATGACGCTCGATCGCGCGATCACCGAATTCAACCGCTACCTTCCCGACAAGATCGTGCTGCAACAGGGCGATCTCGCCTCCACGCGGCTCGGCGGCGAGTTCCTGATCGACGATCCCGACACGTTCCTGCTCGGCCTGCAGGAGAGCTTCGACATCGGCCATCGCAAGCAGGGCAACCAGATCCTGCTGTTCCGCAAACGTAGCTGACGGGATAAATGACCACGACGTGACATGAAGCTGTCGCGTGTCGGCGCCACTGGAGAGCCATGCGGCTGACTCGTGGCCTTCTCCCCCTCATCGCGCTGCCAGACAGGCGGGCTGTCCGTCTGGCGGGCGGTATGCTGTGCGGTATGGGAGTGGCTCTCGCTACGCCAGTCCAGGCGGCGGAACGATCCGTTCAGTTCGACGTTCCGGCGCAGAATCTCGCGGCGGCACTCGATCAATTCGCTCGCCAGGCCGGAGTCCAGATTCTCTACCCCTACAAGATAGCGGCGGCGCGGCGCAGCGCGGCTCTGCACGGCCAGATGCCGGTCCGCACGGCGCTTGACCGGTTGTTGCGCGATAGCGGGCTGGATGTCGCCCGATTTACCGATCGCCTGATCACGCTGCGTGCCGCGGCGGCCATACCGCCAGCCCGGGCCGTTCGGCATCCCGCGAAGCCAAAGCAAGCTCCCGCTCCCTCGTCGCTGCCGCAACCATCACCCGCTCCCCCGCTGCCCGACATCGTCGTGACCGGACGCGCCATCGAGGCGCCGCTCGAACAGACCGAGCTGAGCTACGCGGTCACGCAGATCGACGCCGGTACGCTGGCGCGCAGAGGGCCGCTGTCGACCGCCGACCTGATCAAGCAAGTCCCCGGCTTCTGGGTCGAAGCGACCGGCGGCGAAGCCAGCAACAATGTCCGGTCGCGCGGCATCCCGACCGATGGCTATTCCTCGGTCGCGCTGCTCGAGGATGGCTTGCCGGTCCAGTATGACGGCGGTCTCGGCTATCTGAACACCGATCAGATCTATCGCGTCGATCCGACCGTCGGCCGGGTGGAGGCGGTGCGCGGCGGTCCCTCGGCGATATTCGAGCCGAACGCGCCGGGCGGCAGCATCAATTTCGTCACGCGCACCGGGCTGCGCGACCCGGGCTATGCGCTGTCGGCGACCGGCGGCAATTTCGGCTACCAGCGGATCGAAGGTTTCGCCGGTATCCGGATCGCCCCGAACCTGGGCGTCTCGCTGGGCGGCTTTTATCGTCAGGACGACGGTCTGCGCGATCCCGGCTATTCCGCCGACCGGGGCGGACAGCTTCGCGCCGGGATCGATTATGATGATGGCCGCGTGCGCCTGTCGTTCAACGTCAAGCGGCTCGACGATCGAGTCATCCTCTATCTGCCGGTCCCGCTCCAGTTCGACGCACAGGGCAATGTCCGCGCCATTCCCGGCTTCGATCCGCTGGTCGACACGCTGGCCGGGCCGGACGAGGTGCACGTCCCGTTCAAGACGGCGGCAGGCCCGCAGGATTTCGACCTCTCGCAGGGCACGCGCAGCCGCATCACCTTCTACACAATGTCAGGGCGACTGGCGCTCGACAGCCAGAGCGCGCTGGAAATCAAGGCGCGGTTGCGCACCGGCAGCACGCTGCGCAACGGGCTGTTCCCGATCGGCCGGCCGATGACCGGGGACGACTATATCGACAGCGTCCTGCCGCAACTGACGGCGGCGTTTCCGGGCAGCGCCGCCAGAATCCGCTACGCCGACACTGGCCAGCCGTTCCTGCCGACCAGCAACGGCAACGGCCTGGTCGTCGGCGGCAATCTGCTCTCGGTGTGGATGCCGATGACCGAATTCATCGGCGATGCGCGGCTGACGCACAGCTTCGATTCGTTCGGCCATCATGACGTCGCGCTGGGCCTGACCTATGACAATGCCCGGCTGGACTTCGACCGGACGATGGGAACCGTGCTGCTCGATGTGCGCGGCCAGGCCAGGCGGCTAGATGTCGTTGCCGTCGATCAGAATGGGCGGGAGATCGGGGCGCTGACCGATAACGGCTTCGTCCGCTATGGCTCGATATTCGATGATGTCAGAATCCGATCGTCGAACCTCGCGCTTTACTGGGCCGACGAGTGGAAGGTCGCACCGCGCTGGCGCATCGACCTTGGGGGACGATGGGAGCACACCCAAATCGGCGGCGGCATCGAGGACAGCATTCCCCTGAATCTCGGCGACCCCACCACCCTGGCCGACGATGCCGTGCTTACTGGCAACGGCGTCATCGAACCGATCCGCCGCCATTTCTCGGGCTTCAACTGGACAGCCGGGGTCAATTTCCGCCCTGCCCCGAACACCGGGCTGTTCGCGCGATTTACCCGGATCGCCCGGTTGCCGAGCGCGAGCGAATTCAATTCCTCGCCTGACCGGACGGATGAAGCCGTGGTCCCGATTACGATGATCGAAGCTGGCCTGATCCTGCAGCATCGGCGCTGGAATCTGTCCGCCGTGGCGTTCAAGACGCATTTCGCCCGATTGCCGTTCACCGACTTCCGCTTCGATCCCGTCTCGTACACCTATGTCCAGCGGACATCGATCGCGGACACGTCGACCATCGGGCTGGAGCTGGCCGGTCATGCCGATCTGCCCGGCCCGCTGAAGCTGGACGTGCAGGCGACCCTTCAGGATCCGCGCTACCGCAATTTCAGCTATGTCGAACTGGATTACGGCCTGCCCGTTACACGCGACGTCACCGGCAACCAGCTGATCCGCGTGCCGAAGCTTTCCCTCCGCATCACGCCGAGCCTGACCTTCTTCGCCGGCAAGCTGCGCATCGACACCGAGTTCGTGCACTACTCCGCCAGATATGCGGACATCGCAAACTCGCAGCGGTTGCCGCCCTATTCGCTGGTCAATATGGATGTGAATGCAAAGGTGACCAATCGCCTGACGATCGCGCTTCACGCCACCAACATCACCAACACGCTTGGTCTGACCGAAGGCAATCCGAGAGCCGGATCGTTCGATGCCGGCGGCATGAACGCCAGCTATTTCCTCGCCCGGCCGGAGTTCGGCCGGACCGTCCGCGCAACGCTCAGCTACTCTTATTGACGATTGCCCGGCGCCCATATCCACGCCACAAACTGCCGCATAACGAGAACGGAGAGGCAGGCATGAGCGCAACGGACTTGGCGGACTGGGATGCGACCGAGACGGCAGCGGCGATCAAGTCCGGTGCGATATCGGCCCTTGAAGCAGTCGATGCGGCGATAGCGCGCGCCGAGGCGCTCAATCCCCAGCTCAATTTCCTGGTCGCCGAAGACTTCGAACGTGCGCGGGCGCGAGCAATCGGGCCGCTGGGCGATGGCCCCTTTGCTGGCGTGCCGTTCCTGATCAAGGATCTCGACGACTTTATCGGGCTGCCGACTCGGTCCGGCACGCGAACGACTGCCGGGATGGGTCCGGCGACGCGCCAGGCGCCGCTGATCCATGGAATGCTCGCCGCCGGACTCAATCCGATCGGCAAGAGCACGACGCCCGAACATGGTTTCCTGCCGACCACCGAGCCGCTCGCGTTCGGCCCGACGCGCAATCCATGGGATACGACTCGTTCATCCGGGGGATCGTCGGGCGGCGCCGCGACGGCGACCGCGGCGCATGTCGTGCCCTTCGCCCATGCCAGCGATGGCGGCGGCTCGATCCGCATCCCGGCGTCGTGCTGCGGGTTATTCGGGCTCAAGCCCTCGCGCGGGCGGACGCTGGCGACCGATCCCGGGCATTTCCCGATGCCGCTCAGCGTCCAGCTCTGCGTGTCGCGCAGCGTGCGCGACAGCGCCGCGTTGCTCGCTGCGGTCGAGGGGACCGGCGCCGGCCTTCCGCCGGTCGGCATGGTGCGCGGGCCGTCGGCCAGGCGGCTGCGCATCGGCATGGTACTCGACAGCGTGTCGGGTGGAGCGCCCGACCCTGAGGTAGCTGCCGCAATCGAGGGAATGGCGGCCTTGCTCCGCGAACTAGGGCATCGAGTCGAGCCGACGGCCTGGCCCGCGCCGGTGGTCGGCATGTCCGACGCCTTCCTGCTGACCTGGTCGCAGGGCGCTGCCAACCTGCTCGCCGAGGCCGGCCAGCGGATCGGCCACGCGCCAGGACTCGACGATGTCGAACCGTTCAGCCTTGCGATGGCGACCATCGTCGCTGGCGCGCCCGCCGGGGCGGTCGACCAGGCGGTGGCCTATCTCCAGTCGCTGCGCGGCGCCTATGACGCATGGCTGGCGCAATATGACATGATCCTGTCGCCAGTTCTGTCCCTGCCGCCGCCGGAGCTGGGATGGCTCGCCCCGGATTTGCCGGTGGAAACGATGGCCGAGCGGCTGCCGCGCTATGTCGGCTACACCACGCCGCACAATGTCGTGGGCGCGCCGGCGATGAGCGTACCGGCCGCCTGGACCGCGAGCGGGTTGCCGATCGGGGCACAGTTCGGCGCGGCGGTCGGTGCCGAGGCTGCGTTGGTGGAGCTGGCTTACGAGATTGAGTCGGCCCAGCCCTGGGCCGGACGACGGCCGCCGGTGTGTGCGTGAGCCGCCCATTTTTTCCTTATAATCTAGCGCCCGGACCTGTTTTCGTTCATCGAGCGTTCCACATACGGGCCGTAGGCTCAGGCGAGCCTTGCTAACGATGAACGGAGAGTCGCACATGAATACCCTGCGCCGTATCGGAACTTTTGGTGCAGTCGCTGCCGCGTCGTTGATGCTTGCCGGCTGCATGACTGAAACCGCCTACCAACCCGCCACCGGAAAGGGCTTCTCGCGCGAAGGCTATAGCGAGCGGCAGATCGAGGCCAATCGCTTCTCCGTCACCTTCTCCGGCAACACCATGACCGGCCGCGACACGGTGGAGAAATACCTCCTGTTCCGCGCCGCCGAGCTGACCGTCCAGCAGGGCGACGACTATTTCGTCATGGCCGACCGCGACACCGACAAGAAGTCGCGTACCTACGTCAACGATTTCGGCGGCGGCGGTCTCTACGGCGGGTGGGGCCCGCGCTGGCGTTATTACGGCCGCGGGTTCGGCTGGCGCTCGTGGGATCCGTTCTGGGGCGATCCGTTCTTCGATCGCAACATCGACATCAATACCGTCGAAAAGTACGAAGCCACGGCGGAGATCGTGATGGGCAAGGGCCCGAAGCCGGCCGGCAATGTCCGCGCCTTCGATGCGCACGACGTGATGGCCAAGATCGGCCCGACGATCGTGATGCCGAAGTAACGCGGCATCCAAGCGCCAACGAAAAAGGCCGGGGAGCGATCCCCGGCCTTTTTGTTTGTCTCGATTGTAAATAGTTGAGTGGCAAACTTCCAAATCCTCCCCGCCAGGGGGAGGTGGCGCCGAAGGCGACGGAGGGGGGAGGACAGGAATGTCCTTTGATAGTGCGCCGCCATCCTCCCCCTCCGTCAGGCTGCGCCTGACACCTCCCCCTGGCGGGGGAGGATTAAGAGATTACGCCGCCTGACCGTGACAATGCTTGTACTTCAGCCCCGATCCGCACGGACACGGCGCGTTGCGGCTGACCTTGCCCTCCCATTGCGCCGGGTCTTCGCCCAGTTCCTGGGCGTCGGGCCGCGGGATCGACAGGACCGGCATCGCCGTGGTGATCGTCCCCAGCGTGCCGCCGTCGAAATCATTGGTATCGTCATCGCCCGAAAACGGATCGAAATGCTGGGTGATGAAGTCGGGCAGGTCGGGCAGGTCCGGTGCGGACTGGAACTGGAACTCGGCCTTGGCCAGCGTCCGGGTGACATCCTCGCGGATCACCGCCAGCATCCGCTCGAACAGCGCGAACGCTTCCTGCTTATACTCGTTGATCGGCGTCTTCTGCGCATAGGCGCGCAGATGGATGACCTGACGCAGCGCGTCCAGCGTCGCCAGATGTTCCTTCCAGTGATGATCGAGATTCTGGAGCATGATCGACTTCTCGATCTGGGTCCACGTCTCGGGCTCGATGTCCGCCGCCTTCCCCTTGATCAGCGAGTCGGCCGCTTCGAGCAGCCGCTGCTCGATCATCTCGACATCGACCGACTCCTCTTTCAGCCAGTCATCGATCGGCGGCTGGATGTTCAGCAGATCCTCAACCCGTGCCTTCATCCCCTCGATATTCCACTGCTCGGGGTAGGAATTGGGCGGGCACGCCTCGCCGACGATCGTGTTGACCGTCTCCGCGCGCATATCCTCGACCACGTCGCCGACCGCATCGGCGTCCATGATGTCGGCGCGCTGCTCGTACACCACCTTGCGCTGGTCGTTCATGACGTCATCATATTCGACGACTTGCTTGCGGATGTCGTAGTTGCGCGCTTCGACCTTCTTCTGCGCGGTCTCGATCGCCTTCGACATCCAGCGCGACGGGGGCAGCGCCTCGCCATCTTCCAGGCTCGACCGCATCATCCGAGCGAACAGCGTGTTCGGACCGAAAATGCGCAGCAGATCGTCGTCGAGGCTGAGATAGAAGCGCGACAGGCCGGGATCGCCCTGACGTCCCGAGCGGCCGCGCAGCTGGTTGTCGATGCGGCGGCTTTCGTGACGCTCGGTGGCGAGTACGAACAGCCCGCCGGCGGCCAGCACGCGCTCCTTCTCGACCACGATCTCGGCCTTGATCCGCTCGATCGCCGCCTCGCGCTCAGGCCCTTCGGGTATTTCGGCGAGTTCGTCGGCGACGCGGAATTCGAGGTTACCACCGAGCTGGATGTCGGTGCCGCGGCCCGCCATGTTGGTCGCGATCGTAACGGCGCCGGCACGGCCGGCCTGCGCCACGATATGCGCCTCCATCTCGTGATAGCGCGCGTTCAGCACCTTGTGCTCGACCTTTTCCTCATCGAGGAATTCGGACAGCATTTCCGACTTCTCGATCGAGACCGTACCGACCAGCACCGGCTGGCCCAGTTCCGCCTGTTCCTTGATCGCCCGCGCGATGCCGCGGAACTTGTCCGCGGTGTCCTTGTAGAACGTATCTTCCTCGTCGACTCGCTGCACCGGCACGTTGGTCGGGATCGACACCACGTTCATCTTGTAGATGTCGTAGAATTCAGCCGCTTCTGTCGCTGCGGTGCCGGTCATGCCCGACAGTTTCGGGTACATGCGGAAATAGTTCTGGAAGGTGATCGAGGCCATCGTCTGGTTCTCTGGCTCGATCTCGACGCCCTCCTTGGCCTCGACCGCCTGGTGCAAGCCGTCCGACCAGCGCCGACCGTCCATCATGCGGCCGGTGAACTCGTCGATGATGATGACCTTACCGTCCTTGACGATGTAATCGATGTCGCGCTTGAACATCATGTTGGCGCGCAGCGACTGGTTCAGGTGGTGGACCACCTGCGTGTTCTCGAAGTCATAGAGGTTGTCGCCCTGGAGCAGCCCGGCGGTCTCGAGCATCCGCTCGACCTTTTCGGTGCCGTCCTCGGTCAGGATGATCGACTTCTGCTTCTCGTCCTTTTCGTAGTCGATCGCATCGAGCCGCTTCACGACGAGGTCGACCGACTTGTAGAGTTCCGACTTGTCGTCGGTCGGGCCCGAGATGATCAGCGGCGTGCGGGCTTCGTCGATCAGCACCGAATCGACTTCGTCGACGATCGCCATCGCGAACGGGCGCTGCACCATCGATTCGCGCTCATATTTCATGTTGTCGCGCAGGTAATCGAAGCCGAACTCGTTGTTCGTGCCGTAGGTGATGTCGGCACCGTAGGCTTCCTTGCGCTGGAAATCGGTCAAATTGGGGACGATCACGCCGACCGTGAGGCCCAGGAACTTGTAGACCTGGCCCATCCAGTCGGCATCGCGCTTGGCCAGATAGTCATTGACGGTGATGACGTGGACGCCCTCGCCCGGCAGCGCGTTGAGATAGACCGCCAGCGTCGCGACCAGCGTCTTGCCCTCGCCCGTCCGCATCTCCGCGATCTCGCCGCGGTGGAGAACGATGCCGCCGACCATCTGCACGTCATAGTGGCGCTGGCCGAGCACGCGCTGGGCCGCTTCGCGCACCGTGGCGAATGCCTCGGGCAGAATGTCGTCGATCTTTTCGCCGCCTGCCAGCCGTTCGCGGAACAGGACCGTCTGGTTGGCGAGGGTCGCGTCGTCCATCGCCTGGAGCGTGGGTTCGAACGCATTGATCTTCGAAACGATCGTTCCGAGCGACTTCACATATCGGTCGTTCGACGAGCCGAAGATGGTTTTAGCGAGTCCGCCGAGCATGAGTGTATTCCTGTAATAATGGGCGCGCAGCCCGTCGGGCGCGCAACGTCGGTCTGAAAGATGGCGTCGGCCGAGGCCGAATCAACGTCGCCGCGCTATTCGCGCCGGCGGCTCGCGAAAGCGGGGATCGCGGGGGCCAGCGCAAGCGCGGCCCCGATGGCAATCGTTTCGCACCCAAGCTGAGCGAACGACTGAGCCGGTCGAGAAGCCACCGCACGTTCCGCAACGGCTGCCGCCTTGGCAATCGTCGCGACATTGGCGCTAAGCGCAGTCGGCGCCTGTGCCCCGCGCGCGCCAGCCGTGCCGCTGAGCGCGGACAACAGAGCAGACAGGAGCAGCAGCAGTTTCAAACGCGGTACGCTTCGTGCAGTTGAGCCGCGACGCATAAGCGCGGCCGGTTAAAAGGTCTAATCAAAACCACCCGTCTATTTCGGCTACGGGACCCAATCTACCGCTGGCAAGGTGTATGTCGTCGCGCGCGGCTTGCCGCTGGCGTCCAGCGCCGGATGGAACCGTCCATTCTTGACCGCCAACGTACAGGTCACCGCGTCCAGCATGTCGGATGCACTGCTGTTGACCACCGAACATCCCGTCGGCCGACCGGTTTCATCCAGCGCCAATTTGACGGTCACACGGCCCTGTTCCCGCCGCAGCTTGGCCGCGGGAGGATAAGCGCTCTTTGGAAACCAGGTGCCGATATCACCGATCGGCGAACTGGGCGTGCCGTTCGCCCCCGCCGGCGCAACCGGCGGCGCCGGCGTCGCCAGCCTCCACGTCACCGCGGAACTCCACTTGCTCGCGACCGGCTTGCCCTTCTTGTCCTTGGGTGGGGTGAATCGGCCGTTCGCGGTCATCAGGTTGCAGGTGGTTTCGTCGAGCAAGGGTGATTCGGACGATTTCGTTACCTTGCACTCGTTGACATGCCCGGCATTGTCGACGTCGAGCGTGAACGCGACGCGCCCCTCCTCCGCCGAGGCCTTGGCCGCCGGGGGATAGGCATCCATCGGAATCCAGGCGCCTGGATTGCCGATCGGAGTCGGCTTGAGCGCTGGTTCGTCCTGAGCATAGCTGGCGCTCGACAATATCCCCGAACAGATCATCGTCAGTGCGGCGAGCGTGATTGTCAGCCTGGCGCTCATTGCGTCTTATTCCCATTATCGGCCGGCCCAGTCGAGTCATCAGGCGGCGTATTGCCCGCGCCCGGGCCGGGATGCGAGATCGCCACCTTTAGCGTCACGCCAAGCGTCCTGGCTGGCGGCGGCGAAAACGGTCCTTTTGCGCTGCTGCAAGGGTCGGGGGGACGCGATGAACCAGTGAGAAGGACGACTTTGCAATTCTGGACCTTGCCGGCGGTGTTGACTTCATAATGCAGCACCAACGATGACGTGACGACCCTGTTCGGCTCCTCATACGTCATCGGAAGTTGCGCCCCGCCATCGAAACTCACCGAGCTCTCGACGGTAGCCACCATCAGATCTGTACCCACAGCATCGTCGTTCGGCACATCGTCGCCTCGCGCGAAGTATCCGAAATTATTACCTATTTTCGCAAAATTGGCGCAGCGATACGTCACGTCGCGCATGTTTCCGACAGCCTCATCCTTGCACGACAATATCTTGCCCGCGGCATCGACCGTCAACGTCGCCGCTTGACGCGACGGTCCGCTATACAGGCTGGAGCGGCCGCCCGCTGGCGGCCGCTTCGATTTGTCGCTCGCGATCGCGGGTCCAGCCATCAGCGTGACCCCACTCAGCACGAACAGAAACGAGCGATTGATTGACGACGGCATACCGCTAACACCCCTACCGAACCGCCTCCTTCTAGTCATCAGGAAGCCGATGTCATCCGATCGCTCTCCGCTCGCCCCCGCCGCTTTCCCTGACCTGCCCGACATTGCCGGCGTCACGCGCCGAGTCGCGCGGGCGCGCTACAAGACCTGGGATCGCTGCGACCTGACCTATATCGAGCTGACCCCGGGCACGGCGGTCGCCGGCGTCATGACGAAGAGCCGCTGTCCTTCGCCCGAGGTGGAATGGTGCCGGGCCGCACTCGTTCTCGGCCGTGCCCGCGCGCTGGTGGTCAATGCCGGCAATTCCAATGCCTTTACCGGCGATCGCGGCCGTCACGCGGTCGAGGGCTTGGTGGCGCGAGTCGCCGGGCATCTCGATTGCCAGCCGTCGGACGTGTTCGTCGCCTCCACCGGGGTGATCGGCGTGCCATTGCCGCTCGACAAGGCGGAAGCCGGGCTCGATGCCGCCTTCTCCGCAGAGCCGTGCGGCTGGGAAGCGGCGGCCGAGACGATCATGACCACCGACACGTTCGCCAAGGCGGTGGTGACCCGAGCGATGATCGGCGCCCGCGCGGTGACACTGGTCGGCATCATCAAGGGATCGGGCATGATCGCGCCGGACATGGCGACGATGCTGGGGTTCATCTTCACCGACGCGGCGGTCGATCCGCAATGGCTGCAATCGGCGCTTGCCGCGGCCAATACCCGCAGCTTCTCCTGCATCACGGTCGACAGCGACACCTCGACCAGCGACACCGTGCTCGCCTTCGCCACCGGCGCGGCGGGCAATGTCGCCATCGCGCATGACGACGATACCGGCGCCGACGCGTTCCGCGCCGCGCTCAACGACATGTGCCTGCAACTCGCGCACCTCGTCGTCCGCGACGGCGAAGGCGCGTCGAAATTCATCACGATCGAAGTGACCGGCGCCGAAAGCGACGCCAGCGCCCATCGCATCGGCATGAGCATCGCCAACTCGCCGCTGGTGAAGACCGCGATCGCCGGACAGGACGCGAACTGGGGCCGCGTGGTGATGGCGGTCGGCAAGGCCGGCGAACCCGCCGAGCGCGACAAGCTGGCGATCCGGTTTGGCGAGACCCAGGTGGCGCGCGACGGCTTGGCGGTCGAGGACTACGACGAGGCGCCAGTCGCCGCTCACCTGAAGGGATCGGACGTCGATATCGGCGTCGATCTGGGGCTGGGCGACGGGCGGGCGACGGTTTGGACGTGCGACCTGACCCACGGCTATATCTCGATCAACGCCGACTATCGGAGCTGAGCGAGACGCCGACGATTGGGGAAGCACGACGTCCGAAGGGAGCTAACCCACCGCTCCCCGTCCGCACCTGGCCCTGTCCTACAAACGGGCGGTCATGCTATCCCTTGGCGGCTCTTGAAATCGTCGACTCGAATCGCATTTGGCTGAACGAATGCACACGCGCCAAAGCCGGAATGATCC
>FSVG01002023.1_pt1 | contig 16512 bp, 11 predicted proteins | sample 1637511 | NCBI WGS metagenome assembly FSVG01 (sample SAMEA3914816, study PRJEB12502) | metagenome | biome: forest; material: soil | place: USA | collected 2011-09-16 | depth 0.3 m
CCTGCAGGGGCTGCCGGCGACGGTGGCCCATGCGACCGATCCGACCCCGACGCCCGACGCGCGGCCGCTCGCGGCCACGTCGCTCGCCGGCACCACGCCCGACGGCGCCGCCACCGCCGCGGCCGACCACTCGCTGGTGCTGGATCCCGCGCTGATCCGCGTGTTCGACTACTGGCTGACGACCGTCGGCGAACGCCCCATCACGGCAATCCGGTCGGACGTCGAGCGCGATCTCGACGGCCGCCTGGGGCCGCGCGCCGCGCGCCAGGCCAAGGACCTGTTCGCGCGCTACGTGGAGTTCAAGACGGCCCTCAAGGAGCAGCGTCCGATCAAGCCCATCGGCCGCAGCGTCGACATCCTGCGCCAGGGCCTGCGCACGATGCTGGCCCTGCGCGCCACCTATTTCACCGATGCGGAGTCGCGGGCCTTGTTCGGCCCGCAGGACGCCGAGGCCTCGGCCGCGCTCACGCGCATGGCGATCGAGCAGGATCCCGCGCTCGATGCGCAGCAGCGTCGCGAGCGCCTGGCCACGCTCGACGCGCGCCTGCCCGCGAGCGTGCGCGCGGAACGCGAGGCGCCGCTGGCCGTCGTGCACCTGGAGGAGGCCGCCCAGCAACTGCGCGCGCAGGGCGGCAGCGAGGACGACGTGTACCGCATGCGCGCCGCGGCCACCTCGCCCGAGGCCGCGAACCGGCTGGCCGACCTCGATCGCGACGAGGCGGCGTGGAAGGCACGCATCGCGGCGTACCAGGCACAGCGCGGCACGGTGCTGTCGACGCCAGGCAGCGATGCGGATCGGGCGGCGGCGCTCGGCGCGCTGCGCAACCGGTTGTTCACGCCGGAGGAACAGCGGCGGCTGGCGGCGTACGAAGGGTGAGAAGGATGGCTGCCCCGGGCCGTTCGGCACCGCTGCAGGCGGGGGCACTTGCCAACGCCAGGTCCGGTGCGGCCGATCTCAGACCCATGCCACCGTCGGGTGATGGTAGTCCGCCTTGATCGGCGGCCATGGGGTGCGGATGCTTGTCGCGCTTCCGACCGTCGCCGAACCGCCATTGGCGTTGACGAAGGCCTCCACCGCGCTCTGGAAGCTCAGCCACAGGTTATGCGCCGACGAGTACACGACGCTCATCGCCGCCAGGTCCAACAGCCCCGTCGTCCGATCCGCGCCGCGGGCGTAGAACACGTAGCCGCCGCCTTCGCTGGCCGTGTAGCCGAACTGTCGGTTGCCGCTGACGGGGTGGGCCATGTCCATGACGGTCCAGATGGTGGAGAAGGTCCAGTGATCCGGCGCGAAGTCCGACACCACGACCGAGCCGTCGTCGGGGTTGATCCAACCGCCGAACGCCTTCATCTCGATGTGCACGACCGCGCCGAGCGGCGAGCCTGACGTCCACATGCTCGCCTCGCCCGCGTCGTAGGGCGAGAATTCCGCGAGCCGCGTGTCGACGAAGTGGTTGATGTCGAGCCGGATGCGCGACAGCAATTCGTCGGCGGTCAGCGTACGGCCGCCGATCGTGGGCAGGGCCGCCACCGAGATCGGGTAGTAGTCGAGATTGATGTCGCCGTTCGCGTCCTCGATCCGGTGCACGTGCCAGTTGACGCCCCTGGCGTTGACCGCCGCCTGGATGGATGTCGGCGGCCGCAAGCTGATCAGCGGTTCCCATTCCGTGGCCGCGAATCCGAATGGCGTGGCCAGCGACTGCGTGACGACCGTCCGGGCGCGCTGCGCCGGCGCCACCAGGCTGAGCGAGACGGACTGGGCCTGCGCGTTCGGCAGCGGTGCCTTGAGGTGTCCCACGTAGCCCAGGCGCCGGGCCATGGCGAGCTCGGCGAGGTCGCTCGGGCTGCTCCAGTTCGGCGGGGTCGACGTCAACGGCGCGCCCGCGCTCTCGAACGAGGCGACGACCAGCTGCGAGCAGAAGAAGCTGTCATCGCTGCCCTTGCCGAGGTTGACGTTGCCCACCCAGTTCACGCACTGGTCGTAGTCGCTGCCGGTCTTGCCCGAGCAGAAGACGGCACGATCGAGCTGGAAGCCGCCCTGGCGGACGAGGCCCAGGGCGTTGAACGGCTTGCCAAGTTGCAGGCCCGCATAGTCGCGCACCTTGAGCGCCTGCTCCGGCGTGAGCTGCGCGTCGCGGAAGGCCACCGCCACGGTGGTACCCGCCAGGGCATCGGCCAGCGAGCGCAAGGTGACGCCGTCGCCAATCGCCTCGACGACCTGGCCGTCGCCGACGTAGAGGATCGCGTGGCTGACCTGCGCGCTGGTGGCCAGGCGGATCGCCCTGGAGATCGGACCGTTGCGCGTGGTGACGATGATGTCGCCGTTGCGCAGCGCGCTCTCGTCGATGGAGCGCCCGCCCGTGCCGGGATCCAGCGGGATGTCGGTGCTGGCGGTCCGTGCGTAGCGTCGCCTCAGGATGCCGGCCTCGGCCTGGGCGACCGACTGCGCGGTCTCTGTCAGGGGCCGCTGGAACAGCTCGGCCTCGGCGGCGCGGCGCTCGACGAGCTCGGGGACGTCCACGAGCGTGTCGCCGCGACGCGCCTTGGTCCATTTGCGCAGTTCGACCGGCACGGCGGCGTAGTCGCCCTGATTGAGCCGTTGCAGCAGGGTGGACTCCCGGAAGCGCCGGTGGCCGAGGCCGAAGACGAAGCTCGCCAGCGCATCGGTCTGGTTCTGCGTCAGCGCCACGTGCACGGCATCGTTGATCGCATCCTCGCAGTGATGCACGCGCTCCATCAACAACTGCATCGCGGCATCCTCGGAGATGCCGCCGGCGTAGCGCTGCTCCTCTGCGCGACCGTCGCACCGGCCATGGTGCAGCGCCGTGCCGTACCCGATGGCGCAGTGGCCGTGGTGGTCGTGCGTCGTCGCGCGGAACGGCGAATGCCGCTTGATGAACTCGATGCCATTTTGCGAGACGACGCGCGCGGATGGCAACGCGACCGGGCTCGCATCGGCCTGCGAGGCCGCGATCGACCTCAGCACACCCATCGGCAGCACCGTCCGCCCCAGCGCGCCGGCGCGCGCGAGACTCTGCGTGAACACGAGGTCGTCGCTGGCGATGGTGACGCTGCCGTCGCCCTGGATGACCGGCGCGCTGTCCTTGACGAAGTCCATGCCGGCGAAATTCACGAGGGAGCCCAGTTGGTCCAGCGGCATCGGCAACGCCTCGATGAAGCCGCGCACCGCGGCGTCCATCGCGTCGATGGTCTTCTGGTACGCGGACGAGACGGCCGCGTCGAAGGCCTGGCCCGCCTTCCAGGCCTGCCAGAAGAAGTAGGTCGTCGGCTCAGGCAGGTAGTTGTTGTGGATCGCGCCCGACGACGCCTTGGCGCCGGCGTCCAGCCAGGCCTGGTTCAGCGTCGAGCCGACGCAGTTCATCATGTAGACGCTGCGCAGGGACAACGGCTTGCCGAACTCGGCGCGCATGTCGCGGATGCGTCGCCCGGTGATGCCGCCCGCCACCGAGATGTAGTCGTCCGCACCGTGGGTGAGGATCAGCAGGTCGATGGTGCGGCCGTTGCGGCTCAGCGTGAACAGCTGGTTCTTCAGCGCGTCGTACGACGCGGTGCCGTCGCGCAGGACGACGACATCGCCGAAGAAGTCCGGCTTGGCCGAGCTGTAGCGATTCAGCGAGAGCTCGGCGTTCTCGATGAGCCGGTCGGTCAGGCCGGTGATCTTGTCGTGCAGGTAGTCGACGAGCTTGCGCTTGTAGCCTTCGGGAATGTTGCCGGCGCCCGGAATGATGTCGAACAGCTTGTCGACCAGCGCCGGCAGGCCAAGGTCGACGCCGCCGTTCTCGATCAGGATCACCAGCGTGCGGGTCGACGCCGACATCGGCCTGGACCAGGCGGCGCGCGCTGCGCCAGCGTCCTGCCCGTGCAGCGGCGTCCACGGCCGCTCCCTGCCGAGCGCATTGGCAACCGGTTCGCTGCTGAATCGGTTCGCCACGGCCGCGCCGCGCGCCGTGTGGGACTGGAATCGGTTGTCCATGGCATCACCTCCGTGCAGCGCCGGGCGGCCGGCGCGGGCCGCCGCTCAGGCCACGCGCAACGCGTCGGCCTTGATCAGTTCGTTGATCAGGATGTCCAGCTTGCGCTCGATGATGCGAGCCGCCGCATCCACCAGCAGCGTCGAGTCGGGGCCGACATACTGGCGAACGAGTTGCTGCACCTTCTGCTGCGAGCCCGCGCTCAGTTGCGGCACATGCATCCAGACCTTGGCCAGCAGGGCGTCGACATCGACGTTGCTTGCCATGATCGACGGGTCGTTGATGTTGGCGATGGACTGCTCCACGGCGCGCTGGATGATCGCGCGGTTCTTCGCGTCGAGCGTCCCGTCGCCCGTCAGCCTCCAGGTGCCGTCGCCGGCATTGTTGAACACCTCGACACCATCGGCATTGAGACGATCATGGATGGCCTTGACGACCATGTTGGCGATGCGATCGGGCTCCTTCTCGGCAATGCCCGCGAGCACGTCTGCGAACCGCCCCGAGGAATCGATGTTCGGATGGAAGAACAGGAAGTAGCTCTTGACCGTCTCGAGCTCGCTGAAGCGCGCCTTGACCTGCCCCAGAGAAAACGCCTTGGCCGCCAGGCGCTCGAAGAAGCCCTTCGCCTCGGACTTGAGCGAGCCGCCGTCGAAGAACTGCGTCTTCCAGTATTCGACGATCGCTTCCTTGTTGATCAGATGGCCCGCCGCGAACGCGTCGGTGAGGAAGTGGTCGCCGAACGCGTTGGTGATCAACGCGCCCTCCAACGGCAGCAGCGGCGAGCTGTTGCCGGCGGGTGCGGCTCCGGTTTCCTGCGCCTGCTGGATGGCCAGGCGGTGATACGACTCCCACGCCGACTTGTTGTCGCCATGGAGGTTTGCCGCGCCCGCGAAGGCGGCGCCGCGGAACAGGAAGTTCGGCGAGAAATGCTCGAAATTCATCTCGGCCAGCGCGAGGTAGCGCTTCCCCGTGACGGTGTCCCATTCTTCGTCCCGCACATCCTTGGCCGGATCGGTCTTGTTGCCGGCGTAGTACGCGGTGCTGCGCTCGATGAGCGCCTTGATCCGCGTCAGCTGCCCGGCGTCCGTGTCCATCATCTGCTTCGCCGACTCGAACAGGTCGGCCATCGCGATGACCTGGCCGTAGGAGAACGGCACGCCCGCGCCCGCGCCGACACGCAACTGGTCGGGGTAGTAATTGCCCCCGAACAACACATGTTCGCCGGTGTCGTAGAACGGCCGGCTGAGCGGCCCCGGGGAGGACGCCTTCGGCGCCTGCGTGCGCAAGGACTGGATGGCGTCCAGGTCCTGCAGGAATTCGGCGCTGCCCACAGGCCCCGGCGTCGCGGTGGCGGGCCGCGCGCCGTTGCCCGTCTTCTTGTCTGCGGCCGCCTTGCGCTTGAGCTCGTCGAGCTTGTCGAAGTCCGCGAACCGGTTCTCGAGCTCCAGGGTGCCGACGTCGTACGCGTTGGCGTACTGCATGCTCTGTGCGATCTTCTCGAAAATCGCGTCGCTGTTCGCCGGCCCGGACTGCGGCGGCGTGCGCTTGTCTGGCGGCACATCGAACTCGCCGGGGCGCACGGTGGCCTTGGCCCGCGGATCGTAGACCATCTGGCCGCTGAGGATGGCCGCCATGTCTTCCATGAAGGCATCGTCGGCCGACTTGGCCTCGCTCACCGCCGCGACCGGCGGCGGCGGCGGAGCGGTGTCGGCCCGGCTGGCCGGCGCGGCGGCCGGCGGCGGCCCGGATGGCGCCGCGGCCGCGGACACCGGGGCCACGTCCTGGCGCTGCGGCAGGAACTCCACTTCGTATTCGCGGCGAACCTCGGGGTCCCGCACGGGCCGGCCCTCGGTCGAGCGGGCCTCGACCTCGATCACGTATTCGTCGGTGCCCGAAGGGCTGCGCGACGTCGATCTCACGAACTCGCCGGCCCGGCGAACGCCCGGACGCTGCCGCAGCAGTTCACCGTCGTCGCGGCTCATCGCGACGGCCGCCGGCGTGGGCGGCGACGCCGCGGCGGATGGCTCGGCGGACGTGGGCGGCTTGCCATAGTAGTTCGCCAACAAGGTGCGGGTGCGCTGGGCCAGGCTCGCGGGCGCGGGGCCGCGGCCGTAGTAGTTGCCAATGACCTTGTCGAACGACTTGATGCCTTGCGATTTCATGGCTGGTTCTCCCGCCGGGGTCAGGCCTTCACGTTGACGCGCAACACGGCGAACGGATCGAAGGTGAGGATCACATCGTTGTGCGCGCCGATCGCGTGGCTCGCGTCGACGCGGACCCGCAACTCCGAATCGCTGCGCGACATCACCTCGGCGAGGATCTGGTTGACGACCGCCACGGGTTCGAACTTCGGATCGACGGCAAGGTTGCGACCTTTGAACAACAGGTACGGGCGCCTCGACTCGTCCATCGAGAGGCTGACGCCGCTGATCTGCGGCGGGTTTTCGTTGCGCCGCACCTTCTGGATCTGGTTGGCGAGCGCGGAGTAGTCGATCTCGTTGTCGGACACCTTCTTCAGGTCGACGTTCTTGCGTTCGATCTGCTTCAGGTCGTCGACCGAGCTCACGCCGAGCTTGCGCAGCTGCTTGCGGGTCGCCTTGTCCACCGGGATGTCGTCGAGGTTGATGTCGTTGCGATCCGGCGGCGGCTTGGATGTGGCGCGCACCTGCTGGTCGGTGATGGAGCCGAGCTGGATCGACACCTTGGAGGCGCCGACCTGTCCTGGCTGCGCGGTCAGGAATCGCACCTTCTCGCCGTCGTACGACGGAAAGATGTTCAGGTCCAGCGACAGGTCCTTCACCGTGTAGCTGAGCGGCTTGTTGATGGCCTTGACCGCGAGCGTCTCGCGCGTCTTGTCGAGCTCGACGACCAGCGAGTCGACGAAGTCCTCGAGTTGCCATGCCGCGTTGTCGCCGTCCATGGCATCACTCCATCACCGCGGTGAACGAGATCCGGTGGAACGACGGCCGGAACGTCGTGTCGACGTAGTACATCCGCGGCGTCGTGCCGATGCGCAACGCGCCCGCCGCGTCGCGCGAGACGTCGAGTTCCAGCGGCATCTCGATGCTGCATTCGTGGATGCGCGAGCGCACGCCCGCGGCGTCGTCGACCAGCTCCGCGCCCAGCTGCCTCAGCAGCTCGTCGAGGATCTGCCGCAACGGCATGTAGGCGGTGTCCATCAGTGCAGCCTCCGCGATCGCGGCGACATCAGCGACAGGGCCCCGGAAGGCGCCGGCGCCACGACGGCCACGACCGGCGTCAGCATCACCTTCTCGACCAGGACGACCTTGAAGCCGTCGAACTGGTAGTCGCCGCCCTCGGCGTCACCGGCCGGGGATTGCGGCGGGTCGTTGCCGGAGCCCTCGACCTCAGGGTCGTTCGAGAATGCGCGGACGATCATGGGAATCTCCTAGTGCTCCGACTTGACGCCGATGATCCGGGCCGCCACCGGCAACGGAAGGCGCACAGTCTCGTCGACCGCACCGGTGACCCGGCCGGAGTCGTCGGTGTCGCGCACGCGGCCCAGCGTGAACTCGACCAGGCGGAACACCGGCACCACCCAGACGATGCCCCGCTGGCCGGCCTTGCCGTGCAGCTTGAGGCGGTAGATCAGTTCGGATGCGTTGGCCAGCACGACCGGCTTGACGGCCAGGGCGGTGAGTTGCTCGGGCGCCAGCGGCGCGGCGTCGTCCCACAACGGCAGCAGTTGGGCCAGCGCCGCGATGGAGAGCTCGACGCCGCCCTTCAGCCGCCCTTGCGTGCGCTGGCTGATGTCCTGCGGATCGGCGCGCTCCTCGAGCAGGCGCGTCTCCATCACGCCATTGGCATCGTGTTCCGCCGACAACAGTACCGAATACTTCGCGTTGACGTCCAGCTCCCACAGGACCTGCGCCGGCCGCTCGCGCCGGCTGCCGGCCTCGTCGAGGACGGGCGACTCCCAGAGCTTGTTCCAGAAGCTGCGGAAGCGGTTCATGTCGCGCGGCTCGCGTTCCGGCCCCACCGCGGAACCCTGCTGCTTCACGAAGCACTTGTCGACGAAGATCATCCCGGTCGTGCCGATCGCCACGGACTCGCTGCCCGGCACGCCGGTGAGCCAGCGCAGTTCGGCGTAGGCGGTGATCGGCCGCTGCGACGGCACGTTCGCGAGCTCGTCGGTGCCGATCGCCAGCGACAGGTCGCTGTTCGCCGCCACGTCCTTGAGCTTGAACGTCTTCTCCAGGAGCGGGCTCTTGTCGCCGCTGTCCTGGAAGACGAGCTTCAGGATGGCCTTGGGCAGGTTCGAGGTCGGCACGGGCGGCGCGATGACGAGCCGAAGGCGCAATTGAACGCCGTGTTCGCGGGTGTACAGCGCGCGGTCGCCGCCGTTCCATGTCAGGGTCGGGCCATCGCCGAACGTGAGGACGGCGCGCCGGCTCGGCGCCGGGCCGCCCGGGGTGTCCTGCGTGAGGCTCTGCGCGGCGGCGGTCGCCGCGGGCAGGCCGACACCCGCCGCGGGCGCCGCCGCGCGCGGTGGGGCGGCCTGCTGCAGCGCCTGGAGCAACTGCGCGAGCAACGCCGCGTCGGGGGTGGCGCCGGCCGCGGGCGCGGCCTGCTGGGAGCGCAGGAAGTCCTCCACGAGCATGCGCTGGTTGACCTGGGCCAGCGTGTCGGTCGCCAGCTTGTTGTCGGCCAGCTTGTTCTGCATCTGGCGCTGGTTGATCGAGTTGATCAACATCGGCAGGCCTTGGTTGATCTCACGCACCAGTCCGGGCGCGTTCTCCGCGATCGGGCCGACCACGCCCGGCAACACCTTGACGATGCCGTCCATCAGCGGGCCCAGGAAGGCGAGCAGCGCCGGCGCGAAGAAGGTCTGCGACAAGTCCGCGGACTGCGCGCCGGAGAAGCGATTCGGCCCGTCGTGCCGCCGCAGGATCGATTGCGACTGGCTCACGCCGCCGGCACCGCCCACGATCTGCGCCACCAGCGAGCCCAGGAGCCGCATCAGGTCGCCACCTCCTGGCGTCGCCTGCAATCCCCCGGCCGCGCCCGCCGCCGGGCTACCGTTCGCCGGCGCGGCGCCGGACGAGCCTCCCTTGAGCAGGTCGACGACCAACGGCACGGCGGCCTTGGCGAGGCCGCCGAGCAGTTCGTCGAGCGAGGTTTGACGGGCAAGCGCCTCGTGTCCCGTGCGACAGGGCACGACGCGTGGCAGGGTGTGCAGGCGGTCCATGGGCATCGTCATAGAACGGGCGCGGGCGAAGTCGACCGGTGGGTCGGGAAGCCGGGCCGCGTCGCCGACCGCCAGCACATCGGAAAAGCTGGGCGATCGGCCGTCGGCGGACTTGAAGGTGAACAGTTGCACATAGGCTTTTCCTGGGTCGATCCCGGACTGCGGGAGCGTGACGTTCGTATGCGAGTCGATCAGGCTGCCGGCCGATGCGTTGGTACGCAGCGGTGTCGTCAGGTAGATGTCGTCGGCCCAGTCCATCCCGAGGCGCCGGCTGAGGGACCTGCCGACCTTCAGTTGCCAGTAGCGGTTGCTGCCGGTGTCGATGCGAAACCCGACGGATCCCGCGCCGACCTTGTCCAGCTCGAGGATGGCCAGGGCCATGATCGGGCGCGCCTCATCGCGACGGCGCGGCCGGCGCGGCGCCCGCAGCCGGCGGCTTCAAGGCGGCGGTTCCGCCATCGCCATACATGTTCGCGAAGTTGTCCAGCTTGAAGTAGTCGGTCTTGAACTTGATGTTGACCTTGCCATGAAGAGACGCGGACAGGTCATCGGTCGCCTTCTTGTCGGATGTGTTGACCTGGATGTTGGTGTTGGTCGACGAGATGCTCGCGCTCGGGCCGCCGAAGATCGACCCGATGCCGCCTCCGAACTCGGTGTTCACCGACGTCACGTTGATGTTCTGGTCGTCGTGGTGGGCCTTGCTCTCGCGGCCGGCCTTCACGCTGAAGTCGACGCTCGCCTCGATCTCACCCTTCTCGACCACCAGGCGCGTCACGCCCATCAGCAGTACCTCGCGCAACGCGGCGCGGTGCTCCTTGGCCATCATCAGCTTGGCCTCGAGAATGTCTTTCTTGACCTCGGCGTCCTCGGGATCCAGCTTGTCGCCGCCCGGACTGACCAGGGCGATCTTGTTGGTGCCGTCCGCGCCGCGTTCGGACGTGACGTTGTATTGCGAGTTCTTCGTCTCGGCGAGCTTCAGGAACGACTCGTCGTCCTTGATCTTGGTGATGAACTCGGCGGTCGATTTGGTCGCCTCCTTCATCAGCTTGATGTAGCTGTCCGTCTGTTCCTTCATGACGCGCAGGTTCGCGTCGAATACCGCCTTCAACAAGTCTCCGACGAACTGTGGGAAGTCGACCGAATCGACGAGTTCGTTGAACGCCTTCGTGTCTTGCCCGAAGGAAGGGTCGTAGCCCTTGTAGCCCATCTCCTTGCCGGAGTCGGTGGCCATGGAACGGGCCAGGCCCGCACCACGCAAGGCCTTGTCGTGCTCCTCCTTCACGAGGACGTTGTAGAGCTCCTGCTGCTCCGGCAACGACATGGACTTGAACATGTTGCTCTGCGCCAGCACCTTGCGGGCGCTCGCGCGAGCCCGGTCCAGGTAGGGCTGCTGGCCGTTCAGGACGGTCACTTCGTGGTTCATGCTTGCGCTCCGCTGCTGGGGTGGACGGGTCTTCAGAAATTCCATTCCTGGCCTGCCGCGGATGCGCCGTCCGGCGGCGTCCCCGGCGACGCCGGCGCGGCGGCGGGCGGCGGCGCGGAGTCGCTCGAGTCGCCGCTGGCTCCGGCGCGCACGAGATCGTCGGTGATGGCTTCCTGCAGGATGCTCTGCGTGGTGATGAAGCGCTCGACGTTGCCGATGAACTCGGCGAACTTCTGTTCCTGCGAGAACGTGGACGAGTCGTAGTCGGCGATGGCGCGGATGATGTCGTTGCCGCCGCGGGCCTTGTTGTAGATGACGGTGGACTTCGGCCGCTGGTTCTTCATGCCGAGCCACAGCGCCTCGACCACGCGCCACCACGTCCCGCCGGACGGCACGACCTGGCGCACCACTTCCGGGTGGCTCAGGATGTTGCGAATCACGAACTGCAGTTCGTCGTGGATCAGCGGGGCGATGACCATCGCCATGCCGGTGCAGTGCGTCGACAGGTTGTACTGGAGGTCCTCCACCGCCTGCACGATGTTCTGCCGCGACACGTACGTGTCCGGGTTGGGGCTGATCTGCGCGCGCTCCAGGAACTTGGCCGACTCGAGCATCAGCACCTTCCACAGCTTCGGGAACTCCTGGTTGAGCACCACGTCGTCGTCGGACTGGGCGGCGCCGGAGTTGAAGACCTGCCGGTAGAACATCGCGCGCTCGGACGGCCGGGTGCGATCCACGACGCGCTTCGTGCGGCGGTCGTTGAAGCGGTTCGAGAAGACGTAGGCCTGCAAGTCGTCGCGCAGCTTGCTGTCCTCGATGGTCAGCGAACCGCGCACCAGGTACTTGTGCGTGAAGAAGTTGACCGCGTTGAATACCTCGAGTTCGTCGCCGAGCACCATGCCGAAGTAGAGCTGGGCCGCGCAGCGCACCGACGTGCGGCTGATCAGGATCTGCGAACGATCGTCGTCCAGCAGTTCGACGTTGAACTCCGCGTCGGCCTGGTCCGGCGTGGCCGGCGGCGCCGGATCCTCGATCTGCTGCGAGCGGGCGATCTGCTGGATCCAGCCGGGCGCGAAGTACAGGATGTTGCTCTGGGTGACCTTCACCGCGGAGGTCTTGATGTACTGGATCAGCGCGGGCTTGTAGCTGGCGGGGATGGGGCCCAGCTGGCTCTCCGCGTAGGCGACCAGCTTGGCCTCCTCGCTGTTGAAGATCGGCGTCTGCACGATCGCGTCGACGTCGACCGAGAAGGCGCCCGCCTCCAGCGACAGGAAGCCGGGATCGCTGTCGTCGAGGGCGCTGGCCTTGCCGATGGCGGTGACGATGTCGCTGCCGTCGTCTTCGAGGCCCGGGACGATGAGTTGCTTGCGCGCGAGGTATGAGCGCGCGGCGCTGATCGCGGTGTAGCGGACGGCCCTCTCCAGGCCGAGCGGCGCGCTCAGGATGAAGTTCTTGACGGCGTCGAAGTCCTCCAGGCCCATGACCGTGGACGCATAGGCCACGAGGAAGTCGACCACGGCCGGATAGCTTCCGCCCAGCAGCGTGCGCGTCGGCAGGTCATAGGCGTAGAGCTTGGTCGAGAATTCGTTCCTGAGTGCGTACTTCAGCTTCGACAGGTCGGCGATCGTGTCGACCACCTCGGACAGGCTGATCATGTCCTGCCCACCTTGCGATGCCGACGCGGCCGCATTCTCGAAATACTCCAGCAGGCTGCCGTCCGCCCACCCGTCCTTGCGGTGCGGCGTCAGGGGATAGGCCAGGATCGTACCCAGGTCCGCGATCAGCGCCTTGGACGCCACGGTCGAAGCCGCGGCGGCGGACGCCGCCGCCGCCGCCGCCGTCGCCGCAGCGGCAGCCGCCGAGCGGCTCGTCGAAGACGAGTCCTGCCAAGCCTGGCCGGCCTCATCCGGCGACACCAGAGGTTCGTCCTCGTCCGCTGCGAAGGAGGGCGGGGAGGCCTGTTTCGTCGCCGCGGCGGCCTTGCGCTTGCGAGCACCGCTCGCGCTGTCGAGGCCCCCGCCCGTCGTGTACATCACCGGTGGATCGAACACCTTCAGGCTGAGCGTGTCGTTGAACACCTTCAACTCGGCGAGGACGTCGCCGTCGACGTCCGGGACGATGCCCCGCGTCGTGCCGACCACGCGCCGAAGGTCGAAGCCGGCGCTGAATCCGTTGGTGATGAGAGCCGCCATGTCGTTCTCCGATCGGGAAACAGTTACAACAAGTGCGCCAGGAGCTTGAAGGCGTCCGGCAGGTTCAGCAGTCCGTAGCCCGCATGCTCGTTGCGCATGTGGCCGTCGATCCTGTCCGACGTGCATTTCAGGATGTAGCCGATGTCGTCGTTGTTCAGCTTCTTGCCCTGCCCGGACGCGAACGACTTCATCAATGCGACCGAGCCTGCGACGAAAGGCGACGCCTGCGACGTGCCGGAGGCGAACGCATACGTGCGCCCGATGAACGAGCTGTAGATGTCGAGCCCGGGTGCGACGCAGAAGATGTTGGCGCCGTAGGAGGTGAAGGTCGCCATCGCGCCCTGCGTGTCCACGGCGCCGCAGGCGAAGACGCCGGGCAGCGCACCGGGGTAGTAGCTCGCGTCGCTGCCGTCGTTGCCGCTCGCGGCGACGACGGTGACGTTGCGGCTGAGCGCGTACCGGATCACGTCGGCGTGCGGCAGGCCGCCGCCGGTGTGCTTGATGCCCAGGCTCATGTTGATGACATCGGCGCCGTTGTCCACCGCCCACTTGATGCCGGCGTTGATGTTGTCGACGATGCCGGCGCCGACCACGTGGCTGCCGCTCTTCATCGCGGCGAGCACGCGCACGGCCATCAGGCTGCACTCGGGCGCCACGCCCTCCTCCATGGCCAGGCCGCGCGCCGCGAGGATGCCGCAGACGTGGGTGCCGTGTCCCACCTCGTCGTCGTAGTCGCTGTCGCAGCCGAGGAAGTCGCCGATGAAGCTCGATGTATCGAGGCCCTGGAGATCGACGAAGTCGAAGCCCTTGCGAATCCGGCCGGCGAGCTCCGGATGCACGTCGCTGACACCGGTGTCGAGCACCGCGATGCAGATGTCGGACGAGCCCTTCGTCAGGGCCTTCGCATAGGGCAGGCCGATCATGTCGCCGGCGGAGGTGTCGTTGATCGAGGCGTCGGTCGCCAGCACGGGCGGCGTGATGTCCGACGTCACCACCCGCAGGCGGCTCGCGTCGTCGACCGAGGGAAGCTGCTTCAGCTGCTCGCCGATGTCGTCGGGCAACGCGCGGTCCTCCTGCAGGATCACGCGGTAGGTGCGATCGAGCCCGTGGCGGCTCTCGACGTCGTCCCAGTCGATACCCGCGGGCGCGTACTCATTGGTCAGCCAGTACTTGAGGCCGAGGCGGCGCATCAGGCGATCGATATCGCGGTTGACGCACTCCTTCGCGCCGGACTTGTCGCCGATGAAGCGCACCCAGTCCGGGATGTCGTCGTCGTCGGCATGCCGCTCGACCAGCTTGACCACGAAGTGCGGTTTCACGTCGACTTGTCCAGCCTGAAGATGGATTCGCCGCCGGGCAGTGTCACTTGCATCAGAACTCCCGCTTCCACCAGGTTTTGCAACGCCGTATCCAGCACCTGCGACACCTTGGGGAGCGGAATCCCGCCCAGCCAGAAATCGCGGATGCCCGCGGACCCGTCCGACGCATCCGGATGTTCTTCGAGATAGCGAACGATCTCGGAGGCCACTCGGAACACCATGTCGGCGTTGGGGTCCACCATCTCACCTTGAGACAAAGGGCGTGATGACTCCTGCGCCGCACATCGCGTGCCAGCCCGGCGACCGCGTGCAAGCCGTTGATTTCATTGGCGGCGGCGATCGCCTCGATGCCGATCCGGGGCAAACGTGCCCCAGCTTCCGCGACACCGTCGCCCCATGGCCCTGGGGCATCGCTGCCCCACCCCGCTAGCGGAAAGCCTGCGGCGAGATGCCGAACTTCTTCAGCAACCGCCCGAAGGCACGCCGCTCTTTGCCCGCGCTTCGCGCGGCTTCGCTCACGTTGCCGCGCGTGGTCGACATCAGCCCGCGCAGGTATCGTTCGCTGAATTCCTTCAACGCGATCTGCTTCGCCCTCGAGTAGGACGCCGTGACGAGATCGATCTCGCGCAGCACGGCGGCCGCGGGCGGCAGCACGGACAGCGGCGGCTCGGCCGCCGAGACGGCACTCCGCGCGCCCCCCGGTGCGTCGAACGCCAGCACGGGCCCCTCGTGGAGCAGAAACTCGCGGTGCAGCAGGTTCTCGAGCTCGCGCACGTTGCCGGGCCAGGCGTGCGTGTCGAACCATTGCAGCGTGGCCGCGGCGAGTCGCGGTACCGGACGCCGGTAGCGCTCGGCAAGGCGGCCGACGAAGTCGTGGGCGATCAATTCGGCGTCGCCGCGGCGCTCGCGCAGCGGCGGCAATGGCAGATGGAGCAGGTGGATGCGAAACAGCAGGTCCTCGCGGAACTGCCCCTGGTCGACCAGCGATTGCAGGCGGCGATTCGAAGCCGCGATGATGCGCACGTCCACCGTCGTCTCCTCCTTCGCCCCGAGCGGGCGGAAGCGCTGGTCCTGCAGCACCCGAAGCAGCGCGACCTGCGCCTTCGGGGTCAGCGAATCGATTTCGTCCAGGAACAGCGTGCCGCCGTTGGCCAGCGACAGCACGCCCGGGGCATCGGTGCGAGCGTCGGTATAGGCACCCCGCTTGTGGCCGAACAGCTCGTTTTCGAGCAGGTGGTCCGGCAGCGCGCCGCAGTTCACCGGGATGAAGGGCGCAGCCTGGCGGCTTCCCTGGTAGTGGATGGCACGCGCCGCGAGCTCCTTGCCGGTACCGGTCTCGCCTTCGATGAGCACGGTCGCATCGCAGCGAGCGATCCGCTGGAGGAGGTTCAGCGCGGCGAGAAAGGCGGCGGAGCGACCAATCATGAAACTTCCCGACATCGACCAACCCAAGCGGGCCCGCTCGTGGCCTGTCGTCCGCCGACAGGGGCGCAACGGCGCCGGCCGATGGCAGCGCGGCGCGTGCCAGGCAACGCAACTTTCAAGGGGGCCACGATCGGTGTGGCTTCGATGGCGTGCCTGTCGGGTTGCCCGGATGTCGCACCGGACCGCCGACACGCCTCGGGGTCTGTCGCTCGAAGCTCCCTCCAGAACAGGCCCCGGCGGCATCAACGTCATGAATCGGTCGACCTTTCGGCTAGCTCGAATTGGCTCGCGCGACGACTGATCTGTCGAGTATTGAACGATCATTCACCGTTGTCGACCCCCTTGTTCGAGATCACCGCGGCCACCCGCCAGGCGCACGTCGCGACGCCGCCCTCGCAGGTCGATTCGCGGTCAAGCCGACCCGATCTTCCACACCCTCCGCTGCGCGAACGCCAAGCCATCGGGGTCGACGCGGCACGTCCGCGCGCGGCCGATCTTCTCGGTGCGGACGAGGCCGCTGCAGGGCTGACCCGGGACAACCGCGAAGACAATCTCCAGAATTGCGCCCGCGTTGTCGATTCCCGGGCCGCCCGTTCGTCGTCAATGAACAGGAGGATCCGGATATGACGAAGCATGACGGTTGGATCGTGGTCGCCGCGGGCGCACTGATGACCTGGATGGCCATGGGCGCCCTGCTCGCGCTGCCGGTGTTCCTGGCCCCGATCTCGGCCGATACGGGTTGGTCACGCGGCGGCATCGGCCTGGCGATGACGCTGAACTTCCTGACGATGGGCATCGGCTCGTTCGTCTGGGGCGGGCTGAGCGACCGCTACGGCCCGCGCATGATCCTGCTGGTGGGCGTGGTGCTGCTGGGCGCCGGCCTGGCGCTGGCCAGCCGCTCGACCTCGCTGCTCGAGTTCCAGGTCATCTACGGACTGCTGATCGGCGTGGC
>FSVG01000569.1_pt1 | contig 15770 bp, 15 predicted proteins | sample 1637511 | NCBI WGS metagenome assembly FSVG01 (sample SAMEA3914816, study PRJEB12502) | metagenome | biome: forest; material: soil | place: USA | collected 2011-09-16 | depth 0.3 m
CCACTGTGTCACGCATGGTCAACGCTTATTCGATCCTGGAAAATAACGGGCAGGGGCATTCGCCGACGCTGATCGATTATGTCCAGAACCGGCGCGGCCAGGTGATCTGGCCGGAAAACTGGCGCGCCTGTGACCGCTGCAACGCGCCCGACTGGAACGGCAAGCCGATGCCGCGCCCCGTGGTGCGCAACAAGCAGGTCGTCGAGCCGCTGAGCGCGTACCAGATGGTGCATATCGCTGAGGGCGTGATCCAGCGCGGCACCGCGACCACGCTGCGCGATCTCGACCGGCCGATGTTCGGCAAGACCGGCACCAATTCGGGCCCGACCGACGTGTGGTTCATCGGCGGCACGCCGCAGATGATCGCCGGGGTCTATCTGGGGTACGACACGCCGCATCCGCTGGGCGGCTATGCGCAGGGCGGCACGATCTCCGCCCCGATCTTCAAGGAATGGGCGGTCAAGGCGTATGATGGCCTGCCCAAGATCCCGTTCCGCGCGCCGCCGGGCATCCGGATGGTCCGGGTCGACCGCGCGTCGGGCCGCCCGGTCTATGGCGCATGGCCGACCGACGACCCCAAAGCGGGGGTGATCTGGGAAGCGTTCAAGCCCGAAAGCGAGCCGCAGCGCGGGCCGATCCGCCGCGGCCAGCCCGGCGCCATCGCCACCGCCGCCCCTCAGGCCGCCCCCACCGCCAGGCGGTCCGATGCGCCGAAGGACGGCGATTTCTTGCAACAGCATGGCGGTATCTACTAGGGATCGTCCCCATATATCGTCATCCCGGCGAAAGCTGGGATCTCCCGGCTGTTACGCGCCGCGTTTCCCGCACGAGATTCCTGCTCGCGCTGGAATGACCGGATTGTTTTGGAGTTTTCGCAATGCGCGCCGAAGCGCAATCGCATGTCGATACGATCAATGATGCGCTGGCCCTGCTGCGCCGGTTCCTGAACTGGGACCAGGCGCTGCGGCGCCTCGACGAGCTCAATGCGCGCGTCGAGGATCAGGCGCTGTGGAACGACCCCAAGGCCGCGCAGGAAGTGATGCGCGAACGCCGTCGGCTGGACGAAGCGATCGTCGCCACGCGCGCGATCGAAAGCGAGTTGGCCGACAATGTCGAACTGATCGAGCTGGCCGAGGCCGAGGGCGACGCCGAGCTGGAGGCGGATGGCGTTGCCGCGCTCGCCGAGCTGGCAGTCCGGGCCGACCGCGACAAGATCAAGGCGCTGCTGGCCGGTGAGGCCGACGCCAACGACACCTATGTCGAAATCAACGCCGGCGCCGGTGGGACCGAGAGCCAGGACTGGGCGGGAATGCTCAGCCGGATGTATCAGCGCTGGGGCGAACGCCAGGGCTTGAAGGTCGAGCTGATCGATCAGCATTCGGGCGAACAGGCCGGGATCAAGTCGGCGACTCTGCTGCTCAAGGGCGAGAACGCATATGGCTATGCCAAAACCGAAAGCGGCGTGCATCGCCTGGTCCGTATCAGCCCCTATGACAGCGCGGCGCGGCGTCATACCAGCTTCGCCAGCGTCTGGGTCTATCCCGTCGTCGATGACAATATCGAAGTCGAGTATAACGAGAGCGATCTGCGCATCGACACCTATCGCGCGTCGGGTGCCGGTGGCCAGCACATCAACACGACCGATTCGGCGGTGCGCATCACGCACATCCCGACCGGCATCGTCGTGCAGTGCCAGAACCAGCGCAGCCAGCACAAGAACAAGGCCGAAGCCTATAACCAGCTCCGCGCCCGCCTGTACGAGCGCGAGCTGTCGATCCGCGAAGCCGCCGCCAATGCCGAGAACGCCGGCAAGACCGATATCGGCTGGGGCCACCAGATCCGGTCCTATGTGCTCCAGCCGTATCAGCTGGTGAAGGACCTGCGCACCGGCGTGACATCGACCGCGCCGTTCGACGTGCTCGACGGCGACCTCGACAGCTTCATGGCCGCTGCGTTATCTCAGCGGGTCACTGGCGAGACGGTAGAGGTGGAGGACGTCGATTGATGCTGGGTAGGGGGCTGATCATCGCGGTCTTGCTCCTCGCCGCCTGCGATGGCGGGCCCGCAGTCGTGCGCGCCAAGGAAGACAAGGTCGGGCCGTTCCCCGCGGCCGACCGGCCCGTCGCGCCGCTCGGCTCGCCGCGCTGGTCGACCGAAGAGGATCGCGACCGGCTCAACGAAGCTTCCACGGTGATGAACAAGGCGAAGATCGCCAAGGGCATGACCGTTGCCGATATCGGCGCGGGCGAGGGCTATTACACCGTCCGCCTGGCGGCGCGAGTCGGCAAGGCCGGCCGCGTGCTCGCCGAGGACATCGTGCCGGAGGTGCGCGATGCGCTTGCCCAGCGTGCCGCGCGCGACCGGCTGGACAATGTCAGCGTGCGATTGGGCGAACCGGCCAACCCCAAGCTGCCCGATGCCAGTTTCGATCGCATCCTGATGATCCATATGTATCACGAGATCGCGCAGCCCTACGAATTCCTGTGGCGGATGCGCCCGGCGCTTAAGGCCGACGGTGAAGTGATTGTCGTCGATGCCAATCGCCCGACGCAAAAGCATGGTACGCCGCCGCTGCTGTTGAAATGCGAGTTCGCCGCGGTCGGCTATGCGATGGTCGGGATCGACCCGATGCCATCGGCCGGGGGCTATATGGCGCGGTTCCGCGCGGTGGGTCCGCGTCCCGAGCCAGCCGCGATCAAGGCCTGCCGCCTGAACGACTAAAGCAATCCGGCGGCGCGCAAGCTGGCGCTTCTCGTTCCTGCAAGCACCAGGTGATCGACCAGCGTCACCCCGATCGCTTCCAGCGTCCGGGCAAGCCGCCGCGTCGCTGCAATATCGTCCTGGCTGGGGCAGGGGTCGCCGCTGGGATGGTTGTGCGCCATCAGCACGCGCCTGGCGTCGAACACCAGCGCATCGCGGGCGACGTCGCGGACCGGCACGGTGGCGCTGTGACGGATTCCGGACGGATGATGCCGCATCCCGAGAAGCCGCCATTCCGGATCGAGATAGGCGAAAACCGCGACCTCCGTCGACAGAGCTGCGATCGGCGCGAACAGCCGCAGCGCCGCCTCTCGGTCGCGAACCTCCCCCCTGAAGGCAAACTGGCTATCCCCCGACGCCATGCCGCCAGCTAGGCTCAGCGGCCGGCGACAGGCAATTTCAGACATGTCCACAATGGCGTGAACCGGGCGGCTTGGCGGGCGTGACGCAGGCCGGTACAATGCCGCCATGCGCCAGTATCTCGACCTCATGGAACGCGCGCTCAACCACGGCGCGGAGCAGATGGACCGGACCGGCACCGGCACGCGCAGCGTGTTCGGGCATCAGATGCGCTTCGACCTGGCGCAGGGCTTTCCGGTGCTGACCACCAAGAAGCTGCATTTGCGCTCGATCATCGTCGAGTTGCTGTGGTTCCTGCGCGGCGACACCAACGTGAAATGGTTGAACGATCGCAAGGTCAGCATCTGGGACGAGTGGGCCGACGAGACCGGCGATCTCGGGCCCATCTATGGCAAGCAATGGCGCGACTGGGCGACCGCGGACGGCAACCATGTCGACCAGATCGCCGAGCTGATCGAAACGCTGAAGGTCAATCCGACCAACCGCCGCATGGTGGTGAGCGCGTGGAATCCCGGCGAGCTGCACGCGATGGCGCTGGCGCCGTGCCATTGCCTGTTCCAATGCTACGTCGCCAACGGCAAGCTCTCGCTCCAGCTCTATCAGCGCTCGGCCGACATCTTCCTCGGCGTGCCGTTCAACATCGCGAGCTATGCGCTGCTCACGCACATGCTGGCGCAGCAGACAGGCTTCGAGGTCGGCGAGTTCGTCTGGACCGGCGGCGATTGCCACCTCTATTCGAACCATCTGGAGCAAGCACGCGAGCAATTGGGCCGCGATCCGGGGCCGCTGCCGAAACTCGACATCCTGCGCAAGCCGCCGTCGATCGACCAGTATGAATATGAAGACTTCCAGCTGGTCGGCTACGAGGCGCAAGCGCATATCAAGGCGCCGGTGGCGGTCTGATCACTTTTCACCTTGCCCGTGCCGATAACGGTGTGATCGGCCGCGACGGCCGGTTGCCGTGGCGGCTGCCCGCCGACCTCAAGCGGTTCAAGGCCGAGACGATGGGTCGGCCGATGATCATGGGCCGCAAGACCTTCGAGAGCTTTCCGTCGCCGCTGCCCGGACGGCGGCATATCGTACTTACCCGCGATCCCGACTGGCAGGCCGAGGGCGCGGAAGTGGCGCATTCTGTGGTCGAGGCGCTGGCGCTGGCGGGAGACGATGCGGCGGTGATCGGCGGGGCGGAGATATTCGCCCTGTTCACTCCGGACCGCATCGAGCTGACCGAGGTCCACATCCGGGCCGAGGGCGATGCGAGCGTGCCGCCGTTCGAGGGCTATCGCGAGGTGGCACGGGAGGATTTCGCTGCGGAGGGCGAGCGACCCCCATATAGTTTCGTGACGCTGGTCAAAGCCTAAACAAAAAAGGGGACGGGATGCGCAAGTGGATCATCGGCGGGCTGGCGCTGATCGTCATCGCGGCGGTGGCGTTCTTCACGCTGGCGCCCGGCATGGTCGAGCGGTCGCAGAACCAAATCGTGCCGGTGCCGCTCAACATCTCGTCGAGGGCTCAGGCGCTTCAGCAAACGCTCGACGTCGCCGATATGCACGCCGATTCGCTGCTGTGGAAGCGCGACCTGCTGGTGCGGTCGGATCGCGGCATGGTCGACTTGCCACGATTGAAGGCAGGGCATTACGCGCTCCAGGTATTCTCCTCGGTGACTAAGACGCCGAAGAACCAGAATTACGATGGCAATTCGGGCGACACCGACAATATTACCTCGCTGGTGATGGCCGATCTCCAGCCGACCCGGACCTGGGGCTCGCTGCTCGAACGCTCGCTCTATCATGCCGAGAAGCTGAAGCGGTTCGCCGCGCGGTCGAACGGCCAGTTGCGGGTAATCACCACGCCCGACCAACTCACCTTGTTGCGCGTCATGCGGCGCGGCGGAAAGCCGGTGGTCGGCGCGATGCTGTCGATCGAGGGGTTGCAGAACATGGAGGGCAAGCTTTCCAATCTCGACCGGCTCTATGCCGCCGGGTTCCGCATGGCGGGGCTGGCGCATTTCTTCGACAATGATGTGGCGGGCTCGATGCACGGCATGAAGAAGGGCGGGCTCACCCCGCTCGGGCGGCAAGTGGTCGCCCGGATGGAGAAGCTCGGCATGCTCGTCGATGTCGCGCATGCCAGCCACGAGACGGTGGCGGAGGTGATCGCCATCGCCAAACGCCCGATCGTCTCCAGCCATGGCGGCGTCCAGGCGACGTGCAAGGTCAATCGCAACCTGACCGACGACGAGATACGTGGGATCGCCAAGACCGGCGGGGTGATCGGCATCGGTTACTGGGACGCGGCGATCTGTTCGACCAAGCCCGCCGATGCGGCCAAGGCCATCGCCTATGTCCGCGACTTGGTGGGGATCGACCATGTCGGGCTGGGCTCCGACTTCGACGGCGCGGTAACCACTGGGTTCGACGCCAGCCAGATCGCGGCGGTCACGCAAGCGCTGATCGATCGCGGCTTTTCCGACGACGAGATCAGGAAGGTGATGGGCGGCAATGTGCTGCGCGTGCTGACGGCGGGGATGGTGCCCGGCAAATGACGACCGTATAGGCGCGGCCATGCAGCGGCTTTCCAGCGGCTCGGCGGTCTCCGACGCTTTCCGCGGGGGCTATGTCGCGCTCGGCAATTTCGACGGTTTTCACCTGGGGCATCAGGCGGTGGTCGGCCGCGCGGTCGAGCGCGCCCGGGCAGCGGGCAAGCCGGCGATCGTCGCGACGTTCGATCCGCACCCGATGCGCTATTTCCGGCCCGACAGCCCGTGGTTCCGGCTGACCAGCCTCGACCAGCGCCAGCGGCTGTTCGCGGCGGCCGGGGTCGATGCGATGTACGTGTTCGAGTTCGACGCGGCGCTGGCCGGGCTGCCCGCCGAGGAGTTCGTGACTCAATGCCTGGTCGGAGACCTTGGCGTCGCGGGGGTCGCGACCGGCGAGGACTTCACCTTCGGCAAGGGACGCAGCGGCAACATCCCGATGCTTCGCGCACTCGGCGAGCAATACGGCTTCAGCGTCGACACGATCGCCCCGGTGCAGCTGGATGGCGAGACGGTGTCCTCGACTCGAATCCGCGAGGCGCTGAAGGCCGGCAATCCGCGCGAGGCGGCTCGGCTGCTCACTCGGCCCTATACGATCGAGGGCGCGGTGCAGCATGGCGACAAGGTCGGGCGGACGCTCGGCTTTCCGACCGCCAATGTCGACATGGCCAATTATCTGCGGCCCGCTTACGGCATCTATGCGGTGCGCGGGCGGCTGCCGGCCAATTCAGTTTTTGGGGGCCGCGTGCTGGGCGGCGCGGCGAACCTTGGGGTGCGGCCGAGTTTCGACCCGCCCAAGGAATTGCTCGAACCCTATTTCTTCGATTTTTCGGGCGACCTGTACGGGCAGGTGATCGAGGTCGAGCTGATCGACTTCATCCGGCCCGAGGCGAAGTTCGACGGGATGGACGCGCTGATGGCGCAGATGGCCAAGGATGTCGAAACCGCCAGAGCGTTGCTCCAAAAGTCACACTAGGGTCACACTATCGCGCATGCCGAAAACGGCGCCGACCCGCCATTCCCAACACGATGATCCGGACATGTCAAAGAACGTCGCAGCATATATCACGGGGCGGCGCTTGTAGGACAGCACCCAAGCCACCGTGCTCCTGCGAAAGCAGGAGCCTAGGGTTACGGACGATAGCGCTTTTGGCTCTGGGCTCCTGCTTTCGCAGGAGCACTGATGCTCCCGCGCGGCGCGCTAGTGACGTGGGATATTTCCTCCGCTAATGCCCGCCAGCTTATGACCGACGCTCCCACGCCCCCCGACTATCGCGACACCGTGTTCCTGCCCGTCACCGACTTTCCGATGAAGGCGGGTCTGGCGGCGAAGGAGCCGGCGATTCTGGCGCGCTGGCAAGCGATGGATCTGTACGGAAAGCTGCGCGAGCAGCGCAAGGACCGCAAGCGCTGGATCCTGCACGACGGGCCGCCCTACGCCAATGGCGACATCCATATGGGCCATGCCATGAACAAGGTGCTGAAGGACATCATCGTCCGCAGCCAGACCTTGCTGGGCAAGGACGCGCCCTACATGCCCGGCTGGGATTGCCACGGCCTGCCGATCGAGTGGAAGGTCGAGGAAGCCTATCGCGCGAAGAAGCTGAACAAGGACGACGTGCCGGTCGACCAGTTCCGCGCCGAATGCCGCGCCTATGCCGCCAAATGGGTCGACGTGCAGCGCGAGCAGTTCAAGCGGCTCGGCGTGATGGGCGACTGGGACAATCCTTATCTGACGATGAAGTTCGACGCCGAGGCGGCGATCGTCGGCGAATTGCTCAAGTTCGCCGAGAGCGGCCAGCTCTATCGCGGCGCCAAGCCGGTGATGTGGTCGCCGGTCGAGAAGACCGCGCTGGCCGAGGCGGAGGTCGAATATGAGGATGTCGTGTCGACTCAGATCGACGTGGCGTTCGAGATCACGGACGCGCCAAACGCGCCCGAGCTGGTCGGCGCGCATGCGGTGATCTGGACGACGACGCCATGGACGATCCCGGTGAACCAGGCGCTGAGCTATGGGCCGGAGATCGAGTATAGCCTCGTAGACTGCCTCCTATCGTTTGAAGGGGTTGCTGAAGATAGCAATTACGAGGCGGCCGTTGATCGCGTTGCAGAAGCGTTGCCTTGGTATCGCAAGTGGCACCGCGTTTTGATCGCCACTGATCTTGTCGAAACGTTCTTCCAGCGTTTGAACCGTAGCTTGCATAGTGTGGACATTGGCGACCTGCCCGTCGTGCGAATGGTATTTAGCCCCGGCTGGGCCGGTGACGGCGATACCGGACCGATCTTGAAAGGCTCGCAACTCGCCGATGCCACCGCTCGCCACCCAATGCACAAGCTCGGCGGCTTTTTCGCGAAACCACGTCCGTTCCTGCCGGGCGATTTCGTCACGACCGACGCGGGTACCGGCCTCGTCCATATGGCGCCGGATCATGGCGAGGACGACTTCCTGCTGTGCAAGGCGCACGGCATCGACCCGGTGTTCGCGGTCGACGGTGCGGGCATGTATCGCCCCGACTGGCTATGGCTGGGTGGGCAGGGCAGCGTCATCAACAAGAAGTTCGTCGCCTCGGACGGCCCGATCTGCACCGATTTGCGCGAGGCGGGCGCCTTGCTCGCGGCGTCGGACGATTTCGCGCATAGCTATCCGCATAGCTGGCGCTCCAAGGCCAAGGTGATCTTCCGCGCGACGCCGCAATGGTTCATCCCGATGGACCAGCCGCAAGCCCATTACGTCACCCCAGCGAAAGCTGGGGTCTCTGGCGAGGGCGCGGTGCAAGAGCCGCTTGAGATCCCAGCTTTCGCTGGGATGACGGGATTTATGCCGGTCGGCCATGCGCAGGGCAATGGCCCGACGCTGCGCGGGCTCGCGCTCGATGCGATCGAGCGGACTCGCTGGGTACCGGAGCGCAGCAAGAACCGCATCCGCTCGATGGTCGAAGGTCGCCCCGACTGGGTGATCAGCCGCCAGCGCGCCTGGGGCGTGCCGATCGCGCTCTACGTCAATCGCTCGACCGGCGACTATCTGCGCGACCCGGCGGTCAACGACCGTATCCGCGAGGCCTTCTCGCTGGGCGGGGCGGATGCGTGGTTCACCGCAGACCACCAGACCTTGCTCGGCCCCGACCATGTTCTCGCCGATTACGAGCCGCAGAACGACATTCTCGACGTGTGGTTCGACTCGGGCTCGACGCACGTCTTCACGATCGAGGCGCGCTACGGCCCGGGCGTCCGCGCGGACCTGTATCTCGAAGGGTCGGACCAGCATCGCGGCTGGTTCCAGTCGTCGTTGCTCGAAAGCTGCGGCACGCGTGGCCGGGCGCCCTATGACGCGGTGCTGACTCACGGCTTCGCGCTCGACGGCACTGGCCGCAAGATGTCGAAGTCGCTCGGCAATGTCGTCGATCCGCTGAAGATCATCGGCGAGAGTGGCGCGGATATCCTGCGCATGTGGGTCGCCTCGACCGATTATTTCGACGATGTGCGGATCGGCAAGGAAGTGCTGGCGACGTCGTCCGACGCGTATCGCAAGCTGCGCAACACGTTCCGCTACCTGCTCGGCGCGCTCGACGGGTTCGAGGAAAGCGAGCGCGTTGCGACCAAGGACATGCCGCATCTCGAGCTGTACGTGCTCGACCTGCTCGGCAAGCTCGACGTCGAGCTGAAGTCGGCGGCCGAGGCGTTCGAGTTCAACCGCTATATCCGAGCGCTGACCGATTTCGCGCAGGAAGACCTGTCGGCATTCTTCTTCGATATCCGCAAGGACTCGCTCTATTGCGACGCGCCGTCGGATGCGAAGCGGCGCGCGTACCGCACCGTGCTCGACACGCTGTTCCACGCGCTGGTGCGCTATGCCGCGCCGGTATTGTGCTTCACCGCCGAGGAAGTGTGGCAGGCGCGCTTCCCGAGCGAGGATGGATCGGTCCATCTGCTCGACTGGCCGGTGCTGCCCAAGATTCCGGGTGACGTGATCGTGGTGACGGAATGGGCCGACCTGCGCGCATTGCGTCAGCAAGTGACCGAAGCGATCGAGCCGTTCCGCCGCGACAAGGTGATCCGATCCAGCCTGGAGGCGGAAGTGACGGTGCCCAAGCTGCCGCTGCCGGCCGATCAGATGCAGGAGCTGTTCATCGTCGCCAAGGTATCGCCTGGGCCATTGTCGGTCACGCGGACCGAATATCTGAAATGCGGCCGTTGTTGGCGGCATTTGCCCGAGGTGACAACGGACGGAAGCCTGTGCGACCGGTGTTCGGGAGTGGTGGCATGAACCGCGCGCTTCCAGCCAAGTTTCCTCGGGCGGGCCTGATCAGCGGCGCGATCTTCCTGCTGCTCGACCAGTTGGTAAAGTGGCTGGTGACCGGGCCGCTCGGCCTGTCGCAGGAAGGCGACCAGCTGGAGGTCTTGCCGATCTTCCGCTTTTCCAATTTGCACAATCACGGCGTTTCGCTCGGCTTCCTGCAGATGTCGCCGGACAAAGCGTGGCTGCTCATCGCGCTGACCGGGGCCATCACGATTGCGGTCCTGGTGTGGATGTGGCGCGAGAGGAACCGCCAGGATCAGGTCGCGCTCGGCATGATCCTGGGCGGATCGCTCGGCAATATCGCGGATCGCGTGCGGCTCGGCTATGTCCAGGACTATGCCGATCTGCACTTCGGCGCGTGGCAGCCGTTTTTGACCTTCAATCTTGCCGATGCGGCGATTACGATAGGCGTGCTCATACTACTGGTGCGAGCGCTCTTGGTGCGCGATAAGCCGCGCACCGATGTGGAGAAATCGAATGCGTAAGGGTGTGCCGTTTGTTGCCGTGGCGGGCGTTGCAGTGTTGCTCGCCGGATGCGGCCATCGCGGATATGACCGCGCGCGCCCTGACGAATTCGCGGTTGCCCGCGCGCAGCCGCTGGTCGTGCCGCCCGATTTCTCGCTCCAGCCGCCGCAGCCGGGCGTCGCTCGCCCACAGGACAACAATCCCTCGGCCCAGGCGCTCGACGCGCTGTTCGGCGGGCCCGCGGCGCGGAGCCCGGCAGAGAACAGCGCGCTCGATTCGGCCGGCGGCGACGCGGCCAGCCCCGGCATCCGCTCCGACGCGGGCGATCCCAAGACCAAGATCGTCGACAAGGGCGGCACGACGCGCGACATCGTCGCGGCGCCAGAGGGTGACGGCCAGAACGCCAAGGCATCGGCTCAGTAATCTTGCGTACTCCTGCGGAAGCAGGAGTCCAGGATGCAGGGCGAACCGCTTGTGGCCCTGGGCTCCTGCTTTCGCAGGAGCACTAACGGCTTTTGGTGAGCGTTTCCGAGCGCTAAGGGCGTGTTGATGCTGCAACCCTCCGCCTCTTTGACTCGCGCCAAACCGCGCGCGATCGCCGCGTGGCTGTATGTCGTCGCGGTGATGATCGTCGCGATCGTGGTGGTCGGCGGCATCACGCGGCTGACCGAATCGGGCTTGTCGATCACCGAGTGGAAGCCGCTAAGCGGGGCCATTCCACCGCTCAATGACGCGCAGTGGCAGGCCGAGTTCGCCAATTACCGCCGCATCCCGCAATATGAGGCGATCAACCACGGCATGACCTTGGCCGGGTTCAAGGCGATCTTTTTCTGGGAATATCTGCACCGTTTGCTCGGGCGGTTGATCGGCACGGTGTTCGCGCTGCCGCTGATCTGGTTCGCGGTGATGCGGCAGATTCCGAAGGGTTATTTCTGGCGGCTGGTGGCGTTGTTCGCGCTGGGCGGACTGCAGGGGGCGCTGGGCTGGATCATGGTGCGGTCAGGGTTGAGCGACCGGACCGAAGTGGCGCCGCTGCTGCTCGCCGCGCATCTGCTGACCGCGTTGTTCACGCTGGCGGGCGTGGTGTGGACCGCGCTCGACTTGCGCGCGCTGGCGAGGGACCCCGCGGCGCGGCCGGCGAGGCCGACCGCGCTGGGCACGGCGACGGGTATGATCCTGTTCGTGCAATTGTTCTACGGCGCGCTGATGGCGGGCCTCCGTGCCGGTCTCGTCGCGAACGACTGGCCGGCCATGAACGGCCGGTTCTTTCCCGGGCCGTCGCAGACCGGCGAATCGTTCGGCGCGCTGACCAACGATCCGGCGATCGTCCATTTCATCCATCGCTGGTGGGCCTGGGTCGCGGTCGCGGCTTTGGTCATGCTGGCGCGCGCGGTGAAGCGCAGCGGCGACCGCAAGGCATCGGTCGCGATCCATATCGCGTTCGGGGTGCAGATCCTGCTCGGCATAGCCACGGTAATGTCGAGCGTGAACATCACGCTGGCGGCGCTGCACCAGCTGGTCGGCGCATTGCTCGTGGTCGCGGTGACGTGGGGGGCGCATAGCCTGGGCCGTCGCCCCGCATGAGGCTGGCGGCGCTGGCGGTCGTTCTGGCGTTGGCGCCGTCGGCGGCCTTCGCTCGGTTCGCACCACCCGAGGGTAAGGCGCTCCGCTATGCGATCGTCGAGGAGCGCGGCGACGGTGCCACCGCCAGCCGCTTCACCACCGAGCGCCGGGTGGTCTTCCACAAGACCGCGGACGGTTTCACCGCCGATCTGACCGTTACCGCCGCCGATGCGACGGGCAATGAAAAGATCGCGGCAATGTCGCGCACCGTGCCGGCGGCATTGATGGGCCGGACGATCCGCTATCAGCTGGACGGAGAGGGGAATGTCGTCGCGGCCGAGGATCAGGCCGCGCTGATCGCGCTGGTCGCCGACGCCTTTGCCGCGATGCCGGAGGTCGGTCCCGGGGCCAGGATCGCGAACACCATCCGCGCGATGCCGGAGGCGCAGCAGCGCGGCATGCTGGCGTCGTTGCTGCAGCCGATAGCAGTGGCGGACCGCGCCGATGCACCTGCGGTAGCACGCGCGGTGACGGTGCCGGCGTCGTCGCCTTTGGGTCAGGCCGTGGCGCTCGCCGGACAGGAGACGGTGTCCCGGGATTCGGCGGATCGAACGGTGATCGACACCGTGGCGGAAGGCTCGACCGGTACCGACGCGCCGATGATCCGCATTACCACGCGGCTGGTGGTTGACCGCGCGACGGGCCTGCTTGTCTCGTCCGAACGCCGGACGGAGAGCTGGCTGCCTGCCTCGCCGGACAAGCGCACGATCGCCAAAACCACCTCTTCCGTAACGCCGGTATCATAATACCCGTCAGCAAAAGCCCGGTTTCGCTTGACTTTCGTGACCCCCAGCGGCATTTGCCCGCCACGGACGCGGCTCAGCGATGGGCCGCGCGTTTGTTTTATTGAACATCATTCGGAAGGTCACAGCCCATGAAGGCGCTGATGAAGACCACCAAGTCGGCCAAGCCGCACGAGGTGGAGAAGAAATGGCACATCGTCGATGCGACGGACCTGGTGGTCGGTCGTGCAGCGGTGGTGATCGCCAACGTGCTGCGCGGCAAGCACAAGACCAGCTTCACCCCGCACGTCGATTGCGGTGACAATGTCATCGTCATCAACGCGGACAAGATCAAGTTCACCGGCAAGAAGCTGGCCGACAAGATCTATTACAAGCACACCGGCTATGCGGGCGGCATCAAGTCGATCACCGCAGGCAAGGTGCTAGAGGGTCGTTTCCCCGAGCGCGTGCTTGAGAAGGCCGTCGAGCGGATGATCCCGCGCGGCCCGCTGGGCCGTCAGCAGCTGCGCAACCTGCGCATCTTCGCCGGGACCGAGCATCCGCACGAAGCTCAGAATCCGGAAGTTCTCGATATCGCGGCGATGAGCCGCAAGAATAAGGTGGGCGCATAATGGCCGACGCCAACAATTCCGATGGGCGCCAGTCCCTCGCCGATCTGGGCGCGATTGCCGCAGGTCAGACCCCCGCAGCCGTCGTCGCCAACGCGACCGGTGAAGAAGCTCCCGTCAACAATAGCGGCCCGGCTCCTGCGCCGATGCCGCTGCGTGAGCAGGACATCGACTCGCTGGGCCGCGCCTATGCGACCGGCCGCCGTAAGGACGCCGTCGCTCGCGTCTGGCTGAAGCCGGGTTCGGGCAAGATCACGATCAACGGTCGTGACCAGGAAGTCTATTTCGCGCGTCCGACCCTGCGCCTCGTCATCAACCAGGTATTCGGCGTCGCCGAGCGCGGTGGCCAGTATGATGTGATCTGCACCGTCAAGGGCGGCGGTCTCTCGGGTCAGGCCGGTGCGGTGAAGCACGGCATCGCCCAGGCGATCACCAAGTACGAGCCGATCCTGCGCGCGCCGGTCAAGGCAGCCGGGTTCCTGACTCGCGATAGCCGCACCGTCGAGCGCAAGAAGTACGGCCGCGCCAAGGCGCGCAAGAGCTTCCAGTTCTCGAAGCGCTAAGGTTCCGAGCGCTTCCCGCGAAACAAAAAGGGCGGTCCCGCAATGGGGCCGCCCTTATCGCATGCGGTTCGTCCCAACCTTCGCTCTATCGCCGCGATGCAGCAAAGAACGCTTGCGCCTCTTTGGGTCATCCTCGAAGATCAAGTGAATCCAGTGCGGAGGAGATAGCATGGCGGACGCGGCGGAACAGGTGGTGTGGCCAGGAGGCGCGCATCGGATTCAGTCGATCCAGGCCCTGCGTGGCGTCGCCGCCCTGATGGTGGTGATCGCCCATGCCATCGAGCATGACGCCGATCCCGAACCGCGGCTATTGGGACTGGCGGCACATTTCGGCGTCGTCATCTTCTTTGTCATCAGCGGCTTCGTCATCACCCATGTCGCCGGACAGGGGCAGTTCCCGCCGGGATCCTTCCTGAAGCGCCGGATCGTGCGCGTCGTTCCGCTTTATTGGTGCCTGACATTGTTAGTCGCCGTGCTCACCGTCGTCGCGCCGAGCGTGTTCAAGACGACCAGGTTCGACCCCGTTTATCTGATCAAGTCGTTGTTGTTCCTGCCGGCTTTGCTGCCAGGGACGACCAACGATTGGCGCCCGTTGTTCAAGCCCGGCTGGACCTTGAACTATGAAATGTTCTTCTACGTGGTCATGGCGCTGTTGTTCTGGTGCCGGTCGATGCGTGGGCGCGTGGGGCTGTTGAGCCTCTGCCTGGGGGCACTCGTCGTGACCTCGTTCTTCGTCGTGCAGCGCGCCGATTGGTTCGCTTTCTATGCCAATCTCGAATTGTTGCCGTTCATCGGGGGGACTTGGCTCGCCTTGTTGTGGAATCAAGGCCGGATCCAGTCATTGGGACGCGGCATTCATCTGGCGCTGATGGTGGCGGCGGCAGCGATCACGATCCGCTTTTTTGCCTTCGCGCCTTATCCGGCACCGTGGCTGGTCCAGGAACTGACGATGATGGTCGCGGCGATCCTGCTGGTCGCCGTCGCCTTGCGCTACGAGCATTTCTTCGCTCGCCATCGCGCTTCGACCTGGCTCGGCGACATCTCCTACTCCCTCTACCTCGTGCACATGTTCGTGGTCGGCTTGGGCTGGGCCGTGCTGCATCGCTTCCACATCGTCGCGGAATCTCCCAAGGGAGCAATCGGTGTGGCGGTCATCGTGCTGGGGTCGATCGCAGCGGCGGACCTTTCCTACCGTTTCTTCGAGCGGCCGTTGCTTCGCCTTGAGCGCCGGCTTCGAGCGCCAGTTGCGGGCGACATTCGTAAGTGACGCTCCGCGCAGAGCGCGTTAACGTTACCAAGTACCCGCGATCGAGTCGGATCTAAGTTCGACGGACAGCGTACCAAGCCCGCCAGCCGCTTCCTCGCGCTACAGCAGCACCGGTCCTGTCGGCCGGCATCGCACCTCTGTGGAAGGACATTCATCATGCCATTCATCACGACCGGCGACGGCACCGAGATTTTCTACAAGGATTGGGGCCCGCGCGACATAGCGAGCGACTTCGCCGCCGCCGGTCGAATGGCCGATATGGATCGCATCCTTGAGATCGAGCGCCCGCGCCAAATCGATGACGTCGGCGGCATAGGTGTCCATGTTATTGCCCTCGGCGGTCTGGGCCGAACGGCCGTGCCCGCGGCGGTCATGAGCGATCACGCGATAGCCCTTGTCGCGGAAGAACAGCATCTGGTTGTCCCAGTCATCGGCGCTGAGCGGCCAGCCGTGATGGAACACGATCACCTGGGCGTCGCGCGGGCCCCAATCCTTGTAGAAAATCTCGGTGCCGTCGCCGGTCGTGATGAATGGCATGATGAATGTCC
>FSVG01001791.1_pt1 | contig 15753 bp, 10 predicted proteins | sample 1637511 | NCBI WGS metagenome assembly FSVG01 (sample SAMEA3914816, study PRJEB12502) | metagenome | biome: forest; material: soil | place: USA | collected 2011-09-16 | depth 0.3 m
GAAGACGCTCAATTGAACGGAGGACGACCCATCATGAAGACATCCCTGCACCTGCTGGCCGCCGCCGCGCTCGCCGCCTGCCTGGCCACGGCCACCGCCGCGCCAGTGGCCGTCACCGGCGACATCCACAGCGTCGCGAACGCCTTCGCCGTCGACCCGTCGGCATTCGATCGCGGCGACGATCCGGACATCGACGACGCGACGACCATCCCGCACGCCTCGCTCGTCAACCTGGCGGCCGGCCCGTTCGACTACTTCCGGCTCGACCTCTCCAATCGCAGCGCGTTGACGCTGGACATCGACTTCAGCGACGGCTGGGATCACGCCGGCCTTGGCCTGGACCTGCAACTGGCGGTGTGGAAGTCCGACGGCACCTTGTTGGCGCTCGACGACGATGATCCGCGGCCCTGGGGCTTCCCCAACCCGTCGGCGGATTCGGGCAGCTTCAGCACGCTTGATCCGTACCTGCATCTCGACCGCCTGGCCGCGGGCAGCTACATCGTCGGCATCGCCTACGCCGGGGCGCAGGCCGACGCGTCGGGCTGGCTGGCCGGAGGCGAGATCCCGGCCGGCGGCATGTACGAGCTGAACGTGTCGCTCGCCGCGGTGCCGGAGCCGGCGGGCGGGTTGCTGTGGTTGGGCGGAGCGGCGGCCTTGCTGGCGGGCTTGGCGCGAGGGCGGCGGTCGCGCTGACGAATCCCCTCAGGCGCGACATGCGCGGGGTTGTCGCCGTGAGACGCGCGAGGAGCTGGTAGCCTCTGGTTCAGCGTTCCGCGCCGGGTGCAGGCAGGAGCGCCCATCCAGCGGAACGACACCGAATGACGACCACCAGCTTTCTCGACGACTACAGCGAGGGCGCGCACCCCGACATCCTGCGCGCGCTCACGGAGACGAACCTCGTGCGGCAGGCGCCGTACGGAGACGACGCCTACTCGGCCGACGCGGCCTCCCGCATCGCGGCCCGGTTGGGCCCGTCGTTCCAGGGCGCCGTTCACTTCGTCGCGAGCGGAACGATGGCCAACATCGTCTCGATCTCGAGCTGCCTGCGCCCTCACGAGGCGGTGATCGCCGTGGGCTCCGGGCACATCGTCGTCCGGGAGGCCGGCGCGATCGAGGCCACCGGGCACAAGCTCATCGTCGTTCCGGCGGTCGACGGCAAGATCACGCCGGAAAAGATCGAGGAGGCGCTGGCGGCCAACGCGCATTTCCCGCACATGGCCAAGCCCCGCCTCATCTACCTGTCGAACGCCACGGAGACGGGCACGCTCTACACGCTCGCGGAGCTGCGCGCCATCTCCGCCCTCGCCAGACGCCGGGGGCTCATCCTGTTTCTCGACGGCGCCCGCCTGGGCGCAGCGCTGGCCTCGGACAAGAACGACGCCACGCTGGCCGACATCGCGGCCCTGGTCGACCTGTTCTGGATCGGCGGCACCAAGCTGGGCACGCTGTTCGGCGAGGCGATCGTCGTGTGCAATCCGTCGCTCGCGGAGGACTTCGCGTTCCACCTCAAGCAGCGCGGCGCCATGCTCGCCAAGGGGTGGGTGCTCGGGATCCAGTTCCAGGCGCTGTTCGGAGACAGCGACCTGTTCACGTCCCTGGCACGACACGCGAATGCCATGGCATCCAAGCTCGCCGCCGGGATCACCGCGCACGGACACCGACTCGCCGCGGAGACGGAGACGAACCAGGTGTTCCCCATCCTGCCGAGCGCCGCCATCACCGCGCTGCAGGCCGAGTTCGCCTTCTACGTGTGGAGCAAGTCGGACGATGCCCATTCGGTGATCCGCCTGGTCACGTCCTGGGCCACCGAGGAGAGCCAGGTGGATGCCTTCCTTGCTCGTCTCGGCCCGCTCTGAACAGGGGCCTGGGCGGCCTGCCATATCGATCTGCCGAGGCTTCATTGCCGAGTTCACCCTGGATTTCAAGTGTCGACTAGCCGTCTCCCGTGGCGCGCCTCCTTCGGGCCGTTCACGTTGTCCCCGGCACAACGCCTGCTGGAGCGCGACGGAGCCCACGTACGTCTGGGAGGGCGGGCGCTGGATCTGCTCATCGAACTCGTCGACAACGCCGGCAGGATCGTCAACAAGAGCGACCTGATGGCTCGAGTCTGGGCTGACACCATCGTCGACGACGGGACGCTTCGATTCCACGTGATGGCGGTTCGCAGGGCGCTTGGCGACGGCGAGGACGGCAAGCGCTACATCGTCAACACGGCGGCTAAGGGCTACACGTTCGTTGCGCCAGTCGAGCGCCATGATCTGGATGAAGGGACGCGCAAGGTTGCGCCCGCCCGTGTCAGAAGCCTCCCCGCTCCTGGACCGCGAATCGTCGGTCGCGACAGCGAGATCCAGGGCATCGTCGCCACCCTTCTCGAGCGACGCTTGTTGTCGGTGGTCGGCTCGGGGGGCATCGGCAAGACCACCGTGGCCATCGCGTCCGCGCACGCGATCGCCCCCAGTTTCGGCGGCGACGTCCACTTCGTCGATCTCTCGACCCTCTCGACCCAGGAACTGGTGTGTTCGTCGGTCGCCGCCACCGTGGGACTTCAGAACCGCCTCGATGATTCTTCGGCCCTGGCCGCCCATCTGGCAGATCGCAGATGCCTCCTCGTCCTGGACTGCTGCGAGCACGTCGTGGCCGGCGTTGCGAAGGTCGCCGAGGCCTTGATTCGCGGATGCTCTCAGGTGCGCGTTCTCGCAACCAGCCGCGAGCCCCTTGGCGCCGATGGCGAGTTCGTGGTGCGCCTGCTGCCGCTCGCCTATCCGTCGGACGATGCCGACATCACCGCCGAGAAGGCGCTCGCCTACCCGGCGGTCAAGCTTTTCGTGGATCGTGCGGCGGCATCCGGATCCGGCTTCGTGCTGACCGATGGCGATGCGCCGTTGGCCTGCCGCTTGTGTCGCGAGCTCGATGGCATTCCGCTCTCCATCGAACTCGCGGCCGGGCGTGTCGAGGCGCTCGGCCTGAGGGCCATCGTGTCGCATTTCGACGCCAGCGCCCGGCTGCTGTGGCATGGCAGGCGCACGGCCCCGATGCGCCAACAGACGCTCAATGCGACGCTGGACTGGAGCTACGCGCTCCTGGACGACAGCGAGAGATGCCTGCTGCGCCGGCTCTCCGTATTCGCCGGCACTTTCTCGATGGATGCCGCACTTGACGTCTGTGCCTTCGATATCGATGCATCCGCCGGGATGGAACTGCTCGCGGGACTGGTCGCCAAATCGCTCCTGAACGTCGATGCCGGTGGCGCCGCGCTTCGCTATGGACTGTTCGACACCACCCGGGCCTATTGCGCGAGACAGCTCGAAGCCTCGGCAGAAACGTCGCTCATGGCCGAACGCTTCACCGCACATTTTCTTGCGCTCGCACGACAGCATGCCGACGACCGGTTCACGCGCGAGAGCGTCGAGCAACTGGGCGTCGAGCTGCCGAACCTCTACGCAGCCCTCGGCGAGACGTTCCGTTCCGGCTCGCGAGCTGCCGACGCCGTCGAATTCGTCGTCGCGATCTGCCCGCTTCTGTTGCAACGCGGCCGGCTCGCGGAGTGTGTGCAATGGGCCCGCAAGGCGCTCGCCGTCCTGCCCTCCCAACTCGTGGGTTCCAGGGAGGAAGCCTGGTTGCAGGTGCACGGCAGCCTCGGTTGGTCCCTGAGGCCGATCGGCGAGGAGCCGAGCCTGACGGACAGGGCGTTTCGACGCGCCATCGAGATTGCCGAGGGGCTTCGCAACGACAGGGATGTCGCCCAGCTGACGAATGGCTATGTCGTGTCCCTGCACCGAGCCGGACGCTTTGCCGACGCGCTCGCTTGCGCGCGCAGGGCCCAGTCGCTGTGGCCTCGCCTCGAGGACCCGGAGTCGCGCGAGATCGTCGATTCATTCGTGGGCGCGTCTTGCCATCTGGTGGGAGACTTGCGCGCCGCGGGGCCATGCCTCGAGAGAGCCGTCGAACGTTCGACAGGCCCCTCTTTCGAAACGACCTCGAAGCTCGGGTTCGACCATAACGTGCGCTCGCTCAGCAGCTTGGCGCGCAACCTCTGGTTCACGGGCGACTACGCGCGCGCGGCGGCGCTCGCGGAGCAGGCGATCTCGAAGGCGCGTGGCGCCGATCACGCGGTGTCGCACTGCCTCGCGCTGATCTGGGCCGGGGCGGTCTTTGGATGGCAAGGCGATGTCGAGAAGATGGCCGAGACGGCCGATGCCCTGGAATCGGTCGCTCGGCGGCACGCGTTCACGCCCTATCTTTCCATCGTCGCCGCGGCGCGCGGACGATTGCTCATCGGTCGTCGCACGGCCGAAGGCGTCGAGTTGATCCGGAGCGCCATCGAAGGGCTTCATGCGAGCCGCTACGAGATGATGACGACGGAACTGATGACGGAGTTGGCTCGCGGGCTGTCGGAGCTGTCCCTGCACGATGCCAGCCTCGCGATCTGCGCGCAGACGGCACGGGTCATCAAGGCCGGCGGTGACTTCTTGCGCATGCCCGAGTTGTTGAGGGTACGCGGCAATGCGCTCGCGGCGGCCGGCCGGGCCGCGGAAGCCGTCCACAGCCACGAGGCAGCGCTTGCGCTTGCGCGATCGCAGGGCGCCGCGGCAGGCGAACTTCGAGCAGCGATCGCACTTGCAACGATGTGGAAGCACGACGGTCGCAGCGACGAAGCGCGCGAACTGCTGCGTCCTCTCGTGAACGCCGCGGGGGACCAGCCCTCCATCGATCTGTCGATGGCAAGGGACTTGTCGCGCTGAGCGATCAGGCAGGCAGGAGCTCCTCGCGGGCTGCCACGACCGCACGCTCCCTGCTCGTGGAGAGTCCGACCGGGGACCAGGCGCGGCGCGAGCGGAATTCCGGAACGTCGACGATGCCTTTTTCGGCCGCGATGCTGGCCGCCTCGGTCCGCGACGAGGCGTCGAGCTTCGTCATGATGCCCTTGATGTGGGTCTTGACGGTCCCGACAGCGATCCCGAGTTCACGCGCGATTGTCTTGTTGCACTGACCGCGCGCAAGCAATCGGAGCACCTCTTCCTCGCGAAGCGTGAGCGCGTCGCGTGAAAATGCGGCTGCCATGCGTTGGGCCACTTCAGGGCAGACATACAGGGCGCCCGCCGCCAGGGTCTGGATGGCACCGATGAGCTCGCCAGGGGCGCAGTTCTGGCGGACGAATCCGTGGACACCGCTGCGCAACGCGGTCTCGATCGAGTGCTCGCGCGCACGCGGGCAGATGGCCAGCACCTTCGCGTGCGGCGGCAGCGTCGGAAGTTCGAGACCCTCGTCGCCGATCGCCGGCCGCGAACCGAAGGCCGAGTCGGTGACGACGACCTGCACGCTGCCTTCGTGGTTCGCTTGTCCGTCCGGCAGGACGTTGAACTGCGTGACCGCACTCAAGGTAGCGCGAACGCCGGCCTGCAACAGGGGCGCGGCGACCAGGATCAGCACGTTGATCCGCCCGAAAGCTTCGCTCCACATGGCATCTCCTTCAAGTTCAGGTTGGGTTTCGACTTGAACCGGATGCTCGTGCAAGCGTGGATTGTTTGCCAGTTAGTCTTTGTGGGGCGTCTTCGCCGATGTCCTGTCATGTGCAAACAAGACGACAGCGCCTCCAGGGCAGAGCCTGAAGGCGCTGGACAACCGGGAGCCTGGACTACTTCTGCGAAGTCGCCGCCTTCTCGATGATTCCGGCGACGGCGGCCGGCTTCGACTCATAGATGGCATGGCTGCCATGGGTTTCCACCACCGTAGCGCCACCGCGCTTGGACATGAAGTGCTGGAGGTCCGGCGGGATCATCTTGTCGTCCTGCGTCAGGAGGTACCAGCTCGGCTTCGAATGCCACGACGCCGTCGTCACCTCGCCCGTGAAGGCGTCCATGCCCCAGGGCACCTGCGCGTTGGCCAGGAACGCGGCTCGTTCGGGCTTGACGTCGCCGGCAAAGGACGCCGCGAACTTGCTCTTGTCCAGCATCAGGTAGCCGTTGGCCGGCGGCAGGATCGGCGGCACCGGGCCGCCGGGGGGCGCGTTGTCGAACATCTTCTTGATCGACTCGCCAGCATCGAGCTGGAAGGCCGCGATGTAGACCAGGCGCGTGACCTTCGGGTCGTTGCCGGCCTCGGAGACCACGACGCCGCCGTAGGAGTGGCCGACGAGCACGACCGGCCCGTCCTGGGCGTCGATCATGGCCTTGGTCATGGCGACGTCGTCGGTGAGCGAGTGCGTCGAGTTCTGGACGATGCTCACGTTGTAGCCCTTGGCCTTGAGCAGCTTGTACACCGGCTCCCAGCCGCCGCCGTCGACGAAGCCGCCATGCACGAGGACGACGTTGTTGATGCGCTCGGCGGGGGACGCCATGGCGGTGCCCACCAGCAAGGTGGCGACGGCGGCGGTGGTCAAGGTCTTGGCGAGGAGAGATTTCAGCTTCATGATGTGCTCCTGAGTTGAGGTGTCGTTGTTGGCCCGAAGCGATTGATCGCTTGGCAGGCACGGAGCGAATCTTGGGAGATCCGGACCGGGCCGTCGCCTCTCTTAGAACGTACCTCTTGGGAGGTAGGCCGCGCCCAGCTGCCGGTGTCGCGGACTGCACGCCATCGCCCGACCGGAAGACAAGGACAGCCTCGGAAATAACAAGTCCTAACGCCTGTTCCATGTCGTCGGCGCTGGCGATCACGTACAAATGAGCCAACACAAGCCGCGGAGCCGGAACGTCGAAGAACCCCATGAATTCGTCTGAAGCAGCGCCTCCTGCGAGGAGCAGCCTCACCCCTGAATTTCGTCCGGAAGCCCAGCGTCCGCCGAATTGGAAAGCCGCGTTTGGCCCGTTTCTGCTCGTACCCGAGGAACGCCTTCTTCAACGAAGTGGCGTGCCCGTCCGGCTGGGCGGGCGAGCGTTGGACCTTCTGATCGCGCTCGTCGACAGCGCTGGCAGCGTCGTCGGCAAGAAGGAGCTGATCAAACGCGTATGGGGCAACATCCACGTCGAAGAGGGCAGCCTTCGCTTCAACATGTACGCGGTGCGGCGGGCACTGGGCGATGGCGTGGACGGTGCTCGCTACATCGTCAATATGGCGAGCAAGGGGTATTGCTTCGTCGCGGAGATCGACCGGCGCGTGCATGCGCAGGCGCCGCGAGCGGACGGTCCCAGGCGCGCACGATCCTTGCCGGCCTTGCCCACGTCCCTGGTCGGGCGCGACGGCGAACTGTCCCTCATCGAATCCAGCCTGGTCCAGCGCCGCCTGGTGTCCATCGTTGGCGCCGGAGGAATCGGCAAGACCACCGTCGCGATTGCGTCGGCGCAACGCGTGGCCGGACAGTTCGCGGGCGATGTCTGCTATGTCGACTTGTGCGTGACTGCCGACGCGACGCTGGTTCGAGCAGCGATCGCGGGCGCCGCCGGCCTCGAGAGCGACCTGGGCGACCTCTCGGCGATCTCCGCGCACATCGGCGATCGCCGGCTCCTGTTGGTGCTGGACTGCTGCGAGCACGTGATTTCGGACGCCGCCGAGATCACCGAGTACCTCATGCGGAACTGCTCGCGCGTCCATGTGCTGGCCACCAGCCGAGAGCCGCTGCGCGCCGACGGCGAGTTCGTCTACCGGCTTCAACCGCTGGCCTGCCCGAGCGAGGGGGAGGGAACGACCGCGATCGCGGCACTGGCGTTCCCCGCGGTCCGGCTCTTCGTCGAACGCGCAGCCTCGAACGGCACGGAGTTCAATCTCAAGGATGGTGACGCCGCGCTGGTGTCCCAGCTGTGTCGAGAGCTCGATGGCATCCCGTTGGCGATCGAGTTGGCGGCGGGGCGCATCGAAGCGCTGGGCCTCCAAGGCGTCATGTCGGACTTCGATGCCCGCATGACGCTGATGTGGCACGGCCGCCGCACCGCCGTCTCGCGCCACCAGACACTGCGAGCGACGCTCGACTGGAGTTTCAGGCTCCTGGACACCGAAGAGGCGCGCCTGCTCAGTCGGCTGTCCGTCTTCGCCGGCACGTTCTCGCTCGAGGCCGCGGTCGAGATTTGCGGATTCGACTTCGACCTGTCCGACGCGATCGAGTTGATCGCAGGGCTGGTGTCGAAGTCGCTCGTCAGCGTCGACGCGGGAGGAATTTCATTGCGCTATGGCCTGCTGGATACGACCAAGGCGTACTGCTGGGAGAGGCTCTCCGACGCAGGGGAGTCGGACGCGGTGGCAAGACGGTTCTGCAGTCACTTCAACGCCCTCGCTCAGGGACAGGCGGCCCGGGTACTGGGCAGGCACGAACTGGAGGCGCTGGCGCTCGACCTGCCCAACCTGCGCACGGCGCTCGAATGGAGCTTGGGCAGGCCTGCCGAGACCCTCGAGGCGGTCAAGCTCGCCGGGGCGCTCTGTCCGCTGTTGCTTCAGCTCTCGAAGCTGACCGAATGTGTCCACTGGGCCAGTTCGGCTATTTCGGCGATGCCGCCCGAACTGAAGGCGACGCGCGTCGAGATGCACCTGCAGGCGGCACTCGGACAGTCGTTGATGTTCACCGGCGGAGACGTCGACGGGGCGGAGGCCGCCCTGCGCCGGGGCATCTCGTTGGCCGAATCCCTGTGCGATCACCACGGAGAACTGCACCTCCTGAGCGGGTACTCGGTGCTGTTGCATCGCGAGGGGCGCTTCAACGAGGCCCTGGCTGTCGCCCGCAGGGCCGAACGGTTGTTGCCCGAGGTCGATGAGCCGGAAGCCGCTGCGATCGTCGACTCGCTGCTGGGCGTGGCCCTCTACTTCGTCGGCAAGTCCGAGCAGGCGCTGCACCATTGGCAGCGCTCGGTCGCTTACGGAGCGCGGGCGCTCACCGACGCGACGTTCAAGCTCGGCTTCGACCGGCACATCGTCTCGCTTTGCGGCGCGGCCCGCGCGCTGCGCCTGGCCGGCGACTACGCGCGCGCCTTCGAAGTCGCCGAAGACACGGTCGCGAAGTCCCGGAGCTTCGGCCACGTCGTCACGCATTGCATCGCGCTTCTCTGGGCGGGTTCGATGTATACGCATCACGCCGACATCGACCGCCTGAAGGAGCTCATGGACGAGCTCGAGTCCGTCGCCAGGCGACACGCGCTCGCACCCTACATGACCGTTGCCGCGGCCACGCGAGGGCAGATCCTGGTCTTCCAAGGCAATCCGGGAGCGGGCGTGGAGCGGATCCGTCTCGAGGTCGAACGGCTGCGGGCAAGCCGCTTCGAGGTGCTCTCCAACGTCTTCCTGACGACGATGGCCCAAGGGCTGGCCGATCTTTCGTTGCATTCGGCAGCCATTGCGACGTGCGACGACGTCGAGCGACGCATCGAGGTGGGCGGGGATCTGTTGAGACTGCCGGAGTTGCGCTTGACGAAGGGGAGAGTCCTGGCGGCATCGGGCAACTTCGAGGCGGCGATGGAAAGCTACGCTGCCTCCTTGAAAGTCGCTCGCGACCAGGGTTCGCGGCCGGGGCAACTGCGTGCCGTGCTCGCGATCGCGCAACTGTTGATTCGAGACGGCCATCTCACCGACGCGCATGCGCTCATTCGTCCGGAGGTCGCCGCGGCGGGAGACCAGGCTTCGCCTGACCTGACGCGTGCGCGCTCGCTCCTGAAGATCTCTAACAAGACCTAACGGGCGTTCCATGGCGCTTCGGTTCATGATCACCTGCAATCACCTGTGAGCTGAGCAATGGACTTCAAATCACTTCGCATGGGAAACACGACCTCGAACGAGGAGCTTTCCGTGGTGGCTGAATTCATCAAGGCGACCAACGCCGGCGACCTGGCGACGCTGGCGGCGCTCTTCGCCGACGACGCGCAGGTGAACGACCAGCTCCGCAACTTCTGGGGACGCGCGGAAATAGCGTCCTGGCTCGAGCGTGAGATCGTCGGCGAGAAGGTCGAGCTGGACGCGTCGGATATCAAGAGACACTACGACATGGTCATCGTCAACGCCGAGATGCGCGGAGACTTCGAGATGCCGCGAGTCTCGCGTCCGATGGTCTTCGACCTCTACTTCGCGGTTCGAGAGGGAAAGATCGTTCGGCTGCTCATTCTTCTTGTGCGAGCCGACACGACGGAGCCGGATATTCGAAGGGCGACATGAGTCCGTCCGCAGTCGAGCCCCCCGCGCGGAGTCGCGTCGCGTCTGCACGTTCTGCCGGAGGCCATCCGCCGACGAAGTGGCAGGCCGCGTTCGGGCCGTTCGTGCTTTCTTCGGACGACATGCTCTTGCAGCGCAACGGCACGCCCGTGAGACTGGGAGGTCGCGCGCTGGGCCTCCTCGTCGCGCTCGTCGAGAGTGCCGGCAAGGTCGTGAGCAAGAAGGACCTGATCGAGCGGGTCTGGGGCGATGCCGCCGTCGACGAGGGCAGCCTTCGCTTCAACATGTATGCGGTGCGCAAGGCGCTGGGCGACGGTGCCGACGGCGCGCGCTACATCGTCAACACGACGAACAAGGGATATTCGTTCGTCGCCGGCGTCGAGCGCCAGGCCGTCGCAGATGCCGTGCCTGTCGCTCCGGCCAAACGCCCCCGGCTGTTGCCCGCGCTGCAAACCTCCATCGTGGGGCGCGACAGCGAACTGGGCCTCATCGAGGCGAGCCTCATGCAGCGCCGCTTCGTGTCGATCGTCGGTGCTGGCGGCATCGGCAAGACGACTGTGGCCATTGCGTGCGCGCAGCGTGCTGCACGGCACTTCGACGAAGATGTCTGCTTCATCGACCTGTCGACGACGTCGGACGGAGCGGTCGTTCGAGGCGCCGTGGCGGCCGTGATCGGTCTTCAGAGCGACGTCGGCGCGCTTTCCGCCATTGCGGCCCACATCGTCGACCGCAAGCTCCTGCTGGTGCTGGACTGCTGCGAACACCTGATTGCCGAGGCGGCCGAGACTGCGGAGTACCTCGTTCGAAACTGCCCTGCCGTTCATGTCCTTGCGACCAGCCGCGAACCGCTGCGTGCCAGTGGCGAGTACGTGTTTCGCCTGCACCCCCTGGCGTTCCCGCAAGACGGCGACGGGATGACGGCCAGCACCGCGCAGGGCTATCCTGCCGTGCGCCTGTTCGTCGAACGCGCCGCGGCGAGCGGGGCGGCGTTCGAATTGACGGACAGCGAGGCACCGCTCGTGTCTCGGCTGTGCCGGGAGCTCGACGGAATCGCGCTGGCCATCGAGCTTGCTGCGGGCCGTGTCGAAGCGCTGGGGTTGCGGGCCCTGGCGTCTCATTTGAACGCGAGCATGAAGCTGGTGTGGCATGGCCGCCGCACCGCCGTGCCGCGCCATCAGACGCTGGCCGCGGCGCTGGACTGGAGCTTCAACCTGCTCCTCCCCGAGGAGAAGCGGCTCCTGTGTCGACTGTCGATATTCGCCGGGTCGTTCTCGTTCGGTGCCGCGATCAGCGTCTGCGCCTTCGACCTGGATCGATCGGAGGCGGTGGAACTGATCGCCGGGTTGGTATCGAAGTCCCTGGTCAATGTCGATGCCGGCGGTGCGACGCTGCGCTATGCGTTGCTGGACACGACGAAGGCGTATTGCGCCAGCAAGCTCGCGAGCGCCGGAGAGTTCGAGGTCGTGGCACGAAGGTTCTACGAGCATTTCGGCGCGATGGCGCAACTTCGTGCGTCCCAGGCTCTCTGCAAGGAGTCCCTGGAAGCGTTGAATCTCGACCTGCCCAATCTGCGCGCCGCCCTGGATCGACATCTTCGCGATTCGTGCGATGCCGAAGAAGGCGTCACTCTCGCTGCCGCGTTCTGTCCGATCCTGTTGCAGCTGTCGAGGTTGACCGAATGCCTGCGCTGGGCTCGCGCTGCGCTCGACGCAATGCCCACGGGTCTGGTCGGCAGCACCATCGAGATGCGGCTGCAGGCGGCATTGGGTCAGTCGCTGATGTTCACGGGCGGAAACGTCGACAATGCGGAGGCTGCTTTCTGCCGCAGCATTTCCCTGGCCGAGGCCCGCGGAGACTGCCGCAGCGAGATGCATTTGCTGAACGGCTACGCGGTGCTGCTTCATCGCGATGGACGCTTCAGCGAGGCGCTCGTCGCCGCGAAGAGGGCGGAGTCGCTGTTGCCGAGCCTGGGCGATCCGGAGGCCGTCGCGATCGTCGACTCGCTGCTGGGCGTGGCATTCCACTTCGTGGGTCGTTCCGATGAGGCGCAAACTCATTGGGAACGGTCCGTCGCCTATAGCGCTAGATCGCTGGCGGATACGACATCGAAACTCGGTTTCGATCACCACATACGATCGCTTTGTGGCGTCGCCCGCACCTACTGGCTCGCCGGCAATTTCACGAAGGCATTCGAGGTTGCGGACGAGACCGTCGCGAAAGCACGGGGGTTCGGCCACGTCGTGACGCGCTGCATCGCCATCATCTGGGCCGGATCGGTTCACGGCAACCAGGCGAATACGGCTCGGCTGAGCGAACTGATGGACGAGCTCGAGTTCGTGGCCGACCGCCACTCGCTGACGCCCTACAGGATCGTAGCGGCGGCGACTCGCGGCCAGATCATGATTCTCGAGGGCCGAGCCGCCGAAGGCGTGGAGAAGATCCGAGTCGAGGTCGAACGACTTCACGCGTGTCGATACGAGATGCTCACCAATACGCTGCTCACCGAACTGGCGAAGGGCTTGTTGAATCTCTCGCTGTACTCCGCGGCCCTTGCGACCTGTGACGAGGTCGTGCGTCGAATAGAAGTCGGTGGCGACCTGCTGCGCTTGCCGGAACTGTTGTTGGTGAGAGGTCGCGTGCTGGAGGCCGAGTCGGAGCACGACCAGGCGATGATGAGCTATCGATCGTCCTTGGAACTTGCCCGCGGTCACGCATCGAGGCCGGGCCAATTGCGCGCCACGCTCGCCATTGCGCAGCAGTTGGCGCGGGCCGGGCGCGTCGGTGAGGCTGACGCCTTGTTGCGCCCCGCAGTCGCGGCGTTCGTCGAGCAGACCTCACCGGACCTGAAGACGTCGCGCGCGCTCCTTCAATCGTGGCGACCATGACGGGCCGAGCATCAGCCACGGGGTCCACTGGGCGGCTTGCGACGGCGCCACTGTCGGGCGTGAGCGCCATCGTTGCCGCACAGCTCGGCAATGCCGTCGAGTTCTTCGACTTCGTGGTCTACGCCTTCTTCGCCCCGTACATCGGACGCGCATTCTTCTCTGCGGCGGATCCGTCCCTCGCCGTGCTGCTGGCGTTGGCCGTGTTTGGCGTCGGCTTCGTGGCCAGGCCCGTGGGTGCGATGTGGCTTGGGCGCTACGCAGATCGCCGCGGGAGGCGGCCGGCCATGCTGCTCACCATTTGGCTGATGACAGCGGCCACGGTCGCCATTGCGTTGCTGCCGACGTATCGCCAGGTTGGTCCGCTGGCCGCCTATCTGCTTGTTGCCTGCCGCCTGGTTCAGGGCTTCTGCTTCGGCGGCGAAGTGGGGCCGTCCATCGCATTCCTGTCGGAGGTGGCGCCACCCCAGCGGCGCGGCTTGTACTGTGCAGGACTCCTTGCGGGGCAGGGCGCGGCAATCTTCGCGGCGGGTGTCTTCGGAACGGCCATGACGTGGGCCTTGACGACGGAGCAGATGCAGGGCTGGGGCTGGCGCATGCCGTTCGTATTCGCCGCCGTCGCCACGCCGTTCGCCTTGATATTGCGCGGGCGGATGCCGGAGTCGTTGCCGCGCGTCGATGACGAGCCTGAGGATGCTCGAAGGCCTGAGGCGATGCGGATCGTCTGGCTGTCGCTGGCCGTGTTGGGTGGCACCGTTGCCAACTACATCTGCACCTATCTGCCCACCTACGCGAGCACGACGCTCGGAATGAAGGCAGTCGACGCGATCTCGGTGTCCATCCTGGTTGGCGCCGGCACGTTGGCGTTTGCGTTGCTGGGCGGCTGGATGGCCGACAGGTTCAACCGGCGTCGCCTGCTGCTGTCGTCGCGATTGGCATGCTGCCTTCTTGGCGTTCCGCTCTTCGCGTGGTTGAGTGGCTCGCAATCTCCGTTCGCGCTCTGGTTGACTGCCATCCTGCTTGCCGCGTCCAACGCATTCAACGGAGGTGCGCTGTTCGTGCAGATGGCCGAATCCTTCGCGCCCAGGCGGCGGGCCACATCGATCTCGGTGATCTATGCGACAGGGGTCGCGCTCTTCGGCGGCACGGCGCAGTTCGTCGTCGCCTGGCTTGTCAGGACCACGGGCTCGCCGCTCGCGCCTGGCTGGTATCTGGCTGCGACAAGTGCGATCGCGTTGGGGGCCCTGTGGCTCATCGACGTGCCGCAGCGGTCGCCATCCTCGTAGAGCCCTCCCGAAGGGGCTACCTCCTTCGAGAGAAGAAGTGTCGCGGCAATCTTGAGACAGTGGTTCACCGACCCGGATGAACCCGCTCCGGTTCGCCACTCCACCTGAAGGAAGGTCATCATGTCCGCTATCAAAACCGATCCCAGCATCCTCCTCGTCCACGGCGGCTTCGTCGACGGCTCCGGCTGGCAGCAGGTCTACTCGATGCTGCGTGTGCAGGGGCTGAACGTTTCCATCGTTCAGAACCCGACCACGTCGCTCGTCGATGATGTCGCATTCACGAAGCGCCTCATTGCCGCGCAGCCCGGCAAGGTCATCCTCGTGGGCCACTCCTACGGCGGTGTCGTCGTCACCGAGGCGGGCAACGACCCGCGCGTCGCGGGCCTGGTCTACATCACGGCGTTCGCGCCGGACGTGGGCGAGTCCGTCGCCAAACTGATCGCCAACCCGCCGCCCGGGGCGCCGGTGCCTCCCATCCTGCCGCCGGAGGAAGGCTATCTCCTGCTGGACCGCATCCGCTTCGCCGAATCCTTCGCGGCGGATGTCGAGGTCGAATTGGCGGACTTCATGTCGGCATCCCAGGTTCCCTGGGGCGTCGCGGCGCTGACCGGCGAGGTGACGCAAGCGGCATGGAAGACCAAGCCGAGCTGGTACCTGGTGGCAAGTGACGACAGGATGATCCCACCGCCCGCGCAACGTCAGATGGCCGAACGTGCCAAGGCCGCGGTACGTGAGACGAGCGGCAGCCACGCCGTCTACGTGTCGCGCCCGGACCAGGTCGCCCGAATCATCGCCGAAGCGGCAGAGGTCATCGCGAATCGTTGAGGCGCTGCGCGGCGACGGCGCGCTCGCTGACGACAGGCCGGCCGAGGGCGTCCGATCAAGCTTGGCGTTCGACCTGCGGCATGCGGAACACGGCCACCGTGTCGACCAGCAGACGCGCCTGGTCCTTCAGGCTCTCGGCTGCTGCCGCGGTCTCTTCGACCAGCGCGGCGTTCTGTTGCGTCGACTGATCCAGCAGGGACACGGTCGTGTTGACCTGGCCCAGGCCATCGGCTTGCTCCGACGCCGCCGTGCGGATCTCGCCCACGATTTCGGAGACGCGCCGGACGGCCGTCTCGATGTCGGACATCGAGGCGCGCGCATCCTTGACCAGCGAGGCACCGGTCTCGACGGTCTCCGCGGACGCGGCGATCAGCGTGCGGATCTCCTTGGCGGCCACGCTCGACCGCTGCGCGAGATTGCGCACCTCGGTCGCGACCACCGCGAAGCCGCGTCCTTGCTCGCCCGCCCGCGCTGCCTCGACCGCCGCGTTGAGAGCAAGGATGTTCGTCTGGAAAGCGATCCCGTCGATCACGCCGATGATGTCGGCGATCTTGTCGGAATGCTTCGTGATCTGATCCATGGTTTCCGTGACCCGGGAGACGACCTGCCCCCCGGCCGTTGCCGCGTGCGAGGCATCGGCGACCAGTTGATCGGCCATCCGCGCCGCGTCGGATGTCTGCTTCACGGTGCTGGTGATC
>FSVG01001601.1_pt1 | contig 15605 bp, 9 predicted proteins | sample 1637511 | NCBI WGS metagenome assembly FSVG01 (sample SAMEA3914816, study PRJEB12502) | metagenome | biome: forest; material: soil | place: USA | collected 2011-09-16 | depth 0.3 m
GAATGGAAGAAATAGAGGATGCCGCAGATCAGCCCTCCAATCATCATTGCCGCGACGACGACCGCAGGCAAAACATCGCGCCCCAGATTGTCGAAACCGTAGACCAGGCCGGCGAGGCCACAGCCCGTCAGGATGAACCCGGCAATGTCGAGCTTCCCCGGCGGCACTTCCTGAACGTCGGGGATATACAGCGTCGTCAGGACGACCCCGAGCACCCCCATCGGCAGGTTGATGAAGAATATCCAGCGCCACGAAAAGAAGGTGACGATGAAGCCGCCGATCGGTGGGCCGAGGATTGGCCCGAGCAAAGCCGGCATGGTCAGCCAGGACATTGCCTGGACCAGTTCCGATTTCGGCACGCTGCGTAACAGGACCAGCCTGCCGACCGGGAGCATCAGCGCACCCGCAATGCCCTGAAGCATTCGCGCCACGACCAGCATCGGCAGGTTCTGGGCAAGCCCGCACAGCAGCGAACTGAGCGCGAACCCGACGATCGCTGCCCGGAACACCCGCTTCGCACCGAACCGGTCGGCGATCCAGGCGGAGATGGGCAGGAACACCGCAACCGCCAGCAGATAGGCGGTGATCGCCAGATTGAGCGTGATCGGGTCCTGCCGCAGCGACCTGGCCATTGTCGGCAGCGCGTTCGAGATCACCGTCGCGTCCAGGGTCTGCATGAACAGGGCAGCGCCGATGATCATCGGCAGCAGCGGGCCGCTCCTCGCCGGCGGCGCGTCGGCTGATGGCGGACTCAAAACGGCATCGGCAATCTGCTCGCCCGCAATCTCCGGGTCGAGCGCGTCGCGCTTTTCCAGCATCATGCCCCCGGCTCCGCCAGCAGGGCGAGGATCGGAGCGGCGGCGGCGAGCGCCTGCAATTGGGCGGCGTCTAATCGTGCCAGCCGCGACGCCAGCCAATCGGTGCGCGACTGCCGCACCGCCGCCATGAAGCGCTTCGCCTCTTCGGTGAGCACGAGACGGGCGCGTCGCTGGTCCCCGTCGGCCGTGATCTCCCGGGTGAGCAAGCCGGCAGCTTCGAGCCGCTTTACGTGAGCGCTCATCGACGGGCTGCTCATCTGCTCCGACTTGGCCAGTCCCGAGACGCCGATGCCCGGATTGCGTTTGACCGCGCCGATGATCTGCGAATCGAGTGCCGAGATGCCCCCTCTGGTTGTCTCCCGCCGAAGTTCCCGGCCCAGCTTGAGGAAGGACGGCCTCAAATCTTCGGCCAGACGAGGCACCGATACAGGTGGATTTGCGCTTTTCATTAGGTATCCTACCTAATTAAATTACGCAGTTTGTCAATTGACGGGAGAATGCCCGCAGCGGACCATTTCCGCTCCGGAGCGATCACCTCACAACCGGCTGGCTTACGCTCCTGGCGGCGCAGGTATCTCGTTCAGCTGCCGAACGGCGGTGGCGATCGCGGTGCGCACCACCTCCAGGTGGCGGCGATTATCCGCCTCGCTCAGACCCTCGATCATCGGGTTATAGTCGCGCGCTTTTATGCCTTGGCCATCGAGCACCGCGAACCAGCTGGCATCGCGGAACAGCTCGTCGGTCGAGAGCACCAGCCGCCCCGAAGCGCGGAACTGGTCGATGCGATAGGCTAGCGAGTCCGGGATCGGCATCGACTGGCAATAGCGCCACATCGGTTCGTCCCGCCCCTGCGTATTGGCATAATGCAGGATCAGGAAATCGCGCACATCCAGCATTTCCTGCGTGAAAATGCGGTTATATTGTTCGGCGACCAGCGGATCGGCGCCGTGCCGCGGGAACAACGCCAGCAGCTTGCTGATCCCGCTCTGGATCAGATGAATGCTCGTCGATTCCAGCGGTTCGAGGAACCCGCCCGACAGGCCGATGGCGATGACGTTGCGATTCCACACGCGCTTGCGCTGGCCGGGCGTGAAGCGGATCAGGCGCGGTTCGGCGATCGGCTCTTCATCCAACGCCGCGAGCAAGGATGCACGGGCTGAGTCGTCATCCTGATATCGGCTGGAAAAGACATAGCCATTGCCGGTGCGATGCTGAAGTGGGATGCGCCAGCGCCATCCGGCCTCAGCTGCGGTCGCGCGAGTATAGGGGATGGCCTTGGTCTCAGCCGAACTCGGCGCCGCCCAGGCCCGGTCGCAGGGCAACCAGTGCGTCCAGTCATCATAGCCGGTGCCCAAAGTCTCCTCGATCAGCAGTCCGCGAAATCCCGAGCAATCGATGAACAACTCGCCCGCCGCCTCGTCGCCACGCTCGGTGACCAATCGAGTAATGTCGCCACTCTCGCCATCGCGATCGATCCGGGCGACCTTGCCCTCGATCCGCCGCACGCCCCGCGCCTCGGCATGGCGCCGCAGGTGGCGCGCGTAGAGTCCGGCATCGAAATGATAGGCATAGCCCAGCGTCGACAGCAGCGAACGCGGATCCGGCACCGGCTGAGCGAAGCGGCCGGAGCGCGCGGCCTGAGCAGTCAGCGAGAAATCTTCGGTCGCGGCGTCCATACCGCCCAGCCGGCCGCGGATCAGCCGGTGGAGGAACATCACGCCATCACCCGGCGGTCCGAACGTCCCGAACGGGTGGAGATAGGAACTGTCCTCCCCGTTCCAGCCGCGGAACTCGATCCCCAGCTTGAAGGTCGCCTTGGTCTCACGCAGGAACTCGGCTTCGTCCAGGCCGACGATCTGGTTGAACCAGTGGATCGTCGGGATCGTCGCCTCACCGACGCCGATCGTGCCGATCTCGTCCGATTCGACCAGGACGATCTCGCGACCCGTGCCCTCGAGCGCGCGGCTGAGCGCGGCGGCTGTCATCCAGCCAGCTGTTCCACCGCCCAGGATGATGACCGTTCGGATGGATTGCTCGCTCATGACCTGGCTTTACCTCAGCTTGCCGCGCAAGCCAGCTTGGGATCTGGGGCCGGTTTCTTGAGCGCCAGATAGACCGTGCTCCACAGCTGAGCCGCGTTGGATTCGTCGACGTCCTTGCCGCTCGCGCCGAACGCTTCGATCCGGTAGCGGCCGTTCGCCATGCTCCACGACCAGAGTTCGGAGCTCTGCACACTACGAGTCGCGTCGATCGCTCGCCACAGGCACGCCTGAGTGATGCGCAGCCGGAGCCGGGTGGCGGCGGGCAGATCGGTCCGTTCGAGCTGACGCGCGAGGCCCGCTGCGGCGAGCGCTTGCTGCCACGACCAGATCACCGTGCCGTGATAGGCGTTGCGCCCGAACCGCGACTGCACTGCGTCGCTGGCAAAAGCCGGATTGGCGACCAGCAGGCCAGCGCCGGTCATCAGCCCGGCGGGAAACGGACGGCCCAGCACATCGGCCGCGGTATCCAGCGCGGCGGCATCGGGATAGTCGAACAGCAAGGCGAAACCCTCGTCCGAATTCGCCACCGGCACCGGCTTGCCTGCCGCGTCGAGCGCGATCGCATTGAAGCGGACACCGTTCGCCGCCGAGCGCAACGCCGGTTCGGCTGGAACGTCTGCGCTCGCGGCATAGCGACTGATCGCCGCCTTGGCCTCATCGGCCGACAGCGTCACCGCGAACATTGCGGGGGCCTTGTCCCGCCAGACCGACATGATGCCATCGAGCGCAGCAAAGGCCTGCTTGTCAGCCGCGGTCAGATAAGGCGTCAGCAGCCCGGCCCGATACATTGCCGATGCGGCATCCAGAGCAGCAGGGACGAAGACGGCATTGACATCGTATGGATAGCGGCCACCACCCAGCCCGTCATTGCTGTCACGCCATTCGCCAGCGTCCATCCCGGGATTGAGGCCGATCAGATTGGCGGCGCCCGGTGAACGCGCGAACGGGGTGGCGCGCTCCACAATGAAGCGCAGGTTGCGCACCAGCGCGTCGCCGGTCCGCGCCTTGCCGTCGTGCTGCGCCAGGAAAGCGGCGGCGCGAGTCCGGCCGCGCGCATCATCGACCAGCCACGCCCGAGCGACCGGAGCGAGCAGGAAATCGCCGTCGATCATCTTGTAATTGTAGACCGGCGCGTCGGACTTGCTGCCGTTGGCCTTGAGGTGATCGAGGATCGCGAATTCGCCGATATCCTCCTCGTGCGCGACCTGCCCGGTGGGCGACAGTCGTTCGAGTACCGAACGCAGCCCGGTCTCCACTCCTTCGGGCCGGAGCGCGGGCATCAGCAACCGCACCGACATCAGCGTGTCGCGCCCGAAATAGGTGTCGAAGCGCCACGACCCCGCCAGGAACTTCTCGCGATAGCTCAGGAAATCCAGCGCTCGACGCGCGTCGGGATCGGCATTGGCCGTCGCATTGAGCAACGAACCGACCGGTGCCGGAGTAAGCGGCGTCTCGCCCGTCAGCGCGGTGATCGCGAGCGCGATCCGCCCATCGGCACCCGCGACGATAGTATCACCTTCTAGCCGACCTCGAACCACGCGGACGCTTAGTCGATAGCCGGGCGCGCCATCGAGCCGGTCGCGCGCCCAGATCAGCGTAGCGCCGCTGCGCACCGGATCGGTCAGCACCTCGCGGGGAGCGGTACCCAGCACTTCATAATCGCGTAGCACACGAATGCTCGACAGCACCGCCTGCTTCGCCACCAAGCGCGCAGTCGCGATCTCGGCCTGGAAGGAGATGCCATTGAGCGAGCGGCCGCGGCCATCCTTGACCGTCAGTGGCGTGGCGGGCGCGGGTATTGTCCAACGGGCAGGCGCGTCGATCTGACCGAACCACAATCCGACGCCGCTATTCCCGGCCGGAAACGCGACGATCAGCCGTGGACGATCGCTCGACCGCAGAACGATATGCGCCGCGACCGGGCCCTGCCGGGCGAAGCTGTTGAGGTTCAGCCCCTCGACCCGAGCGAAATCCTGCGGCGCGGGGGCGGCGCCAAGCATCATCGTGGCGGCGAGCGCCAACAGAACAACCCGGCCTGTCGGCATCGCCACTTCTCCGCTTGTGCAATCTGCGCCGCCGGTTTTCCGGCGGCGCATGTCTTCTAGAGCTTGAGCGTGATGCTCGCGAGCACGTTCCGGCCGACGATGCTGCGGCCGTAGAAATAGCCGTTGACGATCGACTGGGTCTGGCCCTGACGCGGATTGCCTTCAGTATAGCCCTTGGCGTTGGTCAGGTTATCGACGCTGACGTTGAGATTGAGCCTGGACGACAGATTGAGCGACGTGCCGACGGTGAACACGCCATACGCTGGCAATGCCACGCCGTTGCCGGCATCGGCGAAGATCTTGCCGACATACTTGTACCGGCCATAGATCTCGCCCAGGCCCCCGGGGAGGATGAAGGACGGCGTCACCGTCAGCAGCTCCTTGGGCGTACGCTCGGGCGTGTTGCCGTCATATTGAGGCTGCGGCGCGCCATCGAAGCGCAAGTTCTGCAACTTCGGCACCTGATACACTCCCGACACTGCAAGCCGGAAGAATTTGACCGGGCGCAGTTCGGCGTCGAGCTGGACGCCATTGATATTGTCGTCGGCCAACGCATTCGTCTGAATCGCCGGATTGGCGGGATCCTGGAACGAGAAGTTCTGGTTACGGAATTCGGTGCGGAACGCGACCAAAGATCCGACCAGAATCGGAGTCTGCAAGCGGACACCGGCTTCATAGAGCGTCAGATTCGACGGCGCATGCGTACCGCCGGTGTCACCGCCGCTGGTCTGGAAACCACGCGCGTAGCGGGCATAGACCGAGATGCTGCGAGTCAGCGTGTAGTTGATGCCGGCGGTGGCGGCGAGATGGTCGTAGGTCGCATGCGCTCGCGTATAGGTACCGTCGAACGTGCTGCCCAGGTCGGGGACGATACCCGGAGTGCCCGGCGGCACCGGCCCGTTCACCGCAGCTGTATTGCCCATATCGACCGTGTCGCTCTGATGCTCAAAACGTGCACCAAAGTCGATATGCAGGTTGTCGCCGATCTTCAGCTCGTCGTTGAAATAGCCCGAAATCGATTCGAGCCTGTCCTTGAAGATGCCCTGGCCCCAATTGCCATAGCTGATCTGGCCATTGTTGCTGAGCTGGCCGATCACGCCGTTCTGCGCGTTCAATGCGACAATGTCATAGACGTTCGAGCTGTTGGTGACATCGTTGATTACAGTCGAGACCCCCGACTGATCGTTATCGCGGCGGACGTTATAGTACATGCCGCCGATCGTCAGCGAGTTGTCGATGATGCCGCCACCGAAGTCGAACTTGGCGCCGAAGTCGCTGCCGAATTCCTTGGTCTTGGTTGTCTGATGGTTGAGCACGGTCTGTTGCAGCAAGCCGTTGCCGTTCAGCGCGTTGAGTGTTGCCGCGTCGCTGACGGGAATGACCTGGCCCGTCACGGTGTTGCGAATACCGAAATTGCTCGTGCCGAACGCCGTGGTGCCCGCCTGCAGGAACGACGAGATCGGCGATATGCCCGGAGTCAGATAGGTCACCGCCGACGCCGGCGGCGCACCGCTGCTGCCCGGGAACAGGCCGTTGAAATCAAACGTCGCCTGCAAATAGCGCGCCTTAGCGAACAGCTTGATCTTGTCCGTAACCGGCTTCTCGATATCGATGCGGTACTGGGTGGTCGTGGTGTGGATGCCCTGCGACAGGCTGAAATTACGCAGGCAATTGCCGGTGGCGCAGGAATCGGGCTGCAGGATGTTGGCGAACGCGCGGCCCGCGATATTGTCGCGCTGACCGTTCAGGCCGGGAACGTCGCCGATCTTGCCATTGCCGTCCGAGGTGAAGGGCATGTCGGCATAATAAGCGTCGTGCTGGTCGCCGCTCTTCAGGGTCAGGCGAATATAGCCGCCATCGTCGAACTTCTTCTCCAGCATGCCCTTGATATGATAGGTCGTGTAGTGGAAATCCGACTTACGGAATCCGGGGTCCGACACCACGTAACCGCCGATGCTGAAGGCCAGGCTGTCGGTGATCGGGGCCGAGAAATAGGCATCCGCCCGGCCCTGACCGTAGCTGGTGCCGGTATAGCGCACCATCGCCGTCATCTTGTCGTAGCTGGGCTTGAGCGAGATGAAGTTGATCGTCGCCGCTGCACCGTTGACCGCCAGCACGCCGGACGTGCCGCCCTCGACGGCCTCGACGCGGTCGATCGTGATGTCATTCTGGAAATATTCGTCGGCGCCGCCGCCATTATAGATGATCGGCAGCCCGTCTTCTTCCAGCTGGATGAAGGTCTGGCCACCGCCACGCAGGCCGCGCACCGAATAGTTATTCGACACCGCGCCGGCCGTGCCCTCCACGAAGATTCCGGGGACAAGCTCGAGCACTTCGGCGGTCGAGCGCGGCGCCTTGCGTTGGATATCGGCCGAATTGGCCAGCGTCACGTCGGACGACGAGTTGAACAGGGTACGCCGGCCCGACGTATTGCCGGTGATGATGATGTCGCCCTGATCCTTGTCCGTCGACTGCGGCTGCGTTTGCGGCGCAGTGTCGGCGGCGGTCGTCGTGTCGGCGGGCGCAGTCTGCGGCGCCGCGGCGGTGTCGGGAGCGGGAGCGGGAGCCTGTTGCGCCATCGCGCCGACCGGCACCAGTGCGCTGCCCAGCAGCAACGCCGCCTTCACGCCTGCCAGGGGAAGATTGGTCGCCTTGCGAGCCGTGGCGATGCCCGACGCGTTGCGATCGAAAAATACTGTCATTCTATCCTCCCTGGGGCGGGCGCGTCTGATGCTGCGCTGGAAAGGCCCGTTATCTATTTCTGAAATCGATATCAATAGCCACCCTCATCCGCTGGTCGGCACGCTGCGCTGCCGCGCTGCTTCGGGTCAACAACTCGGAACGCGGCGCAGTGTTCCGGAAATGTTGATTATGGCCGTTTCGCTTGCGAAACGCTCGCCGGATTTACGTGTGCAGATCGAACTCTTGTGCCCTGCATTCAAACATTTCCGCCGCGTAAATTGCCGAAATCAAGGCATGGGATTTCGCCAATTCAGTCGCATTTCCAGTGAAAGTTACAGAAATCGATATCATTCTGCCGCAAATGGGGCGTAGCGCTCCAACTGCAATGGTGGTCAGGCGCGACGGCCGCGAACGAAGAAGTTGGCGGTCAGCCGCCCGCTGCGGGGATCGCCGCTAAACGGCATGTCCGGCGGAATCACGCCCGAATGGAGCAAGCTGCCCTGATAGACGATCAGCCGGTCGGGTTGCGCATCGACCATGCCGATCTGATCGAACCAAGCGTTGGACGACCGAATATAACCCGCCGCATCGACGCCGGTCTCGCGTTTCGCCGTCTCGACGAAGCGGGCATTGTTGTCGTCAGTCACGCGCTCAATGCCGGTCGAGCGCTGGCGGTAGAATGCCGTACCCGACCCGCCCACGCCGCCGATATAGTGGAGGACGGCGAGATAATCGGGATCGACCGAATCGAAATGCGGCGCGCGCTGCATCGGCAACAACCGGTCAGGCGCCGTCGTGACCAGCGAGAAGCTGGCCTCCAGCAAATCGAATCCCTTCACTCCGAACGCGGCGTTGATGAACGGCACGGCCGCCCGCAACATCCGGCGCGCATAGGCCGCCGCCTCGGTGTCGGAGGGAGTAATGAAACGCCGCAAACCGGGATAGGCCGAGCCCTGAGCCGCCGGGAAAGGACCAAGGCCGGCAGCGATTTCGACGACATGGCCGATCGCATCGCAAAAGCCATCCATGACCAGGATCGGGTGGTTGCCGGCCCCGACGCGCAGCACGGCCTTGTCGGTCAGTCTATTCTCCACCCAACCGTTCTAACCTCAGTTGAGGATATCGCCAGCGAACATCGGCCGCTGGCTCCCCGCGCGGGCCGGCCACGCGGGGTCACCGGTCGTCAGAATTCGGCGCTGAAGCCGAAGGTGAAGGTCCGCCCGCTGGTCGTATAAACCTCGGTGCGGTCGGCATCGATGCTGGCGAACTGCCGGATCGGCTCGTTGGTCAGGTTGATGCCCTCGGCAATCAGGCGAATCCCGCGCGTGATGTTGAAATGCGCCTGAAAATCGACGTTGTTGGTGCCCTTTATGCCGTCGCCGACATTGCCGACGCTACCGATGCTGGTGAGGTACTGGCTGCGATAGGCGTCGGAAACGCGCACGCCCCACAGCTTGTTCTCATAATAGAGCGTGGCGTTGGCCGCCCATTTGGAGAGATTGAGCAGCGGCAGCACCCTGGGGACGCCGGCGTAAAACGCCGTCTGCTGGCCATCGAACCAGGTGCCGTTGGCAACCACGCCGAGATGCTTGAGCGCGCCCGGCAGGAAGGTGAAGTCGTGCTGGAACGTGACTTCGATACCCTTGATGTCGGCGCCGGGGCCGTTGATCGGCTGGCTGACGTCGAAGATCGTGTTGGCGTCTTCTCCCTGGATCAGCAACGACAGCGGCAGGCCGGTCTGGCCATAAGGTATCTGTACGGTCGAACCGCTGATGAAGCTGTCCATGTGCTTGTAGAAGACGCCGACTGATGCGAAGCCGGTGCGATCCATATACCATTCGACCGAACCTTCGACCGAGGTTGCCTTATAGGGCTTCAGGAAGGGATTGCCGAAACTGACGCTGCCGCCGTTCGGACGCGTGGTGATCGATCCCGCCGCGGCGAGATCGCCCGAGCCGGGCCGGTTGACGTTGCGGCTGGCGCTGAGACGCAACACCACGTCCTTCGCGACATCGAGTGCGGCATTGGCGGCGGGCAACCAGCCGTTCGAATTCGTCGGCACCGTAACCGGAACCAGTCCCGCGGTCGTAGCAAGATGGCCGGTGGAAATCAGGTTGGTCGAATAATAACGCAGACCGGCATTGGCACGCAGCCGCATCCCGCCCAGCATCGTGTCGAGATCGACCTGGGCGAAGCCGGCCCAGGTCTTCTCGTCGACGCGATAATCGGTGCCCGCCTGGAGATTGGCGGGTCCCAGGTTCCGCGGGTCGCCGATAAAGCCGTAAACACCGTCCACGTTGCCGACGATGTACTGGATCAGCGTGTCGGGCCCGACGGTCTGCTTGAGGTTGTTCGGGATGGCGACGTCCGCCGGGATGTTGTGGAATACCTTGTTGTTGTACTGGTAGGCGCTGTTGATGAAGTGCTTGAACTCGCCACCGGCCTTGAAGGTCAATGCGTCGGTGAGTTTGTAGGCAGCGTCCAGCTTCCCGTTGGCATATTGGCTGGTGATCGAGTTCTCCTGCGTGTCAAGCCGCTGGAGCGCCCAGTTGTTCGGATCTGTCAGATCCTTGCCATAGGTGTTGACCGGGATGGTCGGCCGCGTGTCATAGCTGAAGGCCATGTTCTTGGCCTCCATGAACACCTTGTCGAATTCCGGCTGGCTGAAGTCCGACTCTTCATAGCCGCCGAGCGCGTTGACCGTCAGGCGATCGGTGATGTTCCAGCTCATGTTCGCCACACCCTGATAGAAATCGGTGTGGTTCTTGACGATATGGTGCTCGGATCGCTGGTCGATGCCGGTGAAGCTGGCGGCGCGGAGCGTGTTGGTGTTGTCGATGACCGCAGTCTGGATGATCTGGCCGCCGTTGATCGTGGTGCCGGTCAGTGCGTTGGTGCCCGCGCTGGCGATCGCATAATCGTCGCGATTGTCCTCCAGCCGGCCGTAGAGAAGGTCGACGTCGAGCTTGAAATTGTTGCCCGGCCGGTATTGCAGCGACGAGGTGACACCCAGCCGCTTGCGATCGGTGTACCAGCTCGACGGCGATTCCGCCTGCGGCTGGAACACGCCGTTCAGCAATTGCTGCCGAGTCGCTGCGTCGATGTTCGGACCGATATTGGCGGCGCCGTATTTGGTGAGGCCCCAGCCCCAGTTGCGATAGCCGAACTCGTTGCTCTTGATCCGGCTATACGCGACCGAAACAAGCGCGCCGAAGTCACCCGAACGAATCGATGCCAGGCCGACCACACGCGGCGTGATACCGCTGGTATTGTCGTTATACTGACCCTTGGCCGAGACAACGAACCTGGTGCCGTCGGCATCGAGCGGCTTGGCGCTGGTCAGCTGGACGGTGCCGGCGATGCCGCCTTCGTCCTGCTCGGCCGAATAGGATTTCTGGACCGAGACGCGGTTGAACAGCTCGGACGCGAACAAGCTGAAATCGAACGAACGCGAGCGGCTGACACCGCCGCGATTGTCCATGCCCGACGCGGTGTTGCCCAGCACTTCCATGCCGTTCAGTTGGGTACGAGTGAAGTCCGCGCCCAGGCCGCGCAGCGCGATCTGGCGGCCTTCGCCGCTGTCGCGGGTGATCGTGATACCGGGGATGCGCTGCAGCGATTCGGCCAGGTTCAGGTCGGGAAAGGCGGCGATATCGGTGGCGAGAATATCGTCCTCCGCACCCACAGCGGCGCGCTTCAGGTCCTGCGCGTCCTTCAGGCTCTTGCGATAGCCAGAGATGATGATGTCATCGGCCTCGCTGGCAATCTGGTCCCCGGTTTGCGGCGCGGGGGCCGCGTCGCCCTTTGGGCTGTCGTCGCGCACCACACGAGCGAGGCGCGCCGGACGCGGCGCAGCGGGTGCGGCGGCGGGCTTCAGCACCGCAACGCCGCCAGTGATCGATGCCGACAAATTAGTGCCGCGTAGCAACAGAGTGAGCGCCTCACGCACACTATGCGTGCCGCGAACGCCAGCGGTGCGGCGGCTGGCGACGGCGTCGGGTGCCACGATCACCTGCACGCCGGTGGCGCGGGAGAATTGCGAAATGGCGGTGCGTAGGTCCGATGCGGCGATGTTGAACTGCATCTCGCGCGCCAATGTGCTCTCGACCGGGCGAGCCTGTGCCATGGCCGGTGCCGACAGCGCGATGGCCAACGCGGTCAACGACAATCCCTTTGTTCGATCCATGATATTCCTCCGCTCTGGCGATCATTCGCCTCGGACGGAGGACGGGCGGGACGGCCCGTTTCGGACAAAAGAATTTTGTTGCACTGCAATGTCATCGACATTGCGTTTTTAAGACTCAGCGCGCGGTCGCGACGAGGCGCAGTTGATCGCCATCGCTGACCACCGTGAAACCATAGGCCGTGCCGATCGCGTCGAGCAATTGCCGTGACTTATCAAGCTTGAAGCGCCCCGACAGCGCGATGCCGGCCAGCCCGGGCGGCGGGTCCATCACGCGCGGACCACCGCGCCGGTTGAGCGCATCGACCAGGTCGGTCAGCTGCATGTCGTCGGTATCGACCCAATCCTGCCGCCAATCCTCCTGGCTCGCATCGAACGGCTTCGGCGCGCGCGCCACCCCGCCGCTGAACCGTGATCGCCAGCCGGCCGCGACCTCGACGCTCTGTGCATTCGCAGCGGCGCCACCGAACCGGACCCGGCCGCGATAGACCGCCAGCTTCACGTCGCCGCGCCCGACATCGACGTTGAACGCCGTCCCCAGCACGCGCATTTCGGAGGCGGCGGCGTGAACAACAAACGGACGATCCTTTTCGTGCGCGACGTCGAAATAGGCCTCGCCGCGATCAAGTACGACCAACCGCTGTTGCCGGTCGAGCGTCACGTCGACACTGGTCGCGCCGTCGAGATGGACCGTGGACCCATCGGCCAGCTTGATGTCGCGCTGCTGCCCGCGCGGAGTCTCGTAATGCGCTATCACCGGTGCCGGGCCGCCAGCGAACCAGCCGCTTTTCCAGCCGCCGACACCGACCACCGACACGAGGGCGACGACGCCAAGCGCCGCGTAGTTGCGGCGGCGAGCGGCTCGCATCGCCCGAATGTCGCCGTCGGACAGCCGGCCGAACCCGGCCGATTGCTCCAGCGCCTCGGTCAGCGCCGGATCGTCCAGCGTCGCCTGAACGTCGGCGGCGAGCGGCGGCGCCTTGGCCGGCGCATCCTCATCGCGCATTGCCCAGTACGCGGCGTCAACCAGAGCGGCGCGGCGGCTCATCGTTGCGCTCCCGCCGGCAGGCCGCGCCGTTCCAGCGCCACGCGGAGATCGGCGAGCGCGCGGCTACAATGCTTGTCGACCGCGGCTACGCTCAGATCGAGATCGGCGGCGATCACCGCGGACGGGATACCGTCCAGACGCCGCCGCAGGAACACTTCGCGGCGCAGCGGCGGCATCACCCGGAGCGCGCGGACCAGGATATCGACTCGCTGGCGGTAATCGAGAATCTCCTCCGCGCGCGGCTGGGGACAGACGATATCCTCGGCCAGTTCGGCGGCGGGCGGTTGGATCTGGCGACGGCGAAAATGATCGGACACCAGATTGCGGGCGACGGCGAAACAGAATGCACCAACATCCGCCACCGGCCGCGTACGGCGATAGCTGTACAGCCGGACATAGGTTTCCTGAACGATATCTTCGCCATCGTTGCGATCGCGCAGCCGACCCTCGACGAAGCGGCGCAGGGCAACGCGCAGCTCGACTTCCTCCGCAGCGGCATGTCGCCGCACGGCGATGGCCGAAATCTCGTTCATCGGCCACTCCCCGCAACGGGAAGCAGGTCGGGCTGCCGCACCGGCATTGTCTCACTCCCCGCCCGGGATTCGTCCCGAGTCTCTTAGCTGGGCTAGACGCGATACGTGAAGCGCGCATGACAATCGCCGCCGGGCCGATTAGGGGCGGCCGAACCCCAACCATCCGGAGTCGGCGATGCGTTTCCTGATCCTGCTCGCCGCGCTGGTCGGCCTTGGCGCGAGCGCCCCGGCAGCGCCCGCCGAACGGCCGTTGTTCAGCATCGGCGCGATCGCCGACGCTCAATATGCCGCCGAGCCCGATAGCGGCGAGCGGCTCTATCACACCACCCCGGGCAAGCTCGCCGCCGCGGTCGCTGATTTCAATCACCAGCGGCTCGCCTTCGTCGTCCATCTCGGCGATTTCATCGACAAGGATTGGGCCAGCTACGACGCGCTGCTGCCGGTGGCCCGCAAATTGGAATACCCATGGCATTTTGTTCTGGGCAATCACGAATTTTCTATCGACGACGCGCATAAGCCGCTGATCCCCGCCAAGCTCGGCATGCCGGCGCGTTATTACAGCTTTGTTCAGCGCGGCTGGATGTTCATCGCCACCGACGGCAACGACCTGAGCAGCTATGGCTGGCCGGAGGGCAGCCCCGAGTACAAGCGAAGCATGGAAGCCCATGCCAGGCTCTATGCCGACAAGCCGCTATGGGACGGCGGCATCGGTGAGGCGCAGATGCGCTGGATCGACTCGCAACTGACCATTGCCGACCGGCGCGGGCTGAAAGCGATGCTGTTCTGCCATTTCCCGCTCTATCCGGAAAACCCGCACAATCTGTGGAACGCGCCCGAGGTGATCGCCCTCCTCGAGCGTCACAAGTCGGCGAAAATCTGGCTCGACGGGCATAACCATGACGGCAATTACGGGGTTCGGGCCGGCATCCACTACGTCAACATGAAGGCGATGCTGGACACGGCCGACACGTCGTATGCGCGGCTCGATTTCTTCGCCGACCGAGTCGTCCTACACGGAACGGGCCGGCAGCAGGACCTGACCCTGCCGCTTCGCTGAGCCGCGACGGGCGCTAGACGGAGCGCGCCAGCAAGCGGCGTAGCGACGAGCGCTCGCCTCTGCCTGGACCGCTGCCCATCAGGATCAGAATCCCGGCCAACCCCGAAAGGCAGGCCGGAAGCGCGTAGACCAGGCGGATCGCATCGAGCGCGCCGCCGCTCGATATGGCCGCACCGGGAACGAAGCCGGCGGCGGCGAGCAACCATAACGCCACTCCTGCGCCGAGGCTCATCGCCAGCTTGAGCGTCACGTTGAACAGCGCGTAATAGCTGCCCGAGCGGCGCAGGCCGTTGGCCGAATCCCGGCCCGAAACGTCCGCCACCATCGCGCGCAACAGCAGGAAATCGCCGCCCCATCCGACGCTGCGGACGAGCAGGAACGCGATGAGCGGCCACAACATCCCTGTGGGCAGGAACAGGGCCATCGCCATCGCGGCGGCCTGCCATGCGAACACCAGGATCAGCGCGCGCCTCTTGTCGAGCCGGTGGCTGATCGCACCCCAGCACGGCAACGCGATCAACACGACCAGCGACTGGAGCAACATCAATGTGCTGGCCCAGCCCTTGAGGCCGAGCGCTCGCTCGACGAAGAAGATGAAGGTGCCGGAACTCGACGCCTCGGCCAGCCCGGCCAGCGCGTAGAGGATCACGATCATGCGCAGCTCGCGCTTGCGCAGCATTGTCAGGAACTGACGGAACGGGTCGATCGTGCGCGCCGCGACGGCGCGGTCGGTAACGGGCTCCGGGATGAACCGCACGACCAGCAGGATAGCGGCAGGCGCCAGCACCATCAGCAGCAGGCCCATCGCGCCGACCTGACCGGCCCGTGTCGCACCGAACCCACGTTCGAGGATGCTCGGCAGCAGCACGACGAGAGGCATCCCGGCCGCAGCGAACCAGGTGCGCACAACCATCACGCGCGTGCGGTCGTGATAGTCGCTGGCCACCTCCAGAGTCCAGCCACCATGCGGCGTGACCATCATCGTGTAGCCGAGGTGCAGGACCACGCACCATAAGGCGAGCAGCCCGAGATTTATGCCGGGCGCGGCGAAATATACCTGCCACGCGCCCAGCAGGATGAAAGGGATGCTCGCCACCATCCACGGCCGGCGCTGCCCGAACCGGGTAGGGAAGCGATCACTCGCCCAGCCGATCGCGGGATCGAGCACCATGTCGAACAGCCGGATCGCCATCAGCA
>FSVG01001532.1_pt1 | contig 15599 bp, 13 predicted proteins | sample 1637511 | NCBI WGS metagenome assembly FSVG01 (sample SAMEA3914816, study PRJEB12502) | metagenome | biome: forest; material: soil | place: USA | collected 2011-09-16 | depth 0.3 m
CCAGAGCGGAGCGTTTTTCCTCGACGCCGAGGGCCGCCAGATGGTGCTGCGCGGCGTCAACCTGGGCGGCGATTGCAAGGTCCCCTATCCGGACGGCGGGACGCAGTTCCCCTCCGACTTTTCCGACCATCGCGAGGTGAGCTTCATCGGCCGGCCCTTCCCCCTGGCGGAGGCTGACGAGCACCTGGGTCGCCTGGCCCATTGGGGCTTCAACCTCCTTCGCCTGCTGACCACGTGGGAGGCGGTCGAACACGCCGGGCCGGGGGTCTATGACGAGGCCTATCTCGACTATTTCGCCGAGGTCTGCCGCCGGGCCGGCGAGCATGGCCAGTACGTCTTCGTCGATTTCCACCAGGACGTCTGGAGCCGGATGACCGGCGGGTGCGGCGCGCCGGGCTGGACCTTCGAAGCGGTCGGCCTGGACTTCACCAGGTTCCACGAGGCCGGCGCCGCGCACGTGATGCAGGCCGCCTATGACTATGACAGCCCCGAGGCGCGCCAGGCGGCCTATCCGCAGATGAGCTGGGGCTCCAACCATCGCCTGCCCGGCAATGGCGTCATGTGGAGCCTGTTCTGGGCCGGACGGATGCTGACCCCGGACTTCCGGATCGAGGGCGAGAACGTCCAGGACTTCCTGCAGGGCCGCTATCTGGGCGCGATGGAGCAGATCGCCCGGCGGATCGCGCACCTGCCCAACGTCCTGGGCTTCGACACGCTCAACGAACCGGGAACCGGCTGGATCGGAGAGGCGATGACCTATCGCCACCTGGGCCCCTCGCCGCAGAACCCGCTGCGGGCGCGGGTCGGCCCGGCCCTCTCGCCGCTGGACGCCCTGGCGGTCGCCTCGGGCCTGCCTACCAAGGCGACGATCCTGGCGCGCAATCCGAGCACGGGCATCGCCGAGCCGGCCGGCGAGCGGGTGATCAACCCCGAAGGCGTCAGCATCTGGCGGGACGGCGCGAGCGATCCGTTCGCCGCGGCCGGCGCCTGGAAAATCGAGGATGGCCGGGCGGTGGCGCTGGACGAGGACTTCTTCCGCATCGCCGACGGCCGGCCGCTGGACATCTCCGAGGACGGCTTCGGGCCGCTGTTCCACAAGGTCGCCGAGACGGTGCGGCGGCACAACCCGGACTGGTCGGTGTTCGCCGAACTCGACGCGTTCGGCGCGGCGGCCGGCCGGCCCTATCCCCGAGACCTGCCCGAGCGCACGGTCAACGCCAGCCACTGGTATGATGCGCCCACCCTCTACCTGAAGCGCTTCGATGTCGGCCGGCAGGGCGCCGAGGCGCCGGCGCGCGTCCGCGAACGCTACATCGCCCAGATGCGGTTCCGCCATGAGGCGGGGGCCGACTTCCCCGGCGGGGCTCCTACCCTGATCGGCGAGTTCGGCATTCCCTACGACCTGGAGGAAGGCGCGGCCTACGCCGCCTGGGCCCGCGGCCGCCGCGAGGGCCTGTGGGACGACCACGCCCTGGCGCTGGAGCTGATGTACGACGCGCTCGACGCGCTGCAGCTCCATTCGGCGCAGTGGAACTACACGGCCTCCAACCGCAACGCCCTGCGCATCGGCGATGGTTGGAACCAGGAGGACCTTTCCATCTATTCGCCGGACCAGGTCGATGATCCCGGCGACCCCGATTCCGGCGGCCGCGCCGTGGAGGGCTTCTGCCGCCCGTTCGCCCGGCGCACTCAGGGCCGGCTGGCGGAGGTTCGTTTCGAGCGAGCCCGCCGGCGGCTCACCCTGGACTATGACGCCGATCCCGCGATCGCCGGGCCCACGGAGATTTACGTCCCCCGCCTGCAGTATCCGGCCGGGTTCGTAGTGCGCGTCGAAGGGGTCGCCGCGGACCTGAAGATCGACCGCCAGGCGCAGAGGATCGAGGTCACGGCCACCGCGGCGGGGCGTGCGCGAATTGTCATCGAGCCGGCGCACGGCTGAGGGCCGCCTGCGGGGTCGCGTGCAGCGTTGCTGAGGACGGCTTGATCCTCGAAGGCGAAAGGCGCCCTACCAGCTTGGCGAACCGGCCGACGTGCCAGTCGTCCTCGGTGAAGGGGATGGTGGTCTGGATCAAGATTCTGAGGGGCTTCGCCTTCATGGCGCGCGCGGACCGGGGGCGGGGACGGCGAATTCAGGTTGGCTTGCGGGCGCGAGCCGCGGAGATCGTCGCAGCCCAGCTCGCGAACGCCGAGATGACCATCGTGAGGAATTCCCGGGATTCCGGTGCGGTGACGTTGCCATGGTCGTCGAGCATGGCGCCGACCTCAGTCAGATAGGCCTCCGGCTGCTGCATCACCGGCATGTTCAGGAAGACCAGGCTCTGCCGGATGTGGTGGTTCGCGCCGAACCCGCCCAGCTTGTAGGGCGAGATGCTGACGATCGCCGTCGGCAAGCCGTCCCAAACGCTGTGGTAGGGTGGTCGTGAACCGACATCGATGGCGTTCTTCAGCCCGCCGGGCGCCGAGCGGTTGTACTCTGGCGTGACCATCAGCACAGCGTCCACGCCGCGGATCTCGTCGCGAAACCGCGTCCAGGCTTCGGGCGGCGTTTCGTCCAGGTCTTCGGTATAGAGCGGCAGATCGGCTATCTCGACGATCCGACACTCCAGGTTCTGTGGGGCGAAGCCGATCAAGGCGCGAGCGATCTTGCGGCTCAAGGAATCCCTTCGAAGGCTTCCAACCAGGACAGCGACGGTCAGGGTGGTATCCATGGAAGTTCGTGCTCCTGTTGTTCCGCGGCGTCGGAGGGCCGCCTATTGCCAGGACCAGAAGCGACCGCGCGACGAAGGTCCATTGGACCTAGGTATCGCCGAGACCTAAGTATCGGCGGCTCTGCGCGACCGCGCCGCGACGACGCAGCAGGACAGGTCATGCCGCGACGCCGCGGTGGGCATTCTGGTGGGGCGCGCAGAAACGCGCGCCGCCATCACGGTTCTAGAAGCAGCGAATGTAGCTGATCGCCCAGGCGCCGGCCTCGTGGGCGTGGCTGTCGTTGAAGTCGCGGCGGGTCCAGGGGGCGCACGCCGCTCGAGCCGGCGAAGACGTAACTGGCGCCGAGCCCGTAGGTGACGCTTTCTCCGTCCTGGAAGGACTTAACGGCTGACGCGGTGGCCCGGATTTTGGTCGTCCCGTAGCCAAGACGGGCAGTGAGATCGAACTTCTCGTTGATTTGCCCAAGACCCTGCACTCGGAGTGGACGGCGAGCGCTCGCGAAGGCATCGTCGGCACGTGTTGGCGGCGGCGATGGCCGGGGCATGGACGATCCAAGACAGTGTTCCGGCGGGGAGGAGCCCCCCGCATTGGTGGGCGAGGTCCGACTCCTCATCCAAGGCATCGCGGCCTTGGCGATGGTCGCCGACGCGGCGTGCGGGATCGTCTTCGCCAACCAGCAAGTCATGGACTATCAGGACTGCGCCCCGGACGAGTTGCGGGGCTGGCTGACGAACCCGCGCATTGTCCATCCCGATGATCTGGGCCGCGCCCGGCAGATCGTCGCGGACGCTCTGGCGCTGGCCGCCCCGGTGCACGGCGAATATCGGCTCCTGCGGCGCGACGGCGACTATCGCTGGTTCGAGGCCCGGCTGTCGCCGGTCCGGGCCGCCAGCGGCGAGATCACCCACTGGTTCGTGTTGCTGATCGACATCGACGACCGCAGGCGGTCGGATGAACAGGCCCGGCAGAACGAGGCCTTCCTCGCCGAAGGCCAGCGCCTGAGCGAGACCGGAAGCTTCCGGTGGCGGCTGGCGGCCGACGAGATCATCTGGTCCGACCAGACCTATCGGATCTTCGAGATCGAGCCGGGGACCAAGCTCACGCGCGAGCTGATCACGGGGAACATCCATCCCGACGACGTGCCGCTGGCCGAAGCGTCGACGGCGGCCGCCCTGCGAGGAGAGGACTTCGAGTTCCCGCACAGGGCGGTGATGAAGGATGGCTCGGTCAAGCATGTCTACATGGTCGCCCATGCTATCCGCGGGGCCGACGGCGAGGTGGAATATGTGGGGGCGATCCAGGACGTGACGCGGCGCTGGCTCGCCGAGGACGGGCTGACCCGCGCCCGGTCGGAGCTCGCGCACGTGGGCCGGGTCATGAGCCTGGGCGCGCTCTCCGCCTCTATCGCCCATGAGGTTAGCCAGCCTCTCAGCGGTATCGTCACCAACGCCAGCACAAATCTGCGGGTGCTGGCGACGGATCCGCCCAACCTCGAGATCGCCCGCGAGAGCGCCAAGCGCATGCTTCGCGACGCCAATCGCGCCGCCGACGTCGTCGCGCGACTGCGGGCCCTGTTCAGCAAGCAGGAAACGCCGGTCGGCCTGGTGGACCTGAACGAGGCGGCCCGGGAGATACTCTCGCTTTCGGCCAACCAGTTGAGCCGCAGCCGCGTCATCGCGCGGTCCGCTTTCGACCCGCACCTGCCACCGGTGGAGGGTGACAAGGTCCAGCTGCAGCAGGTGATCCTCAACCTGGTCCTCAACGCCTCCGAGGCTATGCAGGGGCAGGGCGGGGAGCCCTACGACCTGGTTGTCGCGACGGCCCGGGATGACGCGGGACGCGTCGTGCTGTCCGTTCGCGACGTCGGGCCTGGCGTGGATCCGAACGAGGTGGAAAAGCTCTTCGAGGCCTTCCACACGACCAAGGCTGGCGGCATGGGGATCGGCCTGTCGATCAGTCGCTCGATCATCGAGGCTCACCGCGGCCGGCTATGGGTCGAACAACACGAGGGCCCGGGCGCGACCTTTGCCTTCGCCCTGGACCCTGCTGCGCCGCTGCGGGCGTCGGATCAGGGCAGCGGGGAGAAGGCGCATGCCTCCAGGCCGCCCGCCTAGGATCGCGGGCGCCGTCTGCGTGCTTGTCGTCGGTCTGGCGACATCCGCGGCGGCGGCTGATCCGCCCGCCGAGGTCGAGACCGCCATCGTCACAGCCCTCAAGCGGGAGCAGAATATCCAAGATGTGCCCCTCTCGATCACGGTGATCGAGAGGGGCGAGCTCGAAGCCTTCAACAAGGGTGATCTGCGGTCTCTTCAGGCGTCGGTCCCCGGTCTCTTCATCGAGACCTCGCCGACCAATCAGGGCCTCTTCCTGCGCGGCTTCGGCTCCTCTCCCACCAATCCGGCATTCGACCAGTCCGTCAGCCTCTTTCAGGACGGTCTCTACCTGGGCCGAGCCCGCCAGTTCATGGCGCCCTTCTTCGATGTCGAGCGGATCGAGGTTCTGCCCGGTCCGCAAGGCGCCGTCGTCGGCAAGGACACGGCCGCCGGCGCCATCAGCATCGTCACGGCGAACCCCACCGATGACTTTCAGGGCTCTGCGAGCGCGCTCTACAATTTCGACCGGGATGGCGCGGAAGCTACGGGCTTTGTATCGGGGCCCATCGCCCCGACGCTCACCGCCCGTCTTGCGATCAAGTACAGGGACCTGGACGGCTACCTCAGGAACATCGCCACCGGCACGGACGACCCCTCTTCGAAGCAAATCCTGGGCCGCCTCGGCCTGCGCTGGGCGCCGGGCGAGGACTTCGACCTGGTCGCGAAGTTCGAGGTGGGCCGGACCCGCGCGGGCGGGTCGCACGTGTCCAACCTCCCCGCTGCAGGCCCCTTTCGTCTGTCCGGCGTCAAGAACGCCGCGAAGCCGTTCGGGCAGGACGAACGGGACGATCAGCATGGCTACAACCACACCATCGCCGCGAACCTGAGGTCGGGCGGCTACACGCTGACGTCGATCACCGGCTTCTCCGGCTTCGACTCGAGCACGCTGTCTGGCGCGGCCGCGCTCAACCCGGAGAACTACTACGTCGCCTGGTATGAGGGCTTTGACCAGCAGTCGCAGGAGATCCGCCTCACCTCGCCAGCCGGCAAGCGGTTCGACTTCGTGGTTGGAGGCTATTGGGACCACAGTCGGGATCGCATCTTCCAGGTGTCGCGGTATGACGTGCTCGGCGCCTTTAACGGCGAAGCGACCATCGACTTCCGTCAGAGTTCGCAGACGCTCTCGCTTTTCGCGCAGGGCGTCCTCAGGGTCACCGACGGCCTGCGGCTCCTGTCCAGCGTGCGGCAAACGTGGATTGAAAAGCGCGGACGAGCGGATCGCGTGCTCACGTTCGGTCCGGCGTTGACCGGCCTCCTCGGGCCGGTTGGTCCGGTCAGGATCAAGGAGGATCTGTTCGATCCCTCGATCACGGCCCAGGCCGACGTCACGCCGAACGTGATGCTGTACGCGGGCTATTCGCGCGGCTCGAAGGCCGGCGGCTACGACGCCGCCAATGCGAGCGCCGTCGCAGCGAGGTTCGCGTTCCGGCCTGAAACGTCGGAGAGCCTGGAGATCGGCGAGAAGGGAACCTTCTTCGACGGACGCCTCGTCCTGAATATTTCTGCCTTCCACCTGAAGTTCGACGACCTTCAGGTCTCGTCCTACGTCCCGCCCGATGGCCTACAGACTTCGAACGCCGCGAGCGCGACATCGAAGGGGCTCGAGGCGGCTGCGGTCTGGCGCGCCACGGACCGTCTGCGTTTCACGGCCAGCGGCGCCTTCCTCCGCGCGAAATACGGCGACTTCCCCGGCGCGCCCTGCCGAGCTGACCAGCCAGCCAGCGTGTGCAGTTCCACCGCACCCATCGGTGCGACCAACAACCAAGCCAACAACAACGACAGGGGCCTGCGCCTGCCATTCACGCCCGAGTGGTCGGGCGACCTGCAGGGGGAATTCACCCAACCGCTTCCGGACGGCCTGAGCATCACCCTGATGACGGCGGCGCATTACCGGAGCGACGTGTGGATCGACACGTCCTACACCCCGATCACCGGCAAGCAGCCCGGAGTCGTCAAGTTTGACGCGCGCCTCGAACTGGACGGGCCGCAGGGTCGGTGGACGCTGGCTCTGGTCGGTACGAACCTGACCAACAAGCTCACCGCCGGCCAGTCGTTTGTGTGGCCGTTGGAGACCCTTCCTGGGGGCGCCCCTGTGGTTGGCGTCTTCATCGAGGAGGGTCGCACTATTTCAGTGCAGGGCCGCGTGAACTTCTGACGGGGGTCGCGGCGCGCCTGGGGACGCGGACCCGGTCAGCGGACAGCGGCCTCATGCGCGGCCTCCTCGATCAGGGTGGCGACCTCGGCGGGATGGGAGACCATCACGACATGCGAGGCGCCGGCGACAGAGACGGTCCGGCGCGCATGGGCGCGCTCGGCCATGAAGCGCAGCGTCGCCGGCGGGATGTTGCGGTCCGCGTCGCCGAAGATCGAATACGACGGAACGGTCTTCCAGGCCGGCGCGCCCGAGGGCTCGTTCAGCGCCGTATCCGTGACCGGCCGCTGCGTCGCCGCCATCACGGCCGCCTGCGGGCCGGGGACGTCGGCGGCGAACTGCGCCGGGAACCGGGCCTGGACGATGTAGAGGTCGTGCCCGCCCTGCGGCAGGGCGACGGGCGGGGCCAGGGTGTTCCCAAGCGTGCTGCCGGGATTGAGCGACGACAGTCCAAGGCTGGTCTCTCCGGCTTCCGGCGCGAACGCGGAGACATAGACGAGCGCCTTGACGGTGGGGTGGCCGTTGGCCGCGGCGCTGATGACCGCGCCGCCGTAGGAGTGGCCGACGAGAACCACGGGGCCGCCGATCGAGGCGACGAGGCTCGAGATGGCCGCGGCGTCTCCCGACACGCTCCGAAGCGGGTTCGCGGCGGCGATCACGGGGTAGCCGTCGGCTGTCAGTCTCGAGATCACGCCGGTCCAGCTGGAGGCGTCGGCGAAGGCGCCGTGCACCAGAACGATGGTGGGCTTGGCGTCCGGGGCCGGTGCGGCGGCGGCCGCGCCGGCCAACAGCGCAAAGGCGGCGGCCATGGAAGTGAAAATGGAGCGGGGGCGCATCTTCATGAGGGAATCTCCAAGGTTGATGAGGGACGACAGGTTGGTGCTCAAAGGTGTCGGAGCGCGCGGAGCAGCGCCGCTGGACGCGAAATCGATGTCGGCTTCGGTCATGGCGAGGTCCGCTGAAGAAACTCAGGGTTCGACAGCAGATATATTCCGTCAGGCTCGCCTTTCGATCAGTACGAACGTATCGACGATACCAAGGTATGCGCGACACTATAGTATAATGGAGATCGTCCGACGGCGCTGTCACATCTTATGTAGGCAATCGCCTCGGCGTATTCGTTGACGACCCGGTGGTTGATCTCCTCGACCAGGCGCAGGGGCGGCGCGATTTCGACGTCTGGCTCCGCGTTTCGCAGCATCATGGCTTAGCCTCCCGTCGCGTCCCACCCTGCGGTTGAGGCCGACGCAGGGATCAAAGCTCAACCCGTGTGGCGGGCCTATTGCACGTTGGTATCGGCGATACCTTCGTAGGGCTGGGCTGCGCGGCCTAGCGCTCGCGGGGCCCGGGCAGGCCCAGGCGCGCGTTCATCTGGACCAGTTCGGGCAGGGAGCGGGCGCTCATCTTCTCCATCATCCGTCCGCGGTGCGCCTTGACCGTGATCTCGCTAATGCCCAGTTCGCCGCCCACCTGTTTGTTCAGCAGGCCCGTGACCACCAGCGCCATCACCTCGCGCTCGCGGCGGCTGAGGGCATTGTAGCGCTCGCGCAGCCTGCGCAGCGACGCCTGCTCGTCCACAGCCTCGCGGCTGCGGTCGAGCGCCGCGCCGATCGCGCCCAGAAGCTCCTCGTCGCCGAAAGGCTTGGTGAGGAATTCGGCGGCTCCGGCCTTCATCGCTCGAACGGTCATCGGCACGTCGCCGAAGCCGGTGATGAAGATGATCGGCATCTCCAGGCGGTCCGGCGCGATGCGGGCCTGCAGGTCCAGGCCGTTGAGATCGGGCAGGCCGACATCGAGGACCAGGCAGCTCGGCCCGGGCGGGGGCGGGCTCTCGAGGAACTCCGTCGCGGTCGAGAAGGTCTGGACGCGCCAACCCAGCGTCTGGATCAGCGCCTGCAGTGACTCCCGGACAGAGATGTCGTCATCGACGACGAAGACTGTGGAATCCGGGTCGGACTTGAGTGACGGTCGGGACTGACCGGACGGGAGAGGCGGGGCGTCATCGGCGGTCGACTGCATGGTGCTACCTCATGCTTCACCAAGCGCGGAGTTCACGGCCTCCACGATGGCCGCTTCACTGAAGGGTTTCAACAAGAAGGCGGTGGCGCCGCGCATCAGCGCCACAGACCGCAATTGCTCGTCGGTCTGGGCCGTGATGAACACGATGCCGATGTCGATCCGGCGACGCGCCAACTCCTCCTGCAGCTCGGGACCGGTCATGCCAGGCATGGCCACGTCCAGGACCAGACAGCCCGTCGCGCCAAGGCTGTCGGACGCCAGGAATTCCTCAGCCGAGGCGAAGGGCCTGGTTTCGAAGCCGAACGACCGCAGCAGGTCCGGAAGGGACTCGCGCACGGATTCGTCGTCATCGACGATCGACACGAGTCTAGGTTTCACCATTACGCTGGCCTCACTCTTGGCTCATTGTCCGCCGTCAGCGCGGACGGGCCGGACGTTGCGCAGATTGCGCAGGACCCCACTTCTTTGCGTTTTGCCCTCAGGCCTGCGCCGCGGCCTTCGACGAGCGAGCGGCAGACCGACAGGCCGACGGCCGTCCTTCCCGCTTCGGCGGTTTCGAACGCCGGGAGCATCTCCTCGGGGTCGTCGAGGTCGATGCCGGGCCGTGTGGGCGCCAGCGTGTCTGGTCTGGCCATCCAGGCCATGCCCGGACGAGCATCTGGCGGACGACTGCGTTCGGTCTCCATGCTCGACTTTCAACGGCGACGCCCGCGACGATGAACAGCCTGTCCCTCGCCGTCTATTGCACTTTGGTATCGGTCGGACGCGGAGGTGAGGCGACGCAAGACTCTTGACGCCGCGGCGGAAATCCCCGGGCTCGCGCCGAGCCTCCCGTCATTCGGCTCGCCTGGGCCTGCGACCGAGAATTGATACCAAGGTATTTCCGATACCAAGGTCCAATAGCGAAAGGCGAATGCTGAACGACATCCTCCATCGTCAACCGAATGCTTGCTGTGAAAGCGGCGCTTCCTGGATGGAGGAATATCATGTCTGTAGATCACGCCGCGACGACCCGTCGCAATTTCCTGGCCGCATCGGCGACGGCCGGCGCGCTGGGGTTCGCTTCCTCGGCGGTCAGTGACGTCGTGGGGTTCGCCGCCGAGCCCGCGGGCGGCAGTGCGCGCGCCAGCGGCGGCCCGGCCATCCGTCCGTTCCGGATCGCCGTCCCGCAGGGGGCCCTGGACGACACCAAGCGCCGCATCAAGGCCACGCGCTGGCCTGAGCGGGAAACCGTGAACGACACCTCGCAAGGGGTCCGCCTAGCGACCATGCAGGCGCTCGCCCGCTACTGGGTCGAGGAATACGACTGGCGCAAGTGCGAGTCCTATCTCAACGGTCTGCCGAATTTCCTCACCGAGATCGATGGCCTGGACATCCACTTCATCCAGGTGAAGTCGAAGCACCCCAACGCGCTGCCGATCATCATCACCCACGGCTGGCCAGGGTCGATCATCGAGCAGCTGAAGATCATCGGCCCGCTGACCGACCCGACGGCCCACGGCGGCCAGGCGTCCGACGCCTTCGACGTGGTGATCCCCTCGCTGCCCGGCCACGGCTTCTCGGCCAAGCCGACCGCGACGGGCTGGGACCCGCAGCGGATCGCGCGGGCCTGGATCGTGCTGATGAAGCGGCTCGGCTATACCCGCTTCGTGGCGCAGGGCGGCGACTGGGGCAACGCGGTCACGGAGCAGATGTCGCTGCTGGGCGCGCCGGAGCTGGTGGGCATCCACACCAACATGCCGGCCACCGTGCCGGATGACGTGGCCAAGTCGCTGCAGTTCGGGACGCCGGCGCCGTCTGGCCTGTCGGCTGAGGAGCGGCACGCCTATGACCAGCTCGACTACTTCTACAAGCATGGCCTTGGCTATGCGAACGAGATGGCGAACCGACCGCAGACGCTCTACGCGCTCGCGGACTCACCCGTCGGCCTGGCCGCCTGGATGCTCGACCACGATGAGAAGAGCTATGAGCTCATCGCCCGGGTGTTCGACGGCAAGAAGGAGGGCCTCTCCAAGGAGGACGTGGTGGACAACGTCGCCCTCTACTGGCTGACCAACACCGCGGTCTCCTCGGCGCGCCTCTACTGGGAGAGCAAACTCGCCTTCTTCGCGCCGAAGGGCGTGCCGATCCCGACGGCGGTCAGCGCCTTCGCCGACGAGCTCTACCAGGCGCCGCGAAGCTGGGCCGAGCGGGCCTATCCGAAGCTGATCTTCTACGCGAAGCACGATCGGGGCAGCCACTTCGCCGCGTGGGAAGAGCCCGCCCTCCTCACCGGAGACCTGCGGGCCGGGTTCCGGTCGCTGAGGGCCTAGGCCCCAGACGCCCGGCAGGGCGGATCGGCCGTTCCCCCCCGCGCCGGTCCGCCCGCACCTTCTTCTTCTGATCGAGGCGACGACCATGCTCCCGAGACGTCATCCCGCCAGCCCTGCGCCAAGATTGCGGGCCGCCGTGTGGATCACCGCCCTGGCCGTGATCCTCGGGTCGGCGGTGGCGCTCTCCGCCAAAGGCGGGAAGACGCCGGGACTGCTGGCCCTCTCCGCCGCGCTGGCCGGGACGACGCGCGCCGATCCGCGCCAGCTGCTGGCGGGCGGAGACACATGGCTGAACACCGCGCCGCTCCGCGCGGAGGATCTGCGCGGCAAGGTCCTCCTGGTGAACTTCTGGACCTACTCCTGCATCAACAGCCTGCGGCCGCTGCCCTATGTGCGCGCCTGGGCGGAGAAGTACCGCGACCGTGGCCTGGTGGTGATCGGCGTCCACACTCCGGAGTTTGGGTTCGAACGCGACCTGCCCAATGTCCGGCGCGCGCTGACGGCGCAGGGGATCGCCTATCCCGTGCTGCTCGACAGCGATTACCGGATCTGGCGCGCCTTCGGCAATTCGGCGTGGCCCGCCTTCTACTTCATCGGCGCCGATGGCCGTGTGCGACGCCAGGCCCTGGGCGAGGGGGGCTACGACAAGTCCGAGCAGCTGATCCAGGCCTTGCTGGCCGAAGCGCGCCACGCCCCGGTCGCCGACCCGGTCGTCGCGGTTCCTGGGACCGGCGTGCAGGCGGCGCCCGACTGGACGGAGCTTGGATCGGAGGAGACCTATGTCGGGTACGACAAGGCCACAGGCTTTGCCTCGCACGACGGCCTGCGCCATGACCAGACCGTGCTCTATCATCCGGCCACTCGCCTCGCCCTGGGCGGTTGGAGCCTGGCGGGCCAGTGGAACGTCGGCGGCGAGTCCGCCACCCTGATGGGCGGGTCGGGCGCCATCGCCTACCGCTTCCACGCCCGCGACCTGAACCTGGTCCTCGCGCCGCCGCCAGGCGGGCAGCCCGTCCGTTTCCGCGTCCGCCTCGACGGGCGCGCGCCGGGGCGGGATCATGGGTTCGACACGGACGACCAGGGCTGGGGCGTGGTGGACGCGCCCCGCCTATATCAACTGGTGCGCCAGGGCCGGCGCGTCGCTGACCGGACGTTCGAGATCGAATTCCTCGGCCCCGGCGCCCGCGCCTACGTCTTCACCTTCGGCTAGCCGTCAGGAGAGTCCCATGTCCCCACAAATCGACCGACTCCGCCGCCAGATGCTGGGGGCGGCCGTGATGACCGCGGCAGCCGTGGACCTGTCTCCCGTCTTGGCCTCCGGCGCCGGGTCGCCGCTGGGCGCGCAAGGTCCCGCCAACGGGACCACTTCCGGCTTGCCCAAGCTCAGCTCCGTCCGGACGGACGTGCTAGAAATCGCCTTCGCCGACCTCGGCCCCAAGGACGGGCCGGCCGTGATCCTGCTGCACGGCTGGCCCTACGACATCCACAGCTTCGAGGTGGTTGCGCCGCAGCTCGCGCAGCAGGGCTACCGCGTGATCGTCCCCTACCTGCGGGGCTTCGGCGCCACCCACCTCCTGTCGCCGACGGCGCTGCGCAATGGCCAGCCCTCGGCGGTCGCGCTGGACACCGTGGCGATGATGGACGCCTTGGGGATTAGGACGGCCGTGCTTGCCGGCTTCGACTGGGGGGCTCGCAGCGCCGACATCATCGCCGCGCTCTACCCCGAGCGCTGCGCCGGCCTGGTGTCCGTCAGCGGCTATCTGATCGGCAGCCAGGCGGCGGGGAAGGCGCCCTTGCCGCCGGAGGCGGAGTTCCAGTGGTGGTACCAGTTCTACTTCGCCACCGAGCGGGGCCGCGCGGGCTATGCAAAATACCGCCGTGAGTTCTCCAAGCTGATCTGGAAGCTCGCCTCGCCGAAATGGGCTTTCGATGACGCGACCTTCGAGCGCTCGGCGGCCGCGCTCGACAATCCCGACCACGTCGACGTGGTGATCCACAACTACCGCTGGCGGCAGGGCCTGGTCGACGGCGAGGCGCGGTACGAGGCTTACGAGCAGAGGCTCTCGGCCGCGCCGTTGATCCAGGTCCCGACCATCACCCTGGAGGGCGACGCCAACGGCGCGCCGCACCCAGAGCCTGCCGCCTACGCGGGCAAGTTCGTCGGGCTCTACGAACATCGAACCGTCGGTGGCGGCGTCGGCCACAACCTGCCGCAAGAGGCGCCGGAGGCCTTCGCAAAGGCCGTGTTCGACGTGAGCCGTATTGGAAAGCGACAGGAGCAAACCCATGGAAAATAGCGCACCGGACCACCTGATCGTCGATCGATCGGAAGCCGGGATCTGGAGGGTCGCGTTCAGCAACCCGCCGATCAACATGCTGGCGCCGAAGACCATCGTCGAACTCCAGGACCTGGTGTCGGCGGCCGAAGCCAACTCCGCCACCAAGGTTCTGATCTTCGAGTCGGCCGATCCCGACTTCTTCATTTCGCACTTCGACACGGCGCGATCAGCGGAGATGCCCACAGAGCTTGGCCCTAGCGGTCACGCCGGTTGGGTCGACTTCGTCGTACGGTTGAGCCGCTCGGCGGTGATCAGCATCGCCAAGATCCGCGGGCGCACGCGCGGGGTCGGGAACGAGTTCGTGCTGGCCTGCGACATGCGCTTCGCCAGTCGCGAGAAGGCCCTGCTCGGAAACCCGGAAGTCGGCGTGGGGCTGTCGCCCGGCGGTGGCGCGCTCCAATGGCTGCCGCGGGTCGTCGGACGCTCACGCGCACTCGAGATCGTGCTCAGCGGTGACGATTTCGACGCCGAGGTGGCCGAGCGCTACGGCTGGGTGAACCGGACGCTGAGCGACCCCGATCTGGATGCCTTCGTCGACCAGTTGGCGCGCCGACTGGCGTCCTACGAACGGGAGACGCTGCGGGAGATCAAGGCGCAGGTCAGCCGCATGGCGGTGCCTGACGCGGAAGAATTCGAGTCCAGCCAACAGGCGTTCTGGAACGCTCTGGGGCATCCCGCGGCCAAGGCCCGCCGTGCCGGCCTCGGCGGCCGCGGCTACGGCGAACGCAGCGACTTCGAACTCAACTTCGGACGTTATCTGCCCGAGTTGACGCCGCGGCCTGAGGCTTGGCGCTAAGATCGCGGCAAGCGATCAGCGCTGGCGCAGGGCGCAGGACTTTGCCAAGCGGCCTGTCGATCGCTGTGGCCGGCGCTTGATGTCGCATTTTGCGATCTCAAGACTGCGGATTCCACAGCGGTCAGCCCGAAGGCGTAGCCTTCAAAGGCAAGAGCTGCGATCGGTGTTAGCCCGTCCAAAGGCGAACAAGCCTCACCAACCCGGCGGCCAATTGCACGTGACTTCGCGTAAGTATTTGAAAATGCTATTGAGTCCGTCCAGTCCGACATTGGTGCGAACCTGCGACAAATCGTGAATAGAAACAGTATCTTACCGATTTGGCGTTCGTCGGTCTCCCTGGATTAAGAGCGCCTTATTGCACATGCGGCGTTGCAAGTAGCTGAAACTATGAGAGAATCTATCCAATCGAGCGTTTTGGTAATTCATGAATAATGTCAATAGGTTATCCATTGCCCCGATGATGGACTGGACGGACCGGCACTGTCGGGCCCTGCACCGGACGCTGTCGCGCCACGCCCTGCTCTATACGGAGATGGTCACCACCGGCGCCGTGCTGCACGGCGATCGCGAGCGGCTGCTCGGCTATGACGCCATGGAGCATCCGGTGGCCCTGCAACTGGGCGGGTCCGATCCGGCCGATCTCGCCGCCGCGGCGCGGATCGGGGCGGACCTGGGCTATGACGAGATCAATCTCAATGTGGGCTGCCCGTCGGACCGGGTGCAGTCGGGCCGGTTCGGCGCCTGCCTGATGCGCGAGCCGGCCCTGGTGGCCGAGGGCATGGCCGCCATCGCTGCCGCCGTGCGCGTGCCGGCCACGGTGAAATGCCGGATCGGGGTGGACGACCAGGACCCCGAGGAGAGCCTGTTCTCCCTGGTGGATCTCTGCGCCCAGGCCGGCGTCACCACCTTCATCGTCCATGCGCGCAAGGCCTGGCTGTCCGGCTTGTCGCCCAAGGAGAACCGCGACGTGCCGCCCCTGGACTATCCCCTGGTCCATCGGCTGAAGGCGGAGCGGCCGCACCTGACCATCTGCATCAATGGCGGCCTGGGCTCGCTGGACGCGGCGGAGGAACATCTGGCCGATCTGGACGGCGCCATGCTGGGCCGCGCCGCCTATCA
>FSVG01002026.1_pt1 | contig 15316 bp, 12 predicted proteins | sample 1637511 | NCBI WGS metagenome assembly FSVG01 (sample SAMEA3914816, study PRJEB12502) | metagenome | biome: forest; material: soil | place: USA | collected 2011-09-16 | depth 0.3 m
ACGATCTGCCACGACAACCCGAACTTGTCCTTGACCCAGCCGCATTGGCCCGGCCTGCCGCCTTCGCTCAGGGTGGACCAGAGGGCATCCACCTCCGCCTGGTCGGCGCAATCGACGGCCATCGAGATCGCCTCCGTGAACGGAAACTGCGGCCCGCCGTTCAGGGCCAGGAACTCTTGTCCCTCGAGCTCGAATCGCATGGTCAGCACGCGGCCTTTCAGGTCGGGCACGGCGTCGCCGTAGCGCGACACCTCGAGGACCTTGCCGTTCTTGAAGATGCCCAGGTAGTGCTGAACGGCCTCTTCGGCGTTGAAGTCGAACCAGAGGCAAGGGGTCAGCTTTTGCATGATGTGGCTCCTGAAGATGGAGAGGAAATTACCGCCGCCGCGTTATTGCGGCCTTGCGGGGGTGGATAGAAAGGTTGTCTGTCGCAAGCAGCGAGGCGACGTAGTGGCGCAAGTGCGCGATGGCCCGGGTGGCCGCCGCAGCGTCGTGCTGCGCCTTGGCCAGAATGAAGGCGCCCTGGATCGCTGCCTGCGTGAACAGCGCGACGTCGAGAGGCAACCAGGACGCGTCCGGAGCGTGGAGGGCCTTTGCCTCGGCAAGATCCTGCGCGACCGTGCGCGCGTGAGTCAGGATGCTCTGGTTGCAGGCGTCGCGGATGTCCGGATGCGTCTCGTAGGTTTCCTGCACCATCGTGCCCAGCAGGCAAGTGAAGTCGGGCAGTTCGCGGTTGCCTTCGATCAGCGCGGCGCGGAAGTCGATGTAGGCCAGCACCCTCTCACGCGGGTCGGCGATGGATCGGAACGGGGCATTGGCGAACAGGTTGCCAGTGACGCCGGTCCAATGCTCGGTGGCGGCCACCGCGAGCTCGTCCTTGCTCTTGAAGTGGTGGAAGAAGCTGCCCTTGGTCACGCCCGCCTCGCGGCAGATATCTTCGACCGAGGTGCCGGCATAGCCTCTCGCGCGGATGACGTGCAGGGCCGCATCGAGCAGCTTTCGCTTCGGGCCAAGAGCAAGTTCGAACATCGCAGACTCCATACCGTTCAGTCGGTATGCAAACAGTACCGACCAGACGGTATGGAGTCAAGCGACAGTTTGTAAAGACGCAGCCGGGTTGGCGGCCAAGATCCGCGCGCCGGCACGCACTCCGTCAATGAAGCTTGATGCTCTCCCCATAGGGCCCGGCGGACACCCCCCTTGATCCAGTTGGCAAGAAGCCGGAGGTCGCCATCGGGGATTCGCGTTGGCGTGCAGGTTCCGTCCTGGTTCGTCCGGAATTCGACGATGCCATGATCGGTATCCGGAAAAAGTAGGAATCGAGGCTGGAGGCCAGAGTTCGCGATAAGGCACGACGTCGGCATCGCATGTGACGGTTGAATCCGCGTCGCTGGTATTGCCGCGCAGGCGGTCGAGGAAGAGGTCGCGCTGTCCTGTCGCAAGTGCCGCCGATTCGCCGCCGAGCACGACGAAGTTCTCAGGATCCGTGCCGTGGGCACCGTTGGCAAAGTACCCAGGCCTGCGCTGGGAGGATGCATTCGATCAGCGCGCGATGATCTGGATTGGGAGGGACGGGACACCATGCATGGTGTTCAATCGTGCGTTGAAATCAGACGGGATGGCTCATGGAGGTGCTTGGACACGGCCGCCGGCGAGGCGCATCGAGCGGCCGACAAGTCGACATTTGACAGCATGCGACCGGAGGGCCGTCTCCATGTTTCATCGGCCGGTTTCGCGGCCTAGGTCGGATATTCAAGGGGGTGCTGCTCGGCGGCACGTACGTCTGCTGTGCGGCGACCATTCTCGACAGGTCCATGTCCTCCCCGGGTCGACAACTGCCGGCCACGGGCGCCGGACAGCGGTCGTTCAGGCGGCCGGACGGGCAGGAGGACGTTCAATCGTCGGAACTCCGCTGGCGCCGGGGTTCGTCAAGTGCTCGCAGGCGACACCTGGAAATACATCGACATTGAAAGCTTAGTCGCCAACTTGCCAGACCTCAGTCGACTGCTGCGCCCGAGCTGGAACGCATGGCCTTCGAGCCAACTCCTTCCGAGCAAGCGGAGGAAGTTGATCGCGTCGCTCGTTCGGTCCTTGAGAAGTAACAAGTCCGACGCATTCGTCCCGGGCAGGTGGGATCGCTAGCCGCTTAGCGGGCAGGGAGCGATTCATCCAGAAGATCCGACCTGAATCGCGCTGAACGAGGAAGAAAGAGCCCGTCCGATTGCCAACTTAGGGGAGGCGCCTGCGGCGGGCGCGCAACCTGCTCCGCAAACTTTCGGCTGTGGCATTTCGAGGGTACGGAACCGCAGTCGCAATCGGCCCAGCAGGAGGAAAAAATCATGCGCCATTCCACTCGTGCGGCAATCGCTGCCACCTTCTTGGCGGTGGGCACCGGAGCCGGTGCTCACGCGTACGCGGACATCTCATTTGCCGGCTTGGACTTGAGCGTTCCGGACTCGGGCGCCAAGTTTGACGACTTCTTTTTCGGCAAACCCATTGCCGGTGGCACCAGTTTCACGGCGTCTTTTCCGTACACGATCACGCTGCATGCAGACGGCGCGCCTGCATTGCGCTCCTGGAGCGCCTGCGTGCCCTTGCCTGGATCGGATTGCGGCCCCGCGCCGACAGGCTTTGAGCAGGTCGAATTCGAATTCGGCTTCCAGCAAACGAAAGAAGCGTCTCCGTTTACGAGCTACCAGTTCACCGGCCTGCCCGCCCAGAACCTGTTGATCGACAAGTTGGGGACCGTGAGCTTCAGCGGGACCTTCTCGATCACCGAGACCGTCACCCCCTTTGGATTCTTCGACAACCTCGACTACCTGGTCGTCTGGGGGGCGACGTGGGTCGATTCCAATGGCAAGTCACCGGCCGTACCCGAGCCCAGCCGATCGGTGTTGATCCTGCTGGGCCTGGGTGGGCTGAGTGCCCGGCGATGGCAGGCTCGACAGAGCGGGTCCTCGAACGAGTCGCCTCGGGGGTGAGGCGCACCGTCGCAGTCACCCGAGCCGACCCGGTCGTTCACCCGCCCTGGCCGCTCGTGGCCGGCACCGCGCGTCCGGGGCCAAGCCCGGCAGCCATCGCCGGCAGCCGCGCCAGAGGGCGGGCCGACTTACCTCTTGGGTGCTGCCGAGGCAGCTGGCGCTGGTGCCGACGGCGCAGCGCCAGCTTGGCCGTCCTTGAGCCACGTTCCCTTGTCGGCCAGGCATGCCTTCTTGGTCTTGCCCATGTCCATGCTGCCGTCAGCCTGCTTGCAGTGATGGTTCTGGCGCGCGCCGGTGCCCTTGTCCGGGGCGGAGGCCGGCGTCGCGGCGAACGCCAGGCTGGCGCAGGCCAGGCAGGCAGACATCAGAGCGATGCGGAGCAGGTTCTTGGAAGTCATCGTCGGTCCTTTGGGGGGTTGCCGAGCCGTGGCGCGGCGGGATGCAGGGTGGAGGAACCGCCCGCTGGCCACAAGTATGGCAGCGGCTACGCCGCATGCGAGCGCGTCATCGACCGCCATCCGACCGCGGCGCACGCCATCGCTGCCTTCGCAGCCGGCGCTCACCAGGCCGAGGCCGACGCCCAGGCGTCGTCCGCCACGACGAACTCGGCGTCACCGATCGCACGGTCGTGAGCCAGCGCCTCCCGCAAAGGCATTCGGGGACGGTGTCATTCTCGGCGCCAAGGATCACCGCAGCGCTGCGTTGAGCAGGGGAGAGCCAACTCGAAGCCTCACCCGGCACCGCGTCCCGAGCAACGGCGACCGCAAGGAAATCCTCGACGCCAGGGTGCAGTCCCTCGACCGGACCGTCGAGATCCGGAACAACGGCCACGCCAATGTCTGGTATCAAACATTGCCCTCTCACGTGTTCGCATCGCTGAGAGGGAGATGCCCGTATCGTGAGCCCCTGCCTGTTCACCAAGCGCAGTGTCCCTCCGAAATGGGATCGGCCGCTTGCGCCTGCGCGTGATTGGCGCGTCCAGGCGGTCTCTTGCATAGGATGTCGCATGACCTTCTCCTCTTCTGTTTCTCTGCCCCGCACCTCACCAGGCCAAGACCGGCCTGCCGCACGAAGGGCGCGGCCATGAGCGCGACGGTCCCGGCGCCACTGCCCACGCTGCCGTCGCCGCGGATCGCGGCGTGGGTGCTGATCGTTTGGGTACTGTGCTACCCGTTGGTCTCGATGTTCGTCTTGCCCCATGCGCCGGCAGCCGCTTCGGCGCTTGGCGAAATCCGCGCCCGGCTGGTCAACGAGGCCCCGCGCTGGAGCTACGCGGGGGCGGCGCTCCTTCTCGCGCTGCGCTGGCAGCGGGTCGCGCCGGCAGTCCTGGGATTGCGCAGACCGTCGCTGAAATCCCTCGGCGTCGGCCTTCTCGGAACTGCCCTGGCCTTCGCTCTGGCGATCGCTGCAAAGGTCGCACTCAGCGGCTTCAGCCAACCTGAAGACGATCGCGCCGCCGTCGCGACCATGATCCATGGCTCGCTGGGCTACGCCGCGCTCATGGCGCTCGGAGCCGGCCTGGTGGAGGAGGTGCTGTTTCGAGGCCTCTTGATCGCCGAGGTCACGCGCCTGACGGGCCGCCGCGTGCTCTCGGCCATTCTTTCCGGATTGGCTTTCGTGCTGGCGCACGGCCTGACGTTCAACTGGGTCCAGCTGGCGATGGCGGCGATGGCCACGATCGCGCTCACCGCCATCTTTCTGTGGCGTCGAGACCTGACGGCCAACGTGATCGCCCATGCGCTGATCGACCTGGTGTCCTTTGCGCACGCCTTGCCATAGCGCATCGGCCGCGGCCGGAGTCGACCATTGCCCGCGGACCCGCCTGGGTCCGTGTTGTCCGCGCCCGCATTGACCTGGGACGCCGCCGTGGCATGCCCGCCCTCCGAACGGGGTTCGATCTCGGCCACGACTTGGCGCCAATGGCCTGAGCGCAGCCCGTCCCTCGTGAGCATCGACTTGCCGTAACGCGCGCCGCTTTGCGCAGTTCCTGAGCGCGACAGTCGCCAGCCACGGGCCGCGACTCATGCGCTACAAGGGCGTGCGCCGCGTTCAAGGGCAAGAGAGCAAGGTGACTGACGCAGCGCGGGCTCCGTGGCGCTGCGCCAGGGCGCTACAGGCCCAGCAGCGCGACCGGGGCGCAGGCCGCAGCGGCTGCCGCGACTTGGAGCACCAGCACCTGGAGGCCATGCCGGGGCGAGCGTGGAAGCCAACACAACGCGTGATACAGCACGACCGGAAGCTGCAGCGCGATCAGGACCTGGAAGACGTGCGCGGCCACCCCTTCGTCGCGTTCATGCCCGGTGCCAAACACCGCGACCTCGACCAATACGAGCACCAGGGCAGCCAGTGACATCAGCACCGGAGCGGTGGCGCTGGGTTTGCGAAAGGCGGCAACAGGCATGGGCGAATGCTACGCCGCCGCCTTGGCGTCTTCAAGCCACGCTGCGCGCTTGCGCGGCTGCCGTCTGCGCGTGGGTTGCATGCAAGGCGTGGATGTCCGCGTTGGGCTTGATTCAGAGCGCGGCGGGCCCCGGCGCTGTCGCTCGAACCTGATGCACCGGCAGGTGCAGTGCGACGGCCATTCAAATCCGAGAGACGCCATCTCCGAATGGCCAAGTTTGGGATACGCAGTCGGCATTCGTGCGGCTACTGTGAAGATCCACTTCCGGAGTCGGACATGGGCGCGAACATCAAGATTCAGGCGGGCCAGGCGGCGACTGTGATTGGTTCCGGTGCGCGGCCGCCCGCGCCGATCGTTGCCGCGGGGCAGATTCAGGGTTGGACGGAACAGCAGCTGGTGATTTCAGGCAACACCCAAATCAAGGATTCGCCGTTTGCTGCGGGAGGTGGAGAGTGTCTGTACGACACTGGCAGCCTCTTTTGCTTTGCGGGTGCTCAGGCACCCGATGCGAGCAACGTCCTGATGGTACTGTGGAACTTCCAGACGGCCCCGTCAGCGGGCGACACGGGGGACGGCTGGCTGAATGCACCGCCTGCCGCCGGCGTACTGGCCAATGGCCCGATCAGCTGGGAAATCGCGGCGATCTTCTGATCACCTTAGAGTGCAGGCTGGGCGTGCCGACTCGCTGTGCATCGGCGTTGACGACGATGGGTTCGATCGGTCGACCAGGCGCCCACCGCAAGTCCGGTGCCCGCATGAGCGCAGCGCCGAGCCACCAGCGTGATCACCCCGGTGCGCGTTTGCATGGCACGGCGTTGGCGTTACGAGACTTCAGGCCTGCGGCTTCCAGCGGGGCGTCGGCGGCCTTCGCTCGTCTGCGATGGCGCCGGTCGTTGTCAGGGCGGCGAACGTCTTGCGCGCCGGTGCGTCGTGAAATTCTTCAGGTTGTGACGTGCGCCAGCCTTTTTCTGGTTTCCGCGCGTTCATTGCGCGCTTCGACACTTGGACTAGGGACTGTCTTGGAGCCCTACAGACCTTAGACTGCAATCGCGTTAGCGCCAGAAGAGCGGCGGGCCTTCACGGTGTCCTGTCGAACAGTCGCCGATGGCTGACGACGTGACGCCGATCGAACCCATGGGGGCGATCCGGCTGCAGCACGCAGCGGCCTGCGAGCACGCACCTTGGCCCGGAGCTCGGGGACGCGAGCGGCCGCGCACGGGAGCCGTGATCCCACGCGAAAGCCGCTGCTGGGATAAGGCGCACAGCAAAGGAGAGCATCCATGAGCGACCAGATAGACAGCTTCGCACCTGATGGCGGCGTTGTGGACGTCACCGGCGGGCGTCTCTCGTTCGTGCTGCACTACGTCAAGATCGATGCCACCGAGGCGACTGACGACCTCGCCATTGCTCAACTGGACCCGCAACTGGCCGTGTTCCAGCTGACGCCGCTGAGCGATCAGTTCGACGCGTTGTGGCAAGGTAAACCCAGTCTCGATGGCACACCCAGCGTCGACGAGAACGGGCGCTCCCAGCGCGACCAGACCATTGCCGCGGTCGACCAGGCCATCAAGGACGCCGTCTCGTCCGCCTTTGCGTTTACCAATGACATCCCGCTGACCGGGTCGCTGCGCGCCTTCGCCGTCGAGCAGCATCTGTTCCTCAGCTACAAGATCTCGCCCTGCAAGGTCACGTTCTCCGTCCCCGTTGCGCTGGGCATCGATGCCACGGCGGACTTGACGTTCGACATCGAGCTCCTGATCACCCTCGGGTTCCAGGATTGGCCGCATGTCAAGCCGATCGTTTCCGCCAGTGTCAACAATCTCGACATCTCTGCCGCCAGCCTGGCGGCCACCGTGATCGAGGGGCTTGCCAACATCCTCGGGGTGAGCATCAAGAGCCTGCTCGAGCGCGTCGCACCGCCGCCGCAAAGCAACCCCAAGCTCGCGCAGTCGATCACGACTCTGGTTCAGATGATCGAGAATGCCGCCGTTCCGGCAGGCTTCACCAGTTGCACCCCGGATACGGAGGGCGACGCGCGCCTAATCCACCTGGTACTCGCCCATCCTGTGGATCCGGCGCCCCAGCTTCACGCGGTGACATCGGGCGATGGCGGCTTCCTGCAGCCGAGTCTCGGGGCGGATCGGGTGCAGGTGCATGCGGGCGACCCGGTCAACCTCGTGGGTCGCAACTTCCCACCGGACCAGACCATGCGGGCCGGCGTCGAGTGGAACGACACGGTCACCGGCGTGATCAACCGAAGCGAGGTGGACGTATCGGTCAACGGTGCGCCGGCCAATCGCGTGACCGTGGCACGCCAGCGACTCGACACGCGCAACGTCTTCTTTGCGACCGGTTTGCCGCAAGGTGCCCGCGTGGACATCTCCGTGCGCGACTGCGATGCGCTCACCTGCACGCCGTTCAGCAACACCGTCGCGGTGGCGACCTCCGTGCAAACCGGCGTTGACGTGACGCTCGAGAGCGACGGCGTGTCGGTCGCGTTGCCAAACTCGGCAACCATCGATGCCAACGGAGGCTTCACGGCGTCGGTGGTCGTGCCGGCGCGCACCGCGCCCGGAATGCACCGCCTGGCGGCCTCGGCGGCCGCGGCGTCCGCCAGTGTCTCGATCACCGTATTGCCTGATGTGCAGCCCGTGCCGCGCCAGTTGCGCCAGATCGACCCGACCACGGGCCAGGTCGTCGCCACCCTCGTCACGCCCAACCAGCTCGTGGGCGTGCGCGGCGACGGCTTCCCGCCCGGGCGAGCCACGGTGGTCATACAGCTGAGCAGCGGCGGCGGCCCGCAATCGTCCGTGGCAGATGTCGCGACGGACGCCGCAGGCAGCTTCACGACCCAGTTCAACTGGCCCTCCGACAGCACGGGCGGCCCCCACACGATCACGGCCCTCATCCTGAACATTCCGCCCGAGGTTGGGGCCACGCTCGATGTCTTCGTGGAACTTCCACCTCGTTGATGCGGGCAACCGAGCCGGCCCGCCCCGGCCAGAGAGATGTCGAACAACAACCCACTGCTTTCTTCGGCGCTGCGCTGCATCGTCACGCTCGGCACGGCCCTGGGCTTGATAGGCAGCGCAGGGGCGGTCGGTTGCGACCCGCATGCCGAGGGCTCGTTCGGCTGTGCCCCGATCAACACTCACCCGACGTTCTGGTTTGACCAGAACCGGTCGGGCGTGCTCGTCATCTGGCAGCTCTACGACGAACCGCTTCCTGATACGGTGCGGGTGTATCGGCAGCCACCCATGAATGCAGCGGGCTACCTCGACATCCCCGGCGATTCGCCATCGTTTTTCGACGCCGGGGTCGTCGCCGGGCGGTCCTACAGCTACTTGGTCTGCGCGCAGTACGACACGCCGGGTTGTTCGGGGTGGGTGACGCAGGGCGTTCCGTCGGACGGAGGTGGCGGCGGCACGGTATCGCCGACGGCGCCGAGCAGCTTGCAGGTCAAGGACATTTCCACCTGGATTTCTCCAACCCGGTGGCAGCAACGGATCGCGCTGAGCTGGAGGCCCGGGAATGCCTACGAATCGACGGTGATCAACACGGGCAACGTGCTCGGCATCGTGGAACTTCCGCAGCCCACCGCGGCCTCCTACGTGTTCACCAGTGGCGTCACCTGGGGAGATCCGTTCCAGTTCAAGGCTTGTGGCGCCACCCGCGCCAAGGGCATCTGGATCGGACCTAACGGGACGGCGCTCTGCTCGAACAGCGTGAGCTTCAATGCCGGCCCGAGGCCGGTTCCGAAGGCGCCGGTCGGCGCAGGTGCAACCGCCCTTTCGCAGGACAAGATCGATGTCCAGTTCTCGTCGGGTGACGAGAACGTGTCAACGTGGTTCGACGTGCAGCGATTGAATGGCCCCAACAATGGCTGGCTCACGCTGAAGCCGCGAGTCGCTGCAGGCTCGGCTGGGCTGGTCGTTGACGACGGCAGCAATGCCACGCCGGGTTTCGGCAATCCGTTTACCTACCGTGTTTGTGCCGGCAACGAGTCCGGAATGACTTGCACTGATCGGTTCAAGGCAAAAACCGGCGTCGTGCCCGTCGTCCAGCAGTTCAGGCTGACCGGGTTGGCTGGCAAATGCATGAACGCCGAGAGCGATGGCATGAATGTGCCCAACGGAACGGCCGTGACGCTCTACACCTGCATGAACGGCTTCGATGGCCGGCCGTTGTCAGTGCAGATCTGGTCACGCAACCAAGGAGCGGCCAGCCCGGTCGCTGGCGTTGGGGGACGGTGCCTGGACGTTACTGGCAACAACCCCAGGAGCGGAACCCCGGTGGAGCTGTGGGACTGCAACGGCGGAGCCAATCAGAGTTGGACACCCGCACCCGACGGGACCCTGCGCGGGCTGGCAGGCAAGTGCCTCGACGTCGCCGGCGGCAATGCCAACGACGGCACGCACTTGATCCTGTGGGATTGCACCGGCGCGCCGAACCAGCAGTGGCGTCTGGAACTCGTTGCACTCTGAACTGTCGCAGCCGAGAAGCCGACAGTCGGCGTCGATGGGCCCTTGTCCGCCGCGCCGTTGGGAGTCCGGTATCAAGGACACGCATTGACGGGCGAGGCCCAGTTTCTCGATCAGCGCGATGCTGTGGCCACCGAGGACTCCCCTGCAACAGTGAATCGCGCGCTTCAGATTCTGGCCGACTTGAGGCGCCAGACGGCATCCGCGTCCCCACCGCGCGCTTGCTGTCCAATCCTTCGCTCTCTAACGCGCCCGACGCTCGCGCGCTTGTCTGATGGATGGGCCGACTCAGGTCACAGCAAGCACCGTCCCCTTGCGTCTGCGACCAGGCGCCGGTTCCGGTGGGTCACGGCACCGCGGGCACCCGGGCCGGCTCACTGGCCTGGTTGATGAGATGCGCACAGGCGAGTGGACGTCACATTGTTGAGCCGGGCGCGGCACTTGCCCCTTGTTCCGCTCAATGCTTGGTGCTTCGAATCGCTGCGGTTCGTCACCGTCCGGCCCTTGGCCGCTGAGACGCCAGAGGAGGCACCCATCCATGACCGATGTCATCGTGGCTGAAAAACAAATCCTGCGAACGCGGATTCGATTCGCACTGCGCCGCGCGACGGGCGTCGTCTTCGACATCGACGCGATGCTGCGCCAGCCGGAACTGCGCGCAAGCCGCATCCGCGTCTGGCGCGAGGTCAATTCCGAAGCATTGCCCGGCCTGCTCGATCAACTCGAGAGTGAGTTCCAGATCGACGGCGCGTCGGCTGAGGACGACGGCAGCAGCGGCGCCCCGTTGTCGTCTCGCACCAGAGGGCCGACTCGGCTGGGCGCTGCGCGGCAACTCGCCAGCGCGAGGTCGTCCCCGGCACGCTGACGGGCTGGACGATCCAGGACTGCGGCGCACTGGCGCGCGGCAAGCATCCTGCGAAGGCCGTTCCGAGTCCACGATTTTGGGCCGCCGACACGAAACCTCGTGAAGGATTCGCCGGGCGTTCAGCGACTGGCCACGGCTCGGACTGATCGCCGCGGCTCAGGCCCAGCGAACCCGCCGAGTCCCGCCATTGAAACGATGACTGGACCCGGCCGCTCAGCCACCCGGCCTGCTGCCTGGTTGGGGCTCTCAATGGTTGCTCCCGCCGAGCAAGGTCGGCGGCATTCCGTCGAACGTGACGTTGGCCTCCGTCAAGCCAGCGCCCACCAGCACCTGCAACAGTCCTTCGAGACGTCCCCAGCCGTCCCCGTACACCGGCGTCAGTGAATGCCGTCCACCCACGTCGGTCGCATACGCGTACCAGAGGCCATCGCCTTCAAACGTCAGATCCAAAGTCGCCTTGGGCGACCTCGCCTTTTCAGAGAACGCCATGACCTTGGCGTACTGCTCGAGCCCGGTCGTCGCCCCGCGCTCCGATCTCCTTGTTGCGTCGATCGTGAAGGCGGGCGGCATGCCTCTGAACATGACCTTGGCGTGGACGATGCCGACCCCTGCAAGGATTCTCATCAAGCCCTCGAGGCGTGGCCAGTGCTCCCCGCCAGGACCCAGCAGCGAAATCGGGCCGGCCGGCACAGTCGAAGACGCTGACCAACGGCCGTTGCCGACATAGATGAGGTCGACCACGGCCCGTGCCGTCAAGATCTGCCCCGCGAACGCGCCAACCTTCCAGTGGTGTTCAAGACTCATCGCAATGCCTCGCTCCTGACCATGGTGTCGAATGAGCCCGGTCGCGGCGTTGCGCTTGCCGCCGCCGTCCGCAACCCCGTCGCGCGCTGGCAGCACCCGGCTGCGCGACCAATGGCAACGGACAGTGCCATGTCCACGTCGGCGTCGGACTCCGGCGCATCTTCGCCGCACAAGCTGAAGCGGGGCTCTCCGCAGCCTGCCGTGAAGACACCGCAGGTGTGGCCCTCGGACGGCATCGCCACGACGTTGCGGCCGTCCTGGCGCGCTGCGTACCTGTAACGGCCATGGTCTGCCCGCGCGCTCGGCAGCCGACGTGCCGCCCCGCGTCCTAAACAGATGCCCGCATGACCAAAAGCGACCCAGCCATGGATTGGCGCTTGCGCCGGAGGGTTGCTGCGGCGCTCGTGCAGGCCCAAGTCGCCGCTTCTGCGTTCCTCGTGTCTGCTCGCGCGAGTCGAAATCGGAATCGGTAGAACCCGCACGATCGCACACCTCGCCTTCTGCGGTTCCGCCATGGGACGCAGGCGGTCATCGAACGCTGATGCTCACCAGGGCAGGAGGACCTTCGACGCAGCGCATGCCGGCCTTTGGTTGTTGGCCGCGCAGCGAATCTGGCTTGCGTCGATGACGCGGCCATGAACCACCTCGCGCGGCGGCCGGTTGAGCCTTGCAAGGAGCTGAATGCGCTGTTGGAGGGCTGCACGCTGCTGGGGAGGAACGCGGACACCCGCACGGCCAGGCCCCGCACTGCGTGCTCGCGAATCGAGCCGGCCGGCGCGCCCACGTGGCTTGGCAACCAAGCGAAACATTCCCGCGAACGCGCCAATGTCACGCGGTTGCAAGATATAAATCGACCCTTACAAAAATGATCTTCAAGGTGCCAGGGATGGATTTGAATTCGACGAGAGCAGGGCGTTCGCCTCGGTGCACGGCATGGGGCGCCGCGCTGCTGTTGCTTCTGGCGCGCCCCGTCTCAGCGGCGTCGGTACCATGGACGCCCAGCATCACGGCGCGCAGCGCCATCGAGGTGTTGGTCGACGATGGCGGGCTGGCCTTGACGGTGAGTCAATGGCCGCTGCCGCGCGACGCCGTGCAGCAGGCGCTCGACGCGCTGCCGGCCGAGCTGCCGCCCGCGCTCGCGGACGCCCGCGCGCTGGTGCAGGCCGAGCTGCGTTCGCAACAGTCGGGCCGGGTCACGCTGACGCTGCGCCAGCGCCAGGACGCGCTGCCCGGCTTCGGTGACGATGCGACCCCCGGTAGCAGCTTGCTGCTGCGTTCCGGCGAGTTCGACGCGCCGCACGTGGCGATGCAGGTGGGGGGGCGGCTCGATCCGGTGGCCGACCGCGGTCAGCCGCGTGCTACCGCTCGGCTCGACGACAGCGCCATCGCTGCTGACGCCTACGGCTGGCAGGCCCAGATCTGGGCCCATCGATCGTGGTGGGGAACCGGCTGGCAGAGCGCGCTGCCGTTGAGCAACAACGCGCCCGCGTTCGATGGGATCGGCCTGCAGCGCGCCGTCGCCACGCGCTCGGAGTCGCCGTGGCTGTCCTGGCTCGGCCCCTGGAATCTCGACTTGTTTCTGGCGCGCACCGAAGGCGAGCCCTCCGCCGTCCTCGGCAGCGATGCGCTGATCTCAGGGGGACGTCTGACGTTCAAGCCCCTGTCCAATCTGGAACTGGGCCTCACCCGCATGGTGCAGTTCGGTGGCCAGGGCCATCCCGAGTCGATCGGGGCCTTTGCCCGCGCCGTCGTGGGCGCGCATGCAAACTCCAACAACGCGCATCTAGATTCGGGCAACGGGCTCGCCGGCTACGACCTGCGCGTGCGTTGTCCAGATGCGTTTCGATGCGCTGCCTACGGCCAGTTCATCGGCGAGGACGACCGCAAGCACCTGCCGTTCAAGTTCCTGAATCTGCTGGGCACGGAGCTCTGGTCGGCTGACGGCGTGACCCGGCTTTACTTCGAGGCGGCGGAGGTCGGTTGCCGGGTAAGTTGGAAGGGCTCAACGCTCGTGCACTGCGCCTATCGCAATGGCGGCTACCCGGACGGATATGCGGCGAGCAATCGCTGGATCGGAGCCAGCGTCGGCCCGGACGCGCGCATGTTCACGCTCGGTTGGATCGATTCCGAATGGGACAGCTCCGTTCGCGTGGACTTTGGACGCACCGGCGCGCGAATCGGCACCTTCTCGGGCGGCGAATCCGAGTTCGGACACATCTGGGGCATGTCCGCCCGCCGCAGTTGGCATCTCGATTCGGTCCGATTGACGCCGGAGTTTGACTGGAACCGCGTGGTCGCGGCCTCCGGCACGCGAGTCGAGTCGCGTTTCGGCCTCGAGTTGAGCGTGCCCGTGGATGATTTCGGCCGCCTGTCGCCACGCCAACTCGGCGCCCGCCTTTCGGGCTCCGGCGACAGCTCGACCACAACGCGGCTGGTCACCGCCGCCGCGCTGATCGGCGGCGCAGCGCTGTTCGACCGCCCCACGGCCAGCTATGCCGACACCCATCACAACGAGCCGGCACTGAAGGTCCTGCGCGAGGTCGGCTCCGTGCTGCCTTACGCCGAATTCAGCCTGGCCGGTGCCGCCTGGGTGACGCGCCACGGCAGTGCCGACGGCGACGTCGCGCTGGCCAGCGTCGAGGCCGCGTTGACGTCGGTGGCGCTTGCCACGACGATCAAGATCGGCGTGGATCGCTCGCGCCCGAGCGAAGGCCGCGGCGCCGCCGATTTCGGTCACGAGAAGCGTTCAGACAGCTCATTCCCGTCGGTGCACACCGTGTTGGCCTGGAGCGTGATCACGCCGATTGCCCAGCGGTATGACGCGCCGTGGCTGTATGGTGTTGCGGCGCTGACCAATGCGGCTCGCATCTCCGGCCGCCATCATTGGCTGTCCGACACCGTGGCAAGCTCGGTGTTGGGCTACGTGGTGGGCGATTGGTTCCAACGGCGATCCGGCGCTGCAGAAGGCACGACGGGTACCACGGTCACGCTGGTGCCTCGAGGCGTCGTGGTGTCGCGAGCGTTCCAGTAGGTACGCGCCACGATGATCGGCGCGACAGGACCGGAATCGCGGCGGCCGATTCACGTCCCTTTGCCAGGCAAGGGACTCCGCGACGACCTCGGTTCCGCGGGGAGTGCTCAGGGCAGGAGTAACGCGTCATGAAATTGACGAATCGGGGACGCACGGCGGTCACTGCGATGGTTGATGTCGCGCTCAGAACGGGGCAGGGCGCCGTGGCGCTGTTGGATGTCAGTCGCAGGCAGTGCATTTCAGAAACCTGCCTTGAGACGATCTTTGGCGCCTTGCGGCGGCATGACCTTGTCGATAGCCGGCGCGGTCCGGGCGGGGGCTACCTGCTGGGGCGGCCGGCGCAGGAGATCTCAGTGGCCGACATCATTTGGGCAGTCGACGGGTTCTCAGCTAACCCGGAGGCGCCCCTGCGCCAGAGCCGGGAAGAAGATCTGGCCAATGCGTTGTGGACCGCGGCGGACCGATACGAAATTGAGTTTCTGGACTCGATTACGCTGCAATCTCTGGTGGAACATCAGCTGAACCTGGGCGTTCGCGTTGGGACGCTGGAGCGTGAGCGGGCGGCCCGCCGACGCCGTGCCGATATTCGAATCGATGCTCCCAATTCGATCTTCGACTGGGCGACGCGGGCATGAGCCGGGCTGGCGAACGGTGCTCGAGCAGGGAATGAGCGAGCTAGCGCGTGCCTGTCAGAGCGAACATCGCGCCTTCGGGATCCACACCGTTGACGATCCAGCCCCCGCCGGGCACCTC
>FSVG01001215.1_pt1 | contig 15263 bp, 12 predicted proteins | sample 1637511 | NCBI WGS metagenome assembly FSVG01 (sample SAMEA3914816, study PRJEB12502) | metagenome | biome: forest; material: soil | place: USA | collected 2011-09-16 | depth 0.3 m
CTCTATGAGACGGGTGCGGCCTATTGCGGTCCGGGTTGTTCACAAGCGCATTCCCGACGAAGCACCCTCCTCCCCATTGATGGCGATCGGGCGCATGGCCATCCGGTGGCGAAGAGCGTCGTCAAACCCTCCGACTGCAGTCTTCCCGGAACTCCTCGAGATCAGGCTGCGGCCCACGGCGACGCTGACGTCGAGAACGATCGGACCGATTCGATGCAGCGATCGTCTACTTCACGCCCGTCCGCCCGCACGCCTTGCTTTTTCGGATCGACCGCCATCGCGCCTGATCGCCCCGACTTCGACACCACACACCAAAGGAACCCCACATGCCGATCAAGAAGTCGCTCACGATGTCGCAGTGCTACGTCGACGGGCAATGGATCGCCGCGTCTGACGGCCTGAGCATCGCCGTCTCGAACCCCGCGACGGGTGAGGTCGTCGGTCGCGTGCCTGCCTTGGGGGCCGAGGAGACTCGACTCGCCATCGAAGCAGCCGCACGGGCGCTCGGCCCTTGGCGCAATCGGACGGCTGATGATCGGTCGAGCCTTCTGCGCCGGTGGAGTGAGCTCGTGATGGCGAACCAGGAGGAACTGGCGACCTTGATGACCCTGGAGCAAGGCAAGCCGCTCGCGGAATCCCGCGGAGAGATCGCGTACGCCGCCTCCTACATCGACTGGTTTGCCGAGGAGGGGCGCCGCGTCTATGGAGAAGTCATTCCGTCGCCGTGGACCGGCAAGCAGTTGTTGGCCGTGAAGGAGCCGGTGGGCGTGTGCGCGGCCATCACGCCGTGGAACTTCCCGTCTGCGATGATCACGCGCAAGGTCGCGCCGGCGTTGGCGGCGGGTTGCTGCATCGTCGTCAAGCCGGCATCACAGACGCCGCTCTCCGCGCTCGCGCTGGCTCGACTCTCCGAGCTGGCCGGGATCCCGCCCGGCGTATTCAATGTCGTGACTGGCAGTGCTTCTGCCATCGGAGGCGAGCTGACCAGCCATCCGACGGTGCGCAAGCTGTCCTTCACCGGCTCCACCGACATCGGCAGAAAGCTGGCCGCACAGTGCGCGCCGACCCTGAAGAAGCTGTCTCTCGAACTCGGCGGCAACGCACCCTTCATCGTGTTCGAGGACGCGGATCTCGACGCCGCGGTGATCGGCGCGATCGCGTCCAAATACCGCAACACGGGCCAGACCTGCGTCTGCACCAATCGCATCCTCGTGCACGACGCGGTCTACGACGCATTTGCGGAGAAGATGGCCAAGGCTGTACGTGAGCTGCGCGTGGGCAATGGCACGGATCCTGGCGTCACGCAGGGACCGCTGATCGACGAGAAGGCGTTGTTCAAGGTCCAGGAGCTTGTCGCGGATGCCCAGCGCAAGGGCGGCCGCATCGTGACCGGTGGCCGCCGCCACGCCCTCGGCGGCACGTTCTACGAGCCCACGCTCATCGCCGACGCCAGCGAAGACATGGATATCGCCAGCGAGGAAGCCTTTGGCCCCGTGGCACCGATGTTCCGCCTCCGTACGGAAGCCGAGGCGGTCCGCATGGCCAACGACACCGAATACGGACTGGCGGCCTACTTCTACTCGCGCAGCCTGGCGCGTGCGTGGCGCGTATCGGGTCAGCTCGAGTACGGAATGGTCGCGATCAATAGTGGCGTTCTCAGCACGGCCGTCGCGCCCTTCGGCGGGGTCAAGCAATCGGGCTACGGACGCGAGGGTTCGCGGCACGGCATCGACGAGTACATGCATCTGAAATACCTGTGCATGGGTCTCGAATAGTCACGCCACGGATCGGCAGGGCGAGATGCCGCTGCAAGGCCGCCGACCGGGTCTCTTGGCGCTCGGTGGAAGTGGAAGCCGACGTGAGGCCGTGCACACGCGGCGAGTCCGTTGCGCCGTTCAGCTGAGTTGGGTGACGAACTTCGTCACGAGGTAGGCGTCAAAGGTCTCGGTGCCACCCTCGCTGCCAAAGCCGCTGTCCTTGATGCCCCCGAACGGAATCTCAGCCGGTCCCATGCCGAAGTGGTTGATGTTGACCATGCCCGCCTCGAGTCGCGTGGCGATCGCGTGGGCCCTCTCGGTGGAGCGGGTGAAAGCGTAGGCGGCCAGGCCGAAGGGCAGACTGTTGGCGACGCGGATGGCCTCGTCCAGTTCGTCGAAGGGCACGATGCCGGCGATGGGGCCGAAGGGCTCGTCGGTCATCAACCGGCCGGATCGCGCCGGGTTGAGCACGACGGTCGGCGCGAAGAAGTTGCCGTGCTCGCCCAGCCGCATGCCACCGGCCGCGATCTCGCCGCCGGAGGCCTTCACGTCCGCAGCGAAGGCCATCATCTCGTCCAGGCGCCGCGTGCTGGCCACCGGGCCCATCGTGACGCCTGCCTCGATGCCGGGGCCCACGCGGATGCTGCCGACCCGCTCGAGGAATCGATCGACGAAGCGGTCGTAGACCGACCGCTGAACCAGGAACCGCGTCGGCGAGATGCAGACCTGGCCCGCGTTGCGGAACTTGTAGGGCGCCAGCAGGTCGGCCGCGCGCTCCACGTCCGCGTCGTCGCAGACGATGACGGGCGCATGGCCGCCCAGCTCCATCGTCGTGCGCTTCATGTGCTGTCCAGCAAGGGCCGCCAGCCGCTTGCCCACCGGCACGGAGCCGGTGAAGGAGATCATGCGCACGATGGGCGACTCGATCAGTTGGCGCGAGATGTCCTCGGAGGGTCCCCATACGACGTTGAGGCAGCCGGCCGGCAGACCAGCGTCGTGGAACAGCCGGGCCAGCGCTACGATCGCGCTCGGGGCTTCGGCCGGGCCCTTCAGGATGAGCGTGCAGCCGCTGGCCAATGCAGCGACGACCTTGCGGATCGCCTGGCTGAACGGGAAGTTCCACGGCGAGAAGGCCGCGCACACGCCGATCGGTTCGCGCAATACGAACTGGCGCACTGCCGGCGAACGCGCGGGCACCACGCGGCCGTAGATCCGGCGGCCTTCCTCGGCGTGCCACTCGATGTGCTCGGCGCTTGCTGTGACTTCTGCAACCGCCTCCGCCAGCGGCTTGCCTTGATCGAGCGTGATGTCGCGGCCGATCTGGCCGGCACGCTCGCGCGTCAGGGCGGCGACCCTGCGCAGGATGTCCGAGCGCATCAGTGGCGATTCATCGCGCCAGACCGGGAAAGCCCGTTGGGCGGCTGCGAGCGCGCGATCGACATCCTCGCGTGTACCGCGGGGCAGCAATCCAAGCACGCTGCCGTCCGCGGGGTTGATGACGGGATTGCCAGCACCGTTGCCGGCTGTCACGAACTCCCCGTCGATGTACATGCACAAGGATGTGTAGGGCTGGGTCATTTCTGGATCTCCACGGGTTGGCACGGGCCGGCGGGCACCAGCAGCGAATTCTCTTGCTTGACCAGCAGGTGGCGGATCCGTCCGCGGAAGACTTTGAACTCGTGGTCGGCCAGCAGCGCATCGCGTCGCTGGGATCGCTCCTCCATCGACGCGAAAGGCCAGAGATAGATCAGCTGGTTCAGCTCGCCCACATCACAGGTGTAGTAGCCCAGCATCTTGCCGAGGATGCGCTCCTGCACGGCCCGGCCGGCTTCCTCATAGACACGAATGTATTCCGCCGTGCCACCGGGCACGAGCGTGTAGATGCGTTGTTCGACAAGCATGTTCATGCCGCCTTCCTGTGTTCGGCGGTGGGCCATGCCGGCATGAACGCACGCAGGCGCTTCGCCACCGCCGGCAGTTCCTGGGGCGTGGTCAGCGCCGCGACGTAGCGGTCGGGTCGCAGTACCACGATCGAGCACCGATGGGCGGCGATCCAGTCGGCAAAGTGGTTGTCGACGTCCTCGACACATTCGGTCCCCTGCGAGGACTGCAGGCGCAAACCCGATTGCGTGCCGCTGCGTGCGCGACTGATCCGCACGAACCTGGCACCGAGCGCGCTCCAGAATTCTCGGGCAAGGTCTGTCATGTCGGCCTGCGGGTCGAGCTCCCAGCCGATGACAGCGAACCATGGCCCGAGCACGTCATCGAGCTTTCGGCGCTCACCGGTCGCGTCCTCGACGTCGGGTTGGATCATCATGCGGCCGACCGCGTCTGCACCCTGCCTCGTCACCACCATGCCCTGCTCGTAGCGCGGCATCGGCTTGAAACGCATCTGCAGCACGTAGTCACGGAAGCCCGGTGTCGCGCGGATCGCGGAGAAGAAGCGGTCGCGCAGCCAAGCCTTGAGCCGGTTCGTCGGCATGAGCATGGCGCCGAAGGCGTCCGCGAGGTCGATCATGGCTTTCGCGTGGCGATGGCGCTCCTGTTCGTAGGTCTCGAGCACGGTCGGCGCCAATTGGCCGCGGACGATGCCCGCGAGTTTCCACGCGATGTTGCCCGCGTCGCGCAGTCCGGCATTCAGCCCTTGGCCGATCCAGGGCGGCGAGAGGTGCGCCGCGTCGCCGATCAGCACGACGCGTCCCTGGACGAATCGCTCCGCGACACGCGAATGGTGCGTGTAGGTGCGCGCGCGAACTATCTCCACCTTTGTCGGGTCCGGTACGTAGGGCGCCAGCAGACGGCGCACCGAATCTGGCTCGGCAATCGCCTGCGCATCTTCGTGAGGGAAGACGAGGAACTCCCAGCGCCGGTAGCCGTACGGCAGGTAGATGCATACGTTCGGACGTCGCGGATCGCAGTTGAGCGCGGTGTAGGGCGCATCCACTTCGGCATTCCTGACATCGACCACGACCCACTTCATGGAGTGCGTCTTCCCGACGAGCTTCAGGCCGAGCAGATCGCGCATCGAGCTGCGCCCGCCATCCGCCGCCACGCAGTAGTCGCACCGAAGCACGTTCGACTCGCCGCCGGCGCCCCGCACCTGCAACGTGACGCCATCGTTGTCCTGCGAAATGCCAACCACCTCCTCGCCGAGCCGCAGGTCGACATTGGCGTAGCGCGAGAGTCCGTCGCGCAGCGTCTTCTCCGCCAGGTGCTGCATGAAGATGTTGCGGCGCCACCAGCCGAACTCGCGCGTGGCGGGGCGGATGTCCGCGAAGCACTTGCCGTCGGCGCGGAACATGCGCATCGGCACGTTCTGGATCATGTCGCGCGACAGGCGGTCCGCGAGGCCGACGGTCTGGAAGAGGCGCAATGCCTCGTCGTCCATACCGACAGCGCGCGGGTACTGGAGGATCTGCGTCTCGCGCTCGATCACGACGGTGTCGACGCCGTACGCGCCGAGCAGGTTCGCGACAGCGATGCCGTTCGGGCCGCCGCCGACGATGACGACGGATGCTCGCGAGGAGCGGCGCTCAGGCATCGCCACGTCCATTTGCCCAAGAGCCCAGAGTCTGACTGCGCAAGAAACGATGCAGCGCCGTTTCGAAGCCGTCGAGGTTGTCGTCGTGCACGTAATGTCCGGCGCCGGATATCTCCTCGCACTGGATTCTTCGGTTGCGCAGACACATCTCGGCCGCCGTCCCGGCGGACAGGAAGTCCGAGTGCGCGCCGCGCAGCACGAGCGTCGGACGCGATACTTGCTCGACGTGCGGCCACAGATCGACGAGCTGCGCCGGCGTGGCGTTCAGTCGTGCTTCGGCGATGCCGCGAGCATCGTGGCGCCAGACGACCTCGCCGGAAGCCGTCGCCTTCATCGAGTGCAACACGCGGGCCTGCAGCGCGGCTTCAGAGACATTGGGCCGCTGATGCCGCCAGAACGCGGTAGCTTCGAACCAGGAGCCGAAGCGGTCGGGCGTGCCGAGAAGCTCCCGGCGGATGCGCTCGGCGCCCGACGAGTTCGCCGACGATCCGGGGCCGATGTCTTCGATCACGACGCCGGCGAGACGCTCCGGGTGGCGCGCGGCGTAGACGAACGCCGTGGCGCCACCCATGGAGTGGCCGAGGAGCAGGAAGTTCTGGAGTTCGAGTTCGTCCACCAGGGCTTCGAGGTCGCGCACGTACGACTCGGTGTAATAGCGCCGGGCCGGATCCCAATCGCTCAGTCCGCGACCGCGCTGGTCAAGCGCAACGACTCGAAAGCAACCGGCCAACGACTGGGCAACGGGCTCCCAGGTGTAGGCGAAGCTGCGCAGGCCATGCAGGGCGACGATCGTCGGTGCGTCAGGCTCGCCCCATTCGATGTAGCGCAGCGTGAGGCCATCGCTCTTCACCCAGCCATCGCGGGCCGGCGCCTTCGCCGCAGAGGCGTCGCCGTTCGATGCGGAGATCTCAGACGAGGCCATCTTCGCCCTTGATCTCGCCAGCTTGAAGCCCTCCCAGGCGAGCGTTGAGGCGGCCGCGGGTCGCGAAGGCCCAGCACAGGATCACCTCGTCGCGGTTCGGGCCGTCGGCGAACATCGCCGTCATGGTGTCGTAGTGCGAGCGCACGTACAACGCGTTCTTGTGGGCCAGCGGAATGTCGATGGTCGTGCCTGGGCCGCCGCGCTTGCCGGTCGATGGCACCCAGGACTTGCCGCCGCCGACGCCGTCGCGCACCGGATTGGCGGCGGGGTTGGTGAGCAGCGCGTTTCCGTGCTCGTACTCGCCGTCGACGCCGACGAGGCAGGCCTTGCCATAGCTCTGGATCGCGCGGCCGCCGGCGGCTTCCTGAATGCGGCGGCCGAACTCGCGGCCGAGGTCGGGAGAAGGTCCGATCCAGGGCGACAGGTCCTGCACGAAGCGGCCGGCGAACGGGTTGTGGATACACGCCGCGATGACGATCTTGCGCAGGGGCTCGCCGTCGGCGGGCTGTCCGGTTTCGCCGGCCAGCGTGTCCTCGATCTGCAGGTACCACTTGCGGATATGGAACGCGGAGAAGTTCGGTTCTTTGGTCATGGCCGGAGAGCTTCCATGGAATGGGAGAGTCAGTCGAAGAGCGGTTCCAGGTGTACGGGATCGCTCGCGGCGCGGTACTCGGTCATGAGGCGTTTGCCGTCCTCGTCCGTCTCCGCGGTCTCGCAGAAGAACTCGAGCCGATTGCCATCCGGATCGGTGAAATAGACGCCGATGCCCGCCTTGTGGTCGGTGATCTTCACGATGGGGACTTCACGTCGCAGCAGCATCCCGTACAGTCGCCGCAACTCGGTCATGCCGCCGGCGATCTCGAGGCCGTAGTGCTGCAGTCCGATCGTCCCGAGTTCGGCGGGTGACTGCGCCTTGATGAGCGCGATGTCGTGGTGCTTCTGGCCGAAGGACATGAACACCCAGCGCGGCTCGTGCGCGACCTCCTGCATGCCGAGCACCTCGGCATACCAAGCACCGGAGGCCACGGGATCGCGGACGTACAGGGCCACGTGTGTGCGCGCGATGCGAGGCGTCGGCAACTTGGTGCCGGCTTTCATGGGTGGCACCTTGATGGCAGCGGTCATGTGGACGTTCTTCCCTTCAATCGATCGATTGCGCATGGGCGACCAGCGGCGCCGAAACCGGCGTCCAGGCCACCGCGGTGATCTCGCTGAACTCGCGCCATTCCTTCTGCCACGTACGGCCGCCGTCGCGCGAACGGAACAGGTCGCCGTACTTGGTGCCCGCATAGATCAGCGCCGGGTCGGCAGCGTGGCTGCCAAGCGCCCAGAAGGTCGAATTGGGCGATGTCTCGAGCTCGGTGTTCGTCCAGGTGTAGCCGCGGTCGATCGAGCGATAGAGCCGCGTCTTCAAGCCCGGCGTTCCGTCGCCGATCGCCATCACGAGCTCGCCGTCGGCACCGGGAATGGGCATCACGGTTCGGGTGTAGTACAGGCCATCGAAGCGCTGCTTGGACAGTTGTCCGTTCCAGGTCTCGCCGTCGTCGGCACTGACATAGACGGCGTTCACCGTGAGCACGATCGTCGACTTCGGCGCGGTCGCAGTCGCCGGCAGGATCGCGATCGCGTGGATGTCGGAGCTGCGGATCGATTTGCGCGGATCGTCCAGACGCTCGAACGTCGCGCCGCCATCGCGACTGCGCCAGGCGCCGCCTTCCTCGACACCGAACCAGACCTGCTGGCTGTCATCCGGATCGACGCAGATGGTGAGCATGCGCGGGCGGTTCACGCCCTGGCAGAACTCCGGTATCTCGGGCGCCAGGCGTGACCAGGTCTCGCCGCGGTCCACCGACTTGAACAGGACCGACCGCGACGGCGCGCCGCTGCCGGCGTAGAGCACTTGCGGGTTGTTCGGGTCGATGGCGATTGCCCACACCGTCATGCCGGCGACGTCGCCTTGAGCATTGCGCCAATGGGCGCCACCGTCATCGCTGATGCACAGGCCGCAATCGGCTCCGGCGTAGACGCGCTCCGGGCACGTCGGGTCGACGGCAAGTGCGCGCACGATCCCGTCGAACTCGATCGCCTCCTTGAGGCCCAGCCGATGCCAGCTCTTGCCGTCGTCATTGCTGCGAAGAATGCCCTGGCCAGCTGTCGCGACCATGATCGTGAAGTCCATGGAGCGCTCCTTCAAAGGAAGATGCCGCGAGTCAGGCCGCCATCGCAGCCCAGCGATTCGCCGGTCATGCAGCCCGCTTTCGGGGAAGCCAGGAAGGCGATGATCCAACCCATCTCCTCCGGCTGCAGGACGCGCCGGATTGGCGTCGCCCTGACATAGTTCGCCTCCACGACCGTCGCCGTCAGACCCTGCTTCTGCGCTTCCTTCTCGTAGAGTTCGTGGATATGCGGCGTCTCGACCACGCCCGGGTGGATGGTGTTGACGGTGATGCCGTCGGGCCCGAGCTGGTCGGACAGCGTCTTGGTCATGTGCACGATTGCGACGTTGCGCATGCCCGACAGCTGCTTGCTGCCACGGCCTGTGAGACCGCCGATGTTGATGATCCGGCCGTAGCCGTTGCGGCGCATGTGGGGCGCGGCCGCCTTGGCGCAGCGCAGGTAGCCAACCACCTTGATGTCGATGTCCTGGAGGAGGCCCTGCGGGTCTGCGTCGGCCAGTTCGGAGCGGACGAGGCCACCCGGATGGGCAGCACCGTTGACGAGGATATCCAAGCGGCCGAAGGTCGATGCGGCCGTGTCGATGGCGGCCTGCACGGAGTCCATATCCGTGGTGTCGACCGCCACCGGCAGGATGCGCCCCGCGTTTGCCCCCAGTTGTTGCCGCAGGTCGGCGGCAGCCTCCTGCAGCAGTGGCAGGCGGCGCGCGCCGATCGCGACATCGACGCCTTCGCGCGCGAGCTCCAGCGCCGCTGCCTTGCCGATGCCCATGCTGCCGCCCGTGATGAAGGCGGCCTTGCCCTTGAGATGCAGATCCATATGTCCTCGGAAGAAAAGGGAAATCAGGCCAGGCGCATCTCGATCAGGATCGGACCGGTGACGTGGGCCTGCGCCGTCCGCAGCGCGACGTGCAGTTCCTCGCTGGTCGAGGCGCGGATGCACGGCACGCCGTAGCCCTGGGCCAGCGCGGGCCAGTCCAGCGGCGGATCGTCGAGCGAGGTGAGGCGCTGCGCCTGCGGGCCCGGCTCGATGCCAGCCCGGGTGAGCTCGGTCTGCAAGATCCCGTAGCGCCGGTTGGAAGCGATCAGCATGATCACCGGCAAGCGCTCGCGCGCCATCGTCCACAGCGCCTGGATCGTGTACTGCGCGCTGCCGTCGGACTGCAGCGCGAACACCCGGCGATCCGGGCACGCCACGGCCGCACCGAGCGCTACCGGCAGGCCTTGCCCAATGGCACCACCGGTGTTGGTCAGGATGGTGTGGCGCGCCGCCGCGGCGGATGCCGTGACAAACGGGTAGCCGCAGGTGCCGCCCTCGACCGAGACGATGGCGCCGTCAGGCAACGCATTGGCGACGATCCTGCCGATGGTCACCGGCGTCAGTGCACCCGGGGCGATCGTGTGCCGTGCCGGGGCCACACCGGGCACGATGCGCGGCGCCTTGAGCGCGTCGGCCAGGCGCTCGAGCGCCTCGTCGGCCGGATCCCCGGGATGTGCGAGCAGTTGCAGCGATCCGATCGGCGCGAGCTCGCTGGGCAGGCCTTCGTAGCCGAAGTACGCCACCGGTGCGATCGCACCGGCGAGTACGACCACCGAGTCTTCGAGCGCCTTGATCGCGACCTCGGGGAAATAAGGGAGGCGGTCGATGTCCGGCAAGCCGCCGCCGCGTTCAGTGCGTGCCGGGAAGGTTTCGCTGAACAGGCGGGCACCGGTCGCTGCGGCGATACGACCGGCTGCGATCTGTCCACGCTCGCTGAGCGCGCGGTCACCCAGAAGCAACACCGCGGGCCTGCCGCTCGCGAGCAACTGTCGAACAGCATCCACGCGCTCGGCATCGACGCTCGTCACTGCGGAGTGCGCGACCCCGGGCTGTTCCTGGCGAGGCGCTGGAAGCTGCTGGAAATCGACCGGTACGACGAGCGTCGCGACCTGACCCGGAGCCGACAGCGCAGCGCGCATGCCGTCCACGGTGTCGCGCCACAGATGCTGCGCTGACGCGACCGCCCGGTACCAGCCGGACATGGGCCGAGCCAGGGACTCGATGTCGGAGGTGAGCGGCGCGTCGTACTTGAGATGCCAGCTCGCGTGGTCGCCCACGATGTTGAGGATCGGCGTGCGCGCACGCCGCGCGTTGTGCAGGTTCGCGAGGCCATTGGCGAGGCCCGGGCCCAGGTGCAGCAGCGTCGTGGCGGGCCTGCGCAGCATGCGGCCGTAGCCGTCCGCCGCGCCCGTGCAGACGCCCTCAAACAAGCACAGCACCGCTCGGATGCCGACGGGCTGGTCCAGCGCGCCCACCAAGGGCATTTCGGTCGTGCCCGGATTGGCGAAGCAAACGCTTGCGCCCGCGGTCGCTGCGGCCTTGAGGACGGTGGCGGCGCCGTTGGTGGAGGTCTCCGAATGAGGGGGCGTGTGCATGTGAGAGCCTTGAGATTGAAATTATCATAATCCCGGATTACGGCATTTGCAACACGATGAATGACCCAAATCGGCACTTGGGGCAATGCGTGTTCGTCAGCCTGCGCGGTGTCTCACCGGCCTGGCGCCTGACTCCGCGAAGTGCGTACCAAGGCGACCGCGTCGCCGCGGGCCTGCCTGGCCATCCGAGTCGAGGATGCGCATGCGACCCCTCCGGCGATATGCGCCTGACCGTCAACGTGGCGTGGATGGGTTCGACCGTCCCGCCCTGGCCCGCGGCCCGAATGTCAACACAGGGCAGCGATGGACGCGCGAGCTACCTTCCCGGTGCCGCGCGACAGGGGATCAGAAAGATCAGAGTGCGGCGGTCTTCTTGCCTCGAGCCGGTGGCACGGCAATGCCGGTGGCGCGGCGCTTGCGTGCCGTCGCTGCCTTCTCGGGCTCAGGTGCCCGTACCGGCGTTTCGCCGACCGCGCGCGCCAGTGCACGCGAGATCTGCCCGGCAGCGGACCGCAGCCGTGCGCCGAGAAGCTCGGGCTCGTAGACCCTGAAGTCTTCCGCGGCGAACACCACGGACACGCAGCCCGCGATTTCGCCGGTGCCATACATGATGGGCGAGGAGATTCCTGACATGCCGGCGTCGAGTTCGCTGGTCGATATGCACAGGCCCTGGCGTTTGATCGCCTGCAGCTCCTTCCAGAAGGACAACCAGTCCTTTCCGATGGCCTGGCAGTCCGCTTCGTCCTGGTGTTCCTTCCACAGGCGCTGGAGGCGGCTGCGACTCATCGATGCCAGGATCACCCTCGAGGTGGATGAGCGGAACAGCGGCATCGTCGTGCCTCGCCCGAAGGACACCGGCAGCCTGCTCGTCGAGGCTTCGTGCTCGAACACGTTGATGATGCGGTCGTCGTAGCACGTGGTGAGCAGCCCCGTGGCGCCGAGCGAGTCCGCCAGGGCAGTGACGATCGGCCGGCCCGCGTTCAGCAAGGGGTCGGACTGGATGATGCGATGGTCCAGCTCGATGATGCGCGGGCCCAGCATGAAGAGCCCACCGTCGCTCACCAGCAGCCCTGCTTGCCCGAGCTCGCGGGTGTAGCGGTAGCACGTCGTCCGCGCGAGCCCGAGCGACTCGGCGATCTGCTCGGCAGTCATCGTGGTGTGCTCGCGCGAGAACAGGTCGAGGACGGAGAGCATGCGCGTGAGGCTGGACACAGTAGATCGCGGGGGGAGTCGGGGTTCCGATCTTAGGCGAAGTCACCAGATGCATGCTGCCGCGAGGCAAGGCGCGTCGGGGGGCGTTGCTGGACGCCGTTCGTCGCAGCACCTCGGTATCGCTGCGTCGGCGCCGCCGTGACGGCGGCTTTGCAGACGGCCGCACCTTTTGGAGATGACGGCAAAAAGTGGCATTTCTGGAATAACCGATATGGCATTTCACCTGTAGATTCCCCTAAGGTTGATGCGGCTCTTTCCGAAATACGGGAAAGACAACAACTTCGGTCGGTGTCGAAACCCCCAGGCATCCGACCCACTTCGACATCTGACTGTTCGTGCGCCGCGGCTGCAACCAGTACCGCCCAGCATGCAGATGGGGTCACAAGACAAGGACAGCGACATGCGTTCGTTCAGCAACATGAATATCGGAACCCGCCTCGGGATCGGCTTTGGCGGGGTGATCGCCTTGCTGGTACTGATCGCCGGCTTCGGCAGCGGCCGGATCGAAGCGGTCAAAGCCAATACCGAGCTCATCCTTCACGACCGCTACGTCAAGGTTTCCTTGGCCCACACGATCGAGAATGCCGTCAACCTCCAGGCTCGCGAACTACGCACGGCGCTCATCACCACCGACATCGAGATGGTCAAGCGGGAACTGCTGGCCGTCGCCGAGGCCGATCGGCAGGTCGCCGCGGCGGTCGACAAGCTCCAGGTGACGCTGACGTCGTCGGAGGGCAAAGCGGAACTGGCTGCGCTGGCACGCTCTCGAGCGGACTACATGCGCTACAAGGCCGAGTTCGTGCAACTGGTGGCAGCGCAGAGCCTCGACGAAGGTGGCATCTATCTGGTCAAGAGCATGGTGCCCGCGCAAGACGCTTACCTGGCCGCCCTGGCAAAGCTCACACGATCGCAGGTCGAGCAAATGGAGAAGTTCGGCCAGGAAACCTCTGACATGGCCTCCTGGGCACGGGTGTTGATGCTGGGCCTGGCCGCTGTCGCCGTCGCACTGGCCCTGGCCGTGGCGATCTGGATCACGCGTTCGATCACGCGCCCGATTTCACAGGCCGTGCAGATCGCGCGGACAGTCGCAGGAGGCGACCTGACCTGCCGCGTCGAGTCGCGCAGCACGGACGAGGTAGGCCAGTTGCTGGAGGCGCTCCTCCAGATGAACGACGGTCTGACCGGCATCGTCCACCAAGTGCGCGACAGCAGCGCATCGATCGCCATCGGTTCCCAGCAGATCGCGACAGGCAATGCGGACCTGTCGCAGCGCACAGAGGAACAGGCGTCCAACCTGCAGCAGACCGCCTCGTCCATGGAGCAGATCATGGCGACGATCAAGCAGACCGCGGACACGGCACGCCTCGCCGTATCCCTCGCGGACGGGGCGAGCGCAGTGGCAGTCAAGGGAGGCACGGTCGTCGAGCAGGTGGTTGCCACGATGAGCGACATCTCCAGCAGCTCGCGCAAGATCTCGGAAATCACCGGCGTCATCGACGGCATTGCATTTCAGACGAACATCCTCGCGCTCAACGCGGCCGTCGAAGCAGCACGCGCTGGGGAACACGGTCGCGGCTTCGCTGTCGTTGCCAACGAGGTACGCTCACTCGCGCAGCGAGCCGCCTCCGCAGCTCGTGAAATCCGGTTGCTGATCAGTTCGAGCGTGCAGAAGATCGAAGCCGGCTCCCACCTCGTCGGTGACGCTGGAACGACGATGGGCGAGATCGTCTGCCAGGTGCAACGTGTCGCCGAGCTCATTGCCGAGATCGACATCGCGGCACAGGAGCAGGCCGTCGGGATCGGCCAGATCGGCAATTCGGTGACACAGTTGGATCAAGTGACGCAACAGAACGCGGCGCTGGTCGAGGAATCGGCTGCGGCGGCAGACAGCTTGAGCCAGCAGTCCGCGCGATTGGCAGACCTTGTCGGCACGTTCAAGTTGGCATGAGCCGCCTCGGCCGCTTGTCGGGATGCTGAAGGACCGGCCGTTCGACGCGGTGTCGACAACTGGCAGGCCCGAAGGCGCTGCCTCTCTTTCTCTTCTTCCGCTGCGTTGCAGCCTGCCGTACACGGTCCTGTCCCGGTGACACGCTAACGCGGTTCCGTATCCGTCGCGTGTTCGGTCTGTGCTCCGTGTTCCCCTCGGTCCCGGCCCTCTCCTCCGTCCATTCCGTAGCCACCGGGACGGCCTCCTTCGCGAGCTTCTTGCGCAGGTCCATTCGCTCGCCAAGCAGGACCCTTTCAGACATCCCACTCTCGGAGAACTTGATCGAAAGGCCGCGTCGCTTTGCCGATTTGGGTTAGCAGTACGGGCTGCTCATGCTTGACATTTCCGCACCTGCACGAACCCGACCATCGTGATGGATGGGTCAATCGCGTTGGAAGAACCTGAAACTCCAGGGGCGGCGATGAAAGTCAGAAGTGGCTCGACACGGACGGGCATTCAAAGACCGAACAGGGGCGAGTGTGCTCTCGCCGAAGAACGCGGCGATGAATGTCGTTGCGCGCGCGGTTGGAGTTGGCAGGCAAACGCCGGAGCGAAGACACAGCGGGGCGTTGGCAGGTCATGATGAGAAGTGATGGTGATCTTCTGCTGTCAAAGCAGAAGGTTCGGCGCGCGAGCATCGCCAAGATCCTGCCAGTCGCGGCCGACCTCCGGCAACAGCGGCATGCCATCCTGGCCATCAGCCTGAACAACAGCAACTACGTGTCCGACAAGCTCGCCGCCATGATCGCGATGGCAAGCTCGCGCTTCGATGAGTGCACGCTGCTGGTGGGCGACTCGATCTATCGGCTCACGCTGTGCCTGAGCGAAGGGATCTCGGAGGACGAAGCGTGGGAGCGCTCGTTGCGCATGGGCGCGCACTACGTGCGGGAGAACGCCCCACTGCTTCCCAGCAGCGGAAACGTCTCGTTCTTGCTTTGCAGCGAGCTGTCGGGGAAACCAGGCGTTCGGTCAGCGTACGAAGTCTTGCTGCGCATCTACCAAGAAAACACCGTCTTTCGCAACTCGGTACAGGCCTTCGCGCGGTCGTACGGCGAACGTGTCGACATCGCGCCACAGGCCGGCTTCTGGCACGCGCAGCAGTACCTGCTGGAGGAATTGGCGCTGTTTTCACACCTCGTAGGGATGGGCAGTCGCCTGATCCTCTATGCCGGCAACATCCAGACAGTGGCCGACATAGCCGCAGGCGCCTGCGGCGACATGCGCGACCTATTCGCAGGTCTCGTCTTCGGATCGA
>FSVG01000717.1_pt1 | contig 15255 bp, 10 predicted proteins | sample 1637511 | NCBI WGS metagenome assembly FSVG01 (sample SAMEA3914816, study PRJEB12502) | metagenome | biome: forest; material: soil | place: USA | collected 2011-09-16 | depth 0.3 m
AAACCATACTGAGCGCAATATCCATGCCTTCGAGCTGATAATGCGGCACGAACATGAACTTGCCCTTGTAGTAACCCGGATTTTCTTCATCCGCGATTATTTCGACCTTGGCGTCCTTGAGCGGCAGCCGGGCCTTGGTTTCCTCGCTCGACGTCGCCGGCGCGCCGTCGACATATTGCAGAACCCAATTGTGCAGGTCGCGTTGCAGCTGATCCGCCTCACGCGTGCCACCCACCCAGTCGCGCACCATGCACTTCAGGTAATGGGCAAAGCGGCAGCTGGCGAAGATATAGGGCAGCCGCGCCGAAAGATTGGCATTGGCCGTCGCATCGGAATTCTCATACGCCTTCGGCTTGTGCAGCGTCTGCGCGCCGACGAAGGTTGCCTGATCGGTATTCTTGCGATGGATCATCGCCAGCATGCCGGCGGCCGACAATTCCGCTTCGCGACGGTCGGAGATCGCGATCTCCGTCGGGCACTTCATATCTACCCCGCCGTCGTCCGTCGGGAAGGTCGCGGTCGGCAGGCCCTCGACCGTGCCGCCCGATTCCACGCCACGGATGCGCGTGCACCAGCCATAGGTGTTGAACGCCTCGGTGATCCGGGTGCCCATGGCATAGGCCGCGTTCAGCCACAGATGCTTGTCGTGCAGGCCATCCGTCTCTTCCTCGAAATCGAACTCGTCGACCGGTTCGCTCTTGGCGCCATAGGTCTGGCGGCCGAGAAACCGTGGCATGGCCAGCGCCAGATAGCGGCTGTCCTCCGACGCACGGAACGTGCGCCACGCCATATATTCCTGCGCATCGAACAATTTGCCGAGGTCGCGCGGATTGGACAGCTCGGTCCAGCTTTCCATGCCGAACAGCGGCGGAGCGGCAGCGGCGATGAACGGCGCGTGCGCCGCCGCGCCGATCTTGGCCAGACCCTTCATCACTTCGAGGTTCGGCGCCGTATGGTCGAAATAATAATCGCAGACGAAAGCGCCGTAAGGCTGGCCGCCGAGCTGCCCGAATTCCGATTCGTAGATTTTCTTGAACAGGGGGCTCTGGTCCCACGCGGCGTCGCGATACTGGCGGAACATCTTGCGACATTCCTCCTTGGACATGTTCATCACGCGGATTTTCATGTCCTTGCCGGTCGACGTGTTCATGACCAGGAAGTGCAGACCGCGCCACGCCGATTCGAGTTCCTGGAACTCCTTGTTGTGGATGATCTGGTTGACTTGCTCGGTCAGCTTGCGGTCGATCGCCGCGCGCATCGCGTCCACCGTCGCATAGACATCGTTGCCGATGATTGCGGCGTCCTGCAGCGCCTGTTGCGCCAGAGTCTGGACCGCTTCCTCGATTCGTCCTTTGCGGACATCGTCGGCCGGCTTGAATTCCTTTTGCAGCAGCGACGCGAAGTCGTCGATCGAGACCGCCTCCGCCTGCGGCTGGCCGCCCTGTTCCTGAAGTGCTTCCTGCGCCATCGTCCCCGTCTCCAATCGCGTACCGCGTTATTCGCTTGCCGGCGTCTCCGGCGCTTCGGTGGCGTCCTCGACCGGCTTCGCCGATGACAAGGCCGACAGCAGCGCCGGATCCTTGAGCACCTTGTCGAGCAGAACCTGAGCGCCGTCCTTGCCGTCCATGTAGACCAGCAGATCCTGCAATTGCTGGCGAGCTTCCAGCAGCTTGGCCAGCGCCGGCACGTTCTTGGCGATTTCGCCCGGCGTGAAGTCGGTCATGTTGTTGAACGTCAAGTCGATGCCGAGCTTTCCGTCGCCATTCAGCGTGTTGTCGACGGTGAAGGCCGCGCGGGGCGCGATCGCCTCCATGCGCTGGTCGAAATTGTCCATGTCGAACTCGACGAAGTCGCGCTTCGAGACTTCCTTTTTCTCGACCACGCTCTTGCCCGACAGATCGGACAGCACGCCCATCACGAAGGGCAGCTCGACCTTTTGCCGCGAGCCGTAGGTTTCGACTTCATATTCGATATGAACGCGGGGAGCCCGGTTCTCCTTGATGAAGCGCTGTCCGCTCTTTGCCATCAATCACCCCCAATGCCTTGGCCAGGATGGCCACGCCGTTGAACCAGAACGATAAGTCAACTCGCCTTACGGCGATAGCAAGAATCCGACATGCTGGATATCGGAACGATCAATAGCCACCCGAATCTTCGTCGGGGCGGGACAGTAGTACAGCACCCGCCTCGGATATGCTATTGGGCGCGATGTCGCGCAATATGGTCATGAAATCCATGGAAACCCAAGTCCGAATTCGGCGCAGCGCGACGGGAATGGGACTTCCCGGCTCACGACGCTGATAATATTCCGCGATCGCGTCGATCGCCTTGACCACGTCATCGCGCGAATCGACTCGGCCTGCGATTCGCGGCCCCGACGACTCGCCGGCATTGCCTGAGTCCGCGCTTGCCGCTGTTTCCTCTGCGCTTTCGCCCAGACCGGCATAGGGAAGCAACGCGCGGCGAATCGAGTCGATCGTTTCGTAGGTCGGCTTGAAGTCGGTGCCGGTGTCGCCGTCGGCATTGGCCATGAGCACGGCGTCCGCCCGCATTAAGGCGTCGCGCATGCGGTCGAGTTGGTCGACCGCGGCTCGAAGGTCGTCCGGCGGGGTTTCCTCGACCGCCTTGCGGAACATCCCGAAGCCGTCGGCGGAATCGCCTTCGGTTTCGAATCGTATCAGGTCTTCGCCGTTATAGCTGCCGAGCCGCTGATGCTCGACCAATACCGTGCGCTTGAGCGGTCCCAGGAAGGGGCCGATCTTGGTCAGCGATTCGCACGGCCCCTTGCGGCCCTGAAATCCATATTCGTCGAGCTTGGGGAAAAGATCGTCCCAATAGGTCTCGAAAAGGCCGGCGAGGGACTCGCATCCAGTTACGATGGTATCGAGCCGTCCCATTTGCGCGCCAGCGCGCGCCAGATAAACCGCCAGCCAGACGTCCTTGGTGCGGCCAAACTGCTGCTCGATCAACCCGATCGTGGCGCGCCAATCCACATCGGCCGGACTCTCCTCGAACGCCTGTTCGATGACCTGGCGGTCCGGATCCTCGAACAAGTCCTGACCGGTGGGTGAATCGCCCGCTACCGGAGCCAGCAATTCCTCAGCCAGCATCGACACAGGTTCCATCAAGACCGTTGCAATCCGTCAAGCGCGCCCTCCCCCAAAGACCGTTTCGCGATGGTCGCGCTCAGGAAATCAATTCAGCTTCGACTCGACGATTGGCAGGATCTTTGGATTTGAGCCCGGGCAATGGTTCCTGCGAACCTAGGCCCTTTACCTCGAGTCGGCTGCGATCGACGCCCTGGCTGGTCAGGAAGTCGGCGACCGCTTGCGCTCGGCGGCGCGACAAGTCGAGATTGGCATCGGCGCTGCCCAGCGAATCGGTGTGCCCTTCGATCGAGAAGCGCTTGCTCTTCAGTTCGGGCATCATCAGCGACTGGGCAAAGATACGCGCCTTGGCGGCGCCAGCAGACGTCATCCGGTCCGAGCCCAGTTCGAAGGCGATGCGAAGATCGGCGCGCGAACCAGCGCTCGGCGCTGGAGGCGCTGGCCGGGAATAACTTGCCGGGGCAGACGCGCGGCGAGTCGGCGACGGCGCGGTCTTGGCCGGAGCTGGGCCTTTGGCGACGCGGAAGCCCTTGGTCGCGGGCGCGTTTTCGACCGGCGTTGTGGTTTGCGGACCGCGTGCGAGTCGGAAGCCCTTGGTTTCGGGTGCTGCCTTGGCCGGGCCGGGCTCTTCCTGTGGTCCGCGCGCAAGGCGGAAACCCTTGGTCGCCGGCGCTGCTTTGGTCGGTTCCTCGGTGGACGTCTTGTCGCCGCATTTTCCCGCGAACGTACAGAGATAGCTGTCGACGCTGGGATCCCCGGCAGGGGCGGACTGGGCGACGACGGGCGATGCGGCAAGAAGCGCAGCGGTCGCGGTGGCCGATCCTATCGATAAATAGATAAGTCGCATTTTACCTCCCCCAAAAGGTAAAGGTTTCGATCTTTTGGATGCATGGTCTATATCACTACAAAACATAGCGTAGCAAGCGCGGTCGACTCGGCATTTGGTCCCAGACCGGAACGAGGAAGCAGCGTGAAGTTGCGGATAGGCCTGAATTCGATATGACGGCCGTGATCGGGTTGCCGCGGCGAACTTTAAGCGGGGAGGTCCGGTATGGCCGATAGAAGGCAGTCTACCATGTCGATTGATCTGGGCGACGACCAGATCAAGCTTGAGCGTATTGAGGCGATGGAGGGGCTGAGCGCTCCCTTCACGGTGATGGTCGATATTCTCGCGCCGCTCGACGTCGATCTGGCGCCGCATCTCGGCAAGCCCTGCTCGCTCGAGGTTCTGGAGGATGAGCAGTCGTGGCGCCATTTCCACGGCCTGGTGGTGTCGAGCGAGTATATCGGCCGCGCGGAGGACATGGAGCGCTATCGCCTCACGCTCCGGCCCTGGACCTTCTACATGGCGCAGAACCGCGACATGGCGATCTTCCAGGACAAGGAAACGGTCGACATCCTGAAGGCCATCTTCGAGAAGAATCACATTTCCGATACCGAGTTCAAACTGTCGCGCCCGCGCAAGACACGAGTCTATACGGTGCAGTATCGGGAAAGCGACTTCGCCTTCATCTCGCGGCTGATGGAGGAGGAGGGGATATATTATTATTTCCGCCATGAGGCCGAGCGGCATGTGATGGTGCTGTGCGACGCCCCCAATTCGCACAGCGACGGCAAGCCGGCGACGCTGCGCTTCAATCCCGGTTCGGTGTCAGTGTTCGCGGTCGATTCCGCGGCGCGCGGCGACGACGGCACCTATTATCTGCAGAGCTGGGTCGAGCGCGTGCAGAGCAACGGCGAGACGGCGGTCGTGATCCACGACTATGACTTCCAGTCGCCGAATGCGCCGCTCCAGGCCAAGTTCACGCAGGATTCCAAGCATCCGCGCGACGAGCGCGAGGTGTTCGATTATCCGGGCCGTTTCAACTATGACGGGATGGCCCCTGGCGCTCAGATGGCAGCAGGCAAGGAGCGCAGCAAGACGCTGCTCCAGGGCCTGCGCGCGCAGCGCCGCGTGCTGACCGGCACCTCCCAGGCCGCCGGCATCGCCTGTGGCAACAAGTTGTCGGTCGAGGACTGCCCCTCCAGCCGGCTGGACGGCAGCTTTCTCGTCATTTCGACCTTTCACAGTATCGCGTCCGAAACCTATCGCAGCGGGTCGCAGAATTCCGAGATGGAATTCAACGTGCGCTTCGAAGCGATTCCGGCGGACACGCCATTCTCCGCGCCGCATTCGACGCCCAAACCGGTGGTGAAAGGGCTGGAGACGGCGGAGGTCACGGGTCCGGCGGGGGAGGAAATCTACACCGATGAATTCGGTCGGGTGAAGGTTCGCTTTCCCTGGGATCGTTCGGGCTCGGCCGGCGAGAAGTCGACCTGCTGGATTCGCGTGTCGCAGACGGGCGGCCTCGGCAACCTCATCCTGCCCCGAGTCGGGCACGAGGTGCTGGTCGACTTCCTGGGCGGCGATCCCGACCGGCCGGTCGTTGTCGGCCGCGTGTTCAACAAGTCCCACATGCCGGTCTACCCCTTGCCCGACAACAAGACGCGCGCGCTGTGGCGCACCAAGCGCTATCGCGACACGGGGGAGTATCCCGAAACCAAGACGCCCGATAGCGGCATGCCGGGCGCAAACGAGATCCGTTTCGAGGACAAGGGCGGCTCCGAGGAAGTGTTCATTCATGCCGAGCGCGATATGAACAGGCGCGTCCGGTACGACGACACGCTCCAGGTCGGGCACGATCAGTCGCTGTTGATCGGCCGCAGCCGCAAAGAGGAAGTCATCAAGGACGAAACGATCACCATCGGCAACGACCGGACGGAAAAGGTCGGGCACGATGAAATCATCAAGATCGGCAATAATCGGACCGAGGAAGTCGGTAGCAATGAAGACGTCACGATCGGCAACAACCAGACGCTGACGGTCGGCAACAATAGCAGCGCGACGATCGGCAGCAACGAGAGCATCACGGTCGGCAACACGTTCAAGGTGGAAGCCGGATCGAAGATCGAGCTGATCGTCGGCGGATCGAAGATCACGATCGATATGACATCGATCACGCTGAGTGCGCCGATGATCAAGATCGAGGCACAGATGACGGCCGAGATGTCGTCGACGATGACCAAGGTGGAAGGCAGCGCGATGACTACCGTCAAGGGTGCCATCGTGATGATCAATTGAGGGTATCGCGATGGGCGACTGGAACGTGATCAGACTGGCCCAGGCCCGGCAGGTGGCCGAGTTGATGGGTGCGAAGGAAGACGACTTGCCCGCGCCGGAGGTGTCGGCGCGCGCGCGCTACGACGAGCTGCGCGAGGCTGGCGCGCTGGAGGAAGCGGCCGACTTCATCGGTCATGCGCTGCCGCGGCTGGAAGCGGTGACCTGGGCGGCGCGAGTGATCGATGCAGAATCGCGCAAGCGCACGCTGCACCGGCGCGACCGTCTGGCGCTCGACCATGTGCTGCGCTGGATCGGCGATCCCGACGATACCAAGCGTCGTGGCGTCTTTGACGCCGCGGAGACCGCGACCGAGGGCGGCCCCGAGCAGTTGCTCGGCTATGCCGTATTCTTTTCGGGCGGGTCGATGACCCCCGCCGACCTGCAGCCGATCCTGCCGCCGCCTGGTGTGGCCGGGCGCTTCGCCGCTGGCGCAATACGCATCGCGGCGCATCGCAGTGGTCAGGCGAAGGAGGTGCTTGCGGACGCGCTCGATCTGGCCGAAGCGGTTGCCGAGAAGGGGATGAAAGCACTGGCTACCGCATGACGCTCACGCTTGTCATCCGCAATTTCGACCGGCTCGACAATGGCATGCCGACCGAATTCGTGTTGCATCAGCGCGGTGCGCTGATCGGCCGCTCGCCGACGTGCGACTGGAGCCTGCCCGATCCGCGAAATTACATCTCGTCGCGGCATTGCGAGGTAACCTTCGCCGACGGTTTCTACATGCTCAACGATATCAGCATGAACGGCACGATGCTGAACGGCGGCACCGAGCGCATGGCGCAGCCGCGCCGCATCAAGCATGGCGATGTCTTCTCCATCGGCCAATATGAAGTCCATGCGGCCCTTTCGGGCGCCGCCACGGCCGCGCTCGAACGCGAGACGGAAGAACAGGTGCAGGCCGCGGCCAATGTCGGCAATTGGGGCGGCTGGGAAAGCCATGGCGGTGGGGCACCACCGGCGCCGCCGTCCGAATCTTCGCCGGTCGATCCGATCGGAAACTCGTCGTCCGGTGGTTGGGATTCAGCGCCGGCCGTGTCGCCGCCGGCCGGGGAGCGCTGGCAGCCGCAGGTCGGCCCGTCGCTCGGCCGGCAAGAGCCATATCAGGGGCAGGCTGCGCCGCCACCACCGCCTGCTCCGGCTGGCGGCGGCTGGGCACCGTCGATGCAGGTGACACCGCCCGTGGCATCCACCTGGGAGTCGCCGGCGGAGCAGGCCGATCCAGCGTCCGGCTGGTCGAGCGCCGCCCCGGACCGACCGCCGGTGCCATCCCCCGACGATATCTGGGGACGAATCGCGGAGGGCAATGTCGTAGACTGGGCCCGCGGTGGCTTCGGTCAGCCGGTCGAGGAGAAGCGGGATCCGCTGGGGCTCCAGAAACCCGCGCCGCAGGAATCGCTCAACAAGGCGCCGCCGCGCATGGCGCAGTTCGAGGGCAACGATGGCTGGGCCGCGCCGCCTGCGCCCGCCACTCCCGCGCAAGCGGGCACGTCAGTACCCGTCGGGCCACCGCCGCGCGCCGTCCCCGCGGCGCCACCTCCGGCTGCCGGTGGGGCGGCTCAGCCCGGTGCGGATGCGTTGATTCGCGCCTTCGCTCAGGCCCTTGGTCTCGCGCCGGATCAACTCAAGGAGGCAAGTCCGGCGACGATCGATCGCGCCGGTCAGCTTTTCCGCAAACTGGTTGCCGGATTGGTGGTGATGATCGAGGCGCGCGCGCGCGCCAAGTCGCAGATGGGCGCCGAATCGACGGCGTTCAACGTGGACGGCAACAACCCAATCAAGTTCGCCCGCACGCCGGAAGAGGCAATCGCCGCGCTGCTCAATCCGCCGCAGCGTGGTTTCATGGATGCCGGGCGAGCGGTCGAGGATGCCTATTTCGATCTCCAGTCGCATCAGATGGCGACGCTGAAGGCAATGCAGGGCGCATTACGGGCGACGCTCGACCGCTTCTCGCCGACGGCTATCCGCAAGCGGGCGGAGGCTGGCGGTCTGTTGTCGCGGATCATGCCCAACGCCAAGGATGCTGCGCTCTGGCAGGCGTATGAGAAGGAGTTCGGCGGCGTCGCCCATGGCTCCGACGAGGCGTTCATGGACGTTTTCGCCAAGGAATTCCGCAAGGCCTACGAAGCGCAGGCAAGCAGCCAGAAGCGGCGCTGAGCGCGGATCACACCATCTGCGGCGCGTAGCCGAGCATCGCCTGTTCGCGTGGCAGGAATCGCGTGCCGAGGAACAGGATCGTGTCCCGCCGCACATCGCCATTGCCCAACCCCGGGATGAAGAGTTGCGCGATGCGCTGCCCCTTCGTGTCTGGAACCGTGCCGATATATTCCGCGCGGGCATAGGCTGAAGCCTGGGCCAGCTTGGCCGGGCGTGCGCCGAACACCTCACCAGCGGGCTTGCCGAACGCGTCGACCAGGCCGCTTTTGTTGTAGCCGTCGGTCGCCTTTCGCCCCTGAGAGGCCGGGATGACCGCCGGATTGCCAAAGCCGCGATAGGCCAGCAGCGGACCGACCGTGACGGCGACCACTGCAAGGTCGAGCCCGCTCCATTCCGACGGCACCGCACACAGCATCCGCACCGCCGCGCCGATGCCCATCTTCTTCTCGCGCGCAAAAGTCTCGACCTTGCGGAATTCGACATCCTCCATCCACCATTCGCCCTGCACGACCAGTTCCGCCACGCCGTTCTGGCCGAAGCGGATCAGCCGTGTGCCGGTGTTGATCGTATGGGGTTGCGGCGATTCGATCCCGCCATTGGCAACATAAGCAGCGATCGTGCCGTCGGCAGCGTAGATCGGCGTGTTGGGGCCGCCGAACGACGCCTGCCCTGCGGCGCGCAGATAGGTTCCCGGGGCATCAAACGCGTGCTGGTTGGCAACCATGCTTCCCTCTCTGGCGAATAACGATGGCAGGCGGACCGCTATTCCTTCACTTCGTCGACGGTCTTGAACCACACCATGTCGGCCTGCCAGCCTTTGGCGGCGGCTTCCGAGACGAACTTGTTCGTCCAGTCCGGTCCGCGCGCGCCGAGCGGCGGTGCGATGACGTCCTTCTCGAACGGTCCCTTGCCGTACAGGAGCAGCACGCCCGACCAGCCGGCGTGGTTGACGTCGAGCTGCATCTTGTACTTGTCGCCGCCCAGGTCGGTCGCGATTCGCGGGTTGGTCTGCGACAGTTTCTTGATTTCCGGATGGCCGAACACGCCCGAGCCGGTCAGGAAGTCGGCGTCGATCACTCCCGACGGCTCCAGCCCGACCATGGCGAAATCGAGCTTGGGATCGGCGATATTCACCGCCAGCACCACGTTCGCGGCATTTTCGCCCGGATAGCCGGACTGGCTGGGATCGCTGGACTGCATCCGCATCTCGAACTTGCGTTGCGGCACGGTCAGATGGGTGGCAATGGGCGCGCGAATCTGACGATAGGTATCGAGCGCCGCGCAGCCCGACTGAGTGATCGGCGAGACCTCCTCGAAATCGATATTGGCGCCCTGGATCTTTCGCTGCGCCAGTGCGCGGGAGATTTCGCTCTGCGCAGCGGCGGGATTGCCGGCGACGCCGGCCAGTTTGATCAGGGGCCCGTTGTCCGACTTGGCGATGTCGACGATCGTCAGCCAGGTGCAGCTCACGGAGGGCAGGGTGGCGTCGACCACGCTGCGCGCCGCTTCGACCGGATCGCTGTTGTTGACCGCCACGACCGGACCGGCGCCGCCGGGCGCTGCCGGTCCCGGCGCGGGCGGCTGGCGGCCGAACAGGAACCAGCCGGCTGCGATCAACGCCAGCAGCGATACGCCGCCGCCGACCAGCAACAACGGGGTCTTGCTGCCACCACTCCCGCCCCGGCCGCCCTGGTCCTCGACTATCGGCGCAGAGAGCTGATCAAGGTCCGCCAGCACCTCGTCCATCGAGCGCAGCCGGTCCGCGGGATTCGGCCGGAGCATCCTCTCGAGTACCGGCCGAATTTCATCGGGCATCCCCGACATGTCGACGCCCGCGCGTCGTTTGTCGACGGCATCGACCAGCGATCCGCCCATCTGGACGTTGCGGCCCAGCGCCACCGCCATGATCACCAGTGCGAGGCTATAGATGTCGGTCCACGGCCCGACATCCCGGCCGAAATCGCCGAGCTGCTCCGGCGCCACATAGTTGAGCTTGCCCGCAAAGCCCTCGCCAACGATGGTCGCCGAGCCAGGATCAAGATCCTTGGCGATCCCGAAGTCAATGATCTTCGCCTTTTCGAGCTTGCCGTCCTCCAGCAGCACGTTGTCGGGCGAGATGTCGCGATGGATCGCGCCGAGCAGATGCGCGGCACGTAATCCCCGGGCGAGGCGGCGCAGCAGCGCGACAAGGTCGGCCGGCGTCGGGTTGAGCGTAGCAAGCACGTCGGCGAGGTTGCTGCCGTCGATATATTCGGTGACGATGTAGAGTACGCCGAGCTGCGGCTCCTGCGCCAGCACGCGATATTGGACCAGAGATTCCGCCTGAAGGCGAGTCAGCGTTCTCGCTTCCTTGCGGAACATCGAGATGACGTTGGGATCGGCGGCCAGCGCCGGCAGCATCACCTTGATCGCGACTCGTTCGTCGCTGTTGACGTTAACGCCTTCGAAGACCTCGCCCATGCCGCCGCGGGCGATGAAACGCTTCACCTCGAAGATATGGTTCAGGACGTCGCCGACCTGGATGCTCTTGCCCGGGCTTTGTGGCGTGAAGGCCGTGTAGATGCCGTCGCCGGCACTGCGCTCGGAGATCGTACGGCTGTCCGACGGGGGCGGGGGCGCCGGCTCGGCGGGCGGTAATGGCCCTGGAGAATAGACGGTCCCCGGCGGCGGCGTCTCGACTGGAGACTGCGTAGGTGTAGCCGGCTCCGCGGACGGCGGCGTGCCCGGCTCTACCGGCGGGGGGCTCGACGGCACAAAGACCGTGCGCTGCTCTTCATTGCCTTCGGGCGGCTTGTCGTCGTCCCCATTCATTGCCCGTTGGCCCCTGCTACGTTCAACGACAACAAGGTCGTCTCATTTACACCCACAACGATGACCGTGACATTATCCGGCGCGCCGCGGTCCAGCGTTTTCTCGATCAGCCGCTCGACCGCATCGTCGTGATTAGGGTGTTGCAAAATCTCCGTGATTTCCGAGTCGCTAAGTTGCCCGCTCAAGCCGTCGCTGCATAGGAGAAACACGTCACCCGATTGCATCTCATCGGCGATGACATCGACGACGATGGCTGGTTGCACGCCAATGGCACGCGCCAGAACATGCGACATCGGATGATTCTCGGCCTCTTCCGGCAACAGCAGACCGCGATCCACCATCTCCTGCACCTGGGTATGATCGCGGCTTATCTGATAAAGCAGGCCATCGCGGAGCAGATAGGCGCGGCTGTCGCCGACCCACAGAATCGCGAAACGGCGACCCGAGATATGCAGGGCGACCACGGTCGACCCCATCTGGATCTCGCGGTCGGTTGCTTCCTCGTAGATTTCGGCATTGGCGCGGTGGATCGCCTCGCTGATCGCCTGGCAGGCCGCGTCGAAGTCCGGCGGGATCGATGCAGCGGCGAGGCTGGCGACGATCGCCGCCGACGCCCATTCGCCGCGCTCATGGCCGCCCATGCCATCGGCGACCGCCCACAACCCGTCGTCGGTGCGATCGCAATAGCTGTCCTCGTTGTTCGTGCGGACACGGCCTTCGTGCGATCGCGCGATGCTTTCGATCCTGAGCCCCGGACTCAAGCCGCTTCCTCCCCTCGCTCGAGCAGCGCCCGCAACAGGTTGGCGGGGCGTCCACCAGCCAGATGGGCCGGCGCGAAACCTTCGCCACCCAACGTCCACCATTTCGCGCCGCCCTGATAGTCCGGCCCTCCAGTCAGCTCGACCGAGGCAGCTTGAGCGACCACCGTGTCGGCATCCCAGCGCTCGGCGAGCGCGTCATAGAGCAGTGCCTCGCAGCGATCCGCTGCCTCGAGCGCTTTGGCGCGGTCGACATCTAGCGCGAGGAAGATCGGGTAACGCCGGCCGGCGGCGTCGACCGACGGCGTCAACGCGCCCGCCGTCGCGCCGCCCGCATCGTCAGGCACGATGCAGCGCCAGGGTGGAGCACTGTCATACAGCCCGGCGAAGGCGTCCTCGCCCAGCTCGTCACGCGCCGCGCTCAAGCTGTCTGCCAGCCAGGCGTCGAGCGAGTCGCGCTCGCCGGCATTGAGGCCGCGCGACACGAAGTCGCCATGGGCGGGGAGCTTGCCGAACAGGTGGACCGCGGTCACAGCGCACTCGGGCAGCGGAACGACCAGAGGCCGCCGCGACTGAACGGGTTCTTGTCGTTGGGCAACTGGAACAGGAAGGTTGCCGTTGCGCCGCCGTCGCCGAACGTCACCTTGATCGCCTGCGGTCCGGCATTCTCCTTGGTGCCCTTGTCGACCAGCTTGAACAATGCCCAGGGCCCATCGGTCTGGATTTGCTTGAGCTGCGCATCGGGCGCCGCAGCCGCAGCCGCTCCCGCCGCCGGGGTACCGGCACCTGCCTTGAACAAGGTGACCGACGCCTGGGGCAGCCCGCCGGAGATAGACCAGAGCAAGGGCTTGGCCGGATCGCTCGGGGTGGAGAAGCGATAGGTGCTCCCGCCGCTGGAAATCTCTACCGAGCCGACCCCGGCGCCCAGCCGCACCAGCGAGACCTTGAGGGGCAGGCCGCCGGTCAGCAGGTCGCGCACTTCCGCCGCCTTGGAGAGCTGTTCGGGACTGCCGGGATCCAGCGCGGCGGCGAGGGGGTCGCCAGTCTTCCATCGCCAGACCGGACCATCGGTCTCCAGCAGCGGCTTCAACCGTTGCTGCACGAAGCCGTCGATCACGCCGCCCATGCCGAACACGCGCAGCACATCAACCGTCGCCGCATCCGCCGTGGCGGTTCCGAAAAAAGGGTAGTGCTCGTCGGCCACCCCCTTGCAGACTGGAAGGACAGACTGGGTATAGGCATCGGCGACCGCGCCCTTGGCCGCCTCCACCTGAGCGGTCGCGCCGCCGCCGGTTGCGGTGTTGACGAAGTCCTGAAGCTGGGGCGGCGCACCGGTGGCCGCCGCCTTGACCTGCGCCAGCGCGGTCGCCATCGCCGCCTGGGTCGCGTCGGAACCGCCGCCGCCGCCGACCGACTTGGCGGCGATCACCGCCTCGCCGGCAGACTTCAACGCGCCGATGAAGTCGTCGATCGGCCCCGGTTGCTTGCCGTCGCCGACATAGTCCTGAACCGGCTGGAAATAGTTGGTGATCTCATCGCCGGCATCCAGCCCCTGGGCGCGGCCATTGCCCATTTCGCGCAGGTAGGTGGAGCCCCGGACCGTATTGAGCTTCTGCTGAAACATGCGCTTTCCGGCGGCCTGGACGCCGCCAGCGAATATCGTGTTCTTGCGCAATTCCATCAGCACGCGCTTCAACGGCGACGGGCTTTTGGTCATCGCGCCGAATGCGGCGGGGTTGTTGAAGTAATTTGCCGGGGCCAGCGCCTTCACCAGATTGTCCCAGGCGGCGATGTAGTCCTTGGCGTAGCGGCCGGCGACGCCGGCGCGTAAGTCGCCCATCTCCTCCTTCACGCCACCCGTCTGGGCGTTGCTGCCCAGCACCCAGAGGTCGCGCTGCAAGTCTTGTTGCACGGTGGCGAGGCCGATCGTGTAGGTCTTCTCGAAGCCCGCGCGGGTGAAGAAATAGGGGATGCGCGCCGACAGCACTTGCTCCGGCTGGGCGAAAGCCACCGCGTCACCTTGCGACAGGATATCCGCGACCTGCCAGTCGGGACCCGCGCTCATCGATTTCTGCCGCATCACCGCATAGGCGCGATCGGCCATCGACAGCGTGCCGATCGCGGCGCGCGCCTGAGCGATGAGCTGGCCGTCGAGCGGCGGCTTGCGGTCGGGCCAGGCGGCGGCGAGGTCCTTGTCCGCGAGCAGCGCCTTGAGGTGCATGGCGAGCTGATCGCGGTCGGACTGGCTGTCGGAGCCGGGCATCACCTCGGTCGCCCAGTCATTCACCACCCATTGCCGCACCGATCCGGCGTCCATCGGCCCTTGCTGGCCGAGCATCAAATAGACCTTGAGCGGCTCGTAGAGCTTCATCGGATCGTTGCCCGCGCCCTGCATGTATTTTTCCAGCCGCAGCATCAGGCGCGGCAGCAAGATGCGGCGCAAGGCGTTGTCGTAGGTCTCCTCCGCCTGACCGCTGAGGCCGCTCTGATAGAGACCGAAGGTCATGGTCAACGGTGGCCCGCCATTCTGGCGATCGGCATAACCGCGGGGTAGATTGCGCAGTGCGTTCAGTGCCGGCAGCAGCGCGCGCAGATCCGCGTCGCTGTCGCGCACCTGCTTCAGATCGACTCCCGAATCGTGGAGCAGGCCCTGCGCCGCATTGGCCTTGGCGAGCAGGTCGCCCTGGAACGAGCGATTGCGGGCGAAGCTGACACCCCACAAGGCGAAGGTGAGAAACGCGATCACGCCGATCCCGGCGATGGCGCCGACGAGTTGCGCACGCTGCCGTGCGCGGGCCTGAGGGTCCATCGTGACCAGGCCCGCTTCCGGGATCATCACCTCGGTCAGCAGGCGGTTGAGGAAATAGGCGCGGCCCGACGAGCCCGAGCCGCTCGGCTGCGGCGCCTGGCTATAGACCTCCGCCATGCTCGACATGATGCGATCGAGCGGAGCGCCTTCCTGGACGCCGCTGGTGAGGTAGAATCCGCGCAAGGCGCCGGTCGGCTCGTCGCCCGATACCAGGGCGCCGTCGACGAAACGCATCACCCGCGCGCGCAGCGACTGGAGCTGTGACGGGAAGCCGAGCAACAGGCCGCGCCGGACCGGATCGACCTCTTCGAACAAGCGCTTGGCCTGTCGGTCGACGCTTGCCTGCGCCATTTCGTCAAAGGCCTTGGCGAGCACCTCGGCGGTCGGTTTCCCGCTTTTATAGTCGACCGTCGCGCCAAGCACCGCCCGCCGTCCTTCGACATCGAGGTCGCC
>FSVG01002063.1_pt1 | contig 15229 bp, 11 predicted proteins | sample 1637511 | NCBI WGS metagenome assembly FSVG01 (sample SAMEA3914816, study PRJEB12502) | metagenome | biome: forest; material: soil | place: USA | collected 2011-09-16 | depth 0.3 m
CGCGTGCGGGATCGCCTGCGGATTGAAGGCGCCGCCGCCGTCCAGGTGCACCAGCGCGCCGCCGTTGAAGCCGTCGATGCCGGTGGTCTCGTCGAAGACGACGTTCCAACCGCGCGTGCCGGTGCAGGTCGCGTCGCTCGGCGCGAAGAGGGTCCGGTCGTACGACACGTCGTAGAACAGGCCCGCTGACTTCGGCGTGCCGCCGGTAAGCAGCGCCGCAAGGCCAGGAAACGAGTCCGACAAGCCCGGAGTGGCCGCGTTCGTGTAATGCACGCCCGTGCCGGCGAGGGCCGCAATGGTCGGGCAAGTGCCCGCACTCAGACAATGGGCGACGTCCTGCTCGTGCAGGCCGTCGATGCTGATCAGCAGTACATGGGCGACCGCCGGGGCGGACGGCGGCACCACGGGCGTGTTGTCCGAGGAGTTGCCCCCGCAAGCGGTGAGAACGGCGGCGGTCGAGATTGTCGTGGCGATGAGGCGCTTCATGAGGGCTTCCGGCAGTGAGCGAAGTTCCGCACGGTAGGAAGCGCGCATGACGATGTCGTGACTTTTCGACAGGTACGGCGCACCCTTGCGCGAGGCCTTCGCCGGTATGACAGCCGAGTCACAGGGACCTCGAAAAGCGTCTTCCTAATGCTCAACTAAGTCTTCGCAAGCAGGGAGATCACTCAAGTTCCGATCAACCCGCTAATTCGCGCCTAAGACGCAGCCCATAGAGTCCGCCACCATGGCCATCACCCTCCCATCGCCATGAGCACGGCCAGCACGTTTGTGCCGACGCTGCTGGCCGCGTTCATGGCCAGCACGGTCGAGTGCGTCGAAGCGCTGACCATCGTGCTGGCTGTGGGCGTCGTGCGCGGATGGCGGTCGGCGCTCCTCGGCACCGGTGCCGGCCTGCTGCTGCTCGTCGCCGCGGTGCTGGCGTTCGGCTCCTCGCTGTCGGCTGTTCCGTTGCCGGTGCTACAAGGCGTCGTCGGCACCTTGCTGCTGCTGTTCGGGCTCAGGTGGCTGCGCAAGGCCATCCTGCGCGCGGCCGGCGTGCTCGCACTGCACGACGAGGCGGCGGCGTTCGCGAAGCAGTCCGAGGTCCTGCGCGAGGGGTCGCCGCCGTGGTGGCGCGGCATCGACGTGGTCGCGTTCGTCACCTCGTTCAAAGCCGTCGTGATCGAAGGGCTCGAGGTGGTCTTCATCGTCATCGCCGTCGGCGCGAGCGACACCTTGCTGTGGCCGGCTGCGCTCGGCGCCACGCTGGCGTTGCTGCTCGTCGTGGTGCTGGGGCTGGCGATCCGCCGACCGCTGGCCCGGGTGCCGGAAAACGCGCTCAAGTTCGCTGTCGGCGCCATGCTGTCTGCCTTCGGTTGCTTCTGGGTCGGCGAGGCGCTGGGCGCGCCCTGGCCGGGCTCGGACCTCGCGATCCTTGTGCTGATCGCGACCTTCGTCGGCGTGGCGCTGCTGCTGGTGGGCGTGGCGCGACGACTGCGCGCGACCGCGGCCCGCCGCCGAGGCGCGCCGAATCCCTCGTCCACGCCGGCGCCGGCGCCCGCGAGCCGGACCGGACTCGTGGCGTCGGCGGCGCGCGAGTTGTGGGGATTGTTCGTCGACGACGGCTGGCTGGCAGTCGCAATCCTGCTCGTGCTGGCGGTCGCTGCGATGGCCGTCCATTTCCACGGCACGTCGGGAGCCGCCGCCAACATCGCGGTGGCGATGGCGTTGCTGGCGGTTCTGGGCGCGAGCGCGGCGCGCCGCGCGGCCGCATGACGCGCGCGCGGCAGTGGGCGAAGCGCGCGGGCATTGCCGCCGCCGGGCTCTTGGCAGCCTGTGTGCTGACGACGGGCGCGATCTACGTCGGCGTCCAGTACGACGGCAACGTGCATGTCGTGCAACAAGGCCTGGTGCTGCGGTCCGCCCAACCCACCGGCGCACGGCTTGACGCGATCGCCCATCGCTACGCCATTCGCAGCGTGCTGAACCTGCGTGGCGACAATGCCGGCAAGCCGTGGTACGAGGAGGAGATGCGCGCATCGCGCGCCGACGGCCTGGTGCATGTCGACTACGCGCTCTCGGCCGAGCACGACGTGACGCCGACGCAGATGGACGAACTGCTGCGCATCGTGGCCGCAGCCCCGAAGCCGCTGCTGATCCATTGCAACGCTGGAGCTGACCGCACCGGACTGGTGTCGGCGCTCTACCAGGTCTCGCGCGGTGTGCCGGCGGCGCAGGCAGCGACACAGCTGTCGCTTCGCTACGGGCATTTTCCCTGGCTCTGGAGCAGGACCGGCGCGATGGACCGCAGCTTCGCGGTCTTTCTCGAGCGTCGCGCGGCCTCGGCGCCCTAGGCGGATGATCCGCTGCCGGAACCCGCTCCCTACTTGTCGGCGCCGCACGCGTCGAACCCTTCACCTTCCCCTGGAGTCCTCGACATGAACCGCCTCGCCCTGATGTTGCTCGCCTTGCCGCTGTCTGCGGCCGCGGCTGCGGTACCGCCCGCGCTCAAGGAAGTCGCACGAATCCACATCCCCGGCGAGACGCGCTGGGACTACCTGACGGTCGACAGCGCCGCGCATCGACTCTACGTGTCGCACGCGACGGCCACGGAGGTGATCGACACGGAGACCGACAAGCGGATCGGCACGATCGCCGACACCGCGGGCGTGCACGGCATCGCGATCGCCTCCGATCTCGGCAAGGGGTTCATCAGCGACGGCCGCGCGAATGCGATCACGGTGTTCGACCTGAAGACGCTGAAGACGACCGCCACGATCGGCGTGGGGACCAATCCGGACGCGATCCTCTACGACCCGGCCAGCCACCTCGTGATGACGTTCAACGGCAAGTCGCAGGACGTGACCATCGTCGACGCTGCCCGCGGCACCGTCGTCGCCACGCTGCCCGTGGGCGGCAAACCCGAGTTCGCGCAACTCGGCGCGAACGGCCAGGTCTGGTTCAACGTCGAGGACACCAACGAGATGGCGGTCCTCGACCCGAAGGCCGGCAAGCTGGTCCGTCGCATCCCTCTCGCGCCCTGCGACAGCCCTTCCGGCCTGGCCGTGGACGACAGGGAACGCCTTTACGCCGTCTGCGAGAACCACCAGATGGTGGTCGTCTCCGGCGACGCAAAGGTGCTGGCTCGAGCGCCGATCGGCGCCGGGCCCGACGGCGTCGCCTGGATGGACGGGGCGGCATGGAGCGCCAACGGACAGGACGGCACGATCAGTGTCGTCGAGACCACATCCGGCCGCTTCGAGACGGTGGCCACCCTGCGCAGCGCGACAGGCGCGCGTACGATCGCTGCAGACCCCGCCACGCACCGCCTCTACTTGCCGGCCGCAGAACTGCGGCCTGCCAAGGAAGGCGAGCGGCGGGCGGGTGTCCCGGGCTCGTTCTACATCCTGGTGCTCGAGAACGCGCACTGAGTGTCGCGCTCGTCCGAGGCCGGTGCGGATGGTGCGCCGGCTAACAGTGCGCTAAGTGTCGCGGGCGACACTGGCCCGACGCAATGACGGAGGCAAAAGATGCGAGTGCTGCTGGTCGAGGACGATCAGATGCTTGGAAGCGCGGTGCTGCAAGCGCTCCACGACGCCTCGTACGCGGTCGACTGGGTGCAGGACGGCGCAAAGGCGTCGGTGGCACTCACGCATCATGAATTCGGACTGATCCTGCTGGATCTGGGACTGCCCAACCGCGACGGACTCGAGGTGCTGCGCCGGTTGCGCGCCAGCGGCGACGCGACCCCGGTGTTGATCATCACCGCGCGCGACACGGTCGACGAGCGCATCGAAGGACTCGACATCGGCGCTGACGACTACCTCGGCAAGCCGTTCGCGGTTGGCGAACTGTTGGCCCGCCTGCGCGCCTTGATGCGCCGCAACGCCGGGGCCACGACCTCCGTACTGACCAACGGCATCGTCTCCCTGGAACTGGCGGCCAAGTTGGCGGTCGTCGACGGCACCGAGTACACCCTGTCCAATCGCGAGTTCGCACTGCTGCAGGCGTTGATGCTGCGCCCGGGCGCCGTTCTCTCCCGCGGACAACTCGAGCAGACGATCTACGGTTGGGGCGAAGAGGTCGAGAGCAACGCCGTCGACGTCATCATCCACGGCCTGCGCCGCAAGTTGGGACCCGATCGAATCCGCAACGTACGGGGGCTCGGCTGGATGGTGGAACGAGCGCATCCAACGACCAACGCGGGAGGGGGCCGATGAATGGCTCGCTGCGCCGGCGACTGTTCGTCTGGTTGTCCGTGGCCATCGTGCTGGTGAGCGCCGCCATGGCGGCGGTTTCGTTCATGCTGGCATGGCGAGACGCCAGCGCAGTGTCGGACGCTCAATTGCGCCAGGTCAGCGCTTCGTTGGCCACGCAGCAGGCCGTGGCGCCCATGTCGCATGCGGGCTTCGAGGACGGCGAGGACGCGGAAGCCCACTACGTGGTCCGTGAACTGGGCAGTGAAGGCCTCGATGCGGATCCTCACGCGGACGTGCTCCTCCCGTTGTCCTTGCCCATCGGGCTGCAGACGCTGGAGTCGCGCGGCGTGCAGTGGCGCGTGATGGTCAGCCGCAATGCCGGCGGACAGATTTTCGGCGTCGCGCAGCGTTTGCGTGCGCGCGACGAGTCGGCGCAGGACGCCGCCGTGCTCACGCTGGTTCCGATGCTCGTGCTGGTGCCGTTGCTGCTGTTGATCGTCCACCGCCTGCTGCGACAGGGCTTTGCGCCATTGGTCGCATTGACGGACAAGGTGGATCAGGTGGACGGCAGCAGGCTGGCCGAGCTCGACCCGACGGGCATTCCGTTGGAAGCGGCTCCACTGGTCCACGCGGTCAATCGCCTGCTCCATCGTCTGGGATTGGTGCTCGCACAGCAGCAGCGCATGGTGGCCGACGCCGCGCATGAACTGCGCACGCCCGTGGCCGCCATCCGGATCCAGGCGGACAACCTGGCCCATGCAGACTCGTCGCCCGAGGCACGGCAACGCCTGCAGAGCCTGCAACTCGGACTCGGCCGAATCTCGGAACTGATCGAGCAGTTGCTGAGACTCGCTCGAGCGCAGGGCGCTGCGCAGATTTCAAGCAAGCCCATCGCTCTCGACGATGTCGTGCGCACGGCCATCGAGGAGACGCTGACGCTCGCGCAGGGGCATCGCGTCGATCTGGGTTGCATCCGTCTCGATACGGCCCAGATCCACGGCGATCCCGCACATGCATATGCGCTCGTCCGCAACGTGATCGACAACGCGGTGCGCTACACGCCGCCGGGGGGGGCGGTCGACGTCAGCGTCGAGGTGCACGCGGGGTTCGTCCAACTGATCGTCGAGGACATGGGGCCCGGTATCGAGCCTGCGCAGCGGGAGCGCGTCTTCGAGCCATTCTTTCGAATCCTGGGCACCCAACAGACCGGAAGCGGTCTTGGCCTGGCCATCGTGCGCAGCGCGGCGCAGGCCCTTGGCGGGCGTGTGGAACTCGGCGCGCGCGGCGATGGCCGAAGTGGACTGCGCGTCACTTACCGGCAGAATATCGCATGAGATCGAGCCTTTTGACACTGTCTGTTCTGCTTGGCGGATGCGCGAGCTATCAGCCGCTCACCTTGCCCGAGATCGACGCGCTGACGCATGACGTGACGCAGCTGAAGGTGGATGCATCGACGATGCCGGAGGCGTCGCTGGCGTCGCACCGCTTCGATCCCTCGGACGGCTTCGACATGACCGAGGTGGCGATGCTGGCTGTCGTCAACAGCCCGGATCTGCGTCTGGCGAGGGCGGATGCCGGCGTCACGCGAGCCCAGGCCTTCTCGGCGGGCTTGCTGCCCGACCCGCAGCTTGCGCTCACGCGAGAATCGGTGTTGGGATCGCCTGCCGGTGCCACCGTCGCATTCACCGCCGGGTTGACAGTCGACATCGCGGCGCTCCTGGCGCATTCGGCGACGCAAGGAGCGGCAGACGCCGAGGCCAGGAAGTCCAGCCTTGATCTGCTGTGGCAGGAGTGGCAGACGGTGGCCAAGGCTCGGCTGCTGTTCGTCAAGCTCGATGCAATCGCACAGTCGCAAGCCGTGCTCGGACAGCAACGCACGTTGTTGCGTGGGCGGCTGGACGAGGCGAAGAGCGCTGTCGAGCGCGGGCTCATCACGAACGACGCGGCGACGCCTCAACTCACCGCGTACGAGGACGCGAATCGCCAATGGAACGACCAGGAGCGTCAGCGCAACCAGGCGCAGCATGACCTGAGCACCCTCGTCGGCACGGCGCCGGAAGTCCCGCTCACGCTGGTCGGTTCGTCGGACGTTGCGGAGATGGACGACGCGCAAGTTCGTTCCGCCATCGCCGAATCGCCACGCCGCCGTCCCGACCTCCTCGCGCTGCTGGCGGGACTCGAGGCCCAGGACGATCGCTACCGAGGGGCGCTGCGCGCCCAGTTTCCGGCGATCACCTTCGGCCCGACGCGTGGCCGCGATACAAGCAACGTCAATACCGCGGGCTTCTCCCTGGGAATCTCGTTGCCGCTCTTCAATCGCAATCGCGGCAATATCGCGATCGAATCCGCGACTCGCGAGAAGCTGCGCATCGACTATCAGCAACGATTGAATACCACGGCGATCGAATCTCACCGATTGCTGAACGAGCAGGCGATCCTCCGGCGTCAAATCGCGGAAATCGACGCGTCGCTTCCGGCCCTTGTCCAGGCCGCCGGGCGGGCGGGCCAGGCCTACGCAGCCCACAACATCGAGGCCTTGACGCTCACGAACATCGAAGGCGCGCTGCTGGCGCGCCGTCTCGAGCAGATCGCGGCTCGCCAGGCGCTGCAGGAACAGGCCATTGCGCTGCAGGCGCTCCTCGGCACTCATCTCAACATGTCGGAGCGCGCCAAAGGCGCCGCCGGCGGCAACCTCGGCGAGAAGACTTCATGAAGCGTTCCATTGGGTGGGGGCTGGCTGTTCTCGTGGTCGTCCTTGCAGGCTTCGGCTGGTGGTGGAAGAAGCACGGCGCCAGCGATGCACCGGCCGAAGCCGCCGCGCCCGTAGCGACTGTCAAGAGCGAATTGCCCAGGGTTCAAAGCGTGCCCGAAGCCCTGAACGCCGTTGGCGACGTCACCTCGGGGCAGGCCACCGGACTCAGCTTTCAACGCGCCGGCCAGGTCACGAGCCTCAGCGTGGCCCTGGGGGACAAGTTCACCAAGGGCACGGTGCTTGCCACGTTGGCGCCAGATCCCGCGGTCAAGCAGGCCTACCAGGCCGCGGTCGATGCGGTGGCCTTGGCGCAACGTGAATGGGATCGGCAGAAACAGTTGCTGTCCTCGCATCTCGCGACCCAGTCCCAGGCTGACGCGGCGGAGAAGGCCTACCGCGATGCGCAGGGCGCGCTGAAGGCACTCGACGAGCAGGGCGGGGGCAATGGCGCGAGCCAGTTGGTGGCACCGTTCGATGGCGTCGTCTCCACGGTCTCCATCGCGCAGGGCGACCGCGTCCAGGCCGGCGCGCCGATCCTGCAAGTGGGGCGCGCGGATTTGTTGCGCGTCCTGATCGGCATCGAGCCTTCTGATCGGGCGCGCGTGCACGCGGGAACCCGCGTGACGTTGTGGCCTGTCGTCAGCCCAGCCGCGGAGCCCAAGCCGATCGAGCTTTTGCTGTCCGAAGTCCAGGACGCCGTCGACCCGAAGACCCAGTTGGTCAACGTCGTGGTCATGCTGCCTCGCGCCGTTGCCACGCAACTCGCTCCCGGGATGAAGGCGAGGGCGCAGTTGCAAGTGGGCGCCATCTCTGCCGTTGCCGTGCCCCGCAACGCCGTTCTCACCGACGAGAAGGGCGACTACGTCTTCCAGGTCGCCGCGGGCAAGGCGCTGCGCGTGCCGGTGTCCAAGAAGGTGGACAACGGCACCTTGGTGGCGATCGACGGCATCAAGGACATGAAGTTGCCAGTGGTCACGGAGGGCAACTACGAGCTCGAGGACGGCATGGCCGTCAAGGACGCCGCGAAATGACGTTCAACGGATGGGCCGAACAGCACCGCCGATCGCTGCTGTTCCTGCTGGCCGTTGCCGCCATCGTCGGCGTGGTCGTCACTTTCAGCTTGCCGTCGTCGTTGTTCCCGACCGTCGATTTCCCCCGTGTTGTCGTTTCGCTGGACGCGGGCGACAGGCCCGCCGAGCAGATGGAAGCCATGGTCACACGACCGATGGAACAGGTCATCCGCAAGGTGCCCGGGGTAAGCGGCGTGCGTTCCACGACGAGCCGCGGATCGGCCGAAATCTCGGTGAGCTTCGCCTGGGGCACCGATATGGCGTCGGCGACCTTGCAGGTGAATGCAGCCACCGCACAGATCATTCCCCAGTTGCCTTCCGGCACGCTGGTCAACACCAAGCGCATGGATCCGACGGTATTTCCGATCATCGCGTATAGCCTGACGTCCAGGACGCTGTCGCTCGCCACGCTTCGGACGATCGCGGACTACCAGATCGCGCCGTTGCTCGCCGGCATCAGCGGCGTCTCGCGCGCGGAACCCATTGGCGGTCAGGTCGAGGAGTACCACGCCGTCGTCGATCCGGCGCGCCTGCAGGCGCTGGGCCTGTCGATCGACGATGTCTCCAAGGCCGTCGCCGCGACCAACGTCATCTCGGCGTCGGGCAAGATCGAGGACCGGTACAAGCTTCTTCTGGTACTGAGCGACGCTTCGCTGCAGTCCGCCGACGACATCGGGCAGACGGTGATCACGCACGGCAGCAGCGGCATCGTGCGCCTGCGTGACGTGGCGACGATCCAGCATGCATCGGTGCCGGAGTGGATTCGGGTGACGGCCGACGGCAAGGACGCCGTGCTGATCTCGATCTATCAGCAACCAGGCAGCAACAGCGTGCAGATCGCGGCGGACGTGAGGGCCCAGTTTGCGGCCCTGCAGAAGCAGCTGCCGCCAGGCGTCACTGTTGCGAGCTGGTACGACCAGAGCGACCTCGTCGTGGCCTCGGCCGCGAGTGTGCGCGACGCGATCCTGATCGGTGCGGTGCTGGCAGCAGGCGTTCTGCTGCTGTTCCTGCGCAGCCTCAAGGTGACGCTGATCGCCGTTGTGGTGGTGCCCACGGTGCTCGCAATCACGGTGCTGCTCCTGTCGGTGATGCACATGAGCTTCAACGTCATGACGCTCGGAGGCATGGCCGCCGCGGTCGGGTTGATCATCGACGACGCGATCGTGATGACAGAGCACATCATCAGGCGGCTGCGTGAACGTCGCGACCAAGGAGCCGTCCGGGAGACGATTCGCGAAGCGTCGACGGAATTCCTGCGTCCATTGGCAGGCTCGAGCGCCGCGACGCTGGTGATCTTCGCTCCCCTGGCCTTCCTCACTGGCGTGACGGGCGCATTCTTCAAGGCCCTGTCCGTCACGATGGCCGGTGGCTTGTTCATCTCGTTCGTCATCACGGCCATTGGCGTGCCGCTGCTGGCCGGCGCGTTCCTTGGCGAAAAGGAGGCCAACCACGAGGAGGGGGGCCGTTTCGCCGACGCGCTGAAGCAGCGCTACGGGCATGTCATGACGCGGTTGCTGGCACGTCCGGCGTGGGTCTTTGTCGCCGTGCTCCCGCTGGTGCTCCTGGGAGGATTCGCATTCACGAAGGTCGGCTCCGGCTTCATGCCGGCGATCGACGAGGGCGGCTTCGTGCTCGACTACCGAAGCCCGCCCGGGACCGCCTTGTCCGAAACCGATCGGCTGCTCAAGCAGGTCGAGAAGATCATCCAGGCGACGCCCGATGTTCGGACCTTCTCGCGCCGTACCGGCACCGGTCTGGGAGGCGGATTGAGCGAAGCGAACTCGGGCGACTTTTTCATTCGGCTGAAGTCGACAGGGCGCCGGCCCGTGGACGAGGTGATGAACGAGATTCGCGGGAAGGTGGAATCCCAGGTGCCGGGCCTGTCCGTGGAGATGGCCCAGTTGATGGAGGACCTGATCGGTGACCTGACCGCCGTTCCGCAGCCCGTGGAGGTCAAACTGTTCTCGGACAACCCGACCCAGCTTGCCGCATTGGCCCACGACGTCGCGGCGCGCCTGGGCAAGGTCCCGGGTGTGGTGGACGTGCGCAACGGCATCAATCCCGCCGGGGACGCGCTCGTCGTCAAGGTCGATCGCGCGAAGGCCGCGCTGGAAGGCGTCGACCCGGCGACGGTTGCGCAATCGACCACCGACGGGCTGACCGGCAACGTCGCCACGCAGATGCTTGTCGGTGTCAAGACGGTGGGTGTTCGCGTCGTCGCACCGGCCGGGTTGCGCCGCAACGCCGACGATGTCTCCGCGATGTTGATCAAGGCGCCGGACGGCCACGTGTTTCCATTGAATCGCATCGCTTCCGTCGAGACCGTCACGGGCCAGCCCGAAATCGGCAAGGAAGACCTCAAGCGCATGATCGCCGTGACCGCACGCATCGAAGGGCGCGACCTCGGCTCGGTGATGACCGACGTCAAGAAGGTGATGGGCGGGGCGGGTGTCGTGCCGGCAGGCGTCCACGTGGTCTACGGCGGCCTCTACGAACAGCAGCAGATCGCGTTCAGTGGCCTTTTGAAAGTCTTCGCCGCGGCAGCCGCGCTGGTCTTCATCCTGCTGCTTTTCATCTATGAGCGCTTCTCCGTGGCGATTGCCATTGTCGCGACGTCGCTTCTGTCGGTCTCGGCGGTGTTCATCGGCCTGTGGCTGACCGGCATCGAGCTCAACATCACCGCGATGATGGGCATGACCATGGTCATCGGCATCGTGACCGAGGTCGGCATCTTCTACTTCTCCGAGCAGCGCGAGGTGGAGGACGGCCGATCGCTGCGCGACTCGCTGGTGCTGGCCGGCCAGAATCGGATGCGTCCGATCGCGATGACCACGATCGCCGCCATCCTGACGCTGCTGCCGCTCGCCTTCGCGATCGGCCAGGGCTCGGAAATGCAGCAGCCGCTGGCCGTGGCCATCATCTCGGGCCTGGTCGTGCAGTTGCCGCTGGTGCTGTTGGCGATGCCCGCGTTCCACGCGCTGATGCGTCGCGAGCGCGAGCAACCCCCCGTAGCAGGCGCGGTGCTTGCCGAAGGCTGAGACATGACCCTCGGCCTCTTCAGCTGGTTGACCGACGAGAAGGCCCTGATGGCCCTGCTCGCGGCACACGAGGCCGAGGGCTTGCTGCTGGTGGCCGCCGTGATCTTCTGCGAGACCGGGCTGGTATTGTTGCCGTTCCTGCCCGGCGATTCGATCCTGTTCGCGCTCGGCGCGTTCGCGGGGCTCAACAACAGGTCGCCCGTGCTGCCGATCGCGGTGCTCGGCGTCGCGGCGATCGCGGGCGACGGCGTCAACTATCTTCTGGGCCGCTCGCGCGTCGGCCGCTGGATCGAGCACAGGGGGTGGATCAGCGACGCCCACCTGCAGCAGACGAAGGACTACTTCGATCGCTTCGGCCCGTCCACCGTCACCATCGGCCGCTTCGTGCCCGTGGTGCGCACGATCGCACCGTTCGTGGCCGGGCTCGCCGGCATGGCGCCGAAGCGCTTCTTCCTGTTCAACGTCGCCGGCGGCGTGGCGTGGACCTGCGTGATGATCCTCGGCGGCTTCTGGCTGGGGCGGGTGCCGTGGATCAGCCAGCATCTGTGGCTGTTGTCCCTCGTGATCGTTGCCGTGTCCGTGGTACCGGTGGGCATCCAGTGGTGGCGCGCCCGAAAGCCAGCCGCGAAGCGCTGATTCAGCGCGTCGCCGGAAAGAGGATCGTGAAGACGCTGCCCTGACCGACCGCGCTGTCCACGTGCACGCTCGCGCTGTGCAGCTCGGCGATCGACTTCACCACGGCCAGCCCCAACCCCGTGCTCTCGGCCGAACTGCGCGCCGCATCCACGCGATAGAAGCGATCGAACACCTTCGGCAGGTGCTCTGCCGCGATGCCTGCGCCGGTGTCGCGCACGCTCACCGCGAGACCGCGCCCATCGGCCTGCGTGCCCAGCTCGATGCGCCCGCCGCGCGGCGTGTGGGCCAGCGCGTTCGACACCAGGTTGGTGAGTGCGCGACGCAGCAGCATGGCGTCAGCCTGCACGACGCCGTCGCCGTGGGCCACCAGCGCCACGCCTTCCTCCTCCGCCACGACCTCGAAGGCGTCGACGATGCGTGCGAACTCCTGCGCGATGGACACCGACTCGATCGTCATGGCCTGCCTGGCGTTGTCCGCGCGCGCCAGGAACAGCATCGAGGTGACCATGCGTGAAAGGCGCTCGCCCTCGTCGACCATGATGGCCAGCGTGTCCTGGTATTCCGCGGCGCTGCGTTCACGCGTCAGCATCACGCTGGCCGCGGCGACGAAGTTGGTGATGGGGGAACGGAATTCGTGGGCGAGGTCGGACGAGAAGCGCGAAAGCTGCTCGAACGCGGCCTGCAGCCGGATCATCATCGCGTCGAAACTGTGCGCCAGCGCCTGGAGGTCGGACGGCCACGGCTGCTGGCCGATGCGGGCATGCAGGCGCTCGACGCTGACGCCCGCGATCCGCGCGCTCATCGCCCGCAGCGGCGCCAACCCGCGCCACACCAGCAGCCAGCCGGTAAGCAGGGCCGCCAGCAACGCGCAGATGACGACGGTGCGCAGGCGCGCGCGGAATTTTGCCAGCAGTTCGTGGCGCTCGCTCAGGTTCTCGGCGGCCTGGATCGTCCAGGTGCCGCCCGGGCGCACCTCGATACGGTCGACCGTCAGAAGGTAGCGCGCATCGTCCTTGTCCTGCGGCTGCCACGCGAAGTACCGGCGATGACCGGACCGCGGAACGAACGCGGCGACGGGAACGTCCATGCCAGGCGACTGCGTGAAGATGCGGCCCTCGGGATCGAGGATGCGCACTGTGATGTCGAACTTCGGCTGCATGTGCTCGACCCAGATCCGGGCCCAGCCATCGTTGCCGGGCGCGGTCTGCATCAGCCGCACGATGTCGCGTTGCGTGGCGATCGCGTGCGAGAGCTCGACTTCGTCCTTCTCGTGCAACTGGTGCTCGAGCTGATCGTTCATCAACCAGGCGACCGCGAGCAGGATGGCCCCCATCGCCACCGTCAGGAACAGCGTCAGCCGCGTGGCCAGCGACCAGCGGCGCGGATCAGGGGTGAACGTCATCGAGGACATAGCCTGCGCCGCGCACGGTGTGCAGCAGCTTGTTCTCGTACGGATCGTCGATCTTGCTGCGCAGGCGCTTGATCGCCACCTCGACGACGTTGCTGTCGGAGTCGAAGTTCATCTCCCACACCCGCGCCGCCAGCACGGTACGCGATTGCACCTCGCCGGGAAACGACATCAGGTGGCGCAGCAGGGCGAACTCCTTGGCGGTGAGGTCGATCCTGTCGTTGCCGCGCGCCACGCGGCGCTTGAGCAGGTCGAGCGAGAGGTCGCCCACGCACAGCACGTTGCTCGACGCGGTGGTCGCCGCGGGAGCATGGCGGCGCAGGATCACTCGCACGCGCGCCAGCAGTTCCGCATAGGCGTACGGCTTGACGAGGTAGTCGTCCGCGCCGGCCTCGAGGCCGCGCACCCGGTCGTCGACGTCGTCGCGCGCCGTCAGGAACAGGACGGGGGTGGTGCGGCCCGCCTTGCGTGCGGTCTCGAGGATGCTCCAGCCGTCGAGGCCCGGCAGCATGATGTCGAGAATCGCGAGGTCGTAGTCCACGGTGAGCAGCTGGTGCAGGCCATCCGGGCCGTTCACGGCGAGGTCGACGACCAGCCCGGCCTCGCCGAGCCCCTTGGCCACGTAGTGCGCCGCGGTGGGTTGGTCCTCGACCAGCAGGATGCGCGACACGCGTTCAGCCCTCGGCGGCGAGGTGCGGCGTCGCGCCTGCGCGTGACGCGTCCGCGCGCATGCCCAGGCGATCGAACGCCACGTAGAGCGCCGGCGTGACGAACAGCGTGACCAGTTGCGACAGCAGCAGGCCGCCGACGATCGCCACGCCCAGCGGCTGGCGCAGTTCCGCGCCGGCGCCCAGGCCCAGCGCGATCGGCAACACCCCCATCAGCGCGCAGAACGTGGTCATCATGATGGGGCGGAAACGCTGGCGCGCCGCCTGGCGGATGGCGTCGGCCGGCTCCAGACCGCCTTCGCGGCGCGCCATGATCGCGTAGTCGATCATCAGGATGGCATTCTTCTTGACGATGCCGATCAGCAGCAGGATGCCGATCATTGCGATGAAACTCACTTCCATGCCCGCCATTCTGAGCGCAATCAGCGCGCCCACGGCGGCGGACGGAATGCCCAGCAGGATCGTCAGCGGATGGATCCAGCTTTCGTACAGCATGCCCAGGATCACGTAGATGACCGCGACCGCGGTGGCAACCAGCCACAGCTGCGAGGTCTGCGACGACTGGTACAGCGCGGCCTGGCCGCTGAACGAGCCGAAGATCGTGACGGGCATCGCCAGGCTGGCCTGCGCCGACGTGATGGCGGCCGCGGCGTCGGACAGCGACTTGCCGGGCGCGAGATCGAACGAGATCGTCACCGCCGGCAACTGCGCCTGGTGATTGACGGCGATCACGCCCTTCGCGCGCGTGACGCTCGCGAAGGCACCGAGCGGCACGGACTTCCCGGTGGAACCGCGGACCTGGATCGCGAGCAAGTCGCTCTCGTCGCGCCGGTTGTCCTCGGGCACCTCCAGGATCACCTGGTAGCTGTCCTCCGGCGCATGGATCGTGGCCACCTGGCGCGTGCCGAAGGCGGCATACAGCGTGGTGCGGATGGTCGCCAGGTCCACGTCGAGCTGCGCCGCCTTGTCGCGGTCGACGACGATCTGCGCGTCGAGACCGTTCTTCTGGAAATCGCTGTTGACGCCGACGAACACGTCCGAGGACTTCAGTGCGCTCACCAGCTTGTCCGACCATTGATCGAGCGCGTTGGGGCTGACGGACTGCAGCGTGTACTGGAAGGTGCTCTTGGAGCTGCGTCCGCCGACGCGCAGGTTCTGCACCGGGCTGAAGAACACCTCGATGCCGGGCAGGTAGCTCGTCTCCTGGCGCAGCTGCTTGAGCACGGCGGCCATTGACGGGCGCTGCCCGCGATCCTTCAGGTCGATCACCAACTGCGTGGTGTCGTGGTCCACCTTGGTCGCCACTCCGGCCACATGCGGGTCGTCCATCACCGTGCGCTCCAGCCGCCGCATCACCGCGAGACGACCCTCGTAGCCCATGTCCTGCGGCGTCTGCACGTTGGCGGTGACCTGGCCGATGTCCTCCTGCGGGAAGAAGCCCTTGGGCGCACTGACGTAGAGCCAGGCGGTGAGTGC
>FSVG01000503.1_pt1 | contig 15148 bp, 12 predicted proteins | sample 1637511 | NCBI WGS metagenome assembly FSVG01 (sample SAMEA3914816, study PRJEB12502) | metagenome | biome: forest; material: soil | place: USA | collected 2011-09-16 | depth 0.3 m
CGCGCGCGCCGCGACCTCGTCGAAATGCATGTAGAAGTAGTCGCCCGAGACACCGCCGAAGTTGACGAGGTCGGCCTCGCTCACCGTGCGCCGGTGCGTCAGCAGCGAGTCGCCGATCCGCAGTTCCTCGAAGTGGCTGCGGAACGGATGCGACGGCGATTCGTTGACTTCGGCGCCGCGGACGTACTCGCCCGTCACCGCGGTCAGCATCGTCGGCGAGCCCTGCACGGCGGCGCGCTGCAGGAAGTGCTTGACCGCGCGGATGCCGCCGAGCTCCTCGCCGCCGCCGGCGCGGCCCGGCCCACCGTGCTTGAGCTGCGGCAACGGCGAGCCGTGGCCCGTGGACTCCTCGGCCGCCTCGCGGTCGAGGATGAGCAGTCGGCCATGCAGTGCGGCGGCGATCGGGATCGCGTGCGCGGCCACGTGCGGATCGCGCGTGACGAGCGTGCCGACCAGGCTGCCGCGTCCGCGCGCGGCCAGGGCGAGGCCCTCGTCCAGTCCGTCGTAGGCCATCAAGGTGCTGACGGGCCCGAAGGCCTCGACCTCATGGACGGCCTCGCAGGCCAGGGGACGCCGGCATGCGAGCAGGGTCGGTGCGAAGAACGCGCCGTCCGACACGCCATCGCCTTGCGGTGCGCGGCTGTCGGCTGCCCCGAAGACGACGTCCGTCTCCTTCATCAGCATCGCCACGCGCTCCGCGACATCGACCTGCTGCGCATGCGACGCGAGCGGCCCCATGCGGACGTCCGCCACGGCCGGATCGCCGACCGTGATCTTCGCCAGGCGCGCGCGCAGGCGCTCCGCCACGGCGTCGAAGTGCTGCCTCGGCACGATGGCGCGGCGGATGGCCGTGCACTTCTGGCCCGCCTTGGTCGTCATCTCGCGGGCGACCTCCTTGACGAAGAGGTCGAACTCCTCGTCGTCGGGCGTCACGTCGGGCGCGAGGATGGCGCAGTTGAGCGAGTCGGCCTCGGAATTGAAAGGCACGCCGTGGCGCACCAGATTCGGGTGCATGCGCAGCTTGTTGGCCGTGTCGGCGGAGCCGGTGAACGTCACGACGTCCGAGCCGTCCAGCCGGTCCAGAAGATCGCCCGTGCCGCCGATCACCAGTTGCAGGCTTGCTTCGGGTAGGAGACCTGACTCGACGATGACGCGCATCAGGGCTTCGGTCAGGTAGCTGGTGGCCGATGCCGGCTTTCCGATGCAGGGCATGCCTGCGAGAAAGCTGGGTGCGAACTTCTCCAGCAGGCCCCAGATCGGGAAGTTGAAGGCGTTGATGTGCACGGCGACGCCGCCCCGTGGCACGAGGATGTGCGTGCCGCAGAACCGTCCCTTCTTGCCCAACGGGATCGCCGGGCCTTCGTGCAGGACGTTGCCGGACGGCAGTTCGTTGCTCCCCATGCTGGCGTAGGCGAACAGGGTGCCGATGCCGCCTTCGACGTCGATCCAGCTGTCGGCGCGGGTCGCGCCGGTGTGGGCCGAGACGGCGTAGAGCGCCTCCTTGCGTTCCATGAGGTAGCGCGCCAGCGCCTTGAGCCGCTGCGCGCGCCGCTGGAAGTCCAGCGCCATCAGCGCGGGCACCGCCTTGCGGCGCGCGTGCTCGACCGCCTCGCCGAAATCGATGGGTTCCGCATGCGTGGCGAAGAGGGCCTGGCCGTTCACGGCGCTGCGCAAGGCCTGCGCGCCCGCGGCGCCGATCCAGCGGCCGGCGATGTAGCTTTGAAGCGTGGTCGTCATGGGTTCAGATCCGTTCGATGACCAGGGCGATGCCTTGCCCGACGCCGATGCACATCGTGCACAGCGCGTAGCGCCCGCCGATGCGCTCGAGCTGGCTCAGGGCGGTCATCACCAGGCGTGCGCCCGATGCCCCGAGCGGGTGGCCGATGGCGATGGCGCCGCCGTTCGGGTTGACGTGCTCGGCGTCGTCGGGCAGGCCGAGATCGCGCGTGACGGCCAGCGCCTGCGCCGCGAACGCCTCGTTCAGCTCGATGACGTCCATCTGGCGCAGCGTCAACCCGGTCTGGGCCAGCACCTTGCGGCTGGCGGGAGACGGGCCGAAGCCCATGATGCGCGGCTCGATGCCCGCCACGGCCATGCCCCGGACGCGGGCCCGCGGCTTCAGGCTGTACCGATTCGCGGCGTATTCCGATGCCAGCAGGATGGCGCAGGCGCCGTCGTTGACGCCCGATGCATTGCCCGCCGTCACCGTGCCGTCCGGCCTCACGACGCCCTTGAGCCTGGCCAGCATCTCCACCGTGGTTTCCGGACGCGCGTGCTCGTCGACGGAGAAGATCCTGGGCTCGCCCTTCTTCTGCGGCAGGGTGACGGGGATGATTTCCTTGTCGAAGAAGCCGGCGGCCTGCGCCTCGGCCCAGCGCTGCTGGCTGCGCACGGCGAACGCGTCCTGGTCGACGCGCGAGACGGCGAACTGGGCGGCCACGTTCTCGGCGGTCTCCGGCATCGAGTCGGTGCCGTACTTGCCCTTCATGAGCGCATTGACGAAGCGCCAGCCTATCGTCGTGTCCTCGACCTTCGCGGCGCGCGAGAACGCGGCGTCCGCCTTGCCCATGACGAAGGGGGCGCGCGTCATGCTCTCCACGCCGCCGACGATCACCAGCTGCGCCTCCTGCGCACGGATGGCGCGTGCACCCATGCCGACCGCGTCCAGGCTCGATCCGCACAGGCGGTTGATCGTGCTGGCGGGCACGTCCACGGGCAGCCCGGACAGCAGGGCCGCCATGCGAGCGACGTTGCGGTTGTCCTCGCCGGCCTGGTTCGCGCAGCCGTAGTACAGGTCGTCGACGGCGGCCCAGTCGACGTCGGGGTTGCGCTCCTGCAAGGCCTTGAGCGGCAGGGCGCCGAGGTCATCGGCGCGAACGCCTGCGAGCGCGCCGCCGTAGCGGCCGAAGGGGGTGCGAACGGCGTCGCAGATCAAGCCGTGATTCGTCATCGGGTCTTCCTTCAGATGGCGCCGGCCAGCAGTTCGTGGACGATCTTGGGCCGCTTGTCGACCACGCGGCGGGCCTTGCCCGTGGCCGTGCGCTCGATGCTGCCGGCCGCCAGGACGCGCACCTTGGTGCTGACGCCGACGTAGGTCTTGATGCCGTGCTGAAGCTCCTTGGCCAGCGACTCGAGCTCGCGCTCGGTCATTCGATCGGAAGCCTCCGCGCGGGCCTCGACGACGATGTCGAGCTTGTCGAGATGCCCTTCGCGGGTGACGACGAGCTGGTAGATCGGCGCGAGGCCGGGCTGCTTGAGCACCAGCTCCTCGATCTGCGAAGGAAAGACATTGACGCCGCGGATGATCAGCATGTCGTCCGATCGGCCCGTGATCTTGCCGATGCGGCGCATCGACCGCGAGGTCGGCGGCAGCAGCCGCGTCAGGTCGCGCGTGCGGTAGCGGATGATCGGCATCGCCTCCTTTGTCAGCGAGGTGAAGACGAGCTCGCCTTCTTCGCCGTCGGGCAGCACCTCGCCGGTTTCGGGGTCGATGATCTCGGGATAGAAGTGATCCTCCCAGATCACCGGGCCGTCCTTGCTCTCGATGCACTCGCTCGCGACGCCGGGGCCCATGACCTCGGACAGGCCGTAGATGTCGACCGCATCGATGCCCGCGCGCGTCTCGATCTCCGAGCGCATCGCGTCGGTCCACGGCTCGGCGCCGAAGATCCCGATCTTCAGGGAGCACTCCGCCACGTCGATGCCCTGGCGCAGGAACTCCTCGATGATGTTGAGCATGTAGGAGGGCGTCACCATGATGATGTCCGGCTTGAAGTCCTGGATCAGCTGGACCTGCTTCTCGGTCTGGCCGCCCGACATGGGGATCACCGTGCAGCCGAGGCGCTCGGCGCCGTAGTGCGCGCCCATGCCGCCGGTGAACAGGCCGTAGCCATACGAGATGTGGCAGATGTCGCCGGGGCGGCCGCCGGCCGCGCGGATCGAGCGCGCCACGACGCCGGCCCAGGTGTCGATGTCCCTGGCGGTATAGCCCACGACGGTCGGCTTGCCGGTCGTGCCGCTCGAGGCATGGACCCGGACCACCTGTTCGCGCGGAACGGCGAACATGTTGAAGGGGTAGTTCTCGCGCAGGTCGTTCTTGCCCGTGAAGGGAAACTTCGCGAGATCCTTCAATTCGACCAGGTCGTCGGGACGGACGCCGGCGGCATCGAACTTCGCCCGATAGTGGGGCACGTTGTCATAGGCGTGCCGGAGCGTCCACTTCAGGCGCTGGAGCTGCAGCGCATGGATCTCGTCGCGGCTGGCGCGCTCGATGGCTTCCAGCTCGCCGGGGTTGGATTGTCGTTGGGCCATGAATGTCTCCTGAAGTCTCATGCGTGAAAGGTGGTTCCGCCGATGGCCTTGCGGCGCATCAGCGTCGAGCAGCGGTAGCGGTCTTCGCCGTACGCGCGTGCCAGGTTGTCGAGGACGGTCATCAACTTCGCCGGGCCGATCGAATCGGCCCACTCCAGCGGGCCGCGCGGGTAGTTCACGCCCTTGAGCATGGCCAGGTCCGCACCGGCGGCGTCGCAGACGCCTTGCTGAACGGCCTCCGCGGCCTCGTTGGCCAGCATCGCGACGGTGCGCATGACGGCCAGGCCCGGAACGTCGTCGAGCCGCGAGACGGCCAGCCCGGCGGCCTGCAACAAGCCGATCGCCGCGCGTTGCGCCGCGGACGACGATTGATCGGCAAAGCTGCAGGCGACACGACGGGCTTGCCCGGCATCGAGCATCAGGTCGATCAATGCGACGTGCTGGTACGCGGCGTCGCGCGCGCGCTGCGTGGCGCTGCGGCCGTCGGTCTGGTGGACGATGCATTCGTCCGCGTCGAACAGCCGGCCGTCGGCGTGGGGCGCCCTGGCCATGACGAACGGGATGCGGGCGGCCTTGAGCCGCGCTGTCAGGGCCTGTGCGACCGGGCCCGCGGGGTACGCGATGATGCGAACCGGGCAGGCGACGGTGGGCGCCGTCCTCGGCGCGGGCGAGGCCACGCCTTCGCCGTAGCGAAAGAAGCCGCGTCCGGACTTGCGTCCGAGCCAGCCGGCGTTGACCAGCTCCAGCTGCATCTGCGACGGCGTGAAGCGCGGATCCTGGTAGAACGCGTCGAAGACGGAGCACGTCACCGCGTAGTTGACGTCGTGGCCGATCAGGTCCATCAGTTCGAAGGGCCCCATCCGAAAGCCGCCTGCCTCGCGGATCACGGCATCGATCGTCGCCTCGTCCGACGCCCGCTCCGCGAGCAGGCGCAACGCTTCGGCGTAGAACGGCCGCGCGACCCGATTGACGATGAAGCCGGGCGTCGACCGTGCGTGGACCGGGGTCTTGCCCCAGGCGCTCGCCGTCGCGAAGACCGTCTCGACATGCGCGGGACTCGTCGCGAGGCCGCTGACGACTTCGACCAAGGGCATCAAGGGTGCCGGATTGAAGAAATGCATGCCCAGGAATCGCCCCGGCTCGGACAGCACCGCCGCGATCGACGTGATCGAGATGGAAGACGTGTTCGAGGCGAGGATGCAATGGCGGCCGACGATCGCTTCCAGCTCGACGAACAGCTGCCGCTTGGCCTCGAGGTTCTCGACGATGGCCTCCACCACCAGGCTCGCATCGGAGAGATCGGCGAGGTCGGTCACCGCGACCAGGCGCTCGCCGGCCTGTTCGGCCGCGGAGACGCTCATGCGGCCCTTGTCCGCCAGCTTGAGCAGCGTGCGACGCAGTCCATGAGCGGCCGTTTCCGCAGCGCCGGGACGCAGGTCGAACATCCTGACGGGATGGCCCGCGACGGCGGCGACCTGGGCAATGCCGGCCCCCATGGCGCCGCTGCCGACGACGCCGACGACATGCGCGCGATCGAGTCGATCGCCCGCTTCGGGTTTTTGCGCGTATTGAGTAGTCATGGTTCGACGAGTCGAAGAATTCAGCTGTCCTGGTCGAAGTCGACGACGACTCGCTCGGTGACCGGGAAGCTTTGGCAGGTCAGGACGAATCCGCGCGCGATCTCGTAGTCCTCCAACGCGAAGTTGACGTCCATCTCCACCTTGCCTTCCACCACCTTCGCGCGGCAGGTGGAGCAGACGCCGCCCTTGCACGAATAGCGCATGTCGATGCTGTTCTTCAGGCCCGCATCGAGCAGCGACTCCTTGTCCCTGTCCATCGAGAAGCCGCGGTGGATGCCGTCGATCACGACGGTGACGGCGCACTCCTTGCGGGCCGCGGTCGCTTCGCGCAGCGTCGCGCGCTGGCTCTTGGGAATGCTGGCGGCGAACATCTCGATCTTGATCGCCGACTTGGGCATGCCGTGCGACTGGAGAGACTCCGAGACGTCGCGCATCATGTCCTCGGGGCCGCAGACGAACGCGACGTCGTGGTCGCCGACCTCGATCCAGTTCTGGAAGAGCTGGTCGCACTTCGCGCGATCGATGCGGCCATTGAACAGGTCGATGTCCTGCTGCTCGCGACTCATCACGTAGATCAGGTTCAGGCGCTCGCGATAGAGATCCTTGAGCTCCGCGAGATCCTCCCGGAAGATGACGTTCGACGAGGATCGATTCCCGTAGACCAGCGTGAACCGGCTGTCGGGCTCGCCGAGCAGCGTCGTCTTGGCGATCGACAGCATGGGCGTGATCCCGCTGCCCGCCGCGAAGCCGAGATAGGCGCGGCGACTGCTGGCGTCCAGGGGCACGTTGAAGTGCCCCATCGGCGGCATGACGTCGATCGTCACGCCGGGCTTGAGCGTGTCGTTGGCCCAGGTCGAGAATGCGCCGCCGGGCGTGCGCTTGATGGCGATGCGCAGCTCGTCGTCCTGCACCGCCGAACAGATGGAATAGGACCGGCGAACGTCCTCGCCGTTGATCAGCGTGCGCAGCGTCAGGTGCTGGCCCTGGACGAAGCGGAAGCTGTCGCGCAGCGCATGGGGGACGGCCAGGTGCACGGCGATCGCGTCGCGCGTTTCCTGCTTCACCTGCGCGACGGTCAACGAATGGAACTTGCTCATGGGTGATGTCTTGGCTGGGTGTCAGTGGCACTTGAACCGGTCGAACGGCTCCAGGCAGCTCAGGCAGCGGTGGAGCGCCTTGCAGGGCGTCGAGCCGAACTGGCTCGTCAGCTCGGTGTGGTCCGACCCGCAGCGCGGACAGCTGACCGGTGGCGCGGGCGTCCGCGGGCCGCGGCCGATCGCGTTCACCGGGATGGCGACGACCGGAGGCGGGGCGATGCCGTAGTCCTTCAACTTGCGACGGGCCTCGTCGCCGAGCCAGTCCGTGGTCCAGGCCGGCGAGATCTGCGTGGCTATCCTGGCCTTGCCGACGCCGCGTTCGGCAAGAGCCTGCAGGATCGCCTGCGAGATCACCTCGACCGCCGGGCAGCCGCTGTAGGTCGGCGTCACGGTGACCACGCACTCGGGCTCGCGGCCTTCGACGTGCCAGCGAACGTCGCGCACGATACCGAGATCCACGATCGAGAGCACCGGGATCTCGGGGTCCTCGATGTCGGCCAGCCAGGCCAGCACATCCGCTTCGCTGGGGTGGGAAAGCGTCATCGTGGTCGCTCCTCGCGTGTCACCACTGCGCGGCGGGATACGCCCGCTGCAGGAACTGCATCTCCGCGAGCAGGTAGCCCAGCGACTCGCCGTGTCGGCCCTGCTTGCCGCCGGCCTGCATCCACGCGTGCGTCGACGGCATCGCGATGGTCGCGGCGTCCAGCACTTGCCTGACATGCGCGAGCCACGGTTCCTGCAGCGACGCCGGCTCGGCGACGATGCTTTGTGCGCTCATCACCTGGTCGACGTCGTCCGTGGCGAACAGTTCGCCGGTGAACATCCACAGGTCGTCGACGGCGTCCTGGACGAGACGATGGCTTTCGGGCGTGCCGTCGCCCAGTCGCACGACGAGATCGCCGCTGCGCCGCAGGTGGTAGAGCACCTCCTTGAGCGCCTTCTCGGCGATGGCGGCGATGCGGCCGTCCGCCGACTTGACGAGCGCTTCCAGGGCGAGCTGGTGCCAGGTGTCGAAGTAGAACTGGCGCACCATCGTGCTGGCGTAGTTGCCGTTGGGTTGCTCGACGAGCAACATGTTGCGGAACTCGTGCGCGTCGCGCAGGAAGGCGAGGCTGTCCTCGTCGCGACCGGCGCCTTCGACCTCGGCGGCGTAGCCCAGCCACATGCGGGACTGGCCGATCAGGTCGAGCGCCACGTTGGCGAGGGCCATGTCCTCTTCCAGCGCGGGACCCTTGCCGCACCACTCGCTCAGTCGCTGGCTCAGCACCAGCGTGGTGTCGCCCAGGCGCAGCAGCAGTTCGTGTTTGTCGTCGATCATGGTGGCTTCAGAGGTTCTTCACTTCTTCCGGCATCGGGAAGAAGGTCGGGTGGCGGTACACCTTGCTGTTGGAGGGCTCGAACAAGGCAACCTTGTCGCCCGGGCTGCTCGACGCGATGTCGCTGGCCCTCACCACCCAGATGCCGACGCCTTCATTGCGCCGCGTGTAGACGTCGCGCGCGTTGTTGATCGCCATCTCGGCGTCGGGTGCATGCAGGCTGCCCACATGCTTGTGCGCCAACCCGTGCTGGCTGCGGATGAAGACTTCCCACAGCGGCCATTCCTTGCTCATGAAGATATTCCTGTAGTCGGGTGAGAGGCCTCAGCGGGCCAGGCCTTGCCGGGCCGTCGTCTTTTCCGCGTGCGCCGAAAGCGCGTCGCGGAACCAGGCACCGTCCGCGTGGGCCTTGGCGCGAGTGCGCAGGCGATCGCGATTGCAGGGGCCGTTGCCCTTGAGCACGTCGTTGAACTCGGCCCAGTCGATTGCGCCGAAGTCGTAGTGCTCCGTCTCGGGGTTCCACCTCAGGTCCGGATCGGGCACCTTCAGGCCGAGGAACTCGGCCTGCGGCACGGTCTGGTCGACCATGCGCTGGCGCAATTCGTCGTTCGAATGCAGCTTGATGCGCCACTGCGCGGACTGCGCGCTGTTGACGGATTCGGTGTCGGAAGGGCCGAACATCATCAGTGCGGGCCACCACCAGCGGTTGAGCGCGTCCTGCGCCATCTGACGCTGCTCGAACGTGCCGCGGCACAGCGCCAGCATGATGTCGTAGCCCTGCCTGGCATGGAAGGACTCCTCCTTGCACACCCGGATCATGGCCCGCGCGTAAGGGCCGTACGAGCAGCGGCAGAGCGGGATCTGGTTGATGATCGCGGAGCCGTCCACGAGCCAGCCGATCGCCCCCATGTCCGCCCACGTGAGGGTCGGATAGTTGAAGATGCTCGAGTACTTGGCCTTGCCGCTGTGCAGGGCGGCCAGCAGCTCGTCGCGCGACACCCCCAGCGTCTCGGCCGCGCTGTAGAGGTAGAGGCCGTGGCCGGCTTCGTCCTGGATCTTCGCGAGCAGGATCGCCTTGCGCTTGAGCGTCGGCGCCCGCGTCACCCAGTTGCCTTCCGGCAGCTGGCCGACGATCTCCGAATGCGCGTGCTGCGAGATCTGCCGGATGAGCGTCTTTCGATACGCCTCCGGCATCCAGTCCTTGGGCTCGACCTTGACGCCCGCGTCGATGCGCTCCTGGAAGGCGCGCTCTTCGGGAGAAAGCTCCGACATCGAGCGAAGGCGACTCGACCCGGTTTCCACCAGTTGTGCGTACATGCTGCCTCTTTCTCGTTTTACCGGTGGCACGAGCACCGGAACATGGACGAAGATTAGGGCGTAGCCCGCGCACGCGCTGTCGGAATTCGCCGTCGCTCGCGTAGGAATGTTCTCCTCGCGACCCCGGGATTCCACGTAGCAGCGAGCTGCGCAGTGCGGACGGTCGACTCGGGTGTCGCGCATGGAGAACAATCGAGACCATGGAGACAAGAATCAACGACAACCCGCAACCGCAGGCGCCGCGCGTCGTGCTCGACGAGATTCCGTTCCAGGGGATCGTCGAGCAGGCGCTGGCGGGGGTCTACGTCGTCTACGGCGAGTGCTTCCGCTACGTCAACGAGACCTTCGCCGCGATGTTCGGATACCGCGTCGACGAGATGGACGGAATGCACATGCGCGACCTCGTCACGCTCGATTCGGGCGACGACGTCATGGACAAATATCGCCGACGCATCTCGGGCGAGACCGTGTCGATCCGCTACAAGACGAAGTGCCGGCACAAGGACGGCCACGTCGTCCACCTGGAGATCCACGGCTCGCGCGTGCTGTTTCGCGGCGAGCCGGCCTTGTCGGGGATGGCGATCGACATCACGGAACATGTCGCGCGCCAGGACGAGCTCGAGCGCTCGCGCGGGCAATTGCGCGAGCTCGCCCGCTACATCAACACGGCGCGAGAAGAGCAGCAAGCCGTCTTCGCGCGCGAAGTGCACGACGTTCTCGGCGGCATGCTGTCGTCGATCAAGATGGACGTGGCGCGCATCTCGCGCCGGGCCGCGAGTGCGGGCCTGGAAGACATCCGCGACATCAGCGCCGATCTCCTCGTGCTGACGCAGGACACCATCGCCGCCGCCAGGCAGATCGCCGACGAGTCCCGGCCGCGGGCGCTCGATTCGTTGGGGCTGTCTGCGGCGCTCTCCGAGATGTTGCAGAAGTTCGGCACGCGTGCGGGAATCGCCGTCTCGCTCAGGGTGGAGGGGGCCGAGCCTGCGCTGCCTGCCGCGCACGCGATCCAGTGCTATCGAATCGTGCAGGAGGCCCTGACGAACGTGACGCGACACGCCGGCGCCGAGCACGTCCTGCTGCGGATCGAGGTGCGCGCCGACGGTCTCGAGATCGAGGTGGTGGACGACGGCTGCGGCATCGCGCCCGACAAGTCCAGGCGGGTCGGGATCGGCCTTCTCAGCATGACGGAGCGCGCCCATGAGATGGGTGGCTTGCTGCGGATCGCACGCGGCCAATCGTCCGGCACCTCGGTCTCCTTGTGGGTTCCGCTGGTCGAACAGGGAAGACGTCCGTGATCGATCTGCTGCTGGTCGACGACCACGCCATCTTCCGGGCAGGCCTGCGCCGCCTGTTCTCCGACGAGCCCGACCTGCGGGTGACGGGCGAGGCCTCGAGCGGCAACGAGGCGCTCGAGATGATTCGACGCCAGCGCTTCGATGTCGTCGTCCTCGACATCAACATGGCCGGCCGCAGCGGGCTGGACACGCTGGCGGCGATTCGCGCGGAGGTGCCGCGCCTGCCCGTGCTGATGCTGTCGATGTACGTCGAGCCGCAATACGCGGTCATGGCCATGAAGGCCCATGCCAATGCGTACCTCACCAAGGACACGGTTCCGGACGAACTGGTGACGGCAATCCGGTGCGTGGCGGCGGGCGGGCACTACGTCTCGCAACGCACCGCGGCCGACATGCTGATGCGAATGGGGAAGCAGGACGAGCCGTCGCTGCACGAGTCCCTGTCGCAACGCGAGCGCCACATCATGATGAAGATCGTGCGCGGACAGTCGCTGACGGACATCGGCGTCCAGATGTCTTTGAGCGTCAAGACGGTGAGCACCTACCGGACCCGGTTGCTGCAGAAGCTCAATATCTCCAGCAACGCCGAGCTGGTGCAATATGCGATGAGAAACGGGCTGGTCGATTGAAAGGAGGGGTGGCAGGACACCCCGCGCCGTCTCTCCCAGTTGGCTGTCGCGGGCCAGCGTACCTTTGCAGGTCAGACGATGGCGGTGGCGCGCGAGGTTGGCGCGCGGGGTCTGGCGCGCGGGGTCAGGGGCTTGCTTTTTGCACGGCGGCGCCAAGTCGAAAGGCGCGCGGGGTCAGGTCTTGCTTTTTGCACGCCAGCGCCAAGTCGAAAGTAGACAACGCGCTTCGTGCAAAAAGCAAGACCTGACCCCGCAGATGTGACCCCGCAGATGTGACCCCGCAGATGTGACCCCGCAGATGGGCGTCTCCCCCGACCCGCGACAGCCGCACACCAAGCCGGCGCGCAAGCACGCGCATGACGCGTGACCGCCGTCTCACGACCGCGCGCCTGCGACCGGCATTGCCTTCGACTCAGAAGTTGTGGACGACGCCCAGGTCGAACGAGCGCGGACCGGTGCCGGCCTCCGTCGCATTGCCCACGGTGAAGGTCGCCCCGTGCCGGTTCGCGATGCGGGCGAACGAGGTGTAGACCGACGTCCGCTTCGACAGCGGGTAGACATAGCCGGCACCGATCTGGCCGGCGTCCCGGTTCAGGACGCCCTTGTCGTCGTGACGAATGTAGGACGCCATGAGGTTGCCGCCGGCCAGGGGGATCGTGACGCCGGCCATCGCGTCGAACGTGTCGAGGGCCGGGCCGACCGTCGGCCTGCCCGTGGCCTTCATGAGCAGCGCGTGGATCTTCACCACGCCGAAGTCGTAGGTGCCGCCCAGCTGGTAGTCCTTGCGTGCGACGCCACGTCCATTCGCATTGTCGACCTCGTAGAACACCGCGCCTGCGTACGCCGGGCCCGAGGCGTAGTTGACCGAGCCCCCGAGGACGCGGCCGGCCCGCCAGTTCCCGGTCTGCTCGCCGAGCGCGACTTCGCCGGATGCGGTCAGGCCCGAGAAGACCGGCGTCGTGTAGTGGAACGCGTTGTTCAGGCGAACGCCTGCGCCGTCGACGAGGTTGTTGATGACCGGCGCGAAACCTTGGCCGAACGGATCGATCGTCGCCAGGTTGTTGAAGCCGAGGCTGTATTGGCGACCCCCGCTGATCGAGCCGAAGGCACCGCTCAGGTCGCCATGCGCCTGGCGGCCCATGAACTGGTTGCTGCCGGTGCAGAAGTTCGGTGCGCCCGCGGCGCTGTCGGCGCACAAGCCGGTCTCGATCTGGAATGCGGCCTTCATGCCGCCGCCGAGATCTTCGACGCCCTTGAAGCCCAGGCGGGAGCCGCCGCTCACGCCGGACGAGACGCGCACGGACTTGCCGGCGGCGTTGCCGCTGTCCAGGACGAGTCCGAGGTCGATCTTGCCGTACACGGTGACGGACGACTGCGCGGATGCAGCACCTGCGACCGTCACGAGTGCGGCCAGTGCGATGAGAGATTTCTTCATGTCGAGGTTCCTGGGTTTGAAAAGAGAAAGGGTTGTTTCGCCGTCCGGTCACTGCGATCGATCTCGCAGGGATTCGTCGGCGCGGAAATCCCCGTGCGTCGGACAGGGCAAAGCCTGGATCGGGCGATCGAGCCGCCGATCCGTTGCATCGAGTTCGTTCGTGGGCCGCTACGGGTGCGGCAGGACGCGGCGACGAGCCGCTACAGCGCGTGCATCCTTGTGGGACACGCAGCGGGTGCCCGACGTGAAGAGCGGAGAGCCGCGAGCAAGCGCTCTCTTGCGGGCGACTCGCCGGTCTTCAGTCGGGCGATCCGGGCGCCGGGTCGTTATTGCGCCGTGCAGGTATAGCTGGCCGCTGCATTCACGTCACCCGTCCCGTTGTAGCGGGGGTATGCCGGGAATTCGCAGACCGGGAGCGTTCGTGCCGTGGCGCCGGCGGCGAACGCGTAGGTCAATTGGCTGGGCGCCTTGGCGTTTTCCGTCCAGTCGATGATGGCGCTCAGCCAATCGACCTGATGGAAATCCGCGCCCAGGCCATGGGACGACGCGGGAACGATGAACAGCCGCGTGTTCGTGCGCGCATCGGCCAGGCCCATGTTGCCGGCCAGCTGGGTCATGACCGCGTGATTGCGCGCATGGTCGGCAGCCGAGACCAGGCTGTCGCCGGCGTCGTGCCACGAGAGCAGCTTCTTGCCGGAGGCGACGTAGGAGGCGATGGCGGCCTTGTCGTGATCGATCCCCTTGCGCAACAGGGCGTCGCCCAGGTAGTAGTAGTCCGTATCGAGATCGAAGCCGGCCTGCTTCACCGGGGACATCCAGCTCGGGTCGCCGGTGGCCAGGAGTGCGAACCCGCCGGCGAGTCCCCCGAAGGCGGGCGACCATGGGCTGAAGTCCGTCCAGGCGTACTTGGCGTACGCGATGTTGCCGTCGCCCAGCACGACGTCGCCGAGCATGCCGGCCAGCGTCGAGACCTGTGCCGATGACAGGCACAGGCTCGGATCCGTGCTCGCCTGCGCCTGGCCGCATTCGAGGATCGCCGGGCTGGCCGAGCAGGCCGAGGGATTGGCCAGGTAGCCGTCGGCCGTGCCGTCGCCGGCGTCGCATTGGCCGAGAACGATCGCGTAGGAGGCGGCGAACTGCGGAGGACTGATCGCCGCGGGAGTCAGGGCCTTGCTCGATACCGACAGCAGCCCGGAGACCAGCGACGTCATGTCCATGGTCTCGCAACCCTGCACGATGCCGTCGTATTGGTCGGGCCAGCGCTGCGCGACCATGTACGCCTCGCGACCGCCTTCGGAGCAGCCGTTGAAGTACGTGTATTTCGGAGCGTTCGAATAAAAGCTCTGCGCGATCGCCTTGGCGAAGACGACGGTGGTTCCGAGCGACTGGTACGCGAAGTCGGTCGCCGAGGCCTGCCCGTCGGCCGTGCCGCTTGCCCAGACCATCGGTGCCGCCTGCGCGGGGTTGGTGGCCCGGTTGCCGCCGTTCGACGCCGCGTAGATCGCGGCCTTGTCCGTGATCGCGACGTTGACGGCGGAGAGCGCGCCAGTCGTGTCCGTGGTGACGGCCGACGGGATCGTTCCGTCGAAGCCGCCGCCGCCCTGTTGAAGCAGGCGACCCGACCAGTTGTCCGGCACGTCGACCTCGATGTCGAGGTACGGCGCGCGCGTCGCCAGCACCTGGCAGAAGCCCGCCGGGTTCACGTTCGCGGTGGCCTCGAAGCGTTTCGTGTCGGTGATCGTCACCCCGCCGACGACCTGGCCCTTCAGCGACGTGCAGGTCGCCTTGAGGGCCTGGACCGAAGGACCTGTCGCGACCGGCGCCGCCGGCGAGGAATCGCCTCCGCAACCTGAGGCGCCGACCGCGACGGCGCACGCGACGAGAAGTCGCAGGTGCCCGGTCAAGCTTGAACCATGAATGAACATTTTCCGCTCCGTGAAGCCTGTTGGTGAACGCCCGGATGGGCTTGTCTCTGTCCCGACGACCTGATGGCGATCCGTGATCAAGCGCGTTGATTTTGATCGACCGACCGGTCGGTAGACGAATTCTAGGAGGCTACCCATCAGCGCGCCGATGCGGACATACCCTCGCTCGGCGGTGTGGTAGCCTGCGGCGATCCTCAAGTCGGTGACGGTGTCACGCGAGGGTTCGATCACCTCATTCCA
>FSVG01000229.1_pt1 | contig 15111 bp, 10 predicted proteins | sample 1637511 | NCBI WGS metagenome assembly FSVG01 (sample SAMEA3914816, study PRJEB12502) | metagenome | biome: forest; material: soil | place: USA | collected 2011-09-16 | depth 0.3 m
CGACGTGTTTCGTGGCCTGGAGGTGGTGGAGCACGCGGCCGCCATCGGCAACCTGCAGTTGGGCGAGCTCGCCAACAACGTCGCCAACGGCGTCGACACGTACACGCTGCTGCAACCCCTGGGGGTATGCGCCGGCATCACGCCGTTCAACTTCCCCGCGATGATCCCGCTGTGGATGTTCCCGATGGCGATCGCCTGCGGCAACACCTTCGTGCTGAAGCCATCGGAGCAGGATCCGCTGGTCACGATGCGCCTGTGCGAGCTGGCGCTGGAGGCCGGTATTCCCGCCGGCGTGCTCAACGTCGTGCACGGCGCCGAGGCGGTCGTCAACGCGATCTGCGACCACCCGGACATCCAGGCGATCTCGTTCGTCGGCTCCACGAAGGTGGGCACGCACGTGTACCAGCGCGCGTCGCTGGCGGGCAAGCGCGTGCAATGCATGATGGGCGCGAAGAACCACGCGGTCGTCTTGCCCGACGCCCACAAGGCACAGACGCTCGACGCGTTGGCGGGCGCGTCGTTCGGCGCAGCGGGACAGCGTTGCATGGCCGTGTCGGTGGCCGTGCTCGTGGGCGAGGCGCGCCGGTGGATTCCCGACCTGGTGGAACGCGCACGGCGGATGTCGGTGGGCGACGGCGCGTCGAAGACGACCGACGTCGGTCCGTTGATCTCATGCGCCGCCAAGGATCGCGTCGAGGCGCTCATCGCGCGCGGCGTCGAGGAGGGCGCCCGTCTCGAGCACGACGGCCGCCTGCCGCCGCTCGATGGCGGCGTGAAGGAAGGCAACTTCGTCGGGCCGACGATCTTCTCGGGCGTGAAGCCGGGCATGGCCATCTACGACCAGGAGATCTTCGGCCCGGTGCTGTGCCTGGCCGAGGCCGCGACGCTGGACGAGGCCATCGCGATGATCAACGCGAACCCCAACGGCAACGGGACCGCGATCTTCACGCAGTCCGGCGCGGCCGCACGCAAGTTCCAGGACGAGATCGACGTCGGCCAGATCGGCATCAACGTGCCCATTCCCGTGCCGGTGCCGTTGTTCTCGTTCAGCGGCTCGCGCGCGTCCAAGCTGGGCGACCTGGGCCCGTACGGCAAGCAGGTGATCCTGTTCTACACGCAGACCAAGACCGTGACGGCTCGCTGGTTCGACGACGACGTCTCGACCGGCGTGAACACCACGATCAGCCTGCGCTGAACGGCGACGCGGAGCGTTCATGCAGTTCGAGCTCGACGAGCAACAGCGGGCCTTCCAGGACGCGGCGCGCCAGTTCGCCGCGTCGGAGATGGCCCCCTACGCGGCGACGTGGGACGCCAAGGGGGTGTTCCCGCGCGACACGCTGCGCCACGCCGGCGAGCTTGGCTTCTGCGGGCTCTATGCGCAGGAAGTCTGCGGCGGCCTGGGCCTGTCGCGGCTGGACGCCACCCTCGTGTTCGAGGAGCTGGCCGGCGCGTGCCCCTCGACGACCGCCTACCTCACGATCCACAACATGGCGACCTGGATGGTGACGACCTTCGCCCCGCGGGAGGTCGCCGCCGAATGGGGGCCGCGCCTCGCGCGTGGCGACAGGCTGGCGTCGTACTGCCTGACCGAGCCCGGCGCCGGCTCGGACGCCGCCGCGCTGCGCACGTCCGCGCGGCGCGATGGGGATCACTACGTGATCAATGGCAGCAAGGCCTTCATCTCCGGCGCCGGCTCGACCGATGGCCTGGTCGTCATGGCGCGCACCGGCGGCGAAGGCGCGCCGGGCATCTCTGCCTTTCTCGTGCCGGCCGACGCCGCGGGCGTGCACTACGGGCGCAAGGAAGACAAGCTGGGTTGGAACAGCCAGCCCACGCGCGCCGTCACGTTCGACGACGTGCGCATTCCCGCGGCCCACCTGCTCGGCGAGGAGGGCGGTGGGTTCCGCATCGCGATGAAGGGCCTGGACGGCGGCCGTCTCAACATCGCCGCCTGCTCGATCGGCGCAGCGCAGGCGGCGCTCGATGCGGCGCGGCGCCACATGGGCGAGCGGCGCCAGTTCGGCCGCGTCATCGGCGAATTCCAGGCGCTGCAATTCAAGCTGGCGGACATGGTGACGGACCTGGTCGCGGCCCGGCAGATGGTCCGCCTCGCGGCGTCCAGGCTCGATGCCGGCGCCCCGGACGCCAACGTGTACTGCGCGATGGCCAAGCGCTTCGCGACGGACGTCGGCTTCCAGGTCTGCAACGAGGCGCTGCAGATCCACGGCGGCTACGGCTACATCCGCGACATCCCCCTCGAGCGCTGGCTGCGCGACGTGCGCGTCCACCAGATCCTCGAGGGCACCAACGAGATCATGCGCGTCATCGTGGCGCGCCGCATGTTGCAAGACGACTCCACCGGGAACATCCGATGACCCCACTCCACTATCCGGGACTCCACCTCGCCAGGGACGGCCACGTGGCCGTCGTGACGCTCACCAACCCGCCGGCCCACACCTGGACCGCGGACAGCCTGTCGGCGCTGAGTTCGCTCGTGCGCGACCTCGATGCCGATCCCGCGATCGTCGCGCTCGTGGTCACCGGCGACGGCGAGAAGTTCTTCAGCGCCGGCGCCGACCTGAAGCTGTTCGCCGATGGCGACCCGGGCGTCGCGAGCACGATGGCGCGCCGCTTCGGCGAGGCGTTCGAGGCGCTGTCGGCCTTCAGCGGCGTGAGCATCGCGGCCATCAACGGCTACGCGATGGGCGGCGGGCTCGAGTGCGCGCTCGCCTGCGACCTGCGCGTCGCGGAGGAACACGCGGCGATGGCGCTGCCCGAGGCCTCGGTGGGCCTGCTGCCCTGCGCGGGCGGAACGCAGTGGCTCGCGTGGACGGTCGGCGAGTCGTGGGCGAAGCGCATGATTCTCCTGGGCGAGCGCGTCGATGCCGCGACCGCGCTGCGCATCGGTCTGGTCGACGAGGTCGTCGCGCGCGGCGGTGCGCTCGCGCGGGCACTCGAGATGGCCGCCCGGGTGCAGCGCCAGAGCCCGGACGCGGTTCGCGCCTGCAAGACGCTGATCCACGGCGCGCGCTTCGGCGCGCCGCAGCGGGCGCTCGTCGACGAGCGCGAGGCCTTCGTTGGCCTGTTCGAGACCGAAGGCCAGCGCGAAGGCGTCGCGGCCTTCCTGGGCAAGCGGGCGCCGCAATGGCGCCGTGGCTGAGGCGGCGCGAATGACCGCGGATCCCGTCCTCTTTGGCACCCTCACGACCGCGTCCGGCCACAGGTTCGGGCGTGCGACGCTCAACGCGCCCGTGAGCCTGAACGCGCTGTCGCTCGCGATGGTGGACCTGCTCACGCCGCAACTGGACGCCTGGGCCGCCGACCCGGAGATCGTCGGCGTGGTGCTGGACGCGGCGGGCGACAAGGCGTTCTGCGCCGGTGGCGACGTCGTGGCGCTGCACCGCTCGATCCGCGCGACCGAGCCGGGGCAGGTGCCGGTCGAGGCCGCGCGGTTCTTCGAGCGCGAGTACCGCCTCGACCATGCGCTTCACACGTATCCGAAGCCGCTGCTCTGCTGGGGCCACGGCATCGTGATGGGCGGTGGCATCGGTCTGCTCGCGGGCGCCTCGCATCGCGTCGTGACGCCGAAGACGCGGCTCGCGATGCCCGAGATCACGATCGGGCTGTATCCCGACGTCGGCGGCAGCGGGTTCCTGGGCCGGTCCCCGGGCCGCACGGGCCTGTTCCTGGCGCTCACCGGCGCGCCGCTGAACGCGAGCGACGCCTGCTTCGCGGGGCTCGCCGACGTGGTGCTGGAACATGGCGACCATGGCCGCGTGCTCGAACGGATCGCGGCGACGCGCTGGTCGGGATCGCTCGATACCGACTCGGCGCGGCTCAGCCACCTGCTGGGCGCCTTCGCAGGCGATGTCGTGCGTCCGCCCTCGCCATTGGCCGCGCACCTGGATCGCATCAACGCGGTGATCGGACACGACAAGCTCCTCGACATCGCGCCGCGCCTGGAGGCCCTGGCAGCCGACGCCGACCCTTGGTTGGCGGCGGCGGGCGCCGCGTTCGCCAAAGGCTCGCCGACATCCGCGTGCCTGGCCGTCGAGATGCAGCGCCGCGCGCGCCACCTGTCACTGGCCGACGTCTTCCGTCTCGAGTACCGCGCCTCGGTGGGCTGCTGCCTGCATCCCGACTTCGCCGAAGGCGTGCGCGCGCTGCTGGTGGACAGGGACAGGACGCCGCGCTGGCATCCCGCGACCCTGGCCGACGTGACCGACGCCTGGATCGCCGAGCACCTGTCCTCGGCGTCGCACGGTCCGCAAGCGCTGGCCGATCTCGCCTGATCGGCGGCGCAAGACCCCCATTCACGCAAGGAGGAGACCCCATGAACCCCCACGACATCGCCTTCATCGGCCTCGGCAACATGGGCCTGCCGATGGCCGCCAACCTCGCCAAGGCAGGCCACGCGGTGACCGCGTTCGACCTCAGTGCCGAGGCCGTCGGCCAGGCCCGTTCACAAGGACTGCGCGTGGCCGCCTCGGCCGTCGAAGCCGTCGAGGGCGCGGCCGTCGTCGTCTCGATGCTGCCGGCGAGCCGCCACGTGGAGTCGCTGTTCCTCGGCGAGACCGGCCTGCTCGGCAAGCTGGCCGCGGGCACTCTGGTGATCGACTGCAGCACCATCGCCCCGGCCTCGGCCAAGAAGGTCGAGGAAGCCGCAACCGTGCGCGGCCTGCACATGATCGACGCGCCCGTCTCCGGCGGCACCGCCGGCGCCGTGGCGGGCACGCTGACGTTCATCGTCGGCGGCGAGGCCGCCGCGCTCGAGCTCGCCCGCCCGGTGCTCCAAGGCATGGGCAAGAACATCTTCCACATGGGCGCCGCCGGCTCGGGCCAGGTCGCCAAGCTGTGCAACAACATGGCCCTCGGCGTGATCATGGCCGTGACCGGCGAGGCGCTCGCCCTCGGCGCGGCACACGGGCTGGACGCCAAGGTGCTGTCGCAGATGATGGGAGTGAGCACCGGCCGCAGCTGGGCGACCGAGGTGTGCAATCCGTGGCCGGGCGTGCTGGAGAACGCACCCGCGTCCCGCGGCTACACGGGCGGCTTCGGCAGCGACCTGATGCTCAAGGATCTCGGGCTGGCGGTGGAGGCGGCGATGGCGAGCGGCGCGACGATTCCGCTCGGGGAGCTGGCGCGCAACCTCTATGCGATGAACAAGCAGGCCGGCCGAGGAGGGCTCGATTTTTCCAGCGTGGTGAAGCTGGTGACCGGATAAGTTCTCGGGCGCAGGCGGCGGCCCGCCCACCGCTTCCCGGAAACCGGAAAATTCGGCGCGAGGACGCAGCGCACGGAACTGGACCAAGTGGTCGGTTCCCCATCGGCGGCCACGGGGCTGGCCGAGAACTGCGTGGGGCTGCGCGTGGCCTGACCGGACACGAATGGGCGCGCCTCGCGGGCACGCCCGGACCACCCGCCCAACGCCGAGGGTCGCGGCAGCTGCGGCTCCTCCGGAGCGTGGCGTTGCAGGTCAGTTGCGGTCGGCGCGCGGCTGCATCGACGTGTCCGCGATGGGCGCCGAGTTGGCCGGCGCGGGAGTGATCACCGGGGCGGCGCTCGACGTGTCGACGGCCGGCGCGGCGGCGGTCGTGGTGGTGGTGGTGCTGGTCGTTTCCGTCGTCACCGGGGCGCTGATCGTGGTGGTGGTGGTGGGCTTCGGATCCGCGCTCAGGCTGCCGTCGCGCTTCAGCGGGGCGCCGGGGGGCGTGCCGTAGTTGGCGGTCTCGGAGCGGGCGTCGTTGTCGCTGGCGGTCGAGCTGCCCTGGGCCACGGCGACGCCGCCGGCGATGCTCAGTGCGCCGAGCGCGGTGGCGGTCAGTTTCATCATTGCGTTCATCTTTGATCTCCTGGTGCTGGTTGAGTCCACACCGATGGGTGGATGAGAGGAGACAGCAAGCGAGGTGCCCTCGACAGTGCGGTGGCTGCCCGGCAGGAAGGCGGCCCCGATCGAAAGCGCCTGCTCAGTCCTCCAGCCGCAGGAAGTGCACCTGGCCGCCCTGGTCGCAGACGACGACCTGGCGCAGCTCGGCGTCGGCCACGCCGTTGATGACCTGCCGGTCGGCCTGGAACGAGGCGAGCGTCGCGCCGGTTTCCAGCGAAAACACCTTGAGGACACCGTCCGGTGTCGACAGCAGGGCGCGGCCGAAGGGGTGCGACATCCGGAACGCGATCCCGCCCACGGGGAGATGGCGCAGGAGCGCGCAGGCCTCGATGTCCCACACGCTCGTGCCGCCGAAGGGCGACGTGGTCAGGGCATGCCGGCCATCGGCCGCCACGAGCAGCGTGAAAGGGCGGTCCGGGTGCCTGCCGCTGAACTGGATCGGCGTGGACAGGCCGGTGGCCGCGGCAGGGAGAAGATGGAGCCCGCCGTCGTCGCCCGCGATGACCACGCGGTCACCCGCGTAGGCGATTCGCCGGCAGGCGCCCTTGTCGAGCGTCCCCTGGACATGCGCCTGCAGGCCGTCGACAACGTCGAAGACGACGAGACGACTGTCGAAACCGACGGCGATCCGGCGCCCGTCGGGCGAGAAGGCGAGGGCGCCAGCCCGCGCATCCCGCTCGATGCGCTCGACCTGTTGTCGTTCGACGTGCCAGACGACCAGTGCCGTCCGCTGGAGGTAGGCCACCAGCGTGCCGTCCGGGGACAGCGTGGCGGCCAGGAGCTTGCTGGCGGCGTGGTGGGTCGCCACGCGGCTCGCCGCGAAGTCGAAGACGCGCATCTCGTCCTCCCGCGTCCACGCGAGCAGGCGCGGCGGCGTCGTGGCGGACACGGCCACGGCATCGGAGCCCCAGGCCATGTCGATGGGCAACGGCAGCCGAACGGGCATCTCGATGCGATCGCGCGTGCCGTCGAGCCGCCACAGGACGGCGCCGCGCGGCGTGACGCCCACGGCGGACAGTCCGTCGCTCGAGATCGCGAGGCCCGCCTCGGCGGCGACCGTCTCCGCAGGCGGCGCGACGGGCGCCGAGCGGGGCGTGCCGTCGATCTCCCATTCCTTGATCTGGATGTAGTCGCCAGACAGGAGCCGCGCGTCGGCGAAGGCCAGGGCGCCGATCGTGTAGGTCTGTGCGTTGGCAATCGCCACGGCGGGCGGCGGAGCCGGGGTCGCACCCGGCGCGGCGGTCGGCGCTGCGTGGATGTCGTGCCAGACATGGAGGCCGCCCGTGTCGGTTCCCACGGCGACGTCGAGCCCGCTTGCGGACAGCGCGATGGTGCTGGTCCGGCCCGATGCCGCGCGAAGGCGCGCCACGACGACCTCGGGGCGATCCAGGTCGCGCAGTTCCCCCGCGGCGCCTTGACCGAAGCCGACCACGCGGCGGCCATCGCTCGAGCGTGCGAGCCAGTTGGGCGGCTCCGGCCACTTGAAGCGGATCCGTTCGCGCACCGGCCACAGGTCGAGGAGCAGCGCGTCGCCACGCTCGTCGATCACCAGCGCGTCCCTGCCGTTCGCCGCCAGGCTGTAGCCAGCCAGGTCGGCGGCGATCGCATCGTGCAGCGACACGCACAGCAGGGTCTCGAAATCGCAGGCCGCGAGTTCGTCCGTTCCGACGCGGCCGGCGAGCGTGTAGCGGCCGTCCGCCGAGATCTCCAGGGTCGAAGGAAGGCTGTCGGAGCGTTGCTCCATCGTGACGATGCCGGTGGCCGCGCTCCAGCGCGACAGCGCGCCGTCGAGGCCGGCGTAGCCGACGAAGCGCCCGTCGTCCGACACCGCGAGCCGATAAGGCGGCTCGTGCGCCTGGAACAGCACGCCCTGTTGCTGCCACGACCGCAGGTCCCAGAGATGGACATCGCTGCCGCGGCTCACATGCACCGCCCAACGCCCATTGCGGCTGAACGCGAGGTTGGTCAACGACTCCGCGGCCGCCGGCCGCATCCACCGGCGCGAACGCTCGCCGGCCAGCGACGGCGTCAGCGGACGCAGCCAGGGCCCCTGTGCACCGTCGCGGGCGTCTGCCGCCAGCTTGCGGATCGTGTCATGCTGCGCGTCGCTGCCGGCCGCCGTCAGCCGCCCCACGAGCTGCGTCGCGAGCTGGCGCGGATCGCGCGCCAGCACGGCCGCGCTCTGCAACAGCACGCGCTCGACCTGGCGCACCGCCGCGCCTTGTTCGTCCAGGGGGTCCAGGCTCGCGGTGGCCAGCGACAAGTCGTTCAGCAACTCGTAGGCGCCATCCAGGCGGAGCTTGGTGGCAAGCCAGTCGAAGTCGCAGGCGATGCGCTCGCACCGCGCCGCGTCCACCGGCCCCGATGCGGCCCCGCCATCGGTCGAGCGCCGCGCCACGGCCAGCGCCACGACGTGCCGCACCGCGTAGACGTTGGCCTCGGCCCAGCCACCCGACTCGGCGGCATGGCGCTCCAGCACCTCGGCGATCGCCGGGCCGGCGCGGGGCTCGCCGCGCAACTCGTCGACCAGCCCCTGGTGGTAGAGCCGATAGACGGCCTGCTCGCCGTCGCCGGCCTCCACGATGTAGCGACCGCCCTCGCGCAGCAGCCAGCGCGCCTGTTCCGCGGTGAACGGAACCGCCCGCCTGCCGATCGCGGCGGCGGAGCGGGGCCAGAGGTCGTCGCGCAGCGGCACGCCCGCCCCCATGGCCCAGGCGAGCGCGGTGAACAGCAGGCTCGCACCGGCCTCGCCTGCGCCGAATCGCGTGGTGAACGCCTCGTCCATGACGCGCAGCTCGCGTCGCAAGGCGTCGCCGACGCCGTGTCCGACCAGGCGCTCGAGCGCGGCGACATCCATCGTCTGCTGCGGAGCGGCGCGCTGCAGCGCGGACGCCGCCATCCGCGCGAAGAGGAACTTGCCGCGGGCCTGTTCCACGATCCAGTCGACCAGGCCGAGCAGGATCGGCGGCAGGGTCTGCAAACCGGTCGATGCTTCCAGGCGCGCCGTGACGTAGTCGCGCACGTCCGCGTCCGAGTCGAGGCGGTCCAGGTCGTGCACTTGCGCGGCGCCGAGCCGCTCCAGCAGGTCGACGGACTCGCCTGCGTTGGCGCGGCGCCGGGTCGCGACGAGCAGCCGCACGCCGCGCCGCGCGAGCGCGGCGACGACCGCCTCGGCCAGGCGTGCCGGGTCGGTGGATTCGTCGAGCGCATCGAGGACCAGCGTGGTCGGATGGGCGTCGGTGCCACGGGTGAGCGGAACCGCGGTCACGAAGCTCGACGGATCGACGGCGGTCGATGCCTCGGGCATCTGCAGCAATTCGCCGAGCGCCTGCATCACCTGCTCGGTGCTCAGGCCACGCAGGTGGAGCGCGGCGTCGATGGCGCCGAGGCGCGGCACCGTCCCCGCCCACGTATCGGCGGCCTCGTCCCAGCCCTGCGCCCGGGCCAGCGTTCGCGCGTTCGAATCGCTCAGTGCGACCAGCCTGCCGATCAGCGCGGACTTGCCCGAGCCGCCACCCCCGGTGAGGACGACCAGCGGCGGTCGGTCGGCCGCCCCTGTCCGATCCAGCCATCCCACCAGCGCGGCGCTCAATGCGTTGCGGCCGCTGAAGAACCAGCCCGCCTCGCCGGGCTCGAGTCCGCGCGCCTTGGGCATGAAATGGCTCTCGACATCGCCCGTGCCGACGAACGCCCTCGCGTGTTCGACCAGCACGGCCGGCATATGGGGTCGATAGTCGGGGTTGGGAAAGAGTGCCCGCGGGCGGCCGGCGGAGATCGGCCAGGTGGTCGATCGCAGGCGTTCGGGGGGCATCGCTTCCAGCTCGAAGTGGACCGCGTCGGCCACATCGGACAACGTGAGCTTGGGACTGCGCGGGTTGATCGGCCAGCGCTCTTCTTCGTCCATGCGCCGCCGCGCGCCGTCCGAGGGTCCGGCCTCCAGCAGGCTCGCCAGGCATTCGACGAAGGTGCCGTCGCGCGCGGGCTCGAACGCATGCGCCGAGAACAGGGCTTCCATGGCCAGGGGCGCGCTCGCCGGCCGTTCGATGGAACGCTGTGCCACCGCCCCGAAGACGTCGGTGGCACCGGCCGCCGCCTGGCAGACGTCGAACACGAGGCAGATCCCGCGCAACGGGCCGAAGTCGACCACCTGGCCCACGAGCGCCGCCGGTGAATAGCCGTCGCTGGCGGACAGGGGTTCCGAGCAGTCGCGCGTTACCAGTCGCAGCTCGTTCTGCACCGTGGCCGCGTGGCCGCTCCAGAAAACCAGCGCGGAGAGGTCGCGCCCCGCGGGGGCGAAGTGCTTGCGAAGGCGGTTGAGCTGGCGTTGGATGTCCGGGGCATCCACGCCGCGGATCGGGTCGATGACCTGGAAGCCGGCGGCCAGGTAGTGCGGCGACTCGAAGAGGTCGCGCAGCCGCCGCAGGTCGGTCGCCACGTGGGGCAGCGCGGTGAACGCGGATTTGCAGGCGGCGTCCTCCGGAGTATCGTATTCGTCGACGCCGACGAGGATGACGATGACCGAGACGTTGTCGCGAAGTTCGAGCGTCATTCGAGTCCTTGTTGCCCGCCAAATTCTAGTTTCCGCAGCGGAGAAACGCCCGTGATGCCTGCAAGCGATCGATTCGGCGATCTCATCATCGTCATTCCCGGGATCCTCGGCTCGCGCCTCGTGCGCCCGGGCCCGAAGGGCGACGAGACCGTCTGGGACCTGTCGCTGCGCACCTTGCCGGGCGTGTTGAAGAAGGCCACCACCGGCGGCCTCGCGTTGAGCAGTTCCCACGGCAAGCCGAACGACGGCATCGTCGCACGCGAGTTGTTCCGTGACCAGTTGATGCCCGGCTTCTTCGGCGTCGACGACTACCGGCCGCTGCTCGCCGCGCTGTCGGCCGTCGTTCCGACGCCCGCGCAGCTGCGCACCTTCCCGTACGACTGGCGCGGCTCCAACCGACATGCGGCCCAGGCACTCGCCGACTTCGCGCTGCCAGCGCTGCACGACTGGTCGCGTTCGAGCGGCAACACCGAGGCCAGGCTGTGGCTCGTCTGCCATTCGATGGGCGGCCTCGTCGCGCGCTATTTCTGCGAGCACCTGGGCGGCGCGGCCGTCACGCGCGAACTCGTCAGCTTCGGCACGCCGTACCGGGGTGCCATGAAGGCGCTCGACAAGCTCGTCAACGGACTCCCGCTCGCGGGCGGACTCGTCGACTTGTCGGCCACGGTGCGCAGCCTGCCGTCGGCGTACGAACTGCTCCCGCTGTATCCCGCGGTCCGGGTGGCCGGGCCCGCCGACCAGGCGGTGATGCACAGCGTCGCCGACTTCTTCGACCTCGACCGCCGCACGGGTGCGCCGACCGAACGACGATCCGGCCTGGCGCCGTTGCCGCACCTCGACCCGCGTGCCATACGCGATGCGCTCGAATTCCACGCCTGCATCCGCGTGCCGGCGGAGGCGCGCCAGGCCGCGGGCGTCCCGTCGCCCTACCGGCTGCGTGCGTTCATCAACAACCGCCAGGTCACCGCAACGGCTGGCTATTGGCGCGACGGCCGGCTGGCGGTACTCGATACCTTGGCCCAGGCCACGCACGGCGCCGTCTGGCAGCAGGATCTGCGCGGGGACGGCACCGTGCCTTCCTTCGCCGCGCTGCCCATCGAGTGGGACGACTCCGCCCAGGCCATCGCGCTGCCCGGCAAGCACGCCGCGGCCCACACCGACCAGGCCGGCCTGGACAGCCTCGTGAACTGGCTGCGCCCCATGGATGTCCGCGCGCTGAGGGGCGGCACGCCGGCGCCCGGCAAGATCGTCGCGCTGCAGGTTCCCGCGGCGCTGCGCACGGACGATCGCCTGGTCGTCCGCGTCTCCTCGGGCGAGCCCGTCGGCATGAAGATAGCGATCGCCGACGTCGCGACGGGCATCCCACGTTCGCGACCCGCGCAGACCGAGGGCGGCGACACCGTGGCCGAAGTCGACTTCGGACGCTTGACGGAGGGCACCTGGCAGGTCACGGTGCAGCCGGTCGACCGGCTGCTGCCAAGGATCAGCGACCACGTCGTCGTGATCGGCGACTGAGGCTGGGACCCGTGCAAGCGGCACTTGGCGACTCGATCGCTTTCTCCGGTCGCGTCGACCCGGGCGATCGGGCAGGGCGATCGACGCCGTTGTCACAAAGTCCCCGCGCCAAACGTCTGGGAGATCATGATCGACGCAACAGAGACCTTCAGACGCCTTCGCCCGCGCCTTCATGGCGTCGCCTACCGCATGCTGGGCTCCTTGGCGGAAGCCGAGGAGGTCGTGCAGGACGCCTGGCTGCGCTGGCACGCGGCTGACCCGGGGCAGCTCGACAGCAGCGAGGGCTGGCTCGTCGCCGTCACGACGCGCCTGGCCATCGACCGGCTCCGCAGCGCGAAGGTCCAGCGCGAGCACTACGTCGGGACGTGGCTCCCCGAGCCGCTGCTCTCCGAGGCGCCGGCGACGCCCGAGCAACTGCTCGAGCGCGCGGACGACGTGTCGGTCGCCTTTCTCACGGTGCTCGAACGCCTCGCGCCCGAAGCGCGTGCCGCGTTCCTGCTGCGCGAAGTGTTCGACGCCGACTACGACGAGGTGGCCGACGTGCTGGGCAAGACCGAGGCCGCGTGCCGGCAGCTGGTCCATCGGGCCAGGACCCAGCTGCAGGACACGCGGCCGCGCTTTGCCGTGGCGCGCGAAACCCAGTTGCGGCTTCTGCGCGGCTTTTCGGAGGCGGTCACGCACGGCGAGTTCGGCGCGTTCAAGGCGATGCTGGCCGACGATGCGGAGCTCGTCGGCGACGGCGGCGGCAAGGTGCCCAGCACCGGCGTGCCGCTGGTGAGCGGCCAGCGCATCGCGCAGCTCTACCTCGCCACCCACCTCCGGTTCGGCGCTGCGGTGCACTACGAAGTCGTCGTCCTCAACGGCCAGTGGGGCTTGCTGCGCTTCATCGACGAGGCGCTGGAATCCGCGCAGGCGATCGAGACGGACGGCGCGCGGATCGTGCGCATCTACGTGCAGCGCAATCCGGACAAGCTGGCGCGCATCGCCGCGGCGCTCGGGCGCGAGTTGAGTGTCACAAGCGGGCCGTCCCGGACGTCTTGAGGGTGTGCATTCCAACCCCCTCACCGAGGACAAGACCATGAACGAGCCCCGCCTTCCCTGGACCAGCATCTCTCCCAAGGCCTACAAGGCCATGGCCGGCGTCAACGCGACCACCGCCGATTCGTCGCTCGGCCCCGAGCTGATGGAGCTCGTGCAGATGCGCGTCTCGCAGATCAATGGCTGTGCCTTCTGTCTCGATGCGCATGCGCGCGACCTGCGCAGGCACGGCGAGCCCTGGCAGCGCATCAACAGCCTTTCCACGTGGCGCGAAACGGACCTGTACAGCAAGCGTGAACGCGCCGCGCTCAACTGGGCCGAGACCATGACCTGCCTGGCCGAACATCACCGCAGCCGCGATGCCGATTTCGACGAGTTGAAGGGGCAGTTCAGCGACCAGGAAATCGTCGAGCTCAGCTGGGTCATCGCGCAGATCAACGCCTGGAACCGCATGGCCATCGGCATGCGCAATCCGGTGGCCGACAAGCCCCTCGAATAGCACGCCACGGCACGCCAGCAAGCGTGCCTCGGCGCCTGGACGGCCGCACGCCGCGGCCATCCTCGCCTCTCTCAATGCATTGAAGGAACCCACATGAAAGTCGTGATCATCGGAGGCAGCGGCCTCATCGGACGCAACCTGGCCGTCCTGCTCCGGCAAGCCGGCCATGTCGTGACGGCGGCATCGCCCTCGTCCGGCGTCGACGCCGTGACGGGAGAAGGGCTGGCGTCGGCCCTGCACGGCGCCGAGATCGTCGTGGACGTGACGAATTCGCCCTCGTTCGAGGACGGGCCCGTGATGGCGTTCTTCCAGTCGTCGACGCGCAATCTGCTGGCGGCCGAGATCGTCGCAGGCGTCCGCCATCACGTGGCTCTCTCGATCGTCGGAGCCGAACGCGGGCCCGACAGTGGCTATCTCCGGGCGAAATTGGCACAGGAGTCGCTCATCAAGAACGCCCAGGTGCCCTTCACGATCGTGCGGGCGACGCAGTTCTTCGAGTTCCTGGCGGCCGTCGCGCAGGCCAGCACCGTCGGCCAGACTGTGCGCGTTTCGTCCGGCAGGATGCAGCCGATCGCGGCGATCGACGTGGCCCGCGCGCTGGCCGAGGTCGTGTCGCAAGCGCCAGCCAACGGCATCTGCGAGGTTGCCGGGCCCCAGGCGTTCCGACTCGACGAGTTGATCCGCAAGGTGCTGCACGCCCGCAAGGACAGGCGCGAGGTCGTCACGGACGACGAAGCGCTCTACTTCGGGGCCCGGTTGAACGACGGGACGCTCACGCCCGGACCCGGTGCGCGACTCGGCGCGACGTCCCTGGACAGCTGGCTGGCGGCTGACGCAGGCGGGACCTGAGGGGATGAGGGACGGCAAATGGGAATCACGTGCCGCAGTGCAGCAAGATCGGGCCGGAATCACGTGTCCCGGATACGTTCGGGCCGATTCGGTGACATAGTTGGTCGCGGGTCGATTTGAACGCGCCGGAAGATCAAGCCGGGGCGGGAGATGCCGATCTACCAAGGGGGGAGTTCGACGAAGCCGGACTGGGAGCTTCGAGTGGAAAGGATCAACATGACCGGCAGTTCCGACCGTGTGCCACTCGCGGACGTCCGTGATCTCCTGCATATCGGCAGTCCTCTCCCGTTCCGGGTGCTGGACGCGCAGGAGCGATTGCTCCTCAACGAAGGACAGTTGATCCAGGACGAGGCGCAGTTCGAGGCCCTGACCGAGCGCGGCGCCTGGGCGGAGCGCGCCAACGTGGAGGCCGAGCGCAAGGCACGTGCGGCGGCCGCCGCGCCGGCGGTCGTCGTGCAATTGTCGTTGTTCGATCGCTGGGAACGTCTGCTGTGGCAGTTCGACAGGCTTGCGCGCGGCCTGGTGCGCCGGGAACTGCCCGGGAGCGACCTGCCCGCGTTCTACGAGGTCTTGCGCGCCCTGGTCGATCGCGACCCCGACATCGCGCTCTTTCTTTGCGCCCGGCAGGAAGATCATCGCTTCGCGCTCTATCCGTTGCGCCATGCGATCCACTGTGCCGTCCTGGCGACGCTGGCCGCGCGCCAGCTCGGTTGGGACAAGGGCCAGATCGATTCGCTTGGGCATGCCGCACTCAGCATGAACCTGGCGATTCTC
>FSVG01001809.1_pt1 | contig 15108 bp, 13 predicted proteins | sample 1637511 | NCBI WGS metagenome assembly FSVG01 (sample SAMEA3914816, study PRJEB12502) | metagenome | biome: forest; material: soil | place: USA | collected 2011-09-16 | depth 0.3 m
CAAGCCGATCAGCGAGACCGATCCGGCCAAGCGCGCCAAGGCAGAGGATGACGCGGCCCGGGTCATGCAGGCCAATGCCAACGCGCTGGCCGACCTGATCCGCCTGCTCAATGGCGATGGCAGCGATGGCGAAGTGCCGGCCACCCTGGTCAGTTTCGGCGCGATGAACGACCAGTCCGGCGGCACCAGTGCCGAAGCCACCATCCTGAGCAAGAAGCATCCCGACGGCACGGGCCCGGAGGACTACGCGCCGATCTGGGTGAACCTGCTGAACCTGGGGCGAGGCCTGGGCAAGTCGGTTCGCGAGCGCTGGTACGTGCAGGGGCATCTGCTGAACCACAACGTCGGCGGCCCGGGCCGACGCTTCAACATGACGCCGATCACGAAGCAGGCCAACAGCGACCACAAGAACATCGTCGAACGCGAAGTCAAGAAGCATGTGGCGGACGGCGAGGTGCTGCACTACACCGTGCGCGCGTTGCAGCCCTGGGGCGAGCAGGCCGTCCCGCGCCTGCCCGCGCTGAAGGACAAGGTGCAGCAGGGCACGGCCACGCCGGAAGAAGTCCTGGAGACCGACGCGCTGCGGGCGCTCGGCAAGTTGACCCGCGGCTTCGTCTGCGAGGCCTACCAGCTGCGCAAGGTGAACGGCAAGTGGGAGCGCGATCCGGGCGGCTACAGCCCGGCGGTCGAGACGATCGACAACGACATCGGCGGAGTCGGCGGACTGCCCTATGGATACAGCTGAACTCATCTCGACGGGCCTGGCGGCTTTCAAGGGTCGGCATGCGGGCGAGACCGTGATCGTCTGCGGCTGCGGCCCCTCGCTGCTGCAGCTGAAGCAGCCGGAGCGCTTCGTCACGATCGGCGTCAACGACGTCGGCCGGCTGTTCGACCCGAGCTATCTCGTCGTCGTCAATCCGCCGCGCCAGTTCACCGCCGAGCGCTTCCGCCATGTCGCCAGCTCGAAGGCCCGAGCCCTGTTCACGCAGCTCGATCTGGGCCGGGTGCATGCGCCGGTCGTGCGCATCCAGCTCGGCCGCAATGGCGGCACCGACTGCAGCGGCGACGTGCTGCACTACACGCAGAACTCGCCTTATGTGGCCGTCTGCCTGGCCGCCTACATGGGCGCCTCGCGCATCGGCCTGATCGGCGTCGATTTCACCGACGACCATTTCTTCGGCCGGACGGGCCGGCATCCGCTGAGCGGGCGGCTGGCGCAGATCGACCGCGAATATGGCGCGCTGGCCGGGGCGCTGCGCGGACGCGGCGTGGAACTCGTGAACCTGAGCCCGGCGAGCCTGCTGCAGAGCCTGCCGCGGGCCGGATTCGATGACCTCATGCCCAGGCCGGTGTCCGTTCGACTGCACGACCGGCCGGCGCTGCCCGAGCCGAAGGTCGCAGCCGCCGCGCGAGTCTTCGTCGTCAACTACCGCTTCCTGTCCTGCGGCGAGGTGTTCAGCGATGGCCTTCGCCACGCGGCCGCGAGCCTGAAGCTTGCACAGGCCGAGGCCTGGTGGGACGACCCGCGACTGCCGGAGAAGATCGCCGCCTTCGGGCCGGACCTGCTGCTGGTCGTGCACGGCCGGCGCTTCGTGCAGAAATGGGGCGCCCAGCGCTTTCTTGCGCACACCAGGAGCGCGGTCTGGCTGACGGACGAGCCCTACGAAGTGGACGACACCGCCGCCTGGTCCCAGGCCTTCGACTGCGTCTTCAGCAACGACCCGAACACGCTCGACCGTCATCGGCCCAAGGCGGCACGCGCCCACTATCTGCCGGTGTGCTTCGACCCGCTGGTCCATCGGCGGCCCGACGCCGCGGAACGACCCTATCGCGTCGGCTTCATCGGCGGCTACAACGCGCAGCGCGAGCGCTTCCTGATGCACCTGGCCGACGCTGGCCTGCTCAGTTATGTCGTCGGCGGCCCCTGGCGCTCGCCGGTCCTGCGCCAGCACTGTCTCGCGGCCAATGTGCCGGCCTCGCGCTGCGCCGAGTTGTACCGGCAGACGGACATCGTGATCAACGTCTTTCGCGAGCAGCATCATTTCAACGCCCGGCACGTGCCGGCGCATTCGATGAACCCGCGCATCTACGAGGCGCTGGCCTGCGGCGCGATGGTCGTGTCCGAGCGGCGCGCGGAAGTCGGCGAAGTGTTCCCGGAGCTGCCGCAGTTCGATACGGCCGAAGAGCTGCTGGCCATCGTCAGGCAGTTGCTGGACGACGCGCCGGCCCGTGCCGCCCTGCAAGGCCGCTGCGCCGAGCGCCTGCGCGGCCACGCCTACGCCGACCGCCTGCAGAGGGTGCTGTCCCTGGCGTTGGGAGGCCCCAGCGCCGCCGAGCCAGCGGTCGCCGCCGACTCCGTCACCCCTGCCGTGGTCCGGCCGATCCCGCCGGTGCCGATTCCGCCGCCAGCGCAGCAGGCGAAGGCCCCGCCGACCCTGGCCGCCGGGTCGGCGATCGTCGCGCCGCTGCCGCCGGCGACGCGCCGCAACCTCCTCTTTCACATCTGGCCGGTACGCGGCGGCACCTGGCGCTGGAACCTCGACCAGCTGACGCGCCGCATCGACCTGTTCAACGGCAGGCGCATCGTCGGCATCGTCTGCGACGAGCGCTCCGAACCGGCCGAAGCCGTGCAGGAAGCGCTGGCCGGCCACGGCTGCGAATTCGTCGTCCTGCCCAACGACGCACATGGCGAGGTCGCGACCTTCTCGCGCATGCTGCCGCAAGTGGCGTCGACCGATGCCGATGAAGTGACGTTCTATGCCCACGCCAAGGGCGTCAAGTACGAGCCGCAGTTTCCGCCGGCCGTGCGGCGCTGGGCGGAGGTCCAGTATGCGGTGATGCTGGACGACTGGCCGGCCCTGCGCGAGCAGTTGCAGCGCTTCGCGATGACGGGCATCTTCCGCAAGCATGGGCGCTTTCGCAATCATCAGAACGTCGGCGACTGGCACTACAGCGGCACCTTCTTCTGGATGCGCCACGCCCGGGTCTTCAGCAAGCCCTGCCTCGAGGTGCCGCGCTTCTACGGCGGCGTCGAGGCGTGGCCGGGCATGCATTTCAGCAGCGATGAAACGGGCTGCCTGCTGCTCGATCACCTGAAGGAACTGCCTTACCAGGAACGTTTCTGGGCGGCGCTCGGCAACGCGGCATTCAGCCAGTGGCACAGGCAGCTCAGGCCGGTCGCGGTGCCGGAGGACCTGGCCCGGCCATCCGCTTTCGAGAGCCATGCGGCGCCGCGGCTGGAACACAAGCCGGCGGAATTCGAATGGTGGCTGGCGCAGTTGCTGCAGGCCGAAGTGAAAAGCCTGCTGCTGGTCGACGCAGGCTGGGGCGGCGAGGAATGGCATATCGCCCGGCGCTTTCGCGAAGCCGGGCGGACGATCCGAATCACGACGCTGTGCACCGGCGACCGGCCGGAGCGCCTGGCCGCCGTGGCGGATGCCGGCCTGCGATTCGACCAGCCGCTGGATACCGTGACCGGACAGGCGGACACCCCGTCAATCCAGGAGCGGCTGCAGGAAGGCGGGCCCATCGATGCCGTCTTCATCGATGGCCATCATGGCTACCGGCAATGCCGCGCCGACTTCGAGCTGGCCCAGGACCTGGGGCCGCGCCTCGTCGGCCTGCATGACATCGTCGACTCCGACTGGCATGCGCAAAACCGCTGCTGCGTGTCGCGCCTGTGGTCCGAATTGAAATCGCGCTACCAGACCGAAGAGCGCGCCGGAGCGGATTGGGCCGGGATCGGCTTGGTGAGAGGCGATCAGCGCTTGCGATAGACCAGCGTGAAGCCGTTGCCGACCTTGCCGTCGACCTCTTCCATCGCCACCTGCACCCAAGCCAGCAAGGAGCGTGCGTTCAGCTCCGCGATGAGTTCGCCGAGGCTGCAGGGCGTGGCAACGTGGTAGTGCCCCCCGACACCACCGACGACGCCGTCCAGCGGGTGCGTCAGTCGATCATGTGCATTCGCGAAGTCTTCCAGATAGTGGGCCGTCGTGGTCACGGGTCGCGATTCGTCGCCCGGCAACGCATGGCGCAGCGGATGGATGATGTAGCAAATGCCGCCGGGCCGCAGCAGGCGATCCCATTCGACCAGCGCGCGGATCGGATCCGGCAGATGCTCGAGCACATGCGAGGAGATGACGAAATCCTGCGATGCCTCGGGCAGTGGAATGGACTCGGCGCTGGCTTCGATGTCGATCGGCGCGACCTCCCCGCACATGTCGCGCTGTGCCTGCTCGTAGAACGGCTCATGCAGCGCGACATTGCGCGTGCGCAGGCCAAATGGATTGTGCGCCGCGGCGCCAATCTCGATTCCCTCACCTTGGCACCAGTGGTGAGCCAGCGCATCTTGTTTGAACTTCATGGCAGGCAGAAGTTTGCGCAGGAAACGCCAATCATGCAAGACGGGGCTTGTTCCCGGAGCCGATTCTCGGCCGCATGCGACCGGATCAGCATCGGGTCTGCCGGGACACCACGACGCGCGGATCGCCGCGTTTGGCTGACGCGGGTCGCAGCGACGCCTTCGGACGCATCCCTGCATCCGCACGAACAACGGCGACATCTGCCGCGTCGGTGCGCTGCAGCACCAGGGCGTCATCGAGACGCCGAGGTGGAGCGCAGGAGCCCGCCCGAGGCCGTGCGTGTCAGGTGTTCAGCGCGCGGGCAGCGCGCGCGACGGGCACCTCGCCAAGGTGCAGCAGCTCACGAGCCTCCCGCGGCGTGGCGACCCGGCGGCCGAACTCCTCGCAAAGCGCGGCGACCTGGCTCACAAGCGCCGCGTTCGACGGCGCCAGCGTTTCGCGGTCGAGACGCACGTTGTCCTCGAGTCCGGTGCGACAGTGACCGCCGAGCTCCAGTGACCACCGCGCGAGCGTGAGCTGGTCCTTGCCGATGCCCGCGCCTGTCCACGTCGCGTCCGGCGCCAGTCGGCGCAGGGTCTTGACGTAGAACTCGAACACCTCGCGATCGACGGGCATCGCGTTCTTCACGCCCATCACGAACTGGACATGCAGCGGTGCTGCGATCTTGCCCGCCTGTTGCAGGCCGACGGCCTGGAAGATCATCGACAGGTCGAATGCTTCGATCTCCGGCTTCACGCCATGGCGCTTCATTTCGCTCGCGAGCCAGTCGACCAGGTCGGGCGCGTTGTCGTAGACGCGCGTCGGGAAGTTGACCGAGCCGGAAGCCAGCGACGCCATGTCGGGCCGCAGGTGCAGCATGCCTCCTCGTTCCCGCCCTGCTCCGGAACGACCGCCGGTGGAGACCTGCGTGATGATGAGCGGGCAGTGCTTGCGGATGCCGTCCAGGACCTGGGCGAAGCGCTCGGGGGCCGACGTCGGCGACTCGTCGTCATTGCGGACATGCAGGTGAACGAGCGTCGCCCCCGCCTCGTACGCCGCATGCGTGGATTCGACCTGTTCCGAGACGGTCACCGGCACCGCAGGGTTGTCGCGCTTGCGAGGGAGCGAGCCGGTGATGGCGACGGAGATGATGCACGGCGTGTTCATGGCAAGGCTCTTCAATCCAGGTCAGACGATGGAAGACGGGTGCCTGGCCAGGGCCGTCACCGCGATCTTCATGAACGGGAAGAGCGGCAGCCGACTCAAGGTGTCGTGCAGCTCGTCGTTGCTGGCGACGTCGAAGACGCTGTAGTTCGCGTATTCGCCGACCACGCGCCACAGATGCGGCCATTTGCCGGAGGTCTGCAGATCCTGCGAGTAGGCTTTCTCCGCCGCCTTGATGCGGGCGGCCTCCTCGGGGGCGACCGTTGCAGGGATGTCGACGATCATGTGGACCAGGTACAGCATGGGATTCCTCGTGTTGTGGTCAGCGGCTCGTCACCGAGGCCAGGAATTGCAGGACGGCTTGTTCGAAGGCCTGGGGCGCCTCGAGATTCGAGAGGTGGGATGCCGGCACGGTGGCGAGCCGCGCGTCGGGGATGGCCGACTGCACGGACTCGGCGTCGGCAACCGTCGTCACGGGGTCGAACGCACCGGCGAGCAACAGCGTCGGCGTGGCGATCCGATGAATGTCGGCGCGCAGATCGGACGTCGCGAGCGCCTCGCAGCACGCCGCGTAGCCTTCCGGGAAGATGCCGGAGAGTCCGTCCTGGGCCCGCTTCACGATCAGGGGATTCGCCCTGGCAAAGGCATCGGTGAACCAACGTCCCGGCGCGGAATCGGCCAGCGCCTGCAGGGCCTCGCGGCCACCGCTTCTCACGGTCGCGGCACGCTCGTTCCATGCCAGCGTGGTGCCGATCCTGGCGGCGCTGTTGCAGACGGCCAGGGCCTTGAGGCGGTGTCCCGCGTGAATCCCCAGCCACAACCCCGTATGGCCGCCCATCGATATGCCGCAGAACGCGGCCTGGTCGACCTCGAGCGCATCGAGTACTGCGAGCACGTCCTGGCCGAGCGTCTCGAAGGTATAGGGACCCGGTGTGACCAGGCTGCCGCCGTGGCCCCGCGTGTCGTGGCGGATCAGCCGATGTTCCCTTGAAAGGACGTCGACCTGCGGCGCCCACATCTCCAGCGTGGTTCCCAGCGAATTGCCGAGGATGAGCGCGGGCGCAGCCGGATCGCCGTCGATCGCGACGCGGAATGTTCCTCGCGCCGTGGTCAGCGACGTTTCGGACGAAGAGGTGCTTCTCGTCATGATGGATTGGCTTGTCCCGGTTCCGTGGATGACGCGAGTCGCGGTCAACCCTGGTCGCCGCCGCCCACGGGCAGCACCGTGCCGGTGATGTAGGACGCCCGGTCCGAGGCCAGGAAAAGGATCGCCTCGGCCTGTTCGTCCAGCGTTCCGTAGCGCTTCATCAGCGTGCTGGCGACCGTCTGGTCCACGATCTCCTGGTACCACGCCTTGTCCTTGCGGCCCGGCCTGGCGCTGTTGCGTGGCACGCGGCGAGGCGGTGCCTCGGTGCCGCCGGGAGCGACCGCATTGATCCGGATGCCGCGCTCGCCGTTCTCGAAGGCGAGGCAGGCCGTCAGCGCGTTGACCCCGCCTTTCGCGGCCCCGTAGGGCACGCGGTTCACGCTGCGCGTCGCGATGGACGACACGTTGACGATGGCGCCCCGCTTCTTCTTGAGCATGTAGGGCAGCACCGCGCGGCATCCCCACAGGGTCGGGAACAGCGATCGCCGCACCTCGGCCTCGATCTCGTCGGGCGCGTACTGGTCGTAGGGCTTCGTCCAGATCGTGCCACCCACGTTGTTGACCAGGATGTCGATGCGACCGAACTTCGCGTGCGTCTGCGCCGCGGCGTCCTCGGCGCCCTCGAACTGCTCCAGGTCGGCCTCGATCGCGATGACGTCGGTCAGCGCCGCAAGATCGCTGCGCACCTCCTGCACGATGGGGGAGCGATCGACCAGCGCGAGGCGCGCGCCGCGTTCGGCGGCGAGTTCGGCCACGCGCCGGCCGATGCCCTGGGCGGCGCCGGTGATCAGCATCACCTGTCCGTCGAACATGCGCGCCGTATCGTCGCCGCCGGTCATGCGGTCACCAGTTGGGTAGGCGTGAACTTCTCGTAGTGGAAGTTCGCCGGCGCCATGCCGGCCGTCTTGAAGTGCTTCTGCACGGCGTCCACCATCGGCGGCGGTCCGCACAGGTACACGTCGACGTCGCCGGCGTGCAGGGCATCGTCGGCCATGTGCTGGGTGACGTAGCCCAGGCGGCCGTGCGCGCTGGCCGGATCGGCCACGCACGTGGCGAAGGTGAAGCCGGCAATACGCTGCGCATAGTCCTCGAGCCGTTCCACCAGCACCAGATCCTGGTCGCGGGTGACGCCGTAGATCAGGTGCACGGGCGGCGAAACATCGCGCCGCGCCAGCTCTTCGAGCATGGACAGGAACGGCGCGAGGCCGGTGCCGCCGGCCAGCAGCAGCAGCGGCCGTGTCACGTTGCGCAGGTAGAAGCTGCCGAGCGGGCCGGCCATCCCGACGGACTGTCCCACCTGCGCGCTCGCCAGCCAGGTGCTCATGAGGCCGCCCGGCACCTGCTTGATCAGGAAGCTGGCGCGAGTGTCGCCGGGTGCCGAGCTGAAGGAGTACGCGCGATGCTCGTCGGTGCCCGGCACGCCGATGTTCACGTACTGGCCGGGCAGGAAGGTCGGTGCCCCGGCCGGCGTGTCCAGCACCAGTTCCCAGGCCGCGTCGCCGAGCTGCGTGACGCGAGCCACCGTCGCCTTGAATTCACTCGTGCCCGTCTTGCAGGCGGTCGACGACATGGGCACGGCGATCATGCAGTCCGAGCGCGGGATCATCTGGCACGTCAGCACCAGGCCCTGCTCGGCCTCGTCCTGCGTGAGGGCATCCGCGATGTAGTCGTCTCCCAGGTCGTAGGTGCCGCCCTCGGCGCGGCACTTGCACGTGCCGCAGACGCCGTCGGAGCAATCCATCGGCAGGTTGATGCGTTGGCGAAACGCGGCGTCGAGCACCTTCTCGGTGTCGCCGCAGTCGACGAAGCGGGTCACGCCGTCCTCGAAGTTCAAGGCAATGCGGTAGCTGGTCATGGCAGTCTTCCTGCGGGTCAGATGTGATAGATGTCGATGACCTGGCGGATGTAGTCGTTCTTCAGGACGATCTTCTTGCGCGCGATCAGGTACTGGCCGCCCGACTTCCGTAGCGTCACGAACGCGGTGCCGAAGAAGTGGTCGGTCGACTTGTAGCGATGGCTGAGGGTGTGGAAGTTGTAGCGGACGTCCAGTGCATCGCCACGTTCCGCGAGCACCTCCACGTTGGCGATCATGTGGTTGGTGCGCGGTTCGGGCATCGAGGCGCTGGAGCGTTCGGTCTTGATGCGGAAGACGCGGTCTTCCAGGCCGTCGCGGCTCGGGTAGTAGATCAACGAGATCTGGCTGTGGGGGTCTTCCGTCAGCGTGTCGTCATCGTCCCAGGCCGGCATCCAGTAGTCGACGTCGGACGCGTAGAGCTCGAGCCAGGACTCCCACTGGCGGTCGTCCAGGAGGCGCGCCTCGCGATAGAGGAATGCGCAGATGGCGCCGCTGTCGACGCTGGGGGCGGTGTTCACGGCTGCACTCCTTCGCGTTCCTGCCGAACGGCCTTGCGCATGGTTTCCGACCAGTAGTCGTGCTGGCAGACGAACAAGCCCTCGTCTTCGCTGCGGCCGCCGCTCAGCAAGGGATTCATCCCCATCTTTCGGGCGTTCTCGTCGGGACCGGTGGTCCAGAGCGGCGCTCCGCGGCTGAGGTCGTTCCAGGGTGCAGCCCGGCCTGCGTAGCCGGTCTGGCAGGAGCGGAATTCCTCGAGGTCGTCCGCCGTTCCCATCCCGGAGACGTTGAAGAAGTCTTCGTACTGCCGGATTCGCAGGGCGCGGTCCTCGGCGCTTTCGCCCTTGGGGGCGAAGCAGTAGATCGTGATCTCGGTCTTGTCCACGCTGAGGGGACGCGCCACGCGGATCTGCGTGGAGAACTGATCCATCAGGTACACGTTCGGGTACAGGCACAGGTTGCGGGTCTGCCCGACGATGAAGCCGGCCTTGTCTTCGCCGAGCCGGGCCTTCAGCTGCTCGCGGTAGCTGTAGATCGGCCGCACTTCCGGGTTCATCGTCTGCGTCCACAGGAGGATGTGGCCGTTCTCGAACCCGTACACGCCGCCGACGCTCTTGCTCCAGCCGTTGGCATCGACGGCCTTGGTGCCACCGTCCTTGCGGCGACTCATCGTGGCGGAATAGTTCCAGTGCACCGAGCTGACGTGATAGCCGTCGCTGCCGTTTTCCATCTGCAGCTTCCAGTTGCCGTCGTAGGTGTACGTGGAGTTGCCGCGGAGCACCTCCAGGCCGTCCGGTGCCTGGTCGACGATCTGGTCGATGATGACCTTGGTCTCGCCAAGATGGTCTTCCAGCGACGCCACGTCGGCGTTGAGGCTGCCGAAGAGAAAGCCCTTGTAGCTCTCGAAGCGAGCGACCTTCTTCAAGTCGTGCGAACCGTTCTTGTTGAACTGGATCGGGTACTCGGTGGTCTTCTCGTCCTTGACCTTCAGCAGCTTGCCCGCATTGCTGAACGTCCACCCATGGAACGGACACGTGAAGCTGCCCTTGTTGCCGTGCTTGCGCCGGCACAGCATCGCACCACGATGCGCGCAGGCGTTGATGACGGCGTTCAGCTGGCCATCCTTGCCGCGCGTGATGACGATGGGCTGGCGCCCGATGGTCGTCGTGAAGTAGTCGTTGATCTCGGGAATCTGGCTCTCGTGGGCCAGGTAGACCCAGTTGCCTTCGAACAGGTGCTTCATCTCGAGCTCGAACAGCTCGGGGTCGGTGAAGATGTCGCGACGGCAGCGGAAGACGCCGTTGTCCTTGTCGTCTTCGAGCGCGGTGTCCAGCAGCGCCTCGACGTCGCCGTACTTCGCGGCGCTTGCAATCGTGTTCATGGAGTCTCCTGAGGGCGATGTCATCCCCCGCGAGCGTTGCCGCGGTCAGGCATCGAGGGTCGGATGAGGTGGATTGACCGGCGGATCCACCGGGATCCGCCGCCGCGAGCCGATGGCTCAGGCCGCCAGGCGAGGACGCTCGACGACCTGGTTGTCGGTGCCGTCGACCAGGGCCGTGAGCCGGATGTCGAAGACGATCTCGGCGAACGGGCCGTCCAGTTCCGCGGCGCGGATGCTGGCCGCGTCGGTGTGCTCGATCACCGGCGGCACCAGGCCGTCGCGCGTGGCGTAGGCGAAGTCGTCGTAGACGAGCGGGTCGCCGTCGATGTTGATCTGCGTCGTCAGCTTGCGGTGGCCGTCGGCGCTCACGAAGAGGTGGATGTGCGCCGGGCGGTTGCCATGGCGTCCCAGCTGATCGAGCAGCGCCTGCGTCGGGCCGTCCGGCGGGCAGCCGTAACCCACGGGCACGATGCTGCGGAACTTGTAGCGGCCCTGCGCGTCGGTGACGATGGTGCGACGCATGTTGAAGGGCTGTTGTTCGCCCGTGGGGTCGAAGTGCGAGTAGAAGCCCTTGGTGTTGGCATGCCAGACTTCCACCGTCGCGCCCGGAACCGGCTTGCCGTCCGCGCCACGCACCGTGCCGTGCATGATCAGGGTGTGGCCGGCCTTGTCGCTGCCATCGTCCAGGCGGGCGAAGCCCTTCTCGACAGGCGCGCCCGCCACGTACAGGGGGCCTTCGATCGTGCGCGGCGTGCCGTCGCCCACGCCGAGCGCCTTGTCTGCCGCGTCCATGCGCATGTCGAAGTAGCGATCCAGTCCCAGCCCCGGCGACAGCAGCCCGGCTTCGCCGCGCGTGCCGAGCTGGTTCAGGTAGGCGACGCCGGCCCAGTATTCGTCCGAGGTGATATCCAGGTCCTCGATCGTCCTGAACAGGTCGGACAGGATGCGATGGGTGATCGCCTTGATGCGCGGGCTGCCGCCGTCCTGGTTCAGGCCGCTGGCGAGCCGCAGGAAGTCCTGGACTTCGGGGGTGTCGAAGATGTGAACGCTCATGGTTGTCTCCATTGGGTGAGGCTCTGATTCGTGATGTCGTGGCGCGGCTTCTTGATGGCCGTTGGGGGTGCTTCGTTGTCGTCAGGCGGCCGTCGGCGCCGTCGCGCCGACCGTCGTTCGAGGTCGGTCGCGACGGAAATGCAGGACGCGGTCTTCGTCGAGTTCGATGCCGAGGCCCGGGGTCGACGGAATCGCGAGATGGAAGTCGCTGTAGTCGAGAGGCTTGGCGAGGATCTCCTCGGTCAGGAGCAGCGGCCCGAACAGTTCGGTGCCCCATTGCAATTCGCGGAACGTGGCGAACACCTGCGCCGACGCGACGGTGCCGACGGCGCCCTCGAGCATGGTTCCGCCGTACAGCTCGATCTGCGCGGCATCGGCAATGGCGGCCACCTGCTGCGCTGCCTGCAGGCCGCCCGACTGTTCGGTCTTGATCGCGAACACGTCGGCCCCGGCGGCTCGCGCCAGCGCGAAGGCCGTGCCCGGGCCCATCAGCGACTCGTCGGCCATGACGGCGATCGGAAACTTGCCGGTGAGGCGCGCCAGCGCATCCACGCTGGCGACCGGCTGTTCGACCAGTTCGCACCCCGCGTCGACGAGCCCGGCCAGCCCGCGATGCGCCTGCAGTTCGCTCCAGGCCATGTTCACGTCCACGCGGATCGACGCCTGCTCGCCCAGCGCCTTCTTGATGGCCGCCACGTGGGCCACGTCGTCTCGCACGGACCTGCGTCCGATCTTGAGCTTGAAGATCTGGTGGCGTCGGGTCTCCAGCATGCGCTGGGCTTCCTCGATGTCCCGCCCGGTGTCGCCGGAGGCCAGTGTCCAGGCCACGGGAAGCCGGTCGCGCAGGCGTCCGCCCAGCAGTTCCGACACCGGCAGCCCGGTGCGGTGGCCCAGCGCGTCGAACAGCGCCGTCTCGACGGCGCACTTGGCGAACCGGTTGTCGCGGATGCCCTTGTTCAGGTGCGCCATCAGCGTCGCCACGCGATTGGCATCCGCGCCCATCATCTGCGGCGCGAAATAGGTGTCGATGGCGAGCTTCATGCCTTCGGGCGATTCGCCGCCGTAGGCCAGCCCGCCGATGGTGGTGCCTTCGCCGATGCCCACCGTGCCGTCCGAACAGTGCACGCGCACGATCATCAGCGTCTGCCCGCTCATGGTCGTCATGGACAGCTTGTGCGGACGAATCGTCGGCAGGTCGACCAGCACGGTGTCGACCTTGTCGATGCGGGCCGAGCCAACGGCGCTGAAGGCGGGAAAGGAGCGGGAAGAAGCTTGCATGAACCGATTGGACGGCGGATGCCCCCTTCGCATCCAACACCAAATTCGTCTGGCTCGATACCTTTTAGGTATTCTTGCGCCTTTTTTCCTTTGATATCAATGCTTTAGAATCCTTGAATTCACCCAAGACATGGTTTTCCCTTATGGATCTGCGTCAACTGCGTTACTTCGTCGCCGTGGCCGCGACCCGGAACTTCACGCGAGCGGCGGAACAGATGCACATCGCGCAGCCGCCCCTGAGCCGCCAGATCCAGTTGCTGGAGGAGGAGCTCGGCGTTCAACTCATCCAGCGCAACAGCCGGCCGGTGCGGCTGACGGAAGCCGGACGTCAGTTCCACGAGCAGTCGCTGCAGGTCCTCCAGCGCGTCGAGCAGATGAAGACCAGCGCGCGACAGACCGGTCACAACCAACGTCAATCCATCACGGTCGCCTACGTCGCTTCGACGTTGTATGGCGGCCTCCCCATGCTGGTTCGCACGTTCCGCCAGCGCTACCCCGACACCGACATCCATCTCGTCGACCTGAATTCGGTGCAACAGATCAACGAGCTCAAGGCGGGCCGGATCGACCTCGGCTTCGGGCGCATCCGGAGTCGTGACACCTCGGTGGCGCGCCTGGTGCTGCGCGAGGAACGGCTGGTGTTGGCGGTGCCGCCCAGTTCGCCTCTCGCGGCCAGCAGCGGCCCCATCAGCCTGAAGGAGATCGCGCAGCAGCGCCTGCTTGTCTTTCCGAAGGAGCCGCGTCCGAGCTTCGCGGATCACGTGCTGGGTCTCCTGCACGACCAGGGCGTGCAGTTGGCCGAGGTGCACGAAGTCCGCGAACTCCAGGCGGCACTCGGCCTGGTGGCGGCGGAAATGGGCGTCTGCATCGTGCCGACCGCCTCCCGCATTCGTTCGGATCTGGTCTATCGACTGATCAGCGACGAGCAGGCGACCTCGCCGATCATCCTGAGCCACCGGCTCAACGACGATTCCTGGTACATCCCGGCCATCAAGCAGTTGATCGTGGAGATGTACGCGCAGAACCCGCCCTGGCTCGATCTCGGGATGAGTGCCCTTCCCGGGGTTCAGCCGAGTGATGCACTGGGCGTCTCGCCCCCGGCCGAATCGAAGGCGCCGAAGCGCCCCGGCAAAACGGCGAAGAAACGTTGATCGGCGCGGATGCGATGCCAGCCAAGCAGCGCAGAGATGCTGTGTCCGGCTTCGAGGACTACCGGACGCGGGCTATCGACCTTCGGGCCAGCCAGATGCAGCGTGGCGGCGTCACTCGATGCCCCGCGCCGTCTCGCGCAACACGAACTTCTGTATCTTGCCCGTCGCCGTGGTCGGGATCGGCCCGAAGACGACCTTGCGCGGCACCTTGTCGTGCGCGATGCGGTCGCGACACCACTGGATGTAGTCGGCCTCCGTCGCTTCCATGCCGGGCCTCAGCTGCACGAAGGCGCAAGGCGTCTCGCCCCATTTCGGATCCGCGCGCGAGACGACCGCCGCGAGGTGGGTGGCCGGATGCTTGTACAGCCCGATTTCCACCCCCACGCTGGAGATGTTCTCGCCGCCCGAGATGATGATGTCCTTCTTCCGATCCTCGATCTCGACGTAGTGGCTCGGGTGGCAGACGGCCTGGTCGCCGGTGCGCAGCAAGCCGCCGTGGAATGCTTCGGCGGTGGCGGCGGGATCCTTGAAGTGTGGATGCCTTGGCCGGGAACGTCTCTCATTTGCTGGGCGCGCCAACCCAAACCCGGGAAATCATCGAGTCCGTACGCATTCCCGTCGCGGTCGAGCGGTTCGAGCGAGGTGTCTAGCCGCGCCGTGCATGGGCGTGCGGAGGCGCAGCCGCCTCAACCAAGGCTGGCCGGGTGCCCGCGGCCTTCACCGGCGAAGGCGCAGCGCGGCTAGAGGAGCAGATTCAAGCGCTTGCACTGCAACCCGGTGCCTGGGGAATCTCCGGTTCGTCCCAGGTTAGGTTCATCGTCGTACACGGCGAGTCGATGCGCCAGGCTGGCGAGGCTTTCCTCGGTTGGATCCGATCCGGCACGCCCGAAGTCTGGACACCATCCGTCGATCGGTGCTTCGCCGAGCCAGGGGTCATGCGGACATTGCCAGCCTGCGCAACCGCAGATGCGGCGTTGGGGCAGGCAGAGTCGGAGGTCTTGCGCCTCAACACCGCGAAGCCTGGTTGCGCATGGCTGTGGCCAGACAAAGGGTAGCCAGGATCGCTTGGTATCCCGAGCGGTATTCCGGGCGCCAGAAAGACGAAAGGGTCAGTAGCTACTTCGCTACTGACCCTCGTATCTATTGGTCGGGGCGGCGGGATTCGAACTCGCTACCCCTTGCACCCCATTCAATAGCGATGACGTTTTTAGGTATCCCAGCACGTCCGATTGGAGTACAGG